>JAABUQ010012828.1_pt1 | contig 10313 bp, 7 predicted proteins | sample 5560001 | NCBI WGS metagenome assembly JAABUQ01 (sample SAMN10711888, study PRJNA513371) | rock metagenome | isolation source: Antarctica rocks | place: Antarctica: Victoria Land, Finger Mt nord | collected 2015-12-18 | reverse complement strand
TCTCGCGCGGGCGTTTTCGGCAATGGTCGCGCTCGCCATCGTCGCCTGCCTCTTCGCGATCGTTGCACTCGGCCAAGCGATTCGATCCGCCGATGCCGACGTGGTCGTTCGGGCGCATGGGTCGCTCGCGACGGTAGCGCTGCGTATCGCCTCCGTGTACAGCACGCAGATTCTGCCGTTGCAGAGCGACCTCTCCGTTGCGATTTCCGCAAAGACGATCGACGGCTACGGCCGTCGTGTCGTCGCGGCGACGATCGGCGACAACGAAGGTGTCGACGGCGGGCTCTATCTGAGCGCAAGCGGTCTTCTGGCCGATGCTCCGCAACGCGTCGGCAGCCGGCGCGAACGCGTCGCCATCGCGACCTCGCGCGGCGAACGCTCGCAGCGAAACGACCGCAATTCGCAACGATCGCGCTACCGATCGGTGATGTGGTGGCCGTCGATGCAGCGCCCCTGGCCGACGGTGCAGGCGTCGCTTGGGCCCGCGAACGCATCTCCGCATCCGCGCTCCACGGCGGTCAAACACAGCGTCTGCTCATCGCCGCTGCAGCTGCGAGTACGGTCGGGCTCGCGCTACTGGGCGGCTGGATCGTCTGGACGATCCGGCGCGACGCGCGACGCGTGCTCGTCGCGATCGCCGAGCTCGAACGCGAGCCGGGCGCCGTCGTCGACATTCCGAGCGGCGACTTTGGCGCAATCGCCGCGGCCGTTCAAACGATGGCCGGACACCGCGCGCACGCGGAAGCGGTCGCGCTCCAAAGCGAGCGCACCGCGCAGCGCAGCGAGCGCCTCGCGGCGATCGGGCGGCTCGCCGCCAACGCCGCTCACGAGATCCGCAACCCGCTCAACGCACTGCGACTGCAAGTCGCGCTGCTGCGCCGGCGCGGCGGTGAAACGTTCGCGGCAAGCACGGCGCAGATCGGCGGTGAGATCGAGCGACTCGATGCGGTCGTCGGCGGTATGCTCGCTGCCGGAACCGACGGCGCGATACCGGAGCGACCGGTCGATCTCCACGTGGTCTGCCGCCGTGCGATCGCCGTTCTCGAACTCGACGCGCGCGCGCGTGGTCGCACGATCGAATTGATCTCCGGCACGCCGGAGACGCTCGTCACGGGAGATGAGGGACGCTTGATGCAGCTCGCAATCAACATGCTCGCGAACGCCATCGATGCTTCGCCCGCGGGAGGAAACGTCACGATGACGATCGATGCGGGCCCGGTTCTGCGGATTCGCGACGGGGGCGGGGGCATCGAGGCCGGCGCCCTCGCGCACATCTTCGAGCCCTTTTTTACCACCAAGCCGAGCGGCACGGGACTCGGACTCGCCATCGCGCACGAGATCGCCCGGGCCCACGGCGCGCGCATCGACGTGGCAACGGTTCCCGGCAGCACGGAGTTCCGCGTCGACTTTCGCGGCCAGCAACATGACTAGATACCGCATTCTCATCGTCGAAGACGACGACGGCGCGCGCGCGGCGCTCGCCGAGCTCTTACGCGACGACGGCTACGACATCGCTGAAGCGGCGGACATCGGGCAGGCGCGCACTGCGCTCGAGGGCGGCTCCGTCGATGCGATGTTGCTCGATCTCAAGATGCCCGGCGGTAACGGTCAAACACTGCTCGACGAGCTCGCCAGCCGGCGTGCCTTGCCGCCCACGATCGTCATGACCGCTTTCGGAAGCGGCTCGCGCGCGATCGAAGCCATGCGAGCGGGCGCGGACGATTACATCCAAAAGCCGATCGACTTCGATACGCTACTGGGCTCGCTTCGAAACGCGATCGCACGACGCTTCAAAGGAGACGACGTCGTATCGTACAGCGCTCGCGACGGGGCGCAAGCGAGCGAACCCATCGTCGGCTCGAGTGCAGCGATGCAGACCGTATTCAAGCTGATCGGCCGCGTTGCCCAGACCGATGCGACGGTGCTCGTGGTCGGCGAGTCGGGAACCGGCAAAGAGCTCGTCGCACGTGCGATCCATCGCTATTCCGCTCGCGCGAGCGGACCGTTCGTCGCCGTGAACTGTGCGGCGGTTCCGGAACCTCTCCTCGAAGCCGAACTCTTCGGCTTCGAAAAGGGCGCGTTCACGAGCGCCGTCGCACAACGCATCGGTCGTTTCGAAGCAGCCGGGTGCGGTACGCTCTTTCTCGATGAGGTGACCGACGTCTCGCTCGCGATGCAGGCGAAGCTGCTGCGCGTGCTTCAGGAACGAACGGTAGAACGGCTCGGCGGAAATAAAACGATCCGGGTCGACACGCGGATCATGGCAGCCACCAATCGCCAACCGCAACGCGAAGTGGCCACCGGGCGTTTCCGCGAAGATTTATTTTACCGGCTAAGCGTCGTGGAAATTGCGTTGCCGCCATTGCGCGACCGGCGTGAAGACATCCCGACGCTCGTCGCTGCGATGCTGCGGCGAGCCGCGTCGCGCGACTCGCGGACCGTTTCGATCACCCGCCAGGCCATCGACGTCCTGCGAACCCGCGCGTGGCCCGGCAACGTTCGCGAACTCGAGAACGCGCTCGAGCGCGCGCTCGTTCTTTCCGGTAGAACGATCGATGTCGAACACGTGCAAAGCACGGAACCAGCACCTGGCACGTCCATTGCAGGTGGTGTGGTATGAGCGCACTTCTCCGATGGGAGAAGACGCTCGACTTCTTCTCCGATTGGATCTGTCATGGACCACACGCAACGCCAACGATCTTGTAGCCGCTTAAAAACGATCGGACTCGGAGCGGCTTTCGCGCTCTGCGCCGCATCGGGCTCGGGGACCCGACCAGCCGACGCCGATTCCCTGGGCGCCGTACCGGTGAATCACGTTTCCGACACGGGGCAAACCACGCGCATTCTCAATCCCGGCGCTATTAGTTGGGTGCACTTCGGCGACTTGCACATCACGAGCGGCGATCAACAAAACTACGCCGACTTCAAGACGATCATCAACAGCACGAACCAGTACCTGCTCAATGGCGTCAACTTCGCCTTTCTGCCAGGCGATAATGCGAACGAAGGGAGCGAAGCGGAATATCAGTTGATCAAAGCCGCGACCGATGGGTTGAAGGTTCCCCTCTATGCGGTACCCGGCGATCACGACCATCATGGACTCGCGAACTACACGAAATACATGGAAGCTCGGCCGTACTACAGCTTTAGCGCGGCGGGCTACCACTTCGCATTCCTCGACGTCATGGCGGGCATCGATAGCGATCAACGGACGTGGCTGACGTACGATCTCGCGAAGGCCAAGGCGGCGGGACTGAAAAGCGTACTCTTCGCCCACACCTACAATATCGCATCGGATCTTACAGACGTGATACAACACGACAACGTGATCATGGTCGATGCGGGACATACGCACACCAATAACTTCGCCAACGACGGCAACACGATCTACGCGGCGACGCGCTCGACCGGGCAAATCAGCGAAGGCCCCGTCGGATTCACGCTCGTCAATCTCGATAACGGCGTCGTGAGCTGGAAATTCAAGCCGCTCGGCTCGTGGCCGTTCGTGATGATCACGTCGCCATCGGACAAGGGCTTGATGATCGATAACCGCCAGGCCGTCAGCGGCACCGCGAACGTCCGCGCAAAAGTCTGGGACGACAAGGGCGTTTCATCGGTGACGCTGCAGGTCGACGGTGGTACCGCGCAAGGCATGCAACGCATCGGCAGCACGCAAATGTGGAGTGCGCCGTACAACTTCTCGAACGCATCTATGGGCGACCATAAGATCCGCGTGAACGTGCAAGGCGCGGGGGGCAACACCTCGAGCGACGCGATTCTCGTCGCCGTCGACAAGAATGGCGCGACCGGGCAACAAGCGGCGCGTACGTTTGGACCGTCAAGTAATTCGCTCGGGGTGTACACGGAGAAAGGGCTGCTGGGAAACACCGGCGGCCCGGGCGGCGGTCGTGGTTCCGGCGGTCCGGGCGGTCCGGGCGGCCGCCGTGGGCCGAGTGGGCCGGGCGGTCCGGGTGGTGCGGGTGGTGCGGGTGGGCTCGGCGCTGATGGTCGGGGCGCGGCGCCGCAAAGCGGCGGAGGTCCCGGTCCCGCCGACGGTCCGCACGGTCCCAAAGGCCGTCGCGGTGCCCCCTGCCCTCCGCCGCAGGCCGCGACGCCGGTCACCGGAAGCGCGGCGCCGCTCGCAGGCAACGGAGCCCTGCCGCCCCCCGGAGGTCCCGGTTGCGGTCCAGGCGGTTCGCGAGGCACACCCGGCGGACCCCAAGCCGGCGGCCCCGCGGCCGGCGGCGGTCCCCGCGGACGACCTGCCATCGCAACGCTGATGACGGTGAACGGCACGCGTCTTACGGTGCGACTTGCGAACGGGACGACGCGAAGCGTTGTCTACGATGCCAACACACGCTTCATCAAAGAGATCAACGGGGTCGATCAACCAGCCGCCTTTAGCGAACTGCGGGCAGGTCAAACACTGGAATTAACACTTCAACCGCCGGACGTTGCCACGAGCGCATCGCAGGATGCGAACGCGCTCCAAGCGTCGGCTGTCGAGATAACGCGGAGCCCGTCGTAATCGGCTGAAGGTCGAGTGTTGCTGCTGCTGCGGGTCGTCGGTCGACTCGTAGCAGCAAGCTCTGGCCCTTCGTCCCCCCGTTCGGGTGGTTCTCACAAGAGCGGCGATCCGGCACAATGATCGCATCTCTTTCAACGATTGGGGTTGTGTCTCGTTGCAGCATGCCATGCGCACACAGGCGGATATCATCGAGCTCGAACGTGAGCCGATCGAGGCACGCTTGCCCCGTCCCGTGTCGACGTACGCCACGTTGGAACGGCAGGCGCTGCGTACACCGCACGCCCCTGCGCTCACGTTCGTTCCCAGCGGCGATCCCGCCGACGGCGAGGTTACGCATTCGTATCACGCGCTGCTCGGGAAAGTGAGACAAGTCGCAAATGCCCTGAGCCGTCTCGGCGTAAAACGCGGCGATGTGGTCTCGTACGTCCTTCCAAACGTTCCGGAAACACACTTCGTGCTGTGGGGCGCCGAGGCGGTGGGTATCGTCAACCCGATCAACCCGTTACTCGAAATCGATCACATGGTGGCGATTTTGACGGCGGCGAACGCGCAAGTGCTCGTCGCTCTCGGACGCACGAGCGAGTCCGGAATTTGGGAGAAGATCGAAGCGCTGCGTCTCCGCATCGCTTCGTTGCACACGATCGTGCGAGTCGGCGGCGATGATGCGTGTCCGCCGTGGGCCATCGATCTGGAAACCTTGCTACCGAGCGTTCCCGACGACCGGCTCGTAGAACGTGACGCGTGCGAGCCGAGCGACACGGCCTCATATTTCCACACAGGCGGCACGACGGGCACGCCAAAAATCGCGAAGCGTTCGCACCGCAACGAAGTTGCAAATGCCTGGGCCATCGCGACGGTCGTCGATATGGGGCCTTCTGACGTCATCTTGTGCGGCCTTCCGCTCTTTCACAGCAACGCGATGATGGTGACGGGTCTTGCGCCCTTGAGTGTGGGCGCACACGTCGTCATACTGTCGCCGTCTGGCTTTCGCAATGCGCGGACGATGGCGTCGTTCTGGCGTTCGATCGAACGGTACGGCGCAACGTTATTCAGTGCCGTACCGACAGTCTTGTCGGCGCTCCTGGGCGTCGAGAACAAAGGCGCAAAGCTGTCATCGCTGCGTTTCGCGATCTGCGGCGCGGCACCACTCTCAGTCGAGCTCTTCCAACGTTTCGAGAGCGCGACGGGCGTCCGGCTGCTGGAGGGCTACGGCATGACCGAAGCGACCTGCGTGAGTTCCCTCAATCCGCGTGACGGCGAGCGGCGCATCGGTTCGATCGGCTTGCGGCTGCCGTACCAAGACATGAAAGCCGCTCGGCTCGATGGGGACCGCACCATCCGCGAGGCCGCAGTCGACGAAATCGGTTCGATCCTCTTGCGCGGGCCATATGTCTTTAACGGCTACGTCGATCCCGAAGCCGACCGTGGCGTCTTGCTCGAGGACGGTTGGCTCAATACGGGCGACCTCGGCCGGCGCGACGCCGCAGGCTACTTTTGGTTGACGGGCCGCGCCAAAGATCTCATCATCCGCGGTGGCCACAACATCGATCCCGCGCTGATCGAAGAGGGCATGATGCGGCATCCGCTCGTCGAGCTGGCGGCCGCCGTGGGAAAACCCGACGCGCACGCGGGCGAGTTGCCGGTCGTCTTCGTAACACTACGGCCAGAGGCACGCAGCGACGAGCCCGGACTGCTCGCGCACGCACGTGCATCGATCGCCGAGCGCGCGGCGGTGCCCGTCAACGTCTTCGTGATCGACGACATGCCGATGACGGCCGTTAACAAAATCTTCAAACCGGCGTTGCGCGAACGTGCCATCGCGCGCGCCATCGAGGACGTCGTGCGTTCCGTCTGCGGGCCGGTCGTCGTTCGGACGTCGGTCGGACCGCACGAACGATTCGGTACGAGCGCGGAAGTCAGTATTGCGCTCGATGACCGCTCGGACCGCGCTGCGCTCGTCCGCCAAACCGAAGCCGAGCTCGGCAAGCTTCCCATTCACTGGACCGCGCACTGGCGCGGCACGCGCGACGCTTGAGAGGAGACCTCTATCGTGAGTAGCAGCAAACCGGTCGTCATCTACGGGGCCAGCGGATACACCGGCAGACTCGTCGCCGAATATCTGCGCGAGTACAACCTTCCGTTCATTGCGGCCGGCCGAGACGCTGCGCGCGTCAAGGACGTGATGGAACACGTGCCCGGTATTGGTACCGCCGACTACGAGGTCGTCGAGGTCGAGCACACGGTCGAAGCATTGACGGAACTCTTTTCCGGCGCACAGGTCGTCTGCAATACGGTCGGACCGTTCATCAAATACGGCAGCGAGGTTGCGGAGGCGGCGCTGCGGGCGAAATGTCACTACCTCGATACCACGGGCGAGCAAGACTGGGTTCGCGTCGCCGACGAAACGTTCGGCGCGCGCTTCGCTGCGAGCGGCTTGCTGATCGCTCCGTCGACAGCGTACATGTACACAACGAGCGACATCGCGGCCAATATTTGTCTCGAGACGCCGGGCGTCGATAGTCTCGACGTGCTCGTGCTGTGGGGTGGCCTGCCGACGTATGCATCGACGCAGAGTATCTTTACGATCCTGATGGCCGACCATTACTATCTCGAGCAGCACGAATACGTGAAGTGGGCCCCCGGAGCGTCGTTCGAAGTCGGCGTTCCCGGCCAACATCCGACGTCGCTCGCGATGCCCTGGGGAGGCTCGCCGCTGCCGGTGTGGTACAAGCGCGATCCGCGCATCGCGAACGTCAAGTCGCTCGGCGGCGTCTTCAATCGCGACGTCATGCTCGGCGTCGCACAGATGGCGCAGATGGTCGAAACGCAGATCAAACCGCTACCGCCCGAGCAGCAGCGCAAGGCGCTCTCCGATGCGGCCGCTAGCGTTCAAGCGGGCATGCCGCCGCGCGAAAATCACCGCGTGAACCGGACGGTCGATTCCGTCTATGCGACCGGGCCGACGCGCGCCGTACACTGCACGATCCACGGCGCAGTCACCTACAAACAGACAGGTCTGCTGCAAGCACACGCGGCGCACAATCTCGTGCGCGGCGTGTCACGCAAGGTCGGCTTTGGCTCGGCCTGTCAGGCGTTCGGACATCGCGAACTGCTCGGCGTGCTGCAAAGCTTCGGGTTCGCGGGCGAACCGATCGTCTCGGCTCACGTTGCAGGGAGAGTCGCGTATGCCTGAACTCGAAGGCCGGCGCGCGCTCGTGACGGGCGCCGCGCAAGGGCTCGGCCGCGCGATCGCCGAGTTGTTCGTCGCGCGCGGAGCGCACGTCATGATCGCGGATATCGACGAAGCGACGGCGGCGCAAACTGCCGCTGCGCTGGGCGCGACCGCGCGTTCCGTTTCTTGCGACGTCACCAACAGCGCCGACGTCGAGCGCGCGGTCAAAGCGACGGTTGACGAACTCGGCGGTCTGGACATCCTCGTAAACAATGCGGGCATCGAGGTCGTCAAGCCGCTCTTCGATCAGACCGAAGCCGAATTCTCGCGGCTCATGGACATCAACGTGAAGGGAGTCTTCTTCGGTATGAAATACGCGCTGGCTGCGCTCGTTGATTCCGGTCGCGGGACGATCGTCAACATGTCCTCGATAGCTGGCGTCGGCGGCGCACCGCTCTTCGGTTCGTACTGTGCCTCCAAGGCGGCCGTCATCCAACTCACACGCGTTGCAGCCGTCGAGTTGCGCGCAGCGGGCGTTCGCGTCAACGCCGTTTGTCCCGGCTTCATCGGAACCGCGATGGTCGACCGTCTGACTCCGACCGTCGAAGCGGTCGTCGGCGTTCCGTTCGATCAACTCATCGCGCTCAAGCAGCAGCGGCTGGGCACTGCGGAGGAAGTTGCTGAGATGGTCGCGTTTCTCGCATCGGACGACGCGTCGTGGACGACGGGCGCCCACTACATCCTCGACGGCGGCATGTCCGCGAGTCTACTTTGATGGGCACGCTCCTACAGGACAAGATCGCGATCGTCACCGGTGCGGGAAAAGGCTTAGGCACGGCGATCGCGCGCGCGTTCAGTGCCGAAGGTGCGACAGTCGTCGTTTCGGATATCGACGGCGCCGCCGCGGAGGGGACCGCGAATTCGATTCCTGGTGCGGTCGCCGTCGCGTGCGACGTACGCGATCCACAAGCGGTCGAGGCACTCGTCGCGCAGGCCGTCGAACGCTACGGCCGCCTCGACGTGATGGTGCCCAACGCCGGCGTCGCCAACATCGCGCCGCTCGCGCAGATGAGCTACGAGCAGTGGCGTGCGGTCACGTCGGTCAATTTGGACGGCGTCTTCTTATCGATTCGTTATGCGGCACCCGCGATGATCGCTACCGGCGGTGGCGCGATCGTGACCATCGCTTCGATCACCGCACAAGCTGCGTGCCCGCTAATCGGCAGCTATGCGGCCTCTAAAGCGGGCGTTGTGTCGCTGACCCAAACGGCGTCCGTCGAGTTGAAAGCATACGGCATACGCGTGAACGCGATTCTACCCGGGTTCATCGAAACGGAATTGGTCAATGCGCGCAAACGCGACTTCGAAACGATGCTGGGCCTGCCGTCCTTCGATGCGCTCATCGCGCAAAAACAAGGACGATACGGTACGTGCGAAGAGGTCGCGCGCTTAGCGGTCTTCTTGGCCTCGGACCGTTCTCGTTTCTCGACCGGCAGCGGGTTCGTTCTCGACGGTGGCGCGCGAGCGTCACTACTCTAGAAACGCGCACAGGCGCCGCCTCGGGCCTTATCCAACTGCTCGACTTCTAACCCGAGTAAGGTCGTGCATATGGCGATGGTTCGAGAGCGACTTCCGAGCGGTGCGCTATCGCGCGACACCGGCTCGGAAAGACTGGATGCATATATATGTGCTAAAGTTTTTCCGCCACGTCTTCCTACGTACATGGTCTCCCGTCCGCGCGTCCTGGCACGTCTCGCGGAAAGTCTTTCCAAGAGGCTGACGCTCATCGAAGCCCCGGCGGGTTTTGGCAAGACGACGCTGCTCTGCGAGTGGCGTCAGGAACTGCTCGACCAGCATGCAGCCGCGGTCGCGTGGCTGACGCTCGGGCACGAAGACGAGCATCCCAAGCAAGTACTGAGCGACATTGCCGAAGCGATGCGGCGCGCCTCGCGCGGACGGCTCGACCGCACGCGCGCACTTCTTGCTACGGATCCTAGCGCGCCGGTGGGCACGATCGTATCCGTCCTCATCGACGAGATCGCGGAGTTCGATAGCGAACTCGTTCTCATACTCGACGACTACGAGTTCGTCTACGCGCCGGCAGTGCACGAGGCGCTGCACGCAATGCTTTTGCGCGCTCCGGAGAACATGCACGTTTGTATCGCGAGTCGCGCGCGTGTTCCCTTACAGATCTCGGCTTGGCGCGCCGCTCGGGAAGTCGTCGAGGTCAACGAGTCGGATTTACGCTTTCAAAACGACGAGACGCGAGCGTTTCTCGCGAACGCGCGCCATCATCGCCTCGACTATTTTGATGCGCACGCCCTCTGCGCGGCGACCGAGGGTTGGGTGACGGGATTGCAGATCGCCGCGCTGCCGGCTCATCGCCGGACGGACCGCGAGTTACGCGACTCGACACGCCGTAATACGTGGACGTATCTTCAGGAGAACGTGCTTGCGGGGCTGCCCGCAGAGCTGCTCGAGTTCTTGCTGCAAACCTCTATCCTCGCGCGGCTTTCGAGCGGTCTCTGCGCGGCGGTGACCGGTTCGCAGCGCAGCGCCGCGCTGCTCGAAAGTCTCGCGGCGCGCAACCTCTTCATCGTCCGTCTCGGCGAG
>JAABUQ010012827.1_pt1 | contig 10313 bp, 12 predicted proteins | sample 5560001 | NCBI WGS metagenome assembly JAABUQ01 (sample SAMN10711888, study PRJNA513371) | rock metagenome | isolation source: Antarctica rocks | place: Antarctica: Victoria Land, Finger Mt nord | collected 2015-12-18 | reverse complement strand
CTGTTAACAACAACAAATATCTGAAAGTCTTATTTTACCATGTAAGCTAGCTGATCGATGAGGCTTGTATTTGCAGCTTAAAAGCTAGTCACAAAGCAGTTTTGATAGTTTTCGGAGATGTCTACTGTAGTCATGTCCTTACCTGAGAACCTCCTGCTCATCAATTATAGTTGGTAAAACTTATTTCTATATCTACCCGAGTATCAGCCCCACAAATTACGGCACAGATTGTGATGGTAATGATATCGATTAATTTATGCTGTTTGATACACTCAAATCGTGGGTATTCCATCGCAGGCATTGTGGTCAGCAACAGAAGGCAGATGTGGGAGGCAGAAGTTATTTCTTGCGCTTGTTCTCTACGTCTTCAGAGACACCTTCTAGAAAACCAAGGGAAAACTGGTAGTGTGAACAATCTGTTGTCTGACTCTAGATCACTATTCCAAACTCATATCAATCAATAAACAATCCAATTACGAGATTGTGCATCTCTTCTGTCTTAGAAAAGTAAATAGTCTTCCTCTGTAATGGTTTAATTCTTGTCCTTAAGTTTAAGTGTTTCCTCTCAATTCTTTGTGTCTTTCTCTTACCAATCTCATGCTTATCTTCCAGAAGATTTCTCTCGTAAGCTCCCCATCCATCCGTACAATGTTTCTTAATTCCAAAGTGTTCTAGTAGCTTTTTCAATGCTCTAAAAACTTCATCTTTCCTTCTGGCAAAAACGTAAGCTAATACTTGTTTTGTGGTGCGGTCAATAGCGTGCCACAGCCAGCGGGGATTTTTCTTGCTCTCCACAAAGCTCCACATTTCATCTAATTCTGACTCCTTGACTCCTGAAGTGGCTGTCTCTTCTACCTCTTTTACTTGATAGATTTCTACTTCTACTTGCTCCGGCCTGAGATTCTCTAAAGCTTTTTGATTGACGGATTTGAGGTAAGGTTTCTTTGTCTTCAACTCTCGAATCACTGTGGGAGCACCTACTTTAAGCACCCGAGCAATATCCCGAATTCCACTACTATTAAGACTCATCTCAACTATTTGTTGCTTGGCTTTTCTTGTCCGTCCAGAATAGGTATAGTCAAGGATAAAAGTACGGCGTAGACACTCAGGATTCTGACAGAGGAAGCGTTGTTTGTTTTCAGAGGATTTACCGTGCTGAATGATATCAGTAGAATGGCAATCCGGGCATTCAACAGCAATTCCATTCAGTCATAGGCTCTCAAGTAACGGCTCAACCCACTCTAGCATTGGCTGATTTTTGAGATTGGCATACCAACAGATCGTTCACATCACCCGCACAACGTACGTTTCTGTTCTATTGCTCATTTCACTCCAGTTTATATGCTCAGGGTTTCGATTTTGTTGAGAGTTCGTGCCAGATCTTCCACTTCAATCATGAATCCATTGGGTACATCCTTCCCGACAACAAACGCATAGCCCATGCCCAAACAGTCTGTATAATCTTTGAACACGTTGTTGAATCGGTACGGAGGTTGCAAAATGCAAAGCGTACCGTTATCCGCCATCGAAAAGAGCCCATGCACTATGTGGCTGCCTTCAATCCCAACAATGACATTCGCGCCAAGCGTTTGGCGAACGAGCTCTGTAGCGGATAAACTATCGGGGTCGATGATGGTAAAGCCCTGAGTTTCGAGAAACCGTTCAATCTCAGCCTCGTTGGTAAGTATGCGTGGAACTCCGAGTGTTCCACGTCGGATCATAATGCCTTGGCTCTTGTGAAGTGGTTCCAGCACCTTTAGGCGAGAGCGTAGGAACTCATAGCGTTCTCGTTTGAACCTGTTCTGCCCAAAATCATCAATCATGATTAGTTCACCGCATTGTACTCGGGTGACTGTGGGTGCTTGGATGCCAAAGAGGCGGCGGTACTCGGGCTCATGGCTGTAAGGTTTCCTAGCTACAGCGATCACTTCCGCTAGTTGTTGCGCTGCAAGGGTCAATGTGAGGTCGTCGGTCATCCAGTGACTAAAGAAGCGGTTTCCACACCAAGTACAAGCAAGCGCTGCTTTGGGTAGGTAATCGGTTACACTCGAACCGAAGAGAGATTCCTTAGTATTGACAAGCGGGTACTTCATAGCCCCCTTATACAGGTACCCATCGAGAATTTGTGCGTCGCGAATACGGTAGGCGATTGTTGCAGCATGTTCTCTCCTGATACCCCGAATCCGCTCCATCTCGAATTCGTACCTAGTAGACTCCGGAACAGCAGTTACCTTGTGTGGTTCTCCGTCCAGATATATTGCTGGTGGGGAGAGGGAACTCTCACTAGGACAAAGAATCCAACGCTTGTCGCTCACCTCTTGATAAGTCTTAATCCGCCCAGCTAAGACACGCAGAATTCGGCGTCTTATAGGTGTAATATTTATCATCTAGTAACCCTCTTCGCTCATTCTGAAAAATATTATCAGCGACGATCACATCTAGGTAGTTTCTTGTCCTTGGCAAGCAGGTATCGAACCATCATAACGGGCACGGCTGTGATTTGTTGTATAATGAGTAAAGAGATGAAATAAGTGGGGTGCGAGTAGCATTGGAACCGTAAACTGGGTTAAAGCTGAAATGCTCGCTGTATGGTCGTTTTGAGAGCTAACCGTTCCAGGATTTCTCCCCCCTGATTCTTGTGATCATAGTTTTTTGTTGAGACACCCTTAACCCAAAATTTCTAAGTTACGAAGGTCTTGGGCAATCAGTGACAGGGGCAGTTTTATTTTTATCACAAGAATCGCTTAACCGAGTCGGTGGCGATCACCCTTAACCCAGTTTACGGTTCTGATGCTACTCGTACCCGTAGAAAAGCTCGTTTTCTTCTACCCCCCTAACATTTGCTTTCCGAACGCCAGCTCGTGTTATTAAACGAGAAGTAGTGGGATTGATCGCAACCGGGTTTCAAATTCATGTTCCTGCCAGTGTTTAGTGTCCTTTTCAATGCTGCTCTCAACGCTATCCCAGCTGTGTGTTTTGCCTAACCAGTGGGCTACTGTCGGCTCATTCAGAAGATCGTTGAGGCCCTTCAAATGAGTTGAGGAGAGTCGCTCTACTTTAAACTTTTTGACACCCGTCATCTTTGCTTGCCATCATTAACGTGATTCATTCTTATGAAACTGGACATGGGAGCGTAACAAAGCCACAGAGGGAAACGCAACGTTTGGAAACCTTTTATCGCCTATTATACCACCTCTGTTAGGCTAGCCATGTAACACGCTTTGCAGGGAACATTGATGCCAAAAGGCGGAACAACAAAGACGACATGGAAACCCGCTTGGAAGAGCGGAAAAACGACCGTCATCCGAGTGCCGGAGGTGCTGGCAGAGCGGTTGATGAAGCTCGCCCGAGCTATGGATGACGGGGAAGCGTGCAATGTGACAGGTAATATGGAAACGTCGAGGGAGGCTGCTGATACGTACCTCATGACCATCTCACCGAAAGAGAGGCGTAGCGCAAAGCGGCTTCTCTACGGCTTCCTCAAAAGCCTCGGACATCGACATAAGGAAGAAGGACCAAAGCGCTCCCCTTGTATCAATTCATCTTTCGCCACACATACGAGCCCTTCTTTTCCAGGTCAAAAAAAGCACCACCAGCAGTACGAGAACGCAGGCGCTTCTTATTGTAGCGGGTAGTGTTAACGATCTGTTGTTTCGCTCTAAATTGCTATCCCAAACTCATAGCGATTAATAAATAATCCAATCACCAAATTGTGCATCTCTTCTGTCTTGGAAAAGCAGATAGTCTTCCTTTGTAACCGTTTAATTCTTATCCTCAAATTTAAGTGCTTTCTCTCAATTCTTTGTGTCTTTCTCTTGCCAATCTCGTGCTTGGATTCTGGAAGATTTCTCTCATAGGCCCCCCAGCCATCCGTAGAATATTTCTTGATGCCAAATGGCTCTAGTAATTTTTGTAATTCTCTGAAGACTTCGTCCTGCCTTCTCCCAAACACGTAGGCTAATAGTTGTTTGCTTGAGCGGTCGATAGCGTACCAGAGCCACCGTGGGTTTTTCTTGCTCTCCACAAAGCTCCACATCTCGTCTAATTCTGATTCCTCAACTCCTGTGCTGGATAGTTCTTCCCCCTCTTCTAGTGCTTCTTCCACTTTATGGATTTCTACTTCCACTTTCTCTAGATTCAGGTCTTCTAAGGCTTTTTGATTAACAGCTCTCAGGTGAGATTTCCTTTTCTTCAACCCTCGAATTACAGTGGGAGCACCTACTTTTAGTACCCGAGCAATATCGCGGATTCCGCTGCTGTTAAGACTCATCTCGATCATTTGTTACTTGACTTTTCTCGTCCGTCCGGGATAGCTATAGTCGAGGATAAAGGTTCGACGTAGGCAGTCGGGATTATGGCAGAGGAAGCGCTGTTTGTCTTCAGGGGATTTGCCATGCTTAATGATATCGGTAGAATGGCAATCAGAGCACTGAACAGCAATTCCATTCAGTCATAAACTCTCAAGTAACAGCTCAACCCACTCTAGCATTGGATCGTTTTCTGGATTAGCACCCCAACAGATCGTTAACACTACCCCCTCAGCATAATGTTCGCCTACTTTCAATGCTCCTGCTTTAATGCCATTCCGCAAATGTTTTAAACCCAGCAAGTTTCGCCATCGCCATGTTCGATCCCTCAATGCTGATAGGGGAGACCGAGCAATATTGTAGTTGTAAAATTTGCAACGCTCTTGAATTGAAGCAACTATCTCAAGTAGTTGTTCACTTTCTGAAGGAATTGTCAAGATCTCAAATAGGCGCGGTAGCTACTCTGGACCACTGATGCTATCTAGCATTTTCTCTGACTCACAACGGATTGCTTCTTCAGAGTTGCTATTATTGCTTTTCCTTTCTAAAGCATCAGCAGCGAAAACACAGACGCAGTAGTCTACATCTTCATCTAAAATCTTTTCCAGGATAGGTATTACATCCTTGTTATCAGTTTTGCTTAGTGCCCGCACTACTTTACAACGAATTTTAAAATTATTATCTTTAAAGACTTGACCAAGTTCAGGAATTGCTTTTTTGCCGATTCCTCCTAATAACTAAATACTATAAAAATAACATTTAGATCATCATATTGTGTAGTCTTTTTTAGGCAGAAATTGCCTCTTTGCTACCAATAGCTCCTAATGCTATAACAATAGCAGAACGAACATCAGAATTGTCGTCCCGTAAAGCTTGAATCAAATCTGAGACTATTTCCTTAGCTCCAATATCACCCAAAGCTTGAGCTGCATTTTCACGGATACAAGGCTCTTTTTCTTTCAATGCCTCTACTAGCTGAAAAGCTGATGTTTTAGCGTCAATTTTTTTTAATCCTTCAGTAGCTGTTCTTCGAACAGCAATATCTTCATCATGTAAGGCAGTATGGATTAATGCTGGAATAGCCAATGTGAGACCAATTGCCCCTAGTGCATCTGCAACCATCCAACGCACACTAACGCTTTGATCATCAAAGATTGTTATGAGAGCAGAGATCGCGTTCTCATCGCCAAATTTTCCCAACGCCTCAGCAGCTTTCTCACGCATATTTGCATCTGGGTCATGAAGAGCCTGAATTAGCGGATCGCGTGCGCTCTCATTACGAGTGTTTCCTAGAGCGGTGATAATATCTCCACGAACCCTATGGTCTTCTTCCTGTTTCAAAGTTTTCAGTAAAAGTTCTATAGCATCTGTGCTACCAATTTCTCCCAAAGCATATGCAACATTTGAGCGAATTGCAGCAGCCTCATCTCAACCTTCACAGAGTGTCGGAAAGTAAACTTCTTTCGCCGCATCACTTTCACTTTTACCTAAAGCAACGGCATGGGTTACTCTGTAGGAATAGTCAAAAATTTTAGAGGCTTCATTTAAATCTTTCGGCAATATAGGAGTAGCCTCATCAGAGTGCGTTATGCCTAGCAATCGAATTTTAACTCGTTGAGAAACTTGTTGAGTAACTAAACTTACCGTTTGCTTTTGTAACTTTGGCTTTACTGCCCCTGCCAGCTTTGCACAAAGTTTTAAATCTACATCTCTGGCTAATTGCACGATTTGCACTGCGTCCTCCTCTTTCAACTCAGGCAGTGCTAGCATCAATGCAATGGAATCAGTCCAGTCTGTGTAGTTCAGGTAGTAATGTTTCAGGTACTCCTTGCCATGCTTATCTTTGAGCAGATGAGGAATTTGCCGCAGCAAGTATTCAGCCGCATAGTATTCCTGAAGTAGTTGGTGACGAAACTCAATTGTATCTGCAGTTGCAGGTTGAATTAGGTGATGAGCAAGCAAAATCTGAAGCCAACCTTTGGCGTCGTGGAGTTTCTCAGACTTTTTATTCTCCAGGAATCGAGTCAGAATTTCTTCTGCCTCAGGCTTTGGTAATTCTAAGCGAAATCCGGTAGGAGATTGCTGAGGCAGCATAGCAAACGCCAACTGCTGCAAAACCTCTGCTCCCCAGGATTGGCAATCCTGCTGGAGGACATCTGCTTTGATTTCATAGTCGTAAATTTGGGCAAAGTCGCGAAATGCTGCTCCCAAGTTTTTCGGTAACTTACGCTCTTGAGCAAAGATACGACAGAGCATCTATAGCAGCAGTGGGATTTCAGCAAACTTCCGCAGCCGCTCACTGCTGAGCTGTCGTAGCATTTCATCAGCCGTCTGCTCTCCTAGATATGCTAGATTTGCCTGCACGAACTCCCGTATTTGAGAGTTGGTCAGCTCTACCATTGTCAGCACCTTGTCGATTCTCAATCGTTTACCTACATCTAGATCTCGCGTAGTAAGGATCATTGGAGTGGTGTTGCGGTACTTTTCCCAAAATTGATCGAAAGCATCCCTGGTACCTTCACGTAGCTCGTTTAATCCATCTAGCAACAGCAAAAACCGTCCTTGCAGTAGCAATTTTTCGAGTTTTGCCTCATCAACAGGTGATTCTTCAATCTGAAAATTATGTCCATTTAGAGACTGTAAAATCAGAGACTCAACCGTTATAGCTGGAGCGTTCGTTGTGGCTGGGGCACAGCTTCTCAGCCTAACCAAGACAGGAAGCTGAGCAAAGCAATGGTAGGTAGTGTCTACGGAAGGGGGACGCCAGTAAAGTAAAATTTCTTTACATCCGGCATTTGCTCATCTCTTGACCCATGCATATGGATGACAGATGGTCTACACCGCGTCGAGTGTCAACACGCTAGGACTCTTAGTACTATTCTTTGGGATCGCTGTATTCTTCCAAAGCGCTTACGGTGCCCAAGAGTACGCAATTGTTCAACGCCTGTTACCCGCTAACCGAGTTGGTGCTGGCACTGGACTATACAACGGGCTTTCGGTATTGTTCGGCAGTGTTGGTGGTTCGCTGATCCCCGGCTCGATCATTGCTACGACCGGCAGTTTCGACGCTGGAATTTTGAGCATCGTTATAGGTGCCCTGCTTGCGGCATTAGTCATGTTTGTGTTGGCACAGTTGATTAGGTACTGATAGTTCCTTAAAGGTTGGCAAGGCTAATCCCGAGAAGTATTGGTTTGAGTCCTATCTGAAGCAGGCTTGAGCCAATACACCATGTTTGCGATTGCAAGTTAATAGTTGTTACCATTTATTGGTACCACATTATGGTTGCAAACATTAGTTTCATAAAATGGAAGAACGAGAGGCGCTCACAATCCGTTTAAGAGCGGGATTACTTGCTCAGGTGAGAAAGCACAAATCACAAGATGAGTCTTTGAACGACCTAGTTATTAAGGCGCTGGAGCGAGAAGTGCGTTACCGTCAGGGAGTGGCAGCTCATCACAGAATTGTCTCTAGACGAGAAAAAATCAGGGAAAAGACAGGAACCCAACCAGGTTCCACAGACTTGATTCGCCAACTTCGGGAAGGCTCGGGACGCTATGACTAGAGCTTTGTGTCTAGATACCAGCGTTTTGATTCAGTATCTCGTTCCTGAAGAGTTTCAACCCCAGGCAGAGGCTCTCGTGCTAGAAGCAGTGGAAGCCGCAGTGCGACTGGTTGCTCCTGCGTTTGCTTGGGCAGAAATCGGCTCTGTACTCCGCAAAAAAATCCGGATGGGTCTACTTTCCACTGAGGAAGCTTTGGGTTGTTTCGACGACTTCTGCCAACTACCCATCGACTACATTGACACCGCTCAAATCAGGGCAAGAGCTTGGGAGATTGCTGAACAGTATCAGATGCCAACTCTGTATGATGCAGCATTCCTAGCCTGTGCAGAATCTGTAGGAGCAGACTGCCAGTTCTGGACGGCTGACAAAACACTGCTGAATCAGTTAGCACCAGCTCGACTGAACTATGTAAGAGAACTAGGGGCGTAGATGATGGAATGGCAGAAGCTGTTGACGAGACAAAGACTGGGTAAGGATGCCCCAGACGATCCTGTAATTGCACGCACCTCCTTTCAAAGGGACTGCGATCGCTTGGTGTTTTCTTTCCCCTTCCGTCGTCTTAAGGACAAAACCCAGGTTTTCTCTCTGTCGAAGAACGACTACATCCGTACCCGCTTGATTCATAGCATTGAAGTCTCCTGCGTGGGTCGCTCTCTGGGCACATTAGTTGGGTATGAAATTAAAAACAGGCATGAACTCAAGGAATTCAGCGCTTCGGACTTCGGCGACATCGTCTCTGCTGCCTGCCTTGCCCATGACATTGGTAATCCACCATTTGGTCATGCGGGAGAAGACGCCATCCGTAGTGGCTTTAAATCCTGGTACGACACTGCAAAACAACACCTCACCAACATTGAAAAAGCTGACCTCGATCTATTTGAAGGCAATGCTCAGGGCTTCCGCATCCTCACACACCTGGAAATGCGAGCCAGAATCGGTGGGATGCAGTTAACCTGCCCAACTCTAGCCGCTTTCACAAAGTACCCCAAAGAATCTTTGATCCCGGCAGACATCCTCAATGGTTACACAGGGAAGAGTGTAACTAAGTATGGATTCTTCCAGTCCGAGAAGGACTTGTTCGCTATGGTGGCAGACACAGTGGGACTCATCCGTCGTCATCCAGAATCTGCGTGGTGGGCACGCCACCCCTTGACCTTCTTAGTCGAAGCTGCCGATGACATCTGCTATCACATCGTCGATCTGGAAGATGGTTACCGGATGGGATACATTCCCTTCACCACAACTAAGGATTTACTCAATGAGATTGCCCAACACTCAAACCTTGAACAGAACGCCGAAAGCCAAGAAGAAAAAATTAAGTTCCTGCGTGGGATTGTCATCAATAACTTGATCGAGGAAGTCGCTGAAATTTTCCTCGAACATGAACAAGACATACTGTCTGGAAGGCTCGACTGCGAACTGGTGTCACTGAGTACCTACGCCAACAGCCTCAAGGAAATCCAGAACGAGACCCAAAATAGAGTTTTTATCGATCCAGATATCATCGGGATGCAGCTTGCTGGATACGAAATCCTCGGTACTTTGTTTTCTGAGTTCGCCAACGCTACCTTGTTCAGCAGCAGTAAGGGTAAGCTGCTCAAGGCAATGCTCCCCCAAAAGTACCGCCCGGCTGAGAACGAAAGCTGCTACAGCAAGATTCTTAAGGTTACTGATTACATCTCTGGCATGACTGACTCCTACGCCACTAGCTTGTTTCAGAAACTCAAGGGCATCTCTTTGAAATGAGCGATCAAGAAAAGGTTGGCCGTAACCGTTCACGGGGGGGGTACATCATGCGCATAAAGTTCAAAGCCTTGCTAAGCAAAAGCTTTGGAGTGTATGCGCATAAAACCATCGTCCCTAAAATGTCTATTAGACAATTGGCAGACCCGTATAGCACTTTTAACTACTCACAATTATCCGGGAGAAATCAAATCTAGACTGGTTTTCGTACTGATTATGTGTGATTTCATATCGGACATTTTTTTGATCCCCCCTGAACGGTTACGGTTGGCCCAACAGCTTATCTTTCTTCCTTCAGAAAGTAAGGCATTACTCTACTCTTCAGTATCATTGGATTCTGAGACTTCCATACTATCTCTGGCGCTGACTGCGTACTCTTTAGCCTTGGTGGCAAATGGAAAGGGTAGCGGCAGGGAAACAGCATCTGCGAAGTAGGGCCAACACTCCCTGAGAGAATGGACAAAGAGAGCTAGTTGGTCTGATTCAATTCCTGGATGATAAACCATCGCTAACTCTAGTGGTCTGGCATTTCCAGCCGGTCTTTTGGCTGAATCCAGTCGGGACTCTGCTCTACGCAATAGACATCTCCACAATAGAAACGTTTTGTGGTAAAAGAGTATAAAATTAGCTTTTTCCTTACTAGAACATGAAGGAAATATTAAGTTACATTAAAAGCCACCCTGAAAAAACTCAGCGATT
>JAABUQ010012826.1_pt1 | contig 10316 bp, 7 predicted proteins | sample 5560001 | NCBI WGS metagenome assembly JAABUQ01 (sample SAMN10711888, study PRJNA513371) | rock metagenome | isolation source: Antarctica rocks | place: Antarctica: Victoria Land, Finger Mt nord | collected 2015-12-18 | reverse complement strand
TCGGCTCGCGAGCGCCCGTCTCCCATCGCCCGATCGTCGACTGAGGGCACTTCATGCGGCTGGCTAGCTGCCGTTGTGTGAGCTCCGCTCGGCGGCGCGCAACGAGCAGAACATCCCGAGCAACCATCCAGGCAACGATAGCCGATTGGCTATCTAACTGCGAACGATAGGGAACCAGCCCAACAACAGCTGGCATGCTTCGCGCTCCGGGTCGCTGCGCGGGTCCTTCGGACCGTCTCTCACGCGAAGCATGCCGAGCAAGCTATACACTTAGCTGTGCTAAGCGTGCTTTCGGACCGGAGCTTGGCGCTACGCTTGGTCCGGTTCTCGCCGCCAGGGCGGCGATCGCTGCGCTGGGCTTGACCAACCAAACGGCATGAGAACGCGAGAGCGATGAGCGAGCCAGAGCCCCCGAGCCAGCCGCCGAACCGTCCGTTGGGGCGGCGTCGGCGAGCCAATGTGGCGCGGGGGCGGCGGGTGGCGTATCAGGTGAAGGTGACCGGGGAGGAGCAGGCTCGATTGATCGCGCTTGCGGAGGCGCAGGAGGTGACGGTCCCGCGGTTGTTGGTGGAGTCGGCGTTGGCGTCGGTGGGGGAGACGTCGACTCAGCGGCGCGCGGCGATGGTCGAGCTGTTCGCGATCCGCCGGCTGCTGGCTACGGTGGCGAACAACGGGAATCAGCTGGCGCGGATCGCGAATATCTCGGGGGAGGTTCCGGGCAGGCTCGAGGCGGTCCTGCTCGAGTTGCGGGGGCTGGCGGGGCGGATCGACGCGGCGATTGACGGGTTGGCGGGCGGGTGATCCCGAACATCACCCGGGGGGGGCGGATGGGCGGATTGCTGGTGTACCTCGTCGGTCCGGGTCGCGATAACGAGCATTTAGAGCCGCACTTGGTGGTGGGTGATCCGGCGGTGATGGCGTGGCATTCAGAGGAGGAGCTTGATCGCGAGGCGGCGCTGCGGATCGCGGGGGAGCTTGATCATCCGCGGCGGGCGTTCGGGACGCGGGTTACCGTCGCGACCAAGGACAAGGACGGGCACAGCGGCCCGGCGCGTGACGCGCACGTGTGGCACTGCTCGCTCAGCTTGCGTGCGGATGAGGGGCAGATCAGCGACGAGCGGTGGGCGCAGATCGCGGAGGGGTTCGTGGTCGGGATGGGGTTCGCGGGTGGGGAGGGGAGGGCGCCGTGCCGGTGGGTGGCGTTGCGTCACGGGATCTCCAAGGCCGGTAACGATCATCTGCATGTCGTGGTGTCGTTGGTGCGTGAGGACGGCAGTAAGGCGAGCACGTGGAACGATCGCCCGCGGGCACAGACGCTCGCGGGGGAGCTCGAGGCGAAGTTCGGCCTGCAGGTGCTCGAGTCTCGTCAGGCGGGACGCGGGAGTCGTGGGGAGCATCCGGCTGAGCGGGAGATCGCCCGGCGCGATCACGTCGACGAGCTCCCCCGTGAGCGTTTGGAGCGGACGGTCCGGGCGTGCGCTGCGGCCGCGGGCGATGAGGTGGAGTTCGTGCGGCGGCTGCGCGAGGCAGGCCTGCGCGTCAGGCCGCGGTTCGCGGCCGGGCGAGGCGATGTCGTCGCGGGCTACTCGGTCGCGCTTCGCCCGGTCGAGGGGCGGGCGGTGGTGTGGTTCGGTGGTGGGCGCCTCGCGCGCGATCTGACCCTCCCGCGGGTACGTGCCGGGTGGCCGGACTCTCCCGCGCACGCGGGCGCCGCGGTCGCGGAGTGGACGGCGGCGGGACGCAACCAGCCGTCGGCCGTGCAGGGCGGGGAGAGCAGCGAGCCCGGTGGCGCTCTGTGGGCGCGGTACAGCATCGAGGTCGGCGAGCTGCGCGACCGGCTGCGCTCGGTACCCGCCGATGATCTGGCGACGTGGGCGCACGTCGCGCACGAGACGGCGGGCGCGTTCGCGGCGTGGTCGCATGCCGTTGAGTCTGAGCCCGGGCCGTTGGCGGCGACGGCAAGGGCGCTGGCTCGCTCTGCGCAGCTGCCCGCGTGGCGGGCGTCCGGGAAGCGCGTGGCGGTTCCCTCCGCGCGGGGTGCTGCGCTGCTGCTCGCGTCCGCCGCGCGCGGCGGGAGCGGCCCGGTCGCCCAGGCGGTGCTGTTGCGTCAGCTGGCCAATCTCGCCAAGGCGCTGCATGACATGCACCGTGCCGCCGGCGACGCTCAGCGCGCCGCAGAGATCGAGCAGGCGGTTCGAGGGCAGCTGGTGCTGGTCAGCGATCGCCTCAGCGACGCCCAGCTTCCCGCAGATCGCACTGGAGATCGGCAAGCGCAGGAGGCCGCGCAGGTGGCCGGCCAAGGGCAGCTCGCGCCCCGGGCCGGAGGTTCGCCGGTTCCCGCGCGTCTTCCCGACGTGCCGAGCCGGCCGGCGGTGCAGCGCCCGCCTGTGCCGGGGCGCTCGGATATCGAGCGTTGAACGACCCCTGATCGGTACGGTTGGTATGGGCGGTATGATCGGTTGGTGGCAAGGAGCGACCCCATGAACGAGGCGGACCGGCTGCACGCCTCCCGCGCCCAGCTCAGTTATCTGGAAGCAGCGCTCGTGGACGTCGCTCGCCACGTGCACGACGCGACCACGCTCGAGGACCCGTACCCCTGGTTTCTCCGCGAGACCCTGCAGAGCATCACGACCGTGGCCGAGCGCGCCGCCCCCATCTTCGCGCCCGCGCGCGAGCATGTCCGCTCGCCGGCGGGCCAGGAGGGAGACCCGGCGGCGATCGGCGAGGAGGTTGCGCGGCTCACGACGAACCTGTGGCTGATCGGCCAGGAGGCTGGCTACGGGGTCATCAGGGACGCAGGTCCGCACGAGGCGATCGAGGTGTTGAGGACTGTCGCCGCCATCATCGACCGAACGCGTGAGGCCAGAACGGTGCAGTCCCTTTCTGCTCTGCGCGTAGAGGCGGCGGCCGGGGCCGAGGTCGCGCGGCTGATGAAGAGCCTTGACTTCATCGCCGAGGAGATCCACAGCGTCGATGAGTCCACGACCCCGGCGAGGACCGCGGAAGTTGTGGCGAGCGTGGGCGCAATCATCAACCAGACACGCGCCGGCGAGAAGCTCACGCCCGCCCCGGAGCGACGGGCTGCCCAGCTCGGCGATGCCCAGCGCATCGGTGCTGGCCCGGGCACGCCTGACCGCTGGCCAGCCCGGGCGGGGAGCGATCGAGAGGCGCAGACAGCCGCGCGTCTGGCTCGGACCGGGCGGCTCCCTGCGACCCTCGCGCCGCGTGTCGCTCCTCCTAGCGTCCTTCAGTCCCCAACCGCCCGCCAGCGCGCATCGCGCTCAGAACCGCTCGAACGATAGGAGCCCGCGCATGTCTGTACACGAGCCCGATGGCATCTCGGAGGTCTTCGATGACACGATCAGGCTCGCGGTCACCGCGGGCGGGAGGGTCGCGGAAGCGCGCCTGCGCGAGCGCCAGCAGCGTCTGCATGACGCGCACGCCCAGAGCGAGCAGGCGACCCGTCAGCTGCAGGCGAGGCTCGAGAGCGAGCGCGGCGCGGCGCGGGCCGAGCTTGCGCCTGTGCACCGCGAGGAGTGGTGGGAGCAGGCAAGCCCCGAGCAGATCGGGCGTGCGTGGGAGACCGCTGTTGCGTGGCGCGAGCTGGATCCCGACGTGGCGCGGGCGAGCGAGCGGATCGGCGGGGAGCTGCGCGAGCGCTACGCGATCGATGTCGAAGATCTCGGGGCTGGCGCTCGCCCCGACGTCGCGCCCGGGAATGCTCGCGCGCGGGGGCAGCGAGGCGACGCCGTGGCGTTGCTTGCCGTCGCGCAGCGCGAGGAGCCGATCCACGAGCACGATCACGATCACGGGCCCGAGGCCGGGCCAGCCGCCGCTGAGCCATACGACAGCGTGCAGCGCCGCCAGGCGCTCGCTGAGAAGCTCGCGAGCGCGGGTGTGGAACCAGACGCGGTGCAGGCCAGAGTGCTCGCGGACACAAGCCAGGGTCGACCGCCCGAGGAGGCGCTCGCCGGTGAGCGCCAGCGCGTCCCGCGCGCGCGCCGTGCGCGCGGCCATGCGCCGCGACCGGAGATCACGCGTCCTGACAGAGGGCGATAGCGATCCCAAGGCGCCCCGCCTGTGACCGCAGAGCCCGACCGGTACGTACCCTTGGTCGCGCATGGCTCGTAGGAGCCATGAGCAACTCAGCCTGGATGCGCTATGGGCAGAGCCTGAGCGAGAACGCGATGAACAAGTACGCCCAGCTGGCGCAGAGCCACTGGCAGAGAACCGACCCGGATCGCTACGCGCAGATCGAGGATCCGCGGGCGTTCTTCGCGGCGCTGGGGGAGCGGGCGGAGACGGAGATCCAGGCGATGGCCGACTCTTTAGCGGGAATGGACCAGCCGGGGGAGAGCTACCTGGAGAAGGTCGGACGGCTGAACATGGCGCGCCTGCGAGCCGAGGAAGCGGTCCTGACGGAGCTGGTGTGGATCCCGGCGCCCGAGGAGAGCGAGGAGCCCGCGAGCGACTGGGTGACCCAGACGATGCGCGACACCCACCAGGCGCTGTTTGGGGAGGACGAGGACCCGCAGGGCTGAGCTTCCGGCCGGGCAGCCAGGACGACCTCGCACCGTCCGGCGCTCATGCCCGCGTGGGCGCCAATCTCGCTGCGCTGCGGGTCCTCGAGGTCCTTGAGAGCGAGCGGCGTGCGGCGAGCGGGTCCGAGCAACGGGTGCTCGCGCGGTGGTCAAGCTGGGGCGCGGTCCCGGAGATCTTCGACGACACCCGCCCCGAATGGGCCGAGGAGCGCGAGCGGCTGCGCGCGCTGCTTGACCAGGGCGCGTACGCGGCGGCTCGGCGTACGACGATCAACGCGCACTACACCGACCCGGCGTACGTCCGCGCGATCTGGACCGCGCTGGGGGACCTCGGCTTCGATGGCGGGGAGGTGCTCGAGCCCGGCGCCGGCGCGGGGACGTTCATCGGCCTTGCGCCTGCGGGCGCGCGGATGACCGGCGTTGAGCTTGACCCCAGCACGGCGGCGATCGCCCGGGCGCTCTACCCCGACGCCACGATCCGCACCGAGTCCTTCGCGAACACGCCTTACCGCGACGGGCATTTTGACGCGGCGATCGGAAACGTCCCGTTCGCCGACGTGCGCCTGCACGACCCGCGCCACAACCCGGGCGGTCATTCGCTGCACAACCACTTCATCCTGAAGGCGTTGGCGCTGACGCGCCCGGGCGGGGTCGTCGCGGTGCTCACCAGCCGCTACACCCTCGACGCGCAGAACCCCGCCGCGCGGCGCGAAATGAACGCCCTCGGCGATCTCCTGGGCGCGGTGCGGCTGCCCGGCGGCGCGCACCAGCGCGCCGCCGGCACACAAGCGATAACCGACCTGCTGATCCTGCGCCGCCGCGAGCCCGCTAGCACCCCGGCGTCCGAGGCCTGGGAGCAGGCCCGCCCGATCGAGCTCGACGGCAGCCAGGCGCGCCTTAACCTCTACTTTCAGGAGCACCCCGAGCACGTGCTCGGGCGGCTGCGGATCGTCAGCGGCCAGTACGCCACGCCCGCGCTGGACGTCCACGCCGACGCGCGGAACCTCCCCGCGGCGCTCGGCGCGGCGGTCGGGGAGATCACCGCCCGCGCCCGGCGCGAGGGGCAGACGATCACCCCGCGCGGACCCGAGCCAGCGGCGGCGCGGGTCGCGTGGGAGCCAGCTACGGGGCTTTGGAACGGGCATCTCACCGCGCACCCGGACGGCCGGTTCACCCGCGTCGTTGACGGGCAGCACACGCCGCTCGAGGTGCCGGCAAGCCAGCGCAGCGAGCTGCGCGCCCTACTCGGCCTGCGCGACGGCGCGAGGGAGCTGCTCAGCGCCGAGGCCGCGACACTCGAGGACACCAACGCGATCGACCAGTTGCGCGCCGGCCTGCGCGGCCGCTATGAGGCGTACACGGCGCGGTACGGTCCGATCAACCGGTTCACGGTGCGCGCGACCGGGCACCGCGATCGCGTGAGCGGAGAGCCGCGTATGGCGCGCGTGCGCCCGCGCGTGATGAGCACGCTGCGCGAGGACCCGTTCGCGGCGCTCATCACCGCGCTTGAGAGCTTCGATGAGAGCACCCAGACCGCGGTCGGCGCGACGATCCTCTCCCAGCGCACGCTGCTCGCGCGCGCACCGGTGCTCGGCGTTGACAGCGCCGATGACGCGCTCGCGGTCAGCCTGGAGACCGACGGACGCGTCGACCTTGAGCACATCGCCCGCCTGCTCGGCACCGACCCCGAGGAGGCTCGCCACGCGCTCGGGGAGCTCGTCTACGAGGACCCCGCCAGCAGCCAGCTGCTTCCGGCCGCCGAGTATCTCTCCGGAAACGTCCGCGAAAAGCTCGACGTCGCCACGGCCGCCGCCGAATCCCAGCCCAAGCTCGCGGTCAACGTCGCCGCCTTGGAGGCCGCGGTCCCCGAGGACCTCGGGATCGAGGACGTCCAAGCGCGCCTCGGGGCGGCGTGGATCGACGCCGACACCCACCAGCAGTTCCTGCGCGAGATCCTCAAGGACGCAAACGCGGCCGTCGAGCATCCCGGCGGGGGCATGTGGGGCGTGCGCGCCAACAACCGCACCCTGCAGGCCACCAGCGAATGGGGCACCCAGAGGATGCCCGCCCCCGCGATCCTCCGCGCGACGCTCGAGCAACGTCCGATCCAGGTCACTGATGACACCTACGACGGCAAGCGCGTCGTGAACCCCGTGGAGACCGCTGCCGCGGTCGAGAAAGCCCAGGCGCTGCAGGAGCGCTTCGCTGACTGGGTGTGGGAAGAGCCCGACCGCGCCAGTCGGCTGCTGGCCGAGTACAACCGCCGCTTTAACTCGCTCGTGCTGCGCGACTACACGGCCGAGGGGGAGCGTCTGACGTTGCCCGGGCTCGCGCGGACGTTCGCGCCGCATCCTCATCAGCGCGCCGCGGTCGCTCGGATCCTCAACGAGCCTGCGGTCGGGCTGTTTCACCAGGTCGGCGCCGGTAAGACGGCCGAGATGGTGATCGGGTGCATGGAGCTGCGGCGCCTGGGGATGGTCAGAAAGCCCGCTGTCGTGGTCCCCAATCACATGCTTGAGCAGTTCTCCCGCGAATGGCTCGGGCTCTATCCCCAGACGCGGCTGCTCGCCGCCGGCTCGGAGGATCTCGCGGGCGAGCGCCGCCGCGCGTTCGTGGCCCGGGTCGCGACCAATGACTGGGACGCGGTGCTGCTCACCCGCTCGGCGTTTGAGCGCCTCCCGATGTCCCCGCAAGCCGAGGCGGCCTACATCGAGCGAGAATCCGAGCAGCTACGCGCGATGCTCGCCAACGCCAAGAGCGGGCAGGGACTTACCGTCAAGCGCGTCGAGAAGGCGCTCCTGCGCCAGCAAGCGGCCCTCCAGAGCCGCCTGGACGGCAAGGTCGACCCCGGTATCACGTTCGAGCAGACCGCGATCGACTACCTGATGATCGACGAGCTGCACGACTACAAGAACCTGCGCACCCAGTCGAACATTCGCGATGCCGCGATCGACGGCGCCTTGCGTCAGACGCGGGTGCTGGAGGGGCTGTTGGAGGTCCCGGAGGGCTCCCGGTTCTCTGATCTTGAGCGCTGGCGCAGGGGCCCGACGATCCGACAGGCAAGAGCCTGCGACTCGCGTTACGACGCGTGGCTGAGATCCACGGGTTGGGTATCGACGGGACCGCTGCGCGAGCGCTGGTGCCCACCCGCCGACTGATGGATCTGGGCGCGCTACGGGCTTGCGGCGACGGCGCCGCGACTCAAGCGTCATCCTCCCGCGCGGCGGACAACGACGCTGGTGGCGACGGTCACGCATCTGCAAGCGGCTTCGATCGACGACTGCCTCGAGCTGTTTGACCCGATCTATGACCACGGAGCTGCTCGGCAAGGCGGAGCGCGAGACCAACAAACAGCGGGTCCGGGAGCATCCAAGGCTCGCGCGGGCCTCGGCGAAGCTCGCGATCGCCGTCGAGAAGCTGCTGGAGGTCTCAGCGGCGGGAACCGCGTTGCGGATCGCGGATGTCTGGCGAGAGATCGAGGCGGTCGTCGACCGCGCGGAGCTCCTTGCCGCCGTGCACGTGCTCGGCGAGCTCGTCCCGCATCTCGACGAGGACGACGAGGGCCGCATGCGTGCGCGGCTGTCGGAGCGGATCCGGCTCGTGTCCGGGTTTCTCCGCGAGCTGTGCGAGCTTGAATCAAGCACCGAGGCCGGGCCGGTGCTGCGGGAGATGCGCCGCATGCCTGAGCTGCTCGATCCCCGCCGGAAGCTCACGACCGGGGAGATCGACGACCAGCTGGTCCGTGGCTCGTGGCGGCGGCTGGTGTACGGCCAGCCCGCTGACGGCACGGTGGATCGCAACGCGTACGTGTTCTGCGTGCTGACCCAGTTCCACCGGCATCTGAAACGCCGCGACATCTACGCACCCAGGTCGTCGCGGTGGCGCGACCCGCGTGCGCAGCTGCTCTCAGGCGAGGCGTGGGAGAGCGCGAAGGCGCCGGTGCTGCGGGCGCTCGGGCTGCCCGAGGACCCGGGCGCGCTGCTCGACGGCCACGCCAGGGATCTCGACACCGCCTACCGGGAGGTCGCCACCCGAATCCAGGACGGCACCGCCGTCACCGTCGAGGACGACGGGAAGCTGCCCGTCTCGGCACTCCGGGGGATCCCCGACCCGCCGAGCCTCATCGAGCTGCGCAAGCTGGTGCAGGCGATGCTCCCCAGGGTCGGGCTGCCGGAGGTGATCCTTGAGGTGATGTCCTGGCTGCCCGGGTTCGTGCAGGCGTTCGCCTCGGTCTCCGGCGGTCGCAGCCGGCTTGAGGATCTGCACGTCTCGATCGCCGCGTGCCTGGCAGCGCACGCGATGAACATCGACCTGGTGGAGATCGCCAAACGGGGTGTGCCAGCGCTTGACCGTAGCCGGCTCAGCCACATCAACCAGAACTACCTGGGCGCCGAGACCTACACGGCGGCGAACCCATACCTGATCGACCATCAAGCGGGCATCGCTTACGCCCGGGCGCTGGGCGGCGGCATGGCCGAGATCGACGGGATGCGGTTCGTCGTTCCGGTCCCCTCGATCTTCGCCAGGCCGAACCGCAAGTACTTCGGTACTGACCGGGGCGTCACATGGCTGAACATGATCTCCGACCAGGCGGTCGGCTTGGCGGGGAAGGTCGTCTCGGGCGCCCCCCGCGATTCGCTGCACGCGCTCGATGTCGCGTTCAGCCTCGACCACGGCCAGCGGCCGGACATCCTGATCTCCGACACCGGCGCGTACTCGGACATGATGTTCGGGCTCTGCCAGCCGCTCGGGATCGACTACCGCCCAGAGCTCGCCGACATGCCCGACCAGCGCGGTTGGCGGGCAGACAGATCAGCAGACTACGGGCCGCTGAGCATTCTCGCTCGCGGCCGGCTCGACCTTCCCAAGATCGACCGCCACTGGCCGGACATCCTGCGCGTGGTCGCCTCGATCTACACCGGTCAGGTGCGGGCCTACGACATCACCCGCGTGCTGCAGCGCGACGGGAACCCAACCCCGCTCGGGGAGGCGATCCAGCACTACGGGCGGATCTTCAAGAGCCAGCACATCCTCGCGCTGATCGACGACAAGGGCTACCGGCGCGACATCCACTGGATCCGTAACCTCCAGGAAGGCCGTCACGCGCTCGCCCGCAAGCTGTTCCACGGCAGCAAAGGCGAGCTGTACCAGCGCTATCGCGAAGGGATGGAGGATCAGCTCGGCGCACTCGGCCTGGTGCTCAACTGCATCGTGCTCTGGAACACGGTCTACATCAACGCCTCGCTCGGGCAGCTACGCGCCGCTGGCTACCCGGTGCTCGACGAGGACACCACCCGGCTTCACCCGTTCATGCGCCGCCACATCGCAGTCCAAGGCGACTACTCGTTCCTACTGCCAGCGCTCGATGGGCGGCTGCGAGAACTACGCGACCCGACCGAAGGCCCACACCAGGACGAGGACGACCAGGAGCAGCCGGTTGACGCGCCTGAATGCCCGCCCGGCTCTATGAATTGGACTAGCTCGATCCCGACGCGCTGAATCCCCCGCATCTGCGGGCGTCGTGAGCTTCACTTCCGGCTTGAATTGGACGAACGTCCAATTCAATGAGCACAAAGGCGGCGATCTGGACCCGGGTGTCCACCGACCGCCAGCACGAGGACAACCAGATCCCTGACCTCAAGCGCTTATGCGAGCACCGCGGCTGGGAGATCACACGGCGCTACGAGATCGCGGACGCGTCCGCCTACAAAGGCGAGCACCGCCACGCGCTCCAGCGAATGCTCGACGATGCGCACCGAGGCGAGTTCTCCGTGC
>JAABUQ010012825.1_pt1 | contig 10316 bp, 18 predicted proteins | sample 5560001 | NCBI WGS metagenome assembly JAABUQ01 (sample SAMN10711888, study PRJNA513371) | rock metagenome | isolation source: Antarctica rocks | place: Antarctica: Victoria Land, Finger Mt nord | collected 2015-12-18 | reverse complement strand
GGATACGGGCTGTGGCACGGCCTCGATGTGACGCTGCGGTCGCATGCGTGTAGTGTACTTGTGCGCAAGTGTCTGTGCTTGTGTCCTGCGGTGCAGAGGCTGCGCAGCCGCGCACACGGCTTGCTCTGTTGCCGCCTCGAATGCGCAACCAGCAACGCCGCCCTGGCAACAGATGACGCTGCTCTGCAGATGACGGCGCTGCACCTCCACGGCACCGGCACAGCGCTGGGCGACCCGATCGAGGCAGGCGCCGCGGCGGCGGTCCTGCTGTCGGGGCGGGCTGCTGCGGACGCGGGGCGCCCGGAGCCGCGCCTGGCGCTGGTGGCACACAAGGCGGCGGTCGGGCACGGAGGCCGCCGCGGGCGTGGTGGGGCTGGCAGGCGCGCTGGTGGCGCTGGAGGCTGGAGCGCTGCCGCCCATCCTGCACCTGCGGTCTGCGCCCGGCTGCTCATCCGGCCCCGCGCGAGCATGGCGGCATGCAGAGTGACATGCACGCCCGACATGCTCCTGTTGACGCGGCTAAGCCTGTCCCGCACTTTTTTTATCCAGAAGCTCTTTATGCATGCGCTGGGCAGACTGCGACCATGTTCAGGCTTGCCTCGCGCGCAAGCCCCGCTGTGGCCGTGTGGCAAAGGTGCTCGCGGTGCGCGTGTGGCCGGCAGGAATGTGAGCCCGATGGTGAGCACCAGCCTGTCGGGCAAGGGCGAGCGGGCAGCGGTGCTCCCGCGGCAGCCCTGCGGGCATGCGCCAGCCCCGCTGCTGGGCAAAGCGGTGGCCGGCGTGTCTGCTTTTGCTTTCCAGGTGACCCTCGTGCCCTTGGGCTAGGTGTCGAGCGCTTCTGATGCCATGGCAGCTCCTGATGCCAAAGCCCGTTGTTTGATCTCGTAAGACTTGCCTTTCTGCGATGCCTGGTGCCTGGGCAGGACACGACGCAGGCAGCAGATCATATTATGTCGCCTTGCACCCATACAGGACCCCCACTGTGCTCTGCGCCGTCCTCACAGCGCACACGGCAGCCACGAGGCTGCGGCGCGCCTGCAGCCAGACTGCTGGCACGGTAGTGACATCGCTTGGTTGGGCAGCACGGGGCTTACGCTCCTGTTATCAGGCCAGCGCGGGGCGGCGCGTAGGGCAGCAATGCGCACGTCGTGGCGGAGGTGCTGGTCGACGACATGCCGGCGCTGCTGCACGCGCTGCCGCGCGTACCCTGGCGGCGCGGGCGGGCCTGGTGCCAGCCCGCGCCGCATGTGCTGCAGGCCGCGGCCGCGCCAGGGCGAGGCACCATCCGGCTCATGGCCCCGGCCGCCCACCCAGCGCTGGCCGCTCTGCGCGGCTGCCGCCAGGCCGGCGCCCCTTGCCTGCCGAGCGCTGCTGCGGTCGAGGCGCGCTCCTCTATCACTCTTGCTGGCCCAGGCGTGCTTGCCTGCCTGCCATGTCTGCGGGCACCCAAGATTTCTCAAAGCGCCTGACCCAGGCTCTGCAACGGGGGCAGCTGGCGCATGCGGCCGGGAGGGCGCTGTCGGCGTCGTCGCCATCAGGGAGCACGCCGATGCTGCGCGGTGCGGCGCTGGGCTCGGCGGCCTGGCCGCGCGTTTCGTCATGGCTCCTGGTAGTCAGCGTCGCGCTCGCGTCCGGGACGTGCCGGGTCGCCGCCGAGGCAGGGCACGCCGAGTGCGCCGCACTCAAAACCACCTGGGTGCTGCTGTGCTGCTGTCCAGCGTGGCCTTGTGCAGGCTAAAGAAAGCAAAAAATACGCAGGGCTGAGCACTGCTACATGCAGTGCAGCTTTGCTGCAGCAGCACCGCGGGAAGGTGCTGCCGCAGCGCGCGGTGCAGCGGCGGGGAGATTCGGCGCGCCGCTGCAGCTGCTGGGGCCTCGCAGCACTGTTCGGCACTGCCGCACCGCCTGCGTGAGTGTGCCCCGGGCGCCTGTTCAGCCAGTGAGTCCCCGCGCAGGCTCCTGCAAAGTCGCTGCTCAGTGCGGCATCAAGTGACGGCCATGTGACGGCGGTCTGACCCAGGACGGCGGCTTTGGCACCCCACTGGCAGCGCTGGAGGGCGCGCTGCAGGCGGCGGCGTGGCTGGCATGCGCCTCGCATGCAGCGCCGCTCAACACACAGCTCGTGCAAGTGCCCGCGTATGCAAGCGGGGCCGGCACGGCGCCCGCATGGGCCCTTGCAGCCCCGGACGGTGCTGCTGCCCTTCTCGAGGACAGCGGCGCTGCAGCCGCTCGCTGCTCTGGCCTGCGCTTTCTGAGCACCCACGCGGCACACACGCCCGCAAGCGAGGCGCATGCAAGGGCGTGCACAGGGCAGGCAGCGGCGAGCCATGTGCTGTATGAGATTGCGTGGCAGGCCGCGGGGCCCGCGGGCACCGCAGACGGCCCGCCTGGCCCCGCCTGGGTGGTGCGGGCGCCCGGCGGCGCGCTCACGCGAGCCCGCGGCACTTTGCATGAGCCTGTGCAGGCGACCATGCACGCCCTGGCGGTGCTGCAGACCGCTGCGAGCGGCCGCGCAGCTCTGCAGGCGCGCGTTCACACCTGCTGCGCGCTTGACTGCATGCGCCCTACGAGTAAAGTGCGCTTTTTTAGAGGCTCAATGTTGACAGAGCCGTGCCACGTAAAAGCAATGCAGCGCCTTCAGCAGACAACGCGTGATGACATGCTGCGGCCCAGGTTGCTCTGAGGACGCGGCGCGTGGCAACAAGCGCGCCGAGCCCGGCCAGGCGCCGCCGCAGCGCCTGCGCGGCTGCGGCCAGCGCCTGGGCAGCGCTGCGCGTAGCGGCCTCCGAGAGCCAAGCCACCTCCTTCACAGGCCTCCAAATCGACCTGGAGGCGCCGAACCGCGCGCGCTCATCAGCTGGAGGGCCACACGCATCACGGCTGGCGCTGGCTGGGGGTGCGCGCTGCGAGGCGCGGCTGCTTCCGTGCAGGGCGGCCTCGCCACTCGCGCAGGTGCTATTCCTTCATGCAGCTATTGACGTGCTAGTGGCACGCACTTGTGATCATCATACACATTAAAGCCAGATCAGAACGTGCGGTAGGGTACGCTTGGGCCGGCATGGGCGGTGCCGGGCGGTGCTGGCGCGCTGGGCGCCCTGGCCGCGGGGTGGCTGGCCGGCAATGGGGCTGTGCAGCTGCGCCTGCTCGGCCGGTCCGGATGCGGTGGTCTAGTCAACAGGAGGCTCCGTGACCTGCTCAAGGCCGAGACGCTGGCCTGCGTGGCGCTCGTCAGGTACATTAGCTGCAGCAGTCCCGACCTGACAGAGTGTGACTAGGCTGGTTGCAGCCAGCTGAGATGCCACGCTTTTGTTTGTCCGCCAGGTGCGACGTTGCGCTGCGGGATGAGGCGGCCGCTGCCCTCGGTGGCGGACGAATTATCTGGGGCATGCTCCATGCGGGCGGCGTGCTGCATGATGCCATCATGCTCCGCCAGACACCGAGCCAAGTCCGCGCGGTCTTTGCGCCCAAGCATGCCGGCGCTGCAAACATGCTGTGGGTAAGCACTCGCATCTGCTCTGCTACCATTTCTGCTTCCCTCAGAAGACCAGCACATGCAAGAACGTTTGGCACAGCATGTACCCGCACGCATGACAATCCTGCATATGTAGCCGAGTTTGTCACCATGACAGCCTTGATTTTCCTGAATCGGCATGCACACTGGCGGCAGGCCAGCAGCTGCATGCCAGTGGAGACATACCTGCTCTTCAGCAGCGTGGCAGCGCTGACAGGGCCGTCAGGGTCCGCCTCCTATGCGGCTGCAAATGCCGCGATGGACGCTGCCGCAGAAGGCTGCAGTATGCAAGGCAGGCAACTGCGCCATAGTTAGATTGGCAAAGGCACCTCAAGCATGCAGCACCTGGCGACGCCGCTGCTGTGCTCTTGGTGCCCGGGCTATGTTATTGGTCTTGCAGTGTATGCGCAATCCTGATGTCAGATATGCTTCAGCTCACCTGCAATATGCGCTGCGCGGCAGGGCGCCCAGCGGCGAGCGTGCAGTGGGGTGCCTGGCAGGGTGTGGGCATGGTGGCGTCCAGCGCTGCCGTGCTCGGCCGCATGCGGCGCAGCGGCATGGGCACTCTCAGCCCCTTGATCGGACTGTACGCTCTGGGGCGCCTGCTGCAAGCATGCAGTGCGGCACAGGTACTCATCCGACCTCCCCTCTCTCCAGCCTTCCATCCTTGCGTCCATGTGTACACCTTCTCCACATGGAACAAGGCGTTGCAAGTCTGTTGCTGACAGGTGGGCATGAGCCCTGACCTTCCACTTGCATCCGACAGGTGGCCGCCGTGCCTTTTGACTGGATGGTATTTTACAGACAGCTCCAGGACATGCAGTCTTTCTATGCCGAGCATGCTTCGGCGGGCTCACCTCGTCTGCAGCAGGCTGTTGGCAGCCTCACTTCAGCGGTCACTGAAGCCCCAGAGCAGATCCGGGACCACTTGCCCCTGGGCCCACCAGCACCAGACAGCGAGCTGCTTGACTTGGTTGTGGGCCTTGTGAGCGCGGCGGCGGGGAAGGCTGTCCACCCAGACATGGCTCTGGCACAAGCGGGCGTCGACTCTCTAGGTGAGGCCATCTGCTGCACATGTGCATGCGCATCATAACAAGCATGACATTCATAGCTGGTCTGGCGGGGGCTGGGACAGGCTCGATAGAACTCTGCCGTGAGCTCGGGCGCGCTACCGGGCTGTCGCTGCCAGCCACCTTGGTTTACAAGCATCCCACCGCGCGCGCCATTGCCATGCTGCTCGCCAGCTCCACGCCACAGCCTGGTGCGCTGCATACGCGGATGAGCTCGGACCTACAGCCAGGCATGCTGCGGACCCTGCTTGCCACCACGTCCAGTCTACTAAGAGATTCACACTCACAGCGCCCCCCTGCAGCACTCGGGTGCGTTTGGCACTGCCGTACAAGAATTTTGCATGCTCGCAGGGCAACATGCAGCGCGTGGGAGTGCGCAAATCCTTCCAGTGCTTGATGTGGACGCGCTTGTCCTGGCAGCCGTGCAGCGCCTGGTCGGTGCTGACGCCGGCCCGCACACGCCGCTAATGCAAGCTGGGATGGACTCCCTGGCGGCTCTGGAGTTGCGCAACGAGCTGAGCAGGTGCGCATTTATCTGTATGTCTGCCACAAACTCACTGTTCGCGTCATATAACAATGTTGCAGGAAATGCAGGCGTGTCAGGTCTGACCTGAGCAGGGCACAGGGTGCTTGGGCTTGAACTGCCTGGTACAGCGGTCTTCGACTTCCCCACACCCTCTGCGCTGGCGGCCTACTGCGTGGCACAGCTGCGGCCTTCTCAAGCAGCAGACCATGCAGCCGTGCAGCTGTCCCGGAGGATGCTCGTCACGTCAGACAGGTGCCATGACTTGCAATACCTGCCCGAGTACATGTGCAAACACCTCATTTGTGCCATGATACATGTGGGCCATGTTGCAGGCCGAGGAATGCAATTGTGTGCATGGATGCTAGCGCGGCGCGTGTTCCAGGTCAGCCCCTTGGTGTGGCCGACACCGCAAAGCGAACGCCCCTGGAGCGCTGGGATGTGGATGCCGCGCATGTTTCCAAACGACCAGGGACGCGCTTTGGCAGGTGACACTTGGCCTGTTGCCTGCATTGCTGCCACCTGTTTCTGCGAGTCGGCAAATGGCAGCCATACAATGACAAGCATGAACGCAGGTTCCTGGACAACATCGACCTCTTTGACACCCACAGCTGCAGCATTACGCCCGCAGAAGCACTTGTCCTGGACCCACAGCAGCGCATCATACTCGAGGCACTCCCAGCCCTGTCTGCAGCAGGTGACGCACCCTGCGCATAGCCATTTCACACCATGTGGCTGCTTACACAGGATGCACGGTCTGTGCTGGGAGCGTGGGAGTCTTGCGAGGACTCAGCCAGCGGCGTCTGTGCGACCTCCGTCGTCACCTGCCTGTCCTTCTGGGACTACTCCCTACTCACCACGGCGCGCACCACACGTGTGCAGCCGAGAAGCAGGAGCAGCACACATCGTGGGGGGCTGAAGCACTGCTGGAAGCTGCAGGGACCCGGCAGCGAAGCTTATAAGACGACAGGGCGCTGCTTCAGTGTGGCTGCCGGCCGCGTCGCCTTCACATACGCGCTCAAGGGCGCGCTGCCGATGTCACCCTGGCTCATGCATGTGCCCAACTTGCACAAGTGCGTGCGCTCGGTGATGGGCTGCACATCGCGCAGGGCCAGCGCTGGCCGTGGACACAGCGTGCTCGTCCTCGCTGACAGCGCTGCAGCTGACAGCCGGCCTGCTGCGCGCGCGCGCATGCGGCCGCGGCCTGGTCGCAGCGGCGCTGCTGACGCTGGAGCCTGCGACTGTGGGCGCGCTGGCGGCCGCGGCCATGCTCGCCCCCGACGGGCGCTGCAAGGCGCTCGATGCTGCGGCAGACGGGTGCCGACCTCGTGACTTAAAACGCTAAATGCCTGATTTGCGGCTGCTGCTGCAAGTACAGTGCACCTTGAATTGACTACTAATGCCCAGCGTGCTGACATGCAGAACGCACGGCATGGCAGATGAAGCTGATGAGCTCCTCCTCCAATCTGCTGAAAAGGTATGACGGTGTTGGTGCGGCAGGTACGGACGCGGCGAGGCGTGCGCAGTCCTGGGGCTGAGCCTGCGTGAAAAAGACGAGGGGCCCGCCGACGGCCTGGTCTTGCTGGGCAGCGCGGTCAACCAGGATGGCCGCTCCAGCAGCCTCACTGCGCCGCACGGGCCCTCGCAGCAGCAGGTCTGCTGCCGGCCTCAGCTGGTGTGCTCTGATGCGTGATGTGGTGCAGACTCCCACATGGGATGAGCCAGTAAACCAGCAAGCTGACCAGCAGACCCACATTTTGAAAGGCATGGGCCATGCGAAGCATCCATGTGGGCCATGGATGTCGAGCCATTACGTTTCAGCGGATGAAATGCCGCAGGTCATCAGGGCCGCCCTGGTCGATGCGGGCTTGAGCGCCGACGCGCTCCAGTGCGCGGAGCTGCACGGCACGGGCACGCCGCTGGGCGATCCAATTGAGGTCGGCGCGCTCGCTGCTGTGCTCGCGGCGGCGGAGGAGCGCGCAGCGCCGCTCCTCCTGGGCGCCGCAAAGGCGCACCTGGGTCACGCCGAGCCGGCTGCGGGGGCGTCCGCAGTCGTGCGCTCAGATGCGAGGCATGCTCGCCATGCGCTTGCAAATGCGTCGCCGCACCGCTGGAACCGTCTCATGCACTCGCACCATTTACAGGCCGTTTGCTCTCATTCAAGAGGGGCCTCTGACATGCTGAACAACAACAACAACAATAACAACAAAATATTTGTTGAAAACAGACCGCTTGTCTGACACTGAGATGCAAAGGGTTGCGCAGGTCGGGGCAGGCGCTGCTCCCTGTCATCCTGCATCTGACCCGCGTCAACCCGCACGTTGCCTCCGCTCTGCCGCCGCAGTGTTCTGGCGCCCCTCCGTTGGCACGCATGGCCCGCCAAGCAGGCGGCACTCCGACCTGCGTGCGAGCATGCACTGCTGGCCGCGCGGGCGTCAGCGGAGTCAGCGGATTCGCCTTCCAGGGCACCAATGCACACGTCATCGTGACCAGGTGCGGCTATAAATATGCTGATGGCATGCTGAGGCAGGGCTCAGACAAACAGTGCCTAGTTCAACTCATCCTTTGCAACTCCGCTGCAGACAGTGCATGCCTTGTACCCGAAGGCAGTGTGTTTGCCGCGCAGACTGCCGCAGGCTCATTCTTCACCGGCCTTGCCGCACTGGGACCATCAGCGGCACTGGCACCTCCCGCGCGCGCACCGCTTGTGGACCAGCGCGGGCGCCGGGCCGCAGCCCCATTTCGCACAGCTTCACGCAGACCTAGGCCGCGCGGCACTGGCAGAGCTGCGGCAGCATCGCGTGGCGGGGCGCCTGCTGCTGCCTGGTGCCGCCATGTTCGAGGCCTGCCACGCTGCCAGCGCCACACTGCTCGGCGCGCCACAGCTTTGCTCTTTGCTCTGTTGAGGTTGGCCCACTCACGTCTCGTGATTACTTGTGTACTTCCTTTCAGGTACAAACCCCTCAGTCTCGTGTTGAACCTGGGTCACTTCGAATAAACCTTGAGCCCAGTGAGGGTGTTGCAGGGAATGTGCCGCCGGGCCAGCACGCACTTGCGGACGTCGTCATCCATGCTCCAGTATTGCTGGCCGAGTTGACCGGGCGTGGCGGAGGACGCACGCATCTCGTATGCACGGTGACAGAAACTGGTGTCCTTGCGCTCAAGCCCGCGCGGGGCAGGTACGCAAACTGCATTTGCTTGAAATGCAGCTCTGTGGGTCTGGCAGACCCAGGCACATGTGGACCTTTGCTGCATTACCTATCAGTGCAATTCATTTCAACATCGTCGGTGCTTGCAGGGACCCTACGTACCTAACTGCGCGCTGTACAACAGTGCTAATAGCCAAGGCCAAAGAGGCTGCATATAGCAGCTCGCTCCTCTGCCACCGCATATACCACCCACCGCGTGGATTTGTCAGTCGCGGAGCTGGCACATGCTGGATCGACATGCAGGCACGCCCAGGAGTTTGTGCCAAGCTCGTGTACAGCATGCGCCTTCAGCGCGCACATGGTGACAAGCAAGGAAGCAGGGTGTCAGCCGCGACGGCTACGCTGCGCATCCGGCTGCCGTGGACGCGTGCACGCATCTGGGCGCCCTGCCTGACACGGATGCCTCGGCCCGTGGCGGTCTGGCTTCTGCAGCGCGAGTGCCCGTTGCGCTGGACGCGCTCGCATTGACTCCAGCCGCCCAGGCGCGAGGCTCATGCAATCCCGCCTGAACGCTGGCAGTCCCGTAGCAAGCTTATGGAGGTGGCTGCTGTCAAGCGTGACAGCCGCGCGAGCATAGCTCCTGACTGCCTGCAGGAGGCGCGGCCCAGCGCCAGCTGCACGGATGGCCGCATGCTGCCGAGCGGCTCACGAGCCTGCTCGTTTGCCATCCTCGCTCTGTCGGGTGCCGCTGCAGTGGACATGCACGGGCTCACGTCGCAGCCGCTGCGGTCGGCAGCCTCCCCAAGCCTTCTACGGGCTGATGTTCCCCGGGCGTGGCGGAGCAAGCTTTTATATGAGCAGCAGTGGCATGCAGCACAGCCAGCAGAGCTGCGGCAGGCGCCACGCAGTGCGCGCGGCAGCGGCAGCACGGGTGCTGCATGGCGGCCTGGCCGGCACGCGGGCCCGCCCGAGCAGCGTGGCAGTTGGCGCGCTGCGCTGCACGCTGGGGGCGGCGCCGCACAGGCAGCGCGCGCCAGCTGCGCGCTCGCGCGCCAGGCGCGCGCCGGCACCCTGCCGGCGGCCCTCCTCACGCGGGCAGCGCAGTCTGCAGGTGGGTCTGCTGGGAGCGCTGCGATGGTTTCACAGAAGTGTCATTGAGAACGCCGTGTGTGGACGGGGCGCTGCGGCGCAGGTGCGGGCGCGGGGCGGCATGAAGCAGATGCGGCGGGGGCCGCCGTCTGGGGCGTTGTGCGGGCGCTGCTGGCGGAGGAGCCCGGGCGGGCGCGCGCTTTGGTCGATGCGGACCCATATGCCGTCGCGTGCAGGAGGGCCGGCGACCCTCAGACGGAGGTTGTGCGAAGCGGCTGCTCGTTCGCTGCGAGGTATGGGTGCCATGAGTTTACGCAAGCGTCATGGACACTGTCACGCGTCACAGGCATGCACTGCACCCAGCGGGACTCCGTTGTGCTGTGCGCAGGCTGCTGGCCGCGGAGCTGCCCACAGCTGAGCAGCCGGCTGCATGCGCAGCGTCAGTGAGCTGCCACCTCGTGACTGGCGGCTTGGGGTCCCTGGGCATGCTCTGTTCGCGGTGGCTGCTCGCGCGCAGCGCGGGCGCGGGCTCGCAGCATGTGCTGCTGCAGGGCCGGTCCGGCCGGGGCGCGACGGCCGGGCTGCTGTCCGGCGCTGCAGCGCTTGGGGCCCAGACGGCGGTTGTGCACCTGCAGCGGTGCGATGCGGCCTGCACGGAGGAGGCGCTGCATCACATGCGCGGAGTGGTGCAGGCGCGCAACAGTATGCTACGACTGCATGGCCTCGAGTTGATGCCAGTCTAACCCGAACCCCAGCAGGGCATGAACTTGTGCTTGGCGTGCAGGGAGGGCTGGCCGCCCGATGCACTGTGTTGCATGCGAGCGGCGTGCTTGCAGACGCCCTCCTCGCCAAGCAGACTGCACCTGACATCCGCGCAATCTTCTCGTCCAAGGTCCCTGTCGTGCGCGCATGTCATGCAGCCGTGGACAGCTGTCGTTCCTGCCGCTTACAGGCAGCACCTCTGCGCGCATGCG
>JAABUQ010012824.1_pt1 | contig 10316 bp, 7 predicted proteins | sample 5560001 | NCBI WGS metagenome assembly JAABUQ01 (sample SAMN10711888, study PRJNA513371) | rock metagenome | isolation source: Antarctica rocks | place: Antarctica: Victoria Land, Finger Mt nord | collected 2015-12-18 | reverse complement strand
GATGGAAAGATCTGTTGACTGAGAGTCGCGTGTGATCCTGAAGTGCATTGGCGATCTCGGGCACAGCCGGTCACAAGCCACAAAGCAGTGGGCAACATTGTTTTCTGGGATGCCCCACAGCTCCCGCAACGCCAGCAGTCCGACTCGGCCGGCGCGAGCTGGGCGGCATAACATGCCGGTACGAAAGAAGATGTTGTGGTTGCGGACCAAGCACGCGTTGCTTTCTCCATCGGCCGACTGCTCTTTCGACGGAATGGATCGTGAATGAACGGAACTTCTGATCCCGGAAACGACCGGCCGGCAAAGCCGGTGCTGTTGCAAGAATTGCGCGATCTGATTCTGGGGGTGCGCGAGCGCGTGGCGCGGACCGTCAACAAGGAATTAGTACTGCTCTATTGGAGCATCGGGCACCGGATTCGGGAAGATGTCCTCGGGGCGGAACGCGCAAAGTACGGCGAGGAAATTGTCTCGACACTGTCTAGACAATTGCGCGAGGAGTTCGGGAGCGGCTTCAGTCGCCCGAATCTCTTCAGCATGCTGCGGTTTGCCGAATTGTGGCCCGATGAGACGCCGGTTTTCACGCTGGCAGATCGTCTGAGCTGGAGCCACTTTCGCGAGCTACTCTCCATCGTGCAGCCTCTCCGTCGGCTATGGAGAGATGTGCCGCCGAGAAGGCTGGTCTGTGCGCACGCTCCGCAGCCGCATCCAGGGAATGATGTACGAACGGACGCTCGTCTCCAAGCAACCCGAAAATGTGATCCGGCAGGAGTTGGATCTGCTTCGAAAAGAGGATCGCATGACGCCCGATCTGGTATTCCGCGATCCCTATTTGCTGGATTTTCTGGGCCTAGCGGATGCTTACAGCGAAAGGGATTTTGAGAGCGCCATTCTGAAAGAGCTGGAGCGCTTTCTGCTCGAGCTCGGGGCCGATTTCACGTTCGTGGCCCGGCAGAAGCGCATGCCGATCGGCGGCCAGGATTACTACCTCGATCTGCTCTTCTATCATCGGTCGCTCAAACGCCTCGTCGCGATCGATCTCAAGCTGGGCCGGTTCGAAGCAGCCTTCAAGGGGCAAATGGAACTGTATCTGCGATGGCTCGAGAAATATGAACGAAAGGACGATGAAGACTCCCCTTTGGGGCTAATTCTCTGCAGCGAAAAAGACCGTGAACAGATTGAGCTGTTGGAACTGGATAAGGGTGAAATCCGGGTCGCAGAATATCTCGTAGAGTTTCCAAATCGTCGCCTTTTAGAGTCCAAACTGGCGGATGCAGTCCGGCGAGCGAAAGAATCGGTTCGGCTGAATTCAGCAGATCTGGCCTGAACGGGATTGTCTCGACGCCGTCGAGACAATGCTTCTAAGGTTAGCTAACGATGCAATTCTTCATTCCCATTTGCGTTAGGATGCTGCTCATGCCGAGAGCGTATCGAGTGGCATGCGCACTTTGTTGGAGCTGTGTACTAACGTACTTCTGGCAACCACACTCACTTAATCTGGGCCCGCTTGCCGACGAAGATTGGCTCTACCTAGAGTAGTGGCCCCATCCAATACTCGCCCGCCTCTGTCATTCCGAGATCGCTTCACCCGATGTATCGTCCTCTTTTGCGAGCTGGGCCTCTACGAGCACAGAGGGAACCGAGCTTCGCCAAATCTTCGTCCAACAATATCGTCCTTTATGTTGGGCTAAGTGCAAGCTGCTCTTATTGACTTCCTATAAGACGATTTGGCACTATTCCCTATAGGTTCTCTATAACAGAATTCATGTCAAGTTCACGAACCGATCTTCTGCAGGGCACCCTCGCATTGCTGATTCTGAAAGCTCTGGCGCTCGAAGAGCTGCATGGAATGGGAATTTCGCGCCGTATTGCGCAGATCACAAACGGAACGTTTGAGGTCAAAGCCGGCTCTCTTTTTCCAGCTCTTCACCGAATGGAAGAAGCGGGCTGGTTAACTTCCTTCTGGGGTGAGGCAGAGACTAACCGGCGTGCGAAGTTCTATCGGCTAACGAAATTAGGCCGGCGTCAATTGGAGACTGAAACCGAGCAGTGGGAACGTATCTCACTAGCTATTGCCAGCGCCTTGCGAGCGACATAGGAAATCGCGTGCGTTTTCGTCACCTCTACCATTGCTGTCGAAACATTCTCTATAAGGAGCGTGTGGCTGAGGATCTCAATGAAGAACTTCGCAGCTATCTCGATCTTCTTACAGAAGAGAAGCAGCGCTGTGGAGTGAATCGCGATGAGGCGATGCGACAGGCACGCCGGGACCTCGGCAAATTGGAGCAGGTTAAAGAAAATGTGCGCGACGTCAGAGTGGGAGCTTCTATGGATAAATTACTTCAGGATCTTCGTTACGGTTTGCGTCTGCTCAGGAGGAATCCCGGTTTCTGCGCAATCGTGATCGCTACACTGGCGATCGGCATTGGCGCGAACACCGCCATCTTCAGCGTGGTCGATGGCGTCTTGTTGCGGCCCCTGCCTTACCCAAATCCGGACCGTCTCGTACGCGTCTGGGAATCCGAACCCAGGAAAGGCTTCTCGCGGAACGTCGTAAACCCGTTCAATTTTCTCGATTGGCGGGATCGCAGCGGCAGCTTCACGCAAATGGCCGCGATCGAAGACGGCAGCTCCAACCTCACCGGCGCAGGCGATCCGGTCGCCGTGCCCGTTATGCAAGTCTCGCCGGAATTTTTTTCTATTCTCGGGATCTCCCCCTACCTCGGTCGTACCTTCGTGTCCGAAGAAGGTAGGCCGGGACACTCGAATAGCGTCGTTCTCAGCTACTCGTTTTGGCAGACCCGCTTCGGCAGTGATCGTAGCGCTTTAGGCAGGACCATAACCGTCGATGGCTCTCCCAACATCATCGTCGGCGTGATGCCGCCAGGATTCTCGTTCCCTAATATCCAAGCCGATATTTGGACTCCTCTGCCTATCAGTCGGTCAAAAGAATGGGAGGGCGGCCGGTATTTGGGCGTCGTCGCACGTCTAAGACCCGGCGTGACCTTTGAGAAAGCGCGACAGGACATGGCGCGCGTCGCCGACGAGATCGCCCGCGAGCGTCCCGACTACGACCGGGGCTGGACGACCCAAGTAGTTCCTTTTCTCGAAGACGCCACGACGACCGTCCGACTTCCATTGCTAGTTCTTTCGATTGCCGTCGGCTTTGTTCTGCTTGTTGCCTGCGCTAATCTCGCAAATCTGCTCTTGATGCGTGGAACGCGGCGTCTGCCCGAGGTTGCTTTGCGGGCGGCGCTTGGAGCTGGCAAATTGCGTCTCATTCAGCAACTTCTTTCGGAAACGCTGGTACTCGCACTGGCTGGTTGGGTTCGTAGGAATCCTCGTAGCCTACGCTGCGCTGAAAGGTCTTCTTGCAACCATTCCGTCCGATAGCGCCTTGCCTCGCATGCAGGCAATTCAACTCAATGCTCGCGTCTTCTTGTTCTCATTTGCTATCGCGCTTCTTACGAAACTTCTGTTCGGCCTGATCCCGGCATTCCGCATTGCGCGGGCTGATGTGCAAGATGCGCTGAAGCACGGCTCCTTGCGCACCGGCGTGGGTGTCAATCGCGCGTTTCGATACGCCTTCGTGATTACCGAGATCGCCCTGTCGCTTGTGCTTTTGGCCGGCGCCGGTTTGACGCTGCGCAGCTTCGCTCATCTGCTCGCCGTAAATCCCGGCTTCGTATCGGACCACGTCCTCACCATGAATCTTTTCATCTCTCCCGTCCAGTTCAAAGAACCGTCGAAGCGATCGCTCTATGTGGATCAGGTTCTCAGTGAAATCCGAAAAGTCCCTGACGTGGAGGCTGCGGGTTCGGCACATTTCCTTCCTATAACTGGCATGATGTCCGGATCGTGTTTTTCTCGTTTCGGAGAACCGCTGGTGGTGAGCTCTTCTCCCGGAGCCGATTTTCTTGTGGTCACCTCCGGCTACCTTCGCGCGATGCGAATCCCGCTACTCGCCGGCCGTGACTTCGGATCACGAGACACATTCCGTTCTCCTACCGTCGCCCTAGTCAACCAGGCTTTCGCAACCAAATACTTCTCCGATAAAAGTCCAATCGAACAGAAGCTGAATATCTGCTGGACTGTTACCAGCCCCGCCCAGATCGTCGGCGTTGTATCCGATGCGCGCCAAACCGAGCTGCAGACTCCGCCTAAGCCCACTATCTTCCTCGACAACTCGCAAGCCGCTATGTACTTCTCAAATCTGACGGTCCGAACGCGCGAAGATCCGCACCAGATGACACGGTCGGTACTCGCCGCCATTCACCGGATCAATTCTGATCAGGCCGTCTCCAGCCTTCGAACTATGGACGAGGTCTTATCGAATTCCCTGGCTAGGCCCCGGCTGCAACTTATCCTTCTCGCGACCTTCGCGGCTATGGCCGTGCTGCTCGCGGCCCTCGGAGTCTACGGTGTTCTTTCTTACTCCGTCATACAAAGAACGCAGGAGATCGGCATCCGCGTCGCCCTCGGGGCTACGAGCACAAATGTCCTGCATATGGTTATAAAGGAAGGACTTGTCTTGCTGGCAATCGGGGTAGGTGTAGGCACGACTGCGGCACTTCTGCTCACGCGATTGTTGAAGAGTCTACTCTTTGAGGTGCAGCCCACTGACCCGCTGACGCTATTCTCTGTAACAGCAATATTGATCGCCGTTGCACTCTTGGCAACACTCATTCCGGCGCGCCGCGCCTTTCGCTTAGATCCGATGGTCGCCTTGCGTTATGAGTGACACACCAAACTGAAAACGCGGCAACAACAACGATGGCGTTAACCGACTGTGAGAGAAGGTTATCAAACTGGCTTAATCAGAATGTAAACAAATGGAGCGCTTCCAACAAAAGCCCGTTGCGAGAACGAAGGTTTTTGCACGTCACAGCGCACGCGGAGCGATTTAACTTCCGGTTTGGCCCCATCGCCAGGAGCTATCCGGAAACACCAGGGTCGCACGGGACTGCCCCGTTGTCTTTGGGAACCGCATCAACAACGTCCGGTGCGGAGAAGATGCATTCCTCTTGCGCGCCCTCGCAGTAGCTGTCCGGTGTGACTGAAAGTGGATTGGGGGCTGTTCGGCTGCGCAGGCACACGCGGCAGCTGAAGACCTGCGCGAATCCTGAAATTCGTGAGCCTGTGTTTCCGCCAGAAACGGAAAACGCTGCACAATAATCCGCGCGGTTTTTATGGCGAATGCGTGAACGCGCTGCCCGAAGCAGGCTTACGCGCCGAACAGCTTTCGTTCGATCAATTCGTGGCGCTCTATCGTCCGCTTACTCATAACGCAGCGCCTCGACCGGATTGACCCGCGTAGCGCGCCGCGCAGGTATAAACGATGCTGCGAGACTGCCGAGCACGATCAGGAGCAACGTGATCCCGATTCCAATCGGATCGGCGGCCGGAACTTCGTAGAGAAAACTCTTCAGCGGTTTCGATAAAGCGAGCGCAAGCGGCAGGCCGATAGCGGCGCCGAACGCAACCAGCAAGATGACTTCACGCAGGAACAGCAGCAGGACTTCACGCCGCTGCGCACCGATGCTCATACGAATGCCGATTTCGCGTCTGCGCCGCGTAACGGAATAAGAAATCAGGCCATAGATACCGACCAGCGCGAGTGCGGTGCCGAGTAGGCCGAAGAGCACCGAGAGAAATGTAAGTAGGCGGTCCTGCGCGATGACGTAATCGCGTAACAGTTCCATCGTGGAAACATTGGCGACCTGATAGGCGGGTGCGAGCTGGGGCACGAGTTGCCGCACCCGGTGCTCGATTTGAGGAAGAGGCAAACGGCTCCGAACTTCCAGGCTTGCGGCAATCTCGGACATCTGGGCCAGCGGTTCGTAGACGATCGGTTTGAGCTCTTCGCGGACATTTGTGTATTTGCTGTTTCCGACGACTCCGATCACAATCGGATTCTCACGATTCCACCCGCCAATGATCTGTTTGCCAAGAGGATCTTGGCCGGGCCACAGTAGTGACGCCAAACGCTCATTGATGATCGCGACCGCGGCCGAGCCTTTGCGGTCGCGATCAGTGAAATCGCGTCCGCGCAATAGCGGGATGCGCAGTGTCGCAAAATGTTGCGGGCTGGCAAACACGAAGTATGTGTTCTCCACTTTTCGCGAGTTTCCTGTCGAGTTGCCGTGCGCCTCGACGTCTGACGTCATCGAACTGCCGGATAACATGCTCGGATTTGCCAGATCGGCCGATTCGACACCCGGGAGCTGTCGCGTACGATCAAGAACGCCTCGCAGCGCCGCGGCATAGTGAAATGCATTTGGAAACGCCTCGTTGCCGCGATACTCGATATCGACAACAGCCATATGCTCGATGTCAAAGCCGAGATCTACCGTCTTCAGCTTCCGCAGGCTGTGTGAGAAAACGCTCGCGGCGAAAAGGAGAACCACGGCCAGCGAGATCTGCACAACAATCATGGCCCGGCGGATAAATTTCTTTTGCACGCCGCTTGTGCTGGCACCTTTGAGTGAAGGCGTGATATCGGTCTGAATTGCGGCCCATGCCGGATAGAGCCCGACGACAACCGTTATAAAGACGCAAACGCCGAAGGTGAACGCGAGGACTGTCGGGTCCATCGAGGCGCTCAGGTCTTTCCAGTTCGCTCCGGCATTAAAGAAGCGAAGCAGCACCGCAACGAGCTCGCGCCCGGCAACGATGGCGAGCAATCCGCCCGCGAGGGTAAGCAGCAGGCTCTCGATCAGCAACTGCCGCATAAGCCGCATACGCGAAATGCCGAGCGAAAGCTTGACCGAAAACTCCTGCGCGCGTTCGTTACCACGTGCGAGTAGCAGATTGGTTAAATTCGCGCACGCAATTAATAAGACCAACCCCACTGCGCCCATCAGCACCATCAGCGGCTGCCGCAGCCACGTCCGGAACGAGTCGTAGCCTTTGCTGCCATCTACGAAATCAAATGTGGCATCCGCGTTTACACGCTCCCTTGGAAGCACTTGGTTGATACCTTTACTTGCGGCTTTCAGCCGTGCGTGTGCTTCGGCAATGGACAGGCCCGAGCGGAGCCTGGCGAGTGCTCCGAGCCAGACTACTTGAGGGTTGCTGCGTGCATTCCAGGTGAGCGGCTCTGCCATAGCACTGGGAACCCAAATGTCGTACCGATTTTGTAATTCTGCCCCTACGAAATCCGCCCCGACGACGCCCACGATCTCGAACCGATGCATGTTGATGCGAACAATGCGCCCTAATACGCGTGGGTCGGAGCCGAAACGGCTGCGCCAGGTCGCATAGCTCATCACACATACCGTATGTGCGCCCTCTACCCGATCGTCTTCTTCGTTGAGGAGCCGCCCGAGCGCCGGTTTGGCGTGGAAAAATGAAAAGTAATTGCCAGTAACAAGCTGCAGGTCGGCTTGCTGCGAATCGCCACCGGCATCCAGCACGACGCGTCGTGAGCCGAACGCGACCGCATCCGAAAAGATTGCTGTTTGCCTGCGCAGTTCAGCAAATTGCGGGTAACTGAAACCAGCGCTCGTGAACGGCTTCATACGCGCTTCGAGCTGCACGACGCGATCGGCCTCCGGAATCGGCAGCTTCTTCAAAAGAATGCCGTTCACCAGCGTAAAGATCGCCGTATTCACGCCTATGCCAAACGCGAGCGAAAGCACCGCAACGAGAGAGAACGCCGGACTCTTGCGCAAACTCCGCGCCGCATGCCGAACATCCTGCCAGAACTGTTCGAGCCAAACGAAGCTACGCTGCTCGCGATACTTTTCTCTGGCCTGTTCAATGCCTCCAAAGCTACGCCGAGCAGCAGCGTGCGCATCATTCGAACTGAGCCCCTGCCGGCGGAAATCGTCTTCCAGCATCGCGAGATGCGCGTCCATTTCCTTCGCCAGCGCCCGCTCGGAGGTGCCGTGCTGTCCAATCGCCAGCAGTTTCGACGCGATTTGTCGCACGCGGTTCATCATGTTAAGCCTGCCCGCCCAGCAGCTTTTCCATTAATCCGGCGAGCCGGTTCCAGCGCTCGGTCTCGCTCGCGAGCGCTTTCTCTCCGGCGCGCGTGAGCGAATAGTACTTCGCCTCGCGATTGTTCTCGGTCGTGCGCCAGGCGCCCCGAATATAGCCCTGCTGTTCCAGCCGCAGCAGGGCAGGATACAGCGTTCCCTGGTTCAGATTGAGCAGGTCATCGGAAACCTGATGTAAGCGCAGCGCGAGTCCGTAGGCGTGCTGTGGCCCCATAGTCGCGAGTGTCCGCAGGACGATCAGGTCCAGCGTGCCCTGGGGGACCTGTGAGCGAGCGCGGTCTTCTTTAGACATTCAAGTAGACGTCCACAGACTTATCATACGCGGCTCGTTTAGGTTGTCAAGTGCAGTGTTGGGTATCGCTGTATGCCGCGAGACGAACCATCATCGCCGGGACTGATGCCCCCGGCGATCCCTTCCCCTTGGTTCGGGCCTTGAGGCATAATTGACTCAATCCGAACAGCGCGCACGAGGTGATCACGCGGGGTTATCGCCGAAGCATGCTCGAAGTGCGTGTGGGCGTCGGAACCGTAGTACTCGTCCGCTGCCCAGAAGTTGAGAGTAGCAAGCCCGCAACGGAAGCATAGGGAGCCCGAATCTGTGCGCGCAAACCAGGGTTTATGCACCCAAATCGGCGAGTGTCGGATAGTGTCGTATTTATTGGCGTTCTCGCGTTGCAAAAAGCTATTGCATTACCCTTCGGCATGGCAACAGGTTTGCGCAATCGTCGATAGGCTCCTCTCGCACGTCACTTCCCTGCCCTGGCTCAGTCTGCCAAATAGCTCGAAAGAACTGCGCCGAATAAAATTCCGAAAGTAACATCGGGACAGCCCGGAGGGTATTCCTTTACGCTGAAAAAAGGACCGCAAAGGAGCTTCGACGGTTACCCTGACCGTTGATCTTCCCGCCGAGAGGTTTACTTACTTCGGCGAGGCGGCATTGCAGCATTTCAGCATTGTAGAAGTGTGCGTGCGCCGCCGTTGCCGGGCGTGTTCACGCTCAGTCTTTCCAGATGGAACCGAGCGCTTTTTACCGTTGGCTGAAGCAAAATATCTACGCGGGGAAGTCGTTCGGACAATTGATTCGTGTTCCGCTCTATACATTCGAAACTCTTCTCGGGCTGCTGTTCTTTCTGGGCTCGTACCTGGATGACCGCCAGCGCCGAAAGGCTCGGAACGGTCGTATTATCCGTGGGCCAGGTCTCATGAGTCGCTTCCGCTTCAACCTTAAAACGAGAGGCAATGGACTGGCGTTCCCGCTTGCGAACCGCCGCAATCCCTTTGAGCTCTTTATGCCAGGAGACTCAGGGAAATATCTCCGGCTACAACGGGAAAAAGAAGCTCTGCATATCCAGATCTCCGGCGACACCGGCTCGGGGAAAAGCACGCTGATTCGCCAGATCCTCTATCAAGTCGAGGAACGTGGAAACGAGGTTGCCATCGTCTTCGATCCAGGCCGCGAGTACATCCAGGAATTCTTTCGGGAGGATCGCGGCGATTGGGTCCTAAATCCGAAAGACGAACGATGTCCCTACTGGCCGATAGGAGAGGAAGCAACTGATGAGGCAGACGCTACGCCAGTAGCGAATGGCTTCTTTCCCGAAGGCCCAACTAGACAGCAGTTCTTCCTCTCACACACACGAGCGATTTTCGCTTATCTGCTTGCCCGATACAAGCCCACGGTTAATGAGCTGGCCTACTGGATGGCTCACCCGGAACAGATCGATAAACGGGTGAAAGGCACGGAGCATGAACACACATTGACCGTTAACGCCGCCCCACAACGGGCCGGGATTCTGGGCAGCCTGAACGAAGCCGGAAAGCCCTTGCGCATGATGCCCTCCCACAGCGAGGGACGTCGTATCTGGACTGCCAAATCTTGGGCAGAAAACCGGAAAGGCTGGATCTTCATTACCTCTACGCCGGAGACGCTTGATGCCCTTCGGCCGATACAAAGCCTTTGGTTAGACATGCTGATTCTAAAACTCCAAACCAGCGAACCGAAACCGGGTCAGCCCCGTGTGTGGATGGTGCTTGATGAGCTGGCTTCGCTTAATGCGCTGCCCCAGCTCCACAGCGCCCTCACCAAACAGCGGAAGTCAGGCAATCCGATCGTAATCGGGTTCCAGTCTATGAGTGACGTGGACGCCATTTATCCGAAACAATCAGAGACATTCAACTGTTGAAGTCATCTTCCATAAGCTCGACTTTATCCATTTCAAAGCTGGTAGCCTGAACTTCGCTTCCATCCGGTGGCTGCCCTGATTCGGCTGGGCGAGGGAGGTATTTATGAGGGAATAGGCGTTGCATCGTTCCGGTTGG
>JAABUQ010012823.1_pt1 | contig 10317 bp, 12 predicted proteins | sample 5560001 | NCBI WGS metagenome assembly JAABUQ01 (sample SAMN10711888, study PRJNA513371) | rock metagenome | isolation source: Antarctica rocks | place: Antarctica: Victoria Land, Finger Mt nord | collected 2015-12-18 | reverse complement strand
TCGTTCAGCCGACGGTTACGATTTTGGTACACGATCGAGGGCGTGATCGTCAGAATGTCCGAAGGCACCCAGGCGAGCGCGCCGCGCAGCACATAGGTGTCGACAGAATTCGCATCATGCTCGCTCGAGTGGCCGGTCTGCGTATCAACGCGATTGATGTAACCGCCGTCTCGCCGATAATAGGCGCTCGCGCGAAAGCCGAGCTTCCCGGTAAGGATCGGGCCACCTAGCGCGACACCGCCTTCAGCGCTCGGCGCACCGTGCTCGGTCGCGCTGACTTCAGTGCGAGCGTAGCCGGTGTATTTGGTAAGGCTCGGTTGCGGTGTGATATAACGAACCGTTCCGCCTTCCGAACCTGCACCAAACAGCGTACCTTGCGGCCCGCGCAAGATTTCGACGCGCACGAGATCGAATACGAGCGGCAGTGTATTGTTGGCGTTGAAGCCGAGAACGCGTGACTGGATCGGTGTGTCGTCGATATAGATGCCCGTTGTTCCAGTGCCTGCTTGGCTGCGGACGCCCCGGATTGAGACGTCATTACGTTCTGGATCAAAGCTAATGCCGGGCGTAAAGCGTTGAATATCGGCCAAAGATTTAAGACCCAGCATTTCCAATCTCGCGCCGGTAAATGCGCTGATGCTGATTGGCACCTTTGACAAGGCTTGGCTTTGGCGAGTTGCGGTGACAATAATCTCGCTCCCTCCACTCGGGCCGCCTTGCGCCGCGGCGGGGCTGGGCACATCGGCGGACGTCTGGCCAGGGGGCGCTTGCGCCGCCGATGTGCTGAGCGGTGCGCCTGACAGGAGCATCAACAGCATAGGCTTGAATAGCTTTGTCATCTGATCCCCATTCGGACGGCGCGCCGAGGCTGACGCTGTGATGCAAAAACGTCAAGCATCTGTGATCGCACAATGGCGCGATCGCATGAGGGGCTGCGTAGCAACAAAATAGTAACCTAAGTTGTCGGGATCCGGGCAAGTTATGCCCGTATGGCAACTGTCGTTTGGCAGGGGGACGACCCCGCTTTTTGCGGGACGCGTAACCATAATCCCTGCTCGGTCGCGATTATTTCCCTGTTCCAGTATCTAGGGAGTTCGCGAAGAAAGTTGAGGAAAACTGCGGCGTTGCGGGCCCTGAGAATGCGTCCAGAGCGTCGGACTCGCGTATTTTCCCTGTTTATTCCCGTATATGAGGGAAAATCGGCCACGAGACGCGTTCGCTCCGGACTGCGTGGCGCACCACTCAGCTTGATAATCCGCGAGCTACATACGTCGCCTTGCAGATGCCGGCGTTTGACCCATCGCCCGTCGGAACACGCGGGCGAAGTGGCTGGCGTTGATGAAGCCGCAGGCGACCGCGATCTCGATCACGGATAGCGTCGTCTGGCGCAGCAGCGTGTCGGCTCGTGCGATGCGCAGCATCCGGTCGTGCTCGCCGGGCGTGCGGCCGAGGTGCGCCGCGAATAGCCGTTCCAACTGGCGGACCGAGACGCCCGCCGCGCTCGCCAGCCCGGCACGGTCGCGCGCCGCCGCCGGGTCGGCTTCGATCACGGCGAGTGCGCGGGCGAGCGGGGCGCTTGCCACGGCGATGGGCGCGCGCTGCACCGCTCCGCCCGTGCGTTCGCTGCCGGCGACGAACCATTCGCTTACCCGGTGCGCGAGCGCGGAGCCATGCTCGCGCGCGATCAGATCGAGCGCGAGGTCCAGTGCGGCGACGCCGCCCGCGCAGGTTATGCGCTTGCGATCGATCACATAGAGGCCGGCCTCGAGCGGGGTTTCCGGAAAGGCTTCGCGGAACGCGGGCGCGTGATCCCAGTGGATCGTCGCGCGGTGGCCGTCGAGCAATCCCGCACGCGCCAGCAAGTAAGGCCCGGCGGAAATACCGCCAAGCGTCGCCCCGGCGCGCGCGGCGCGACGGAGGTAAGCAAACGTCGCCGCATCGCCGAGCGTGTCGGGGCGTCCGGCAGCGAGCACGAACAGCGTGTCGAACGAGGATGGGTCCGCCAAGCCCGCATCGACGACGATCGCCGCGCCGTTTGACGCCGCCACCGGCGCGCCGCCTTGCGACAAGTGTCGCCAGCGATAGAGTTCGCGGCCCGCCAGGATGTTCGCCGCGCGGAATGGTTCGATTAGCGAGGCGTAGGACATCATTGCAAAGCCGGGCACCAGTAACAGATCGAGCGTTGTAGGCGTGTCGTTCACAGGCGCTGTATAGTCGCTTTGGGACGCTCGCGCACGTGGGTTTTGGGTCTATCTCGCGTGCAGATGCGCTACTCCGCCCTCACCCTCGTCCGCCAGGCCATCCAGGGCAGCCGAGCAGCCCGGCCGATCTGGCGCGACGCCGCGCCCAAAGCAGGCTACGACATCGTCATCGTCATCGTCATCGGCGGCGGCGGCGGCGGGCACGGGCTGGCGGCAGCGCACTATCTCGCCAGCCAGCATGGGCTGACGAACGTGGCGGTCGTCGAAAAAGGCTGGATCGGTGGCGGCAACGCCGGGCGCAACACGATGATCATCCGCTCGAACTACCTGCTCGACGGCAACATCCCCTTTTACGAACATGCGATGAAGCTCTGGGAGGGCCTCGAACAGGACCTCAACTACAATACTATGGTCAGCCAGCGCGGTCTGCTCAATCTATTCCACTCGGACGCGCAGCGCGACAGCTACGCGCGGCGCGGCAACGCGATGCGGCTGCACGGGATCGCCGCCGAACTGTTGGACGCGGATGGCGTGCGGAAATTCGCGCCGTTCCTCAAGTTCGACCACGCGGGCTTTCCGATCCAGGGCGGACTGCTGCAGAAGCGCGGCGGAACCGCGCGCCACGACGCGGTCGTGTGGGGCTACGCGCGCGCCGCGTCCGACCGGCGGGTCGACATCATCCAGAATTGCGAGGTGACCGGCATCACTCGCGCGGGCGGACGCGTCACCAGGGTCGAGACCACCAAGGGCCATATCGCGGCGGCACACATTGGCCTGTCGGTCGCGGGATCGTCGTCGCGCGTCGCGGCGATGGCGGACCTCACGCTGCCCATCGAAAGCCACGTCCTGCAAGCCTTCGTCACCGAGGCGCTGAAGCCCGCGATCCCCGGCGTCATCACCTTTGGCGCGGGGCATTTCTACATCAGCCAATCGGACAAGGGCGGGCTGGTGTTCGGCGGCGATATCGACGGTTACAACAGCTACGCCTCGCGCGGAAACCTCGCGACAGTGGAAGACGTGTGCGAGGGCGGCATGGCCTTGATGCCGATGATCGGCCGCGCGCGGGTGCTGCGCTCGTGGGGCGGGATCATGGACATGACGATGGACGGCTCGCCGATCATCGACGCCACCCCGGTCGACGGCCTCTACCTGAACGCGGGCTGGTGCTACTGCGGCTTCAAGGCGACGCCCGCCGCCGGGTGGGCATTGGCGCACCTGCTCGCGACCGGCGAAGCGCACCCGACCGCCGCGCGCTACCGGCTCGACCGCTTCGCCACCGGGCGGACGATCGATGAGAAGGGCATGGGCGCGCAGCCCAATCTGCACTGATGCGGCTGGACTGCCCCTTCTGTGGCTCGCGCGATCAGGCCGAGTTCGTCTACCGGGGCGACGCCGCGCCCGTGCGCCCGGACGACGGTGAGACGGGGATGTTCGACTACGTATACGCGCGCGCCAATGTGGCGGGGCCGATGCGCGAACACTGGTATCACGCGATGGGCTGCCGGAGCTGGATCGAGGTAATGCGCGACACGCGCACGCATGAAATGCTCGACGTGACGATGGCGGGCCACGCGTGACCGCCGCCACGCTCGATCAAGTGCCGCTGCTCGCCCGTACCGAGGCGCGCCCGGTTCCGTCCGCGCGCGTCACCACCGCCGTTGGGCAATCCCACCGCCTCGCGGGCGGATCGATCGACCGCGCCCGCCCGCTCGGCTTCAGCTTCGATGGCCGCGCCTACAGTGGCTTCGCGGGCGATACGCTCGCCTCGGCCTTGGTGGCGAACGGGGTCAAGCTCGTCGCGCGCTCGTTCAAATACCCCCGGCCGCGCGGTATCCTGACCGCGGGCGCGGAGGACGGCCACGTGTTCGACGACGGCACCGCCGCGCGGCTGGCCGACGACCATTATTACCTGACGACCACGACCGCGAACGCCGCGCGCGTGATGCAGCACCTCGAACACGCACGCCAAATCCTGTGGGCCTCGCTCGAAGTGCGCCTCGCCTCGGCAACCGACCAGTGGGCGCAATACGCACTCGCCGGCCCGCGCTCGCGCGCGCTGCTCGCCGAACTGCTCAGCGACGCCGCCGACGTGTCCGATGCGGCGCTCCCCTACATTGCCGCCTTCCGCTGGTGCGGCGTGCCCACGCGTCTGTTCCGGCTTAGCTTTTCGGGCGAGCGCGCCTACGAAATCGCGGTCCCCTCCGCCTACGGCGACGCGCTGATCCGCGCGGTCGAGGCTTTGGACGCAACGCCATACGGCACCGAAGCCTTGGGCGTGATGCGGATCGAAAAGGGCCACGCGGCGGGGAATGAACTCGATGGCCGCACTACGGCCGCCGACCTCGGCGTGAGCAAAATGCTCTCGACCAAGAAAAACTTCATCGGCCGCGCGATGGCCGCGCGCGAGGGCCTGACCGATCCTGCCCGCCCACGCCTAACTGGCTTCGTCCCCGTCGACCGCGCGCAGCCGCTCCGCGCCGGGGCGCACCTGCTCGCCGCCGGCGCGCCTGCCACCGCCGCGCACGACGAGGGGTGGCTGTCGTCGGCCGCGCACTCCCTGACGCTCGGCCACGCCGTCGCACTCGGTTGTCTCGCGCATGGCGCGGAGCGCGTGGGCGAGCGGGTGCGCGCCTATGATCCGGTGCGCGGTGGCGACACGCTATGCGAGGTCGTGCTGCCCGTGTTCGTCGATCCCGAAGGCGCGCGGCTGCGTGGCTGAGGCAGCGCTGGCCGCCCGCCCGGCGTTCACTCCCGCTCCGGTCGCGCGCGCCGGTCTGCGCCTGATCGAACCCGCCAACCCCGGCTTCGCGTTAGTCCAGGCGCGTGCCGGGTCCGAAGCCGCGCTCGCCGCCACCGTCCAGGACGCTTTCGGGCTCGCGCTGCCCACCGTCCCCGCGCGCATCGCCAACGCCGATGTCGCGTTCATCGCCACCGCGCCCGGCCAATGGTTCGCCGAGCTTGCGGACGGCGGGTTCGCGTTCGCGGACGACCTCGTTGCCACCCTGGCCGATCACGCGCACGTCAGCGACGCGTCGAGCGGCTACGCGGTCGCCACGCTCGAAGGTTCACGCGCCGCCGAACTGCTGCAATCGGGCGCGTTCCTCGACCTCGAAGCCGCCCCCAACGGCTACACGGCGAGCACCGTTTTCGCACACATCGGAATTACGCTGTTACGGCGGCTCGCGCCCGACCGCTTCGGCCTCGTGTGCTTCCGCAGCTATGCCGACAGCCTCGCCGCCGCGTTGTCCGCCAACGCCGCCGCGCGCGGGCTGACGCTGTCGATCGAGAGCGGCCAACCATGAGCCACATCCTCACGCTCGCCTGTCCCAACCGCCCGGGAATCGTAGCCGCGATCTCGGGGGCGATCTTCGCCGAGGCGGGCAACATTGCCGCCGCGCATCAATATGATGATCCAGAGACCGGACGCTTTTTCGGCCGCATCCGAATCACTTTTGGGGGCGATGACCGCGCCGACGCGCTGCGCCATCGGCTCGCGCCGATCGCCGCCGAACTCGGCATGGCGCTGACGCTCCGCCCCCGCGCGAGCCGCCCGCGCGTGCTGCTCCTCGCCTCGAAGTTCGATCACTGCCTCGTCGACCTGCTCTACCGCGATCGGATCGGCGAACTGGCGATGGAGGTGGTGGGCGTCGTCTCGAACCACCCGCGCGCCGCCTACGCGCGGCTCGATATCGGCGAAGTTCCGTTCCACTATCTGCCGGTCACGCCCGACACCAAACCCGCGCAGGAGGCCACGATCCTGTCGCTGGTGCGCGAGACCGGCGCGGAGTTGGTTGTCCTCGCGCGATATATGCAAATCCTGTCCAATGATCTCGCCACGGCGCTCGCGGCCAGGTGCATCAACATTCATCACAGCTTCTTGCCCGGCTTCAAGGGCGCGCGGCTCTATCACCAGGCGCACGCGCGCGGGGTGAAGCTCATTGGCGCGACCGCGCATTATGTGACCACCGACTTGGACGAAGGCCCGATCATCGCGCAGGATGTCGAGCCGATCACCCACGCTGACACCGCCGAGATGCTGGTCGCCAAGGGCCGCGACATCGAACGGCGCGTGCTCGCGCGCGCGGTCGCGGCGCACCTGGACGGGCGGGTGCTGTTGAACGGGCATAAAACGGTGGTGTTCGGCGACTGAGTTGCCGCCGTCACGCGATCGCGCCATCCTGCCGCCGATGCCCGACGCCCCGCTCGCCACCGGATCGACCGCGCCCACGCCCGCGCCGCGCACGCTCGAGCGCGCGGTCGGCGCGCAGGTCCGCGCGCTGCGCCGCGCGCTCGACCTTTCGCTCGGCGATCTGGCGGCGGCGGCGGGACTGTCGACCGGTATGGTTTCCAAGATCGAGAATGGCCAGATTTCCGCCTCGCTCACTACCTTGGGCGCGGTCGCCGCCGCGTTGCAGGCACCCTTGGGGTCGTTGTTCGCCGCCTTCGACGAGCGGCAGGACTGCAGCCATGTCCCCGCCGGTTACGGCGTCGCCATCGAGCGGCGCGGCACCAAGGCCGGGCACATTTACGAGCTGATCGGCCACGCATTGGGCGGCGACTTGGTGGTCGAACCCTACCTCATCACCCTGACCGGCGACGCGCGACCGCATACCGGCTTCCACCACGCCGGGGTCGAGTTCCTCTACATGCTGAGCGGCGCATTGGATTACCGCCACGGCGACCGCGTCTACCCGCTTCGCCCCGGCGACGCGCTGTTGTTCGACTCGGTCGCGCTGCACGGGCCCGAGACGCTGGTCGAGCTGCCCGCGACCTATCTGTCGATCATCGTCTACAACCGTGTCGAGCGTTAAGCCGGGTTTTCCGACAGGCAACGATATTTCTTGAAGGCACGGACGTGGGCGCTACCACGGTCTCCATGTGCGGCATCGTCGGCCTCTTCCTGAAAACGCCCGCCCTCGAACCGCGCCTGGGCGCTCTTCTCGCCGAGATGCTGGAGACAATGACCGGGCGCGGCCCCGATAGCGCGGGGTTCGCGGTCTACGCCGACGCTCCGCCGGGCGAGGTCAAGCTGACGTTGCGCGCCGACCGCGAAGTCGTCCAGGCCCTCGCCGAAGCGACCAGCATTGCGCTCAGCGCGACGCCGCGCGACAACCATCTCGTCGTCACGCTCGCCGCCGCGTCCGTTCGGCAGGCGCGCGCGTGGTTGGCCACCCATCGCCCCGAGGTCGAAATAGTCGGCGAGGGGCGGCGGATCGAGCTGTTCAAGGACGTAGGCCTGCCCACGCAAGTTGCCGAACGCTTCGGCCTGAAGGCGATGAGTGGCAGCCACGGCATCGGCCACACGCGCATGGCGACCGAGAGCGCGGTCACCACCAACGGCGCGCACCCGTTCTCGACCGCGCCCGACCAGTGCCTCGTCCACAACGGCTCGCTGTCGAACCACGCGAGCGTGCGCCGCAACCTCGCGCGCCAGGGGCTGAGCTTCGCTACCGACAACGACAGCGAGGCGGCGGCGGGCTATCTCTCCTGGCGGTTGCGCGAGGGGGACAGCCTCGCGCAGGCGCTCACCCACAGCCTCGCCGACCTCGATGGGTTCTACACCTTCGTCGTCGGCACCGAGACGGGGTTCGCGGTGCTGCGCGATCCGATCGCCTGCAAGCCCGCAGTGATGGCGGAAACGGATGGCTGTGTCGCATTCGCGTCCGAATATCGCGCGCTCGCGCACCTGCCGGGCATCGCAGCCGCGCGCGTGTTCGAGCCCGAGCCGGGGCGCGTCTACGCGTGGGAGCGCGACTGAGGTGCGCGAAATCGATCTCGCGGTGACGACGTTGCGCGAACTGAACGCGACACTGCACGCGCTCCCCGAGGGGGACGAACGAAACGCGGTGGACGGTGCGCAACCCCGCCGGGCAGCACGCGCTGGCAGTGGGGCTGGACAAGCCGCTGGAAGTCGAGATCGACGGCCACGTCGGCTATCAATGCGCGGATGAACGTGGCCGCAACCGTCACCATCGCGGGCAACGCGGGGGTGGGCGTAGCGGAGAACATGATGTCGGGCCGGGTGCATGTGCGCGGCGACGCGAGCCAGGCGGCGGGGGCGACCGCGCACGGCGGACTGCCGGTCGTGGACGGCAACGCTTCGGCGCGCTGTGGCATCTCGATGAAGGGCATCGACATCGTCGTCAAAGGCTCGATCGGCCCGATGAGCGCCTTCATGGCGCAGGCGGGCCGGTTGGTGGTACTCGGCGACGCGGGCGAGGCGTTGGGCGATTCGATATACGAGGCAAAGCTGTTCGTGCGCGGCACCGTGGCGAGCCTGGGAGCGGACTGCAAGGAGAAGCCGATGGACGACGCCGCGCGCGCCGAACTCGGAGCATTGTTGGCCGACGCGGGGGTGGATGCCGCGCCGGAGGGCTTCCGCCGATACGGCTCGGCGCGGCGACTGTACCACTTTCACGTCGACAACGCGGGCGATTATTGATGCGCACCCCGCCGCGCTATTCCGCCACGTTCGATCCCGCCAGTATCGCCGAAATCCAGCGCGCGGCGGCGACGGGCATCTACGACATCCGGGGCGGCGGGGCCAAACGGCGGCTGCCGCATTTCGACGACCTGCTGTTCCTCGGCGCGTCGATGTCGCGCTATCCGCTGGAGGGCTACCGCGAGCGCTGCGGCACCGACGTCAAGCTCGGCACGCGCTTCGCCTCAAAGCCAATCCATCTTAAAATCCCGATCACCATCGCGGGCATGAGCTTAGGCGCGCTGTCCGGCCCCGCCAAGGAAGCGCTCGGGCGCGGGGCGTCGATTGCGGGCACGTCGACGACGACGGCGACGGCGGCATGACCCCCGAGGAGCGCGGCCAATCCCGCACGCTCGTCTACCAGTATCTGCCCTCGCGCTACGGCATGAACCCCGCCGATCTGCGCAAGGCGGACGCGATCGAGGTGGTGGTGGGCCAGGGCGCGAAACCCGGCGGCGGCGGGATGCTGCTCGGCCAAAAGATCAGCCCGCGTGTGGCGGCGATGCGGACCTTGCCCGAGGGGATCGACCAGCGCAGTGCTTGCCGCCATCCCGATTGGACCGGGCCGGACGATCTGGCGATCAAGATCGGCGAATTGCGCGAGATCACCGATTGGGAAAAGCCGATTTACGTCAAGATCGGCGGCTCGCGGCCTTATTACGATACCGCGCTCGTGGTGAAGGCGGGCGCGGACATGGTGGTCGTCGACGGGATGCAGGGCGGCACGGCGGCGACGCAGGACGTGTTCATCGAGCACGTCGGTATTCCCACTTTGGCGTGCGTGCGCCAGGCGGTCGACGCGCTGCAGGAATTGGGAATGCATCGGCAGGTGCAGTTGATCGTATCGGGCGGCATCCGCTCGGGCGCGGACGTAGCAAAGGCCTTGGCGATGGGAGCGGACGCAGTGTCGATCGGCTCGGCGGCAATGATCGCGATCGGCGATCAGGACCCACGCTGGGAGGCCGAATACGAGGCGCTCGGCAGCACGGCGGGGGCGTACGACGATTGGCACGAGGGGCGCGACCCCGCCGGGATCACTACGCAGGACGCGGCGTTGGCCGCGCGGCTCGATCCGGTGCAGGCGGGGCGCAAGTTGGCGAACTACCTCGCGGTGCTGACGCTCGAGGCGCAGACGATCGCGCGCGCGTGCGGCAAGAGCCACGTCCACAACCTCGAACCCGAGGATCTCGTCGCGCTGACGATCGAGGCGGCGGCGATAGCGCGCGTGCCGCTCGCTGGAACCGACTGGGTGCCGGGGCGCGGCGCATTCTAAGGGGAACCAAGCGTTGAGCGACACCGACCTGACCGCGATCGCCGCCGAGCGCGGCATTCGCTACTTCCTCGTCAGCTACACCGACCTGTTCGGATCGCAGCGCGCCAAGCTGGTTCCCGCCTCCGCCATCGGCGGGATGCAAAAGGCAGGCGCGGGGTTCGCGGGTTTCGCCACCTAGCTCGATCTCTCGCCCGCCGACCCGGACATGTTCGGCGTCCCCGATCCCGCCAGCCTCATCCAACTACCGTGGAAACCCGAGGTCGGCTGGCTCGCGGCGGATTTGTGGATGGCGGGCGAACCCGTCGCGCACGCGCCGAGGAACGTGCTCAAGGCGCAGATGGCCGCCGCCTCCGCGCTCGGTT
>JAABUQ010012822.1_pt1 | contig 10317 bp, 11 predicted proteins | sample 5560001 | NCBI WGS metagenome assembly JAABUQ01 (sample SAMN10711888, study PRJNA513371) | rock metagenome | isolation source: Antarctica rocks | place: Antarctica: Victoria Land, Finger Mt nord | collected 2015-12-18 | reverse complement strand
ATTGCCCTGGCCGTCGACGAGCGGGTATCTGAGCGCGAAATCCTGCGCGAGGCGGACCATGGCATCGTAGACCGACTGGTCGCCGTGCGGGTGGTATTTGCCGATAACGTCGCCCACCACGCGGGCGCATTTCTTGTAGCCCTGCTCGGGATCAAGTTTGAGCAGGCGCATCGCCCAAAGCAGTCGCCGGTGGACGGGTTTCAACCCGTCGCGCGCGTCGGGGAGCGAGCGGGCGGTGATCGTCGAGAGCGCGTAGACGAGGTAGCGGTCCGAAAGCGCCGAGGCGAACGGGGTATCCAGGATGCCGGTCATGCGCTGGCTTTAGCGCGTCAGGGCGCGATCCCGTAGCCCTTTGCGCGTTCGGCTAATTTGGGCGCGATCTTGTCGGCGGCGGCGAGATCGGCTTCGCCACCGGGCTTGTCGCCCGCTTTCAGTTTGGCGATGCCGCGACCGTAAAGCGACCAGCCCATGTTCGGCCGCTTGGCGAGCGCGGCATCGTAATCGGCTATCGCGCGCGCATATTCAGCACGGCGCAGGTGCATCAGGCCCCGGCTATCGAGCGTATTGGCGGCGCGCGCGGTGCGGCCGACCGCGCGGTCGCACGCTGCCAGCCCGGTGTTGACATCGATGTTGCCGAGCGCGCTTGCCCAGCAGCGGTTGTTGAGCGCCTGATCGTAGCGGCTGCTGTCGGCGTGGACCTTGATCCAGCGGTCGTAATTTCGGACCGCGGGCTCGAACGCATCGAGCGCCTCGTAGGCGGCAGCGACCAGCAATCGCTGGTCCGCCTGTTCGGGCAGCGCCGCCGAGGCCGCGTCCAGATCGGTGCGCGCGCCTTCGCGGTTTTTCGCCTGGAAGCGCAGCCGCGCGCGGGTGAGCAGCATTTCTGGATCATCGACCTTGAGCGCGATCGCGCGGTCGAGGTCCGCCGTTCCGCCCGCGAGGTCCTTGTGATCGAGCAGCGCGAGCGCGCGGCGGTAGCGATAGCGCGGTTCGTTGGGCGCAAGTTCGCACGCGTGCGTCAGATCGGCGAGCGCGCGCTCCACCTCGCCGCGCGCGAGCAGCGCCGATCCGCGCCGCGCGAAGCCGTCCGCGTCGGTCGGGTTTTCCGACGCTACCGCGCTCGCCGCCGCGCTGGTCGGCGGCACAGCACCTTCGCGGACATGTTCGAGGTTGAACATCCGTCCGCCGTTGTAGGTGAAATACATCCTGTGCTGCGTGTTCGAGACGAAGACGCGGTTGGAAAGGAAGAAATCGTCGCCGACCAGCAAGTCTTCGCCGATATTGAAGTCGCCTATTTCTAGCTTGGTGCGCAACACCTTGATCCCGCCGATTTCGACGCTGTCGAACGGTGCGATCCAGGCCCGCACGGTTTTCCGGCCAAAACCGCTCATGCGCCCGCCCGCGATCACGCGGGGGCCATCCACACGGATGCCTGCGCGGCGCGCCGCCTGAAGCGTGACCGTGGTGGCCGGGGCGCCGGTATCGAAAAGCGCGCGCATGTTCATGCCGTTCAGCTTGACGTTGCCGACGATATGCAGGTCGAGCCGCGCGCCCGGATCGAACGGCAGCACCGAAACGGGGCCATCCTTGGCCCAATAGGCAAGATTGCCCGAACAGCCGTGCGGAATGCCGAGCCGGATCGCGCCGTTGGCGAGATCATATTCGACATCGAAGCGACTGAGGATGTTCTGGCCGATGATGCCGGCCATCTCTCCGCCGAGCTCGTTGCCGCCGACGACGAACTCGAGGTTCTTGATGGGCGTGTTGGCGATCGTGAATGTCTTCACGGTGGTTACGCCGAGTGGGACCGTGCCCCCAATCCCGCGCATCTCCATGGGCAGCGAACTGGTGCGCAACCCGAAGCGCGCAGCGTTGGCGACAGAAATCGTGCTGTAGAACGCGCCGGTGTCGATGAGGAACATCGCGTCGACGCCGTCGACCTTGACCGGGATGAGCGGTCGCAGTCCCGCCATCGTGACCTTCAACTCGGCGAGCTTGAGTTGGCAAGCGGCCGAAGCGGCGTGAGCGATGAAGATCGACGCCAAACCGGCCAGCACGGCATGCAAACGCATCATCGGCCCCTCCCAAAGACACGTTACGACTAGCGGATTGCGCGCTGCGGGCAACCCCTATGTTCCTACGACGTGCCTCGGTTTGGCCGCGCGACCAGCGCCTCCAGCCGCTCTCGCGCGGGGAGAATACGGGCGGCTCGGGCTTCGAGCAGATCGCGCGCGAGGAAGTGGCCGGTGGTGCGGAGCGCGTCGGCGACTTCCGGCCAGTCGGCGACGGGCGCGCCGGTGAGCAGCGGGGCGAGCGGCAGCAGGCGGGCGGCGTAGGGGGTGCCTGCCACGCGGCTGACGGCGGTGCGGGATTTGGGGCTGACGTAGGCGAGGTTTTGGCGTTGGCCGGTGGCGGCGCAGGTGGTGAGATCGAGGCCGAAGCCTAGATCGGCGAGCAGGGTCAGCTCGAAGCGGGCGAGGTCCGCCATCCATTTAAGCGGTGGGGCGGTGGCCATGTCGGTCAGCAGCGCGTCGAGGCGCGTGTGGGTTTGCGGCATTGGCTGCGCTTCGGGGAGCGCGGTGGCGGCGAGCGCGCATAGCCAATCGAGCGCGGCGGCGGCGAACGGATCGAAGGCGAGCGCGGCGCGGGACTGGATGAGTTCGACGGTGAGCGCGGGGAGTTGGGTTTCCAGCCGCGCGCGGAACCCGGCCACGACGGCGTTGCCGAGTCCGAGCACCGGGCGCAGCCGACGCCCTCGCCCACCGCGCACGTAACCCGCGAGCAGGCCGTGCGCGGGGGTGAGCGCGCGGACGACCGCGCCGTGCTCGCCGTGGGGGAGGACGGCGACGACGATCGCGGGGGTGGAAAGGTCCACCGCGCTAGAGCCAGCCGGCGGCGCGATACCAGGCGGCGGTCTCGGCTAGGCCTTGGGCGGCGGGGATCGCGGGCCGCCACAGGCCAGTGGCGATCAGCGGGGCGGGATCGGCGGTCCAATCGGGGTGGGCAAAATAGCGCGCGCGATCCTGGCTGAGTTTGGGGGCGTGCCCGCGTGCGCGGGCAATGGCGGTATCGATCGCGGCACCGATGGGGAGCAGTGTGGCGGGTAATGGGACGATGCGGATATGGCGGTTCAGGGTGGCGGCAATGGCTTGGGCAAAGCTGGCTTGGGTAAAGGGTGGCGAGCCGTCGGCGACCTCGTAGGTGGCGGTGGCGGTGGCGGTAGCGGTGGCGAGCGCGAGCAGCGCGGCGGCGAGATCGGCGACGTGGATCACGGAGAAGCGCCCCTGCCCCACAACCGGAACGATGCCGCCGCGCGCGAGGCGGAATAGCGCGAGCGTCTCGCGGTCTCCGGGGCCGTACACCGCTGGAGGTCGGACGATCGCGGTGCTCAGAGGGGCGGCGCGGACGGCGGCGTCGGCGGCGGCCTTGGACGCGCCGTAGTCGGAGAGGCCGGGTTTGCGCGCGGCGAGGCTGGAAACCTGGACGAAGCGGGGTACGCGCGCGGCTTTGGCGGCGGCGAGCAGCGCACGCGTACCCGCTTCGTTGGCGGCGAAAAAGGCAGCGCGGGTGGGGGCATTGATCGCGCCCGCGACGTGGATGATCGCGGATGTACCCTCGCACAGGCGGGCAAGCGGGGCGGGCTTGTCGAGCGCGCCCTCGATCCAGGTGACGCCCTCGCGCGCGGGCTGTGGACGGCGGACGAGGGCGCGGACGGTGTGCCCAGCGCCGAGCGCGGCTTCGAGCAGGTGTCCGCCGACGAAGCCGGTCGTGCCGGTAAGCGCGAGGTTTATTGTCAAGCCTAACCGGTCAGTCGCGCGGCCATCCTCGACCGGGCCGTCACCAGACGCGCCCGCGCCGAGTCCCACATATGCAGCCGCACGGTTTTGTAACCGAGCATACCCGCAATTGAGAGAATTATACCCGCCAACAGGACTGCGGCGTCAATTGGCACTGCTGGCCCGAAAAGAACCATCGTCAATAAGATCAGCACAGCGAGCGACCCCAAACGCCGACCGGCCCTGACGAGCTTACCAATGGATGTCATTCGCCTTCCAACACAACCTATCAGGGAAGTGTGTCATGCTGCCACGTCCAACGGCTGGATCGTCCCCGCGAGGTACATCGAGCGCGCCTTCACCCGGCTGAGCTTGCCCGAAGAAGTGCGCGGCAGCGTGCGCGGCGGCACGAGTTCGACGATGCAGGTCATGCCGGTCAAAGCGCGGACCTTGGCGCGGATCGCGTCGCGCAAGCGCATCCGCTCGGGCAAGTCGGCGATGCGGCACTGCACCAGCACGGCAGCGGTTTCGACGCCGCCTGCTTGTGTGATCGAGAAAGCGGCGATGTCGCCCGACTTGAAGCCGGGGAGTTGCTCGATCGCCCATTCGATGTCTTGCGGCCAATAGTTGCGGCCATTGACGATGATCATGTCCTTGGCGCGGCCAACGATGTAGATGTAACCATCGCGGATGTAGCCCATGTCGCCGGTATCGAGCCAGCCGTCCTTCAGCGCGGCGGCCGACACGGCTTCGTCGCGGAAGTAACCCGCCATCACGCTTGGCCCGCGAAAGAAGATGCGGCCGATGCTGGGCTCGGAAAGCAACGCGCCCGCTTCGCAGCGGATTTCGATCTGATGGCCGAGCACGGGCTTGCCGCAATTGACGATTTTGCGGGTTCGGGGGCCGCCGCCGTTCAAATGGCTGGCAACGTGATCGTCCAAATCTCCCGCGAGCAGGCGCTCGTCAACCTCGTCGACGCGGATGCCCTCGCCGGGCGGCATTAGCGACACCGCGAGCGTCGCTTCCGCGAGGCCATAGCTCGGCAGAAACGCGCCGGGGCTGAACCCCGATGGGCCGAAGCTGTCGATAAAGGCGTGCATGACTTCGGGGCGGATCATGTCCGCGCCGTTGCCCGCGATGCGCCAGCGGGTGAGATCGAAGCGGGTGGAGAGAGCGCCGGTGCCCACCCGGCGCGCGCAAATATCGTAGCCGAACGTTGGCGAGTAGCTAACCGAGTGGCCGGTGGCGCGCGAGATCAGCGTCAGCCACGACAGCGGCCGCCGGGCGAAATCGTCGGTGGCGAGGTAGTCGGTGCTGATCTGGTTGGCGAGTGGCGAGAGAAAACAACCGACCAGCCCCATGTCGTGATACATCGGCAGCCAGGAGACGACGCGGTCGTCCCACTGGATTTCCATGCCGAGCGAATGGCACCTGAGATTCGCCAACAGCGCGCGGTGGGTGACCATCACTCCGTGCGGAAAGCGCGTCGAGCCACTGCTGTATTGCAAGTAGGCGATGTCGTCGGGCGCGGGGCGGTGCGGCTCGACGGCTGCGGCGGGCTTGGCGCGAAACGCGTCCCAATCGCAAGCCGAGCGGCCTAGCGGGCGAGTTGCGTCGGCGACCAGTTCTGCCAACTCGGCGGGAACCAGCACGATCTCAGGATCACAGCTCGATAATTGATTGCGCAGTTGCTCGAGATAGGCTTCGCGACCGCCGAACGAAGTCGGCAGCGGTAGCGGCGTCGGCCATGCGCCGCAAACCACCGCGCCAAGGAACAGCGACGCGAAGGCCACGCTCGTTTCGGCGATCAGCGCGACGCGGTCGCCGGGATGGACGCCCGCCGCGCACAGGCGGGCGGCGTCGGCCAATGCGGAAGCACGCAGATCGGCGTAGGTGATCGCGGTCGCGAGTTCGGCGCGCGCGTCGTAGAAGTTTAGTCCGCGCACGCCCCGCGCGGCGTAATCCAAAGCCTCGCCCAGATCGGCGAAGTCCGCGAAGCGGCGTGGCAGGTCGTCGAGCGTGGGGGTGGAGCCCGGGGCGGGTCCATGCGGGCCGCTTCCGTTCAAGCCTGTGTGCAAAATCCGGCTCTCCATCGTCGTGGTCGGACGCTCCCCAAGGTTGTTATGCGTCGATGAAGATTACCTATTGCCGCAAACCGGGATGCAAGGGAAGCCGCGCGACAAGGGGCTGCTGGTCGGGCGCGCGATGTGCGATGCTGGCGGCGCGATGAAAGCCCCCCGCCCTCCGCTCGATTCGGCGACGCTTGGCGAGATGGCGGCGGGCTATGCGGCTCGCTATGCGACCACACGGCAGAAGCTGGCGCGGTATTTGGCAGCCAAGGTGCGCGCGCGTGGTTGGGCGGACGACACCGAACCCCCCGTGGCCGCGCTGGTGGAGCGGATGGTCGCGGCGGGCGCGGTGGACGACCGCGCTTGGGGTGAAGCCAAGACGGGCACGCTGTCGCGCCGAGGATATGGCGCGGGGCGGGTCAAGGGCGCTTTGGCGGCGGGTGGGCTGGTGAGCGAGATGCGCGACGAACTCACGGGTGGGATCGACGCGCGCGCGGCGGCCGAGGCCTATGCGAAACGGCGCAGGCTAGGCCGGTTCGCAGCCACCGAACGCACGCCCGAGGAGGCGCGCCGCGACATGGGCGCGATGCAGCGCGCGGGACACGGGTTCGCGGTGGCGCGCGCGGCGTTAGCGGCGGAGGTGGACTCGGACGAGTTCGGTTGACCTTAGCAGAGGACGATGCTTGGGCTGCGCGATGGCCGAAAAGTTCGAGCGGCACCGCCAACCCTGGACGACGGACGAGGTGCAGAAACTGCACACACTCGCTAAGAAGGGGATGGCGCTAAAGGCGATCGCAAAGGCGCTGACGCGGAGCGAGGAGTCTGTGAAGGACCGCGCCAAGGCCGACGGGCTGGGAATTGCCAAACTGCGTTAAGCCTGCCGCAGCGCCTCCACTCCGGGTAAAACCCTGCCCTCCATCCACTCCAGGAACGCCCCGCCCGCCGTCGATACATACGACAAGGACGGCGTCACCCCCGCCATCGCCAGCGCCGCCACAGTATCTCCGCCCCCGGCAACCGATACAAGCGTGCCCGCGCCAGTGAGCGCCGCGACCGTGCGAGCGAGCGACATCGTCGCGGCCTCGAACGGCGGTGTCTCGAACGCGCCCAGGGGGCCGTTCCATACCAGCGTGGCGCAGGTTTTAAGCGCGTCGGCGAGAGCTTCGACCGCGGCGGGACCCAAATCGAGGATCATTTCGTCGGCGCGAACCTCGTGGACGTTCGCCACGCGGGTGGCGGCGTTCGCGCGGAACTCGGTCGCCACCACGACATCGTAGGGAAGATAGATGGTGCAGCCCGCCTTGTCGGCGGCTTCCAGAACGGCGAGCGCCTGGGGGGCGAGGTCACGCTCGCATAGCGACTTGCCTACCGCCACGCCGCGCGCCGCGAGAAAGGTGTTCGCCATCGCGCCGCCGATCATAAGGTGATCGACCTTGGTCACCAAATGGTTAAGCGCGTCCAGTTTGGTCGAAACCTTCGCCCCGCCGACGATCGCCGCGACGGGGTGCGTGGGCGAGCCTAGCGCCTTTTCGAGCGCGTTGAGTTCGGCTTCCATCGCGCGGCCCGCATACGATGGCAGGAGGTGCGCGATGCCCTCGGTCGAGGCGTGCGCGCGGTGCGCGGCGGAGAAGGCGTCATTCACATAATGGTCGCCAAGCTGCGCCACCGACGCGGCGAAATCCGGGTCGTTCGCCTCCTCGCCTTTGTGGAAGCGTGTGTTTTCGCATACTACGACGGTGCCGCCATCGAGTTGCGCGATTTCGGCTTCGGCTTCGGGTCCGGCGCAGTCCTTGACGAAGACGATCGGTCGCCCGAGTTCGCCCGATAGCTCCTTGGCCACACGGTGCAGGCTGTTCTTCTCCTCGTAGCCGTTGGTCGGCCGGTCGAAATGGCTGAGCACGATCACCTTGGCGCCCTTGTCGGCAAGTTCCAGCAACGTGGGCACCAGCGCGCGTAGCCGCGTCGCGTCCGAGACATGGCCGCCCGCGACGGGCACATTCAGGTCGCCGCGCACGAGCACGCGCTGACCGCGAATATCGCCAATGTCGTTCAAGGTTCTAAAGTTCATACCGTCCCCCGGAAGACGTGGCGCACGCGCGACCTTGCTTGGGGCCGCCCACGGTGTCCACGCCACCTCGCCGCCTTGGGACCGTTCGCGAGTGAACCGTCGGCTAAATCAGGCACCCCATCGCACGCGCGACATCGACCATGCGGTTTGAGAAGCCCCACTCGTTATCGTACCAGCTTACCACGCGCGCGAGCTTGCCGCCGCCAATGACCCACGTTTCCAGGCTGTCGACCGTGGAGCTCGCGGGATCGTGGTTGAAATCGGTGCTGACCAATGGCTCGTCGGTGTAGGCGAGGACACCTTTCAATGGCCCATTGGCGGCGGCCTTCAGCGCGGCGTTGATCCCGTCGCGCGTCGCCGCCTGGCTCGGCACGAAGGTCAAGTCGATGAGGCTGACGTTGGGGGTCGGCACGCGGATCGCCGAGCCGTCCAACCGCCCCTTCAACTCGGGCAGCACCTCGCCGACCGCGCGCGCCGCGCCGGTGGTGGTGGGAATGATGTTGATCGCCGCCGCCCGCGCGCGCCGCATATCCTTGTGCGCCTGATCGAGCACGTGCTGATCGTTCGTGTAGCTGTGGATCGTCGTCATCAGGCCATGCTCGATGCCGAACGCCTCGTGCAGCACCTTCGCCACCGGGGCGAGGCAATTGGTCGTGCAGCTCGCGTTCGAGACGATCGTGTGCGCGGCGGTCAGCTTATCGTGGTTGACGCCGTAAACGATGGTGAGCGCGTGCGTCGCCTTGCCCGAAACCGGCGCGCTGATGAGCACGCGCTTGGCACCGGCGGTGAGGTGCGCCGCCGCCTTATCCACGTCGGCGAAAAAGCCGGTGCACTCCATCACGATATCGACCCCCATCTCGGCGTGGGGCAGCTTCGCGGGATCGCGCTCGGCGGTGACGCGGATGCGGCGACCGTCGATGACGATCGCGTCGGCATCGGCATGGACCTCGCCGGGGTAGCGGCCGTGGACGCTGTCGCGCGCGAACAGCAGCGCGTTCGTCCTGGCGTCGGTCAGATCGTTGATGCTGACGATCTCGATATCGCGCTGCACGCCCTGCAGCACCGCGCGCGCGACGAGACGACCGATGCGGCCGAAACCGTTAATGGCGACTTTGATGGGCATGGGTCGACTCCTTCGTTGCGCCGCTGATGGCGGCGGCGCGCGCGGGCGTCAACGCGGGCCAAGCTGGTGGTCCAAGGTGACGCCGGTTCGAGCGCGGCGTATGCGCGGTAGCTTGACCGACGCGCCGAACCCGCCTTTGCCACCCGCCCGTCTCGCCGCCGCGCTCGAACGGCTCGAGCGCGCCGCCGCGCGGGCGACCGAACGCGCGACGCGGGCGCGCGCTTTGGAAGCGGCGGTGGTCGATGCGCTGGCCGAACTCGATCGTGTGCTTGGCCGTGGGTGAGGCACTGGTGCGCGTCGGCGGGCGGGGCTATTCGCTGCCCTGCCGCGACGGCGACGAGGCGCGGATCGCCGAACTCGGGGCGGGGTTGGACGCGCGCGCTACCGCGCTGACCTCGGCGCTGGGCGCGATGGGTGAGGGGCGGCTGCTGATCGCGCTCGCGGTGACGCTGGCCGACGAGCTGGCCGAAGCGGAGGGCGCGCTCGGGGCGGCGGCGGCGCGCGTCGAGGCGGTTGCAGCAGCCCTTGAGGACGGCGCGTGAACGCCCTAGCTTATACGGCGGCGGGTACTGCCGGGTGCGAGCCTTTGCGAATATCCCTGAGGCGATACCATCATCCAAGGGGGCGGTCCCTGTCCGGATCCTGGTCCGGCGCACACTGCTCCCACCTGACGTTACTGGCGTCAGAGGATCTTCCGGCACACGGCCCACGCGGTCCCGCCAACCGCTTTGGATAAAGTTGCGCTCCGGGGGAAGATGCGTTGGCTGCGCGCGGCATATGTCGCGCAGCTGAGCGCGGAGGAGCGTGCGGCATTGGAGCGGGCGCTGGCGCTAGCCATTCGCGCGCACCTGCCGCCGGGCGCGGTGATCGCCGCTTACGCCCCGCACGGCGCGGAGATCGATCCGCGCGGAGTCGCCAAGGCCATGGCGTTCCCATGGTTCGCCGATGCGATGAGCGATTGCCTGTTCCGCCTCGGCCCCGCGGTCGAGCGTGGGCCGTTCGGTGTCCGCCAGCCCCGAACGAGCGCCGTCGCTGTCACGCCTACCGTGATCCTCGCGCCGCTGATTGCCGCCGACCGGTACGGCACGCGGCTGGGTCAAGGCGGTGGCCACTACGACCGGCTGATCGCGGCGCTGCCCGACCGCGCCGCCGTAACCGTCATCGGCTGCGCGTGGGAGATGCAGATCGTCGAACGCCTGGCGACCGACCCGTGGGACATGGCGCTGGACGCGCTCGCCACGCCCGGCGGCGTTCAGCGGTGCGTGGCGACGGCGTAGCGCA
>JAABUQ010012821.1_pt1 | contig 10318 bp, 9 predicted proteins | sample 5560001 | NCBI WGS metagenome assembly JAABUQ01 (sample SAMN10711888, study PRJNA513371) | rock metagenome | isolation source: Antarctica rocks | place: Antarctica: Victoria Land, Finger Mt nord | collected 2015-12-18 | reverse complement strand
GGAAAAGCCTCACATGCCGATCGCACGCCGTCCAAAAGAGCTTCCAGCACTTCCATGCCGGCTTGGATCACACATCAGACCAGAGCGAAACCCATCCCCCTCAATGGCCATTTAGAATTGCTGGTTCGGCGTCGAGCTGGACCCGTACGAGGTCGTCACCTACTACGTCGTCGCTGGCGCCTTGGCGCTGGCGCTGATCGCCACGCGCATGCTGGTGGAGACGCGGGCCGGGCTGATTTTGCAGGCGATACGCGACGACCAGAACCGGGTCCGCTATCTCGGCTTCGACGTGCCGCTGTACCAGGTGTTCTTCTTCGCCGTGTCGGCAGGCGTCGCGGGCATGCTGTACGTCGTCGTGGCGCAGTTCGCCTCGCCCACCTTCATGGACCTGTCGTTCTCCATCACCATGGTGGTCTGGGCCGCGGTCGGCGGACGCGCCTCGCTGCTCGGCGCCTGCATCGGCGCCATTGGCATCAACATCATCGAGGCCGGGGCGAGCGAGACCCAGGCCCTCGTGCAGGCCTGGCGCGCGGTGATCGGCCTGATCTTCGTGCTCGTCGTGCTGTATTTGCCCCGCGGGGTCGCAGGCTTCGCGAGCGACGCGGCCGACGCCGTGCTGGCGCGCTTCGGGCGCAAGCGGCCCCCGGCTGCCCGGCCCGCGGCCGAGCGGGTCGCGTCATGAGCGCCGTGCTGACGGTCGATGGCCTCGGCGTGTCGTTCTCCGGGTTCAAGGCCGTCGATGGCGTTTCGCTGATCATCGAGGAGGGCGAACTGCGCGTGCTGCTCGGCGCGAACGGCGCGGGCAAGACGACGCTGATGGACCTGATCTCCGGCAAGACCAAGAGCACGCAGGGCCGCGTCCACCTGCGCGACACCGACATCACCAACTGGGAGGAGCCGGCCATCGCCCGCGCCGGCATCGGCCGCAAGTTCCAGATCCCGAGCGTGTTCCGGGAACTGACGGTGCGCCGCAACCTGGAGGTCGCCGGGTGCGGCAAGCCCGGCGTGTTTGCCAACCTGCGCTTCGGCCTGCCGCGCGCCGCCCGCCGCCGCTTGGACGAGGTGCTCGACCTTACCGGCCTTTCCGACGAGGCGCAGACGGTGGCCGGCACGCTCAGCCACGGCCAGACCCAATGGCTCGAGCTCGGCCTGCTCGTCATGCAGGACCCGAAGCTGCTGCTGCTCGACGAGCCGACCGCCGGCATGACGGCCGCGGAAACCCTGCGCACCGCCGACATCATCAAGAGCCTGCGCGGCACCCACACCGTGGTCGTCGTCGAGCACGACATGGCCTTCGTGCGGGAGATCGCCCAGCGGATCACGGTGATGCACCTGGGCCAGGTGCTGGCCGAGGGCGACATGGCCACCATTGAGGCCGATCCCCGCGTCCGCGCCGCCTATTTGGGCTCGAAGGGCATCCATTGATGCTGACGCTCGACGCCGTGGACGCCTTCTACGGACGCAGCCACGCGCTGCACGGGGTCTCGCTCGGCATCCCCGAAGGCGCGATCACCGCCATCCTGGGGCGCAACGGGGTCGGCAAGACCACGCTGCTCAAGACCCTCATGGGCCTGATGGAGCGCGTCACCGGTACGATCCGCCTGGCCGGGCGCGACATCACAAGGACGCCCGCCTATCGGCGGGCGCGGGCCGGCATCGCCTACGTGCCGCAGGGGCGGGAGATCATCCCGGACTTCACGATCCGCGAGAACATCCTGATGGGCGCCTTCGCCCGGCCCGGGCGCCGGGTCATCCCGGACCTAGTGCCGGAGCTGTTCCCCTACCTCATGCAGAACCTCGACCGGCCCGGCGGCGTGCTGTCCGGCGGGCAGCAGCAGCAACTGGCCATCGCCCGCGCGCTGGCCGCCGATCCCAAGGTGCTGCTGCTCGACGAGCCCACGGAGGGCATCCAGCCCAGCATCGTCGAGGAGATCGAGGCCATCATCATCCGCCTCAACAGCGAGGCGAAGCTGACGGTGGTGCTGGTCGAGCAGAATGTCGCCTTCGCGCGCCGCGCCGGCCACCACTTCGCCATGATGGAGAAGGGCCGGGCGGTCGCGGAGGGCGGCATGGCGGAGCTGACCGATGCGCTGGTGCATCGGCATATGGCGGTCTGATGCCAGCCGCCGTAGCAGGCGCCAGGTATCAGAGTCTTTTTCGGCGCGCGGCCGCCCCACCAACCCCGCGCGCATACCCGTCAGCCTAAGGGCTGCCGGGATAACAATGGGAGTTAACAATGCTGCACGGTGATATTTCCAGTAGCAAGGACACGGTCGGCGTCGCGGTCGTCAACTACAAGATGCCGAGCCTGCACACCCGGGCGGAGGTGCTCGACAACGCGCGCAAGATCGCCGACATGCTGACCGGCATGAAGCGGGGCCTACCGGGCATGGACCTCGTGATCTTCCCGGAATACTCGACCCACGGCATCATGTACGACAGCAAGGAGATGTACGACACGGCGTCGTCCATCCCCGGCGAGGAAACCGAGATCTTCGCCGAGGCCTGCCGCAAGGCCAAGGTCTGGGGCGTGTTCTCGCTGACCGGCGAGCGGCACGAGGAGCATCCCCACAAGGCGCCGTACAACACCCTGATCCTGATGAACGACAAGGGCGAGGTCGTCCAGAAGTACCGCAAGATCATGCCGTGGGTGCCCATCGAGGGCTGGTATCCCGGCAACTGCACCTACGTCTCGGACGGGCCGAAGGGCCTCAAGATGAGCCTCATCATCTGCGACGACGGCAACTACCCCGAAATCTGGCGCGACTGCGCGATGAAGGGCGCCGAGCTGATCATTCGCTGCCAGGGCTACATGTACCCGGCGAAGGAGCAGCAAATCCTGATGTCGAAGTCGATGGCCTGGGCGAACAACGTGTATGTCGCCGTGGCCAACGCCTCCGGCTTCGACGGCGTGTACTCGTATTTCGGCCATTCCTCGATCATCGGCTTCGACGGCCGCACGCTCGGCGAATGCGGCACGGAGGAGAACGGCATCCAATACGCGGCACTGTCGAAGTCGCTGATCCGCGACGCCCGGCAGAACATGCAGTCCGAGAACCACCTGTTCAAGCTGCTGCACCGCGGCTACACGGGGATGCTCAACTCCGGCGACGGCGACAAGGGCGAGGCGTCCTGCCCCTACGACTTCTACGCCAAGTGGATCGCCGACCCCGAGGCGACGCGGGAAATGGTGGAAGCCATGACCCGGCCCGCCATCGGCACCGACGAATGCCCCATCGAAGGCATCCCGACCGAGGCCGCCGCCCACCGCTGAGCCGCGAGGGCCGGGGGCGGCGTCCCTGGCCCTTATTTTCTTGGCCCTTACCGCCGCGCCAGCCTGAAATACAGCCCTGACAGGCGCGCCGGCAGTTCGGCCAGGTCCCGCACCGCGATGGTGTTCGAGGGGCCGAAGACCTGCGCCGCCGATCCCACGCCGTCCGGGTCCAGCACGACGCCGAACACGTCGATTCCCGCCTGCTTCAGCCCGAGCGCCGCCCGCCGCGCATCGGCCACAAGCTCCCGGCCATGCGCCACGTCGATGTCCGACGGCTCCCCGTCCGTCAGCACGAGCAGCAGCCGGCGCCAGGCGCGCGAGCCTTCGAACTCCGCCCGCGCGTGGCGCAGCGCGGCGCCCAGCCGGGTCGAAAGCCCCGGACGCAGCCCGGCCAGGCGGGACAGGGCCGTCGCGTCGAACCGCTCGCCGAACGTCTTGATATCAGTCATCCGCACGTCCTCCCGCCCGTTCGACGCTAAGGCGCAGAGCTTGAAGGCGTCGCCCCGCTGCTCCAACGCCTCGCCGAGCAGCGACACTGCGAGGCGCTGCACATCGAGCGCGCTCCGCCCGTCCGGCAGCCGCGCCGCCATAGAAGCCGAGGTGTCGAGCATGATGATGGTTGCCAGGTCCCGGCTGCGTGGCCGGGTGACGCGGAACACCCGGGTTTCCGGCGTGAGGCCGGCGCGGAGCGCGACCGTTGCGTCCAGCGCCGCGTCCATGTCCAGGTCGTCGCCGTCGGGCTGCCGCTTCAGCCGCACCGGACGGCCGATGGCGGCGGCGCGGACCAGCCCGGCGATCTGCCGGCGCAGCGCCGCCTGCGCCTCGACCGCCGCTTGGAGGGGCGCCGGGTCGGCGGGACGGGCCGGCACCTCGCGCAGCACGGTCCAGTCCGGCCGCTCCACGCCGGCGGCGGCGTCCCACTCCGGGTAGGTGGCGATGACGGCGCCGCGGTCGTCCGCCGCGGCGTCCCGCGCCCGCCCGGCGCCCTCGCCCCCGGCACTGCCGCCCGCCGCGTCGCTCCGGCCCCGGGCGGCCTGCACCTGGATGTCGAGCGCCTGGGAGGATTCGTCCGGCGGCTCCCAAAGGTGGTGCCCGTCGTCGCGGTACTCAGGCTCGATCACGTAGTCGCGCCAATTGAACTGCACCCGCATCTGGCCGAGGTCGTGCCCCAGGACGCGGCCGATCCGCAAGCTGAGCGCCGGGTCGTCGAGGCCGCGCGCCGCCTCCTCCGCGAACATCGCGCGGGCCTTCGCGACGAACCCGTCGGGGTCCGCGTGCGCCGGGTCGAACAGGGCGCGGGACAGCCGCGCCATCAGGTTGGGCGCCGTGCGCGGCCCGTCCGGCGGCGCCGCGTGGAACGGCGTCCACAGCCGGCGAAGCCCGGGGAAGCGCCGCATCGCCAGCGCCTCGATCCGCGCATCCTCGATCAGCGTGGCGAGCGCGATTTGCAGCGGCTTCAACGGGCCGGCCGCATGGCGCACCGGCGGCTGCGCCAGGTGGGCGGAGGCGTGCGCGGCCGTCGCGAGGTATAGCCGTCGCGCCGCCGCTTCCGTGTCCGCCGCGACCGAGGGCGGCAGCAGGACGACCCGGCCTGCCAGGCTGGCGCGTGACTGCGGGCTGTCGGGCAGCCCGGCGCGCAAGGTCGCCACGTCGCCCCAGACCGCCCGCGAGTACGCGGACAACAGGCGCGACAACGCCTCGAACCCCGGCAGGTCCGGCCGCCGCGCCAGCAATGCCCGCGCCCACGGGTCCTCAAGCGAGAAGAATGCCCGGCGCCGCGCGGCGTCCTTCGCATACGCCTTCAGCCCGGTCGCTACGAAGTCCGCGAACATCTGGCCGCGCCGGTCGGCCAGGAGCCTTTCCGCATGGCGCGCGACAGGCGCCACGCAATCCGCAGCCTCTCGCGCCAGCCGCTCCAGGCCCTGCCACCATCGGCGCAGCGCCTCATCCTGGCCCGCTGCGCCCACGGCGCTTGGCAGGGCCTCCAAGCAGGCAAGGGCGGCACGCGCGCCAGCATGCCGGCACACTGCCGCCGCTCCCCGTCCGCTCGCGGCCTGCAAGCGCAACGGCGCCGACCCGCCGGCCGCAGCGCTCCAGAACGCGAGTTGGCAGGCCGGCCCGGCATTGACCTCGATCAGCTCCACCGCCGCCGCGGCCCAGTCCTCCAAGGCCGCCGCGTCGTGCTTTGGCAGATGCCGCCAAGCCCGCTCAAAGCCGGGCCGTAAGGCGTCGCGGTACCGAACCAGCCGGTGCAGCCGGGATGCGGCGTCCCCGGGCGCAATAGAGGCCGACGCGCTCATAGCGCGCAGGCGGCGATTGCGTTGTCCAGCGCGTCCCGCATGTCGGCGTTGTCCGTGATCGGCAGCACGACGCCCGCGCGCACCGCGTCGTGCAGCGAAACGCCGCCGGCCAGCAATCGCCCGGCGTGGATCAGCATCCGGGTCGAGGCGCCCTCATCCAGCCCGTGACCGCGCAGGTGGCGCGACCGCTCGCCGATCTGCACAAGGCGGCGGGCGGTGGCGTCGTCGATTCCGGCCTCCTGCGCGATGATTGCCGCCTCCACCGCCGCCGCCGGGTAGTTGAAGTCGACCGCGACGAAACGCTGCTTGGTCGACTCCTTCAAATCCTTGATGGCGTTCTGATAACCTGGGTTGTAGGAGATCACGAGCTGGAAATCCGGGTGCGCCTGCACGAGTTCGCCCTTGCGGTCGAGCGGCAGCACCCGGCGGCTGTCGCCCAGCGGGTGGATCACGACCGTCGTGTCCTGCCGGGCCTCCACGATCTCGTCGAGGTAGCAGATCGCCCCATGGCGCACCGCGAGCGTCAGCGGCCCGTCGTGCCAGACCGTGCCCTCGGACGCCAGCAGGAAGCGCCCGACCAGGTCGGCGGCCGTCATGTCCTCATGGCACGAGACGGTGATGAGCGGGCGGCCGAGCCGCCAGGCGACATGCTCGACGAACCGGGTCTTGCCGCATCCGGTCGGGCCTTTCAGCATCACCGGCAGGCGCTGCCGGAACGCGGCCTCCACAATGCCGACCTCCTGGCCGGACGGCTCGTAATAGGGTTGTTCGGTGATCCGGAAGCCAGACAAATCCATCGTGGAGTCCTTCGAGGAAAGGCGAACGGCCGCGGGCATTACAGCACCGCATGGGGCAGGCGCATACTCTTGCGGCAGTCCTGGCACCGCCCCGCGCCCGGTGCTGCCGGACGAGGCGGCATCGCTCGATGGCGGGACTCGCAGCGCCGTGATAGTTTCGTCGCGCCGGGCGGCTGATCGCGCCTCGCGCGCCGACCGTCCACCCCCATCGGGATGCCGCATGACCCTGATCCTCACCAACGCCCGCCTCGTGCTTATGGATGAGGTCGTGCTGGGCACCGTCGTGGTGGAAGACGGGATCATCGCGGACGTGCAGCCCGGCCGCGGCAGCCCGGCGCCGGGCGCCGTGGACCTCCGGGGCGACACGCTGATGCCCGGCATCGTCGATGTGCACACCGACAACCTGGAGCGCCAGGTGCAGCCGCGCAGCAACGCGCGCTGGCCGTCGCGCTCCGCGATGGCGGCGCATGACGCGCAATGCGCGGCGGCGGGGGTGACGACGGTGCTGGACGCGCTGTGCCTGGGCGACCTCGGCTTCGACAAGGACCGCGTGCTGACCTTCCACGACGGCGTGGCCGACCTGGACGCGCTGGCCGACACGGGATTGCTGAAATCCGAGCACTTCCTGCACCTGCGCTGCGAGCTGCCGGCGCCCGACATGATGGGCCTGCTCGACCCCGTCGCCGAGCACCCCCGAGTCCGCATGGTCAGCCTGATGGACCACAGCCCCGGCGTCGGCCAGTATGCCAACCTCGACCGTTACCGGAAGATGCGGCTACGGGAGGGGCACGGCCTCGCTTGGATCGAGAACCGCATTGTGGAGTTGCAGGAGCAGCGCGCCCGGACGCGCGGCCCGAACCGCCGGCGCCTGCTGGACCGCATCGTGCCGCTCGGCATCGTGCTGGCCAGTCACGACGACAACACGGCGGAGGAGGTGGCGGAGAACGCCGCCGACGGCATCCGCATCAGCGAGTTCCCCGTCTCCATGCTGGCCGCGACGGAGGCGCGGGCGCGCGGCATGGACGTGATCGCCGGCGCCCCCAACATCGTGCGCGGCGGCTCGCATTCCGGCAACGTTTCGGCGGCCGACTTGGTGCGCCGGGGCGTGGTGGACGCCTATGCCAGCGACTACGTGCCGTCCAGCCTGCTGGAAGCCGCCTTTGCCAGCGTCGCGCAAACAGGCATCACCCTGTCGCAGGGCGTCGCCATGGTGACGGCGAACCCGGCGCGCATGGCCGGGCTGCTTGACCGTGGCCGGATCGAACCGGGGCTGCGCGCCGACCTGGTGCACGTGCGGGAGCACGAGGGCATGCCGGTCGTTCGCCAGGTCTGGCGCGGCGGGGAGCGGGTGAGCTAAGCGTGCGGGCTGCGCTGTATTACGCCCCCGCCCTGAACGACCCGTTGTGGCCGCAAGCCTGCGCCTGGCTGGGCCGCGATCCCGAGACTGCAGCCACCTTGACGCAGCCCGACTTACCGGACATCCACGCCGTCACCGCCGATGCCCGGCTGTACGGCTTCCACTGCACGCTGAAACCGCCCATGCGGCTCCGCACAAACTACCACGCCTTCGTGGACGACGCGGCAGCCCTGGCGCGCGGCCTGGCCCCGTTTGCCATGCCGCGGCTGCACGTGGCGGACCTGTCGGGGTTCCTCGCCGTGCGGGAAGCCGAGCCGTGCCCCGCCCTGCGTGCCCTGGCCGATGCCTGCGTTGCCGGGGTGGACCGCCACCGGGCGCCCCTGGACGAGGCCGAATTGGCCCGGCGTCGCGGGGCCGGGCTGTCTGGGGCGCGGGAAGCGAACCTGCTCCGCTGGGGCTACCCCGGCGTGTTCGACGAGTGGCGCTTCCACATGACGCTGACCCGGCGCCTGACGGACGCGGAGCGAGTCGTGTTCCTGCCGGCCGCGGAGGCGCACCTGGCGGACGTACTGCCGCACCCGCGCCAAGTGGAAGAAATCTGTGTGTTCACCCAGGCCGAACCCGGCGCCCCGTTCACGATTGCAGAGCGTCTCCCGATGCGCGGGTGATCGCGCCCAATAGCTCGCGCACTCCCGCCTCCACTGTGCCGTCGTTCACCACCATCTGCCGGTCCACTGGCAGCCGCAGCTCGATGGAGCGGGCCAGGCGGCGCGCGACGTCCACCGCGTCCTCCCGTCCGCGCGCCGCGAGCCGCAGCGCCAGCACGTCCGCCGGCGCCGAGATCTCGATCACCGAGACCGGGAAGCGGGCCGCCGCCTCCGCCACCACGGCGCGGGACACGTTGACGATGACCACCCGGCCGCGCGCCAAGTCCATCGAGATGTCGGCGGGGATTCCGTAATGCAGGCCGTGCGCCCGCCAGGTCAGCGCGAAGTCGCCGGCCTGCTTGCGCAGCTCGAACGCCTGCTCGGAAGCACTTTCGTGATCTTCCTGTCCCATGTCGCCGGGCCGGGTGATGACGCGGCGCACGAAGCGGAAGCGCAGGTCGTCCGCCAGCGCGTCGCGGGCGCCGTTCAGCAGGGTGTCTTTGCCGGCCCCGGACGGCCCAACGATCAGGATCAGCATCGGCACTCCGAACTCACGCTCTGGTTTTACGCGGGCGGACCTTGGCGATAGGCTGGGCGGCGCGCAACCCGGAGGCCGCCCCCATGCTCACAACGTGGTTTACCACGCGACCCGAAATCGCCGGCACCTTCGGCGTGGCCGCCAGCACGCACTGGCTAGCCACCGCCGTCGGCATGGCGGTGCTGGAACGCGGCGGCAACGCGTTCGACGCCGCCGCCGCCGCGGGCTTCGTGCTCCAAGTCGCCGAGCCGCACCTGAACGGGCCCGGCGGCGACGCGCCGATCATCGTCCACAGCGCCCGGACCGGTAGCCAACACGTGATCTGCGGCCAGGGCACGGCGCCCGAGGCCGCGACGCTTTCTCACTTCGAGTCGCTCGGCCTCGACCTGATCCCGGCGACCGGGCTGCTGCCCGCGGTGGTGCCGGGGGCGTTCGGCGCGTGGTGCCGGATGCTGCGGGATTGGGGCACCTGGGAGTTGGCCGACGTTCTGGACTACGCTATCGGCTATGCGGCCGCCGGGGTGCCATTAGTACCGCGTGTCCCTGCGACCATCGAGGGGGTGCGCCCGCTGTTCGAGGCCGAGTGGCCCAGCAGCGCCGCCGTGTTCCTGCCGGGCGGCGCCACGCCCGCGGTCGATAGCCTGTTCGCCAACCCGGACCTTGCCGCCACCTACCAGCGCCTACTCCGGGAAGCCGTGGGCGCCACGCGGGAAGCGCGCATCGACGCCGCCTGCGCCGCCTGGTACCAGGGCTTCGTCGCCGAGGCGGTCGGGCGCTTCTTCGCGGGAACCGACGTGCTCGACGCCTCAGGACGGCGGCACCGCGGGCTGCTCGCCGCCCAGGATTTCTCGAAGTGGTCCGCAACCGTCGAGGACCCCGCAACCTACGACTACCACGGCCACACCGTGCTGAAATGCGGCCCATGGAGCCAGGGGCCGGTGTTCCTCCAGCAGTTGGCGCTGCTGCGCGGCTTCGACATCGGCGCAATGGACCTGCTCGGCCCCGACTTCGTGCACACCGTCGTCGAGTGCGCCAAGCTCGCCTTTGCCGACCGCGAGGCGTATTACGGCGACCCGGACTTCACCGCCGTGCCGCTCGCCGACCTGCTGTCGCCCAACTACAACCTGGCCCGGCGCGGCACCGTGGGACCGCAGGCGTCCATGGAGCTGCGTCCCGGCGGGGTCCCGGGCTTCACCCCTTGGGTGGACCACGGCGCGCACCGCCGGGCCGGGATGCTGGATCAGGCGCCGGGCGCGGGGGAGCCGACGGTGGCGCGGTTGGGCGTGATCGGCGCCGACACCGTGCATGTCGATGTGATCGACCGCTGGGGCAACATGGTCAGCGCCACGCCCTCCGGCGGCTGGCTGCAATCCTCGCCGGTGGTGCCGGGCCTCGGCTTCCCCAT
>JAABUQ010012820.1_pt1 | contig 10318 bp, 9 predicted proteins | sample 5560001 | NCBI WGS metagenome assembly JAABUQ01 (sample SAMN10711888, study PRJNA513371) | rock metagenome | isolation source: Antarctica rocks | place: Antarctica: Victoria Land, Finger Mt nord | collected 2015-12-18 | reverse complement strand
CCAACTGCCAGTACAGATCCCGGTCCACCAGATTGCGGCAGCCCAGGCCGTTCTCGGCTAGTGCCAGTCAGGCCGTGGTCGACATAGACCCGGTCGGCCGTGACGCCGAGCGTGGCCAGGGCGTCACTGCCGGCGCCGCTCGGGTCTCGGTCAACGAGGCGATCTCGGAATTGGACCGCGCCGTCGGCCGGCACACCTGCTGGACCTGCCTCTGGCGCTGGTGGCGAGCCTGGTCAACCGCGCCCCCATCTCCGGCCAGCCAGGCTCTCCTTCACGCCGTCGGAACCGGCCATCCGCTCCACCCCTACCTCCCGGAGTAACAAAGTACCACTAGCCGCCTTTATGGCGGCGGATCTGAAAATCGGCATCGACGACTTGGTAATCGCGGGCGGCCAGCTCGCAGACCAAGGTGGACTTGCCGATGCCCACGACCCCAGGTTGGACGGACCACACCTTCGACCGCGAGCCGATCCAGGGGCCGGCGCCGCGCCAACTGTGTAGCATCGCGCAATGAGCACGCCCTTTGCCCCTGAGCAGCTGGTCTACGACCTCGTTGCGGCCGGCGAGCCCCAGCTCTCGCCCGACGGCACCAGCATCGTCTACTCCCTCGGCTGGGCCGACCGCGAGGCCGACACGAACAGCAGCCAGCTCTGGCTGTGCGCCCTCGACGGCTCCGAGCCACGTCAGCTGACCTTCGCTGGAAAGCGCAACGCCAGCCCACGCTGGTCTCCCGACGGGCGGTGCATCGCCTTCGTGTCCGACCGGGGTCAGGGGAGTGGCCTGTTCGTACTGCCGGCCAGTGGAGCTGGCGAGGCGCGCGAGATCACGCGCCACCAGCCGCCCGTCTCGGGCCTGGCCTGGTCGCCAGATGGCTGCTCGATCGCCTACGTCACTCTGTTCGACCCCGACAACCCCGCCGAGCACGCTCCGCCGGAAGGGGCCGCGCCCAAGGTCCGCGCTACTCGGCGCCTCGACTACAAGCAGGACAACCGCGGTTATCTCGGGGATGCCCGCCGCCAGGTGTTCGTGGTGGACGTGGCGACCGGCCAGCGCTGCCGACTCACCCAGGAGGCCCTCGACTTCGAGTACCCGCAGTGGTCGCCGGACGGCGAGTGCCTCGCCGCCAAGCTCAACACCGACGGCCCGACGTATTCGCAGCTGGCCCTGATCGACCGCGCCTCAGGCCAGACGCAGCGTCTCGGGCCCGAGGACGGCTCGGTGGATGTCTGGGCGTGGTCGCCCAGGGGTGACTCCGTCCTCTACGCTGGCGACCCTGAGCGCAGCCGGCAGGCGGACTTTTTCTTGTACGACCGTCGCAGTGGCCAAACGCGGCGCCTCACGGACGACCTCGACTGCGCCCCGTATGCCGGTTTTCCGACCCTCATCCCGCCCGCGCAGCCGGTCTGGCTCGACGACCGGCGGGCGCTCTTCCACGCGGTTCGAGCCGGGGCGAGCGGGCTGTACGTGCTCGACGTCGAGACCGGAGTCGTCGAGCGCGAGTGGCGCAGCGAGTCGCTCGACATTGGCCTCAGCGTGGACCGCGCCGCGCGCTACGCGGTGCTTGGTCACTCGAGCTTCGACGCGACGGGCGAGGTGGTCGTCTACGACCGCTCGGCGGGCGGGCGGCGGCTGGCCACCCGCCTCAACGCGCCGCTCTTCGAGCGCTCGCCAATCAGCCGCGGGGAGCCGTTCCAGCTTCAGCGGGGCGAGTTCACCATCGATGCCTGGCTGCATAAGCCGCCCAACTTCGACCCCTCTCGCCGCTACCCTCTCGTGCTGGACGTGCACGGCGGCCCCCACGGCTACTACGGTTTTGCCTTCAATCCCATCCCGCAGCTGCTTGCCTCGAACGGCTTCCTGGTGGTCTACGCCAACCCACGCGGCTCTGGATCCTACGGCCGCCGCTTCGCCCAGCAGGTGATGGGCGACTGGGGTGGCGAGGACTACCTCGATCTCATGGCGGTTGTGGACCGCGTCCTCGACCATCCCTGGGCCGACCCGGAGCGGACGGGAATCTGGGGCTACAGCTACGGCGGCTATATGACCGCCTGGACCATCGGTCACACCGAGCGCTTCCGGGCGGCCGTGTGTGGCGCGCCCTGCTTCGACCTGGAGTCGATGTACGGCACCAGTGACATCTCCTACGCCTGGGGGCGCGAGGAGTGGGGCGGGCCGCCGCACGAGCGGCATGAGTGGTACGCAGCGCACTCACCGTCGAGCTTCGCGCACCGCGCCCGCACGCCGACGCTGATCCTGCAAGGCGAGGCCGACGAGCGCTGTCCGGTGGGCCAGAGCGAGCAGATGTTCGTGGCGCTCAAGCAGGCGGGCGTGGAGACGGAGCTGGCGCGCTATCCAGGCGGCGCGCACACCATGCTGCGCGTCGGGCCGCCCTCGCACCGAGTCGACTTCTACGCGCGCCTGCTGGGCTGGTTCCGCCACTACTTGAAGCCCTGACCGAGACCCTGCCGCTAGCCATGACAACGACGTCGCGCTGGCACGACCCGGAACCGGCCGATGTGGGCGTACAGCCAGGTGGTCGCCCACGTTGACGGCGCTCATCAGCCGGCCTGGTCGTGGCGCGCCGCGGATCCCGGCACGTGCGGCGCTCGGCGTCGGCCACTGCTCGGACCCTGGTACGCTAAAATTTTCCCGCTTCTCTGTTTCGGCCGTTCCTGGTCGCCCGTGCTCGCAGCTGCCCGTTCAACGCGCTCGGGTCTCGGTCCGGACTACGTCGCCCGCTGGCCGTCGCTGGAGGATAGTTTCCATGGTCCACCCCAGTCGTCGCCGATTCCTTCGCTGGTCAGCCCTGATCCTGGGGACCGCCGTACCGGCGGGCGTGCTCGCCGCCTGCCAGGCGCCCACCGGCTCGGCCAGCCCCACCGTAGCGCCGCCCACTCAGCCCGCAGCTGGGGCCCCCGCTGCCACCGCGGGTGCCCCAACCGCGGCGCCGGCTCCAACCTCGGCCGGGGCGGCCGCCGCTCAGGCCCCGGGTGGCGAGTGGGTCGTCGCCATCACTGAGGACCCTGACACCCTCGACCCCCAGAAGACCGCCGCCGCCGTCACGGGCACCATCTACCGGTACCTTGGCGACCCGCTGGTCGCCAAGGACTTCGACCGCAAGATTGTGCCGGGCCTTGCCAAGAGCTGGAAGGTCTCCGAAGACGGCCTCACCTGGAGCTTCGACCTCAGGGACGGGGTCAAGCTCCACGACGGCACGCCGCTCGACGCGGCCGCCCTCAAGGCCAGCTTCGAGCGCGCTCTCACCCCGGAGCTGAAGTCCCCGGTCGCCGCCAGCCTTCTCGGCCCAGTCGACTCGATGGCCGCCAGCGGGCAGACGCTCCAGGTCAAGCTCAAGAAGCCGTTCGCGATCTTCCTGGACAACATGGCCGATCCGCGCATCGCCCCGGTCAGCGTCGCCGCGGCCCAGAAGGCGGGCGACCAGTTCGGCCGCCAGCCGGTCAGCAGCGGCCCGTGGAAGTTCGCCGAATGGCAGGCCGGCACTCGCGTCGGCCTCGAGCGCAACCCCGACTATGCCTGGGCGCCACCGTACGCCCACGCCGGCCCGCCGGCCATCAGCAAGCTGACGTTCCGCGTGCTGCCCGAGCCGGCCACGGCCACCGCCGCCTTCGAGGCCGGCGAGGTCGACCAGCTCAGCTCCATCAACCCGACCGACGTGCGCCGCCTCCAGGACACCGGCAAGTACGACATCCAGAAGTTCCTGCGGCTGGGCGTCGGCCTGTTCCTGGAGTTCAACGTCACCAAGCCGCCGTTCGACGACCTGAACGTCCGCAAGGCCCTCAACTACGCCATCAACAAGGACGACGTCATGCAGACGGCGCTCGACGGGCTCGGCGAGCTCGCGTACGGCCCGCTGCCACCGTCGATCTGGGGCTACTGGGAGGGCATCAAGGACTACGCGCCCGGCTACGACCCGAACCGCGCCAAACAGCTGCTCGGCCAGGCCGGCTGGCAGCCCGGGCCGGACGGCACGCTCCGGAAGGACGGCCAGCCCCTTCAGTTCACGCTCATGGCCCAGGCGACCGACACCTGGGCGAAGTCAGCCCAGGTGATCCAGTCACAGCTCAAGCAGCTCGGCGTCGGCATGGAGATCCAGACCTTCGAGTTCGGCACGCTGCTGGCCAAGGAGAAGGCCGGCGAGCAGCAAGCCGGCTTCCAGGGCTACACCTACACCAGCCCCGACATCGTGTACCTGTGGTTCCACTCGTCGAACATCGGCTCCGGGCTCAACCTCAGCCACTTCAACGACCCGAAGCTCGACCAGCTGATCGACGACTCGCGCACCAGCACCGACGATACCAAGCGCCTCTCGGTCTACCAGGACATCCAGAAGTACATCGTCGACCAGGCGCTGTGGGTACCGCTCTGGATCAACTACAACTTCCTGGGTCTTCAGAAGCGGATCGACGGCGCGAAGCTCCACCCGGACGGCTTCATGGTGCTCCAGGACGCGTCGGTCAGGCCCAAGTAGCCCGCACTTGAGCGCCTACCTGCTCAAGCGCCTGGCCCTGACCGTCCCGGTCCTGGCTGGCGTGTCGATCCTCGTGTTCGCGATGAGCCACCTCGTCCCGGGCGACCCGGTGGCGATCATGCTCGGCGAGCGGGCGACGAGCGAAGACATGGCGCGGCTGCGGTCACAGCTCGGCCTGGACCGCCCGCTGTACGTGCAGTACCTCGACTTCGTCGGGCGCGCGGTGCGGGGTGACCTTGGCACGTCCATCCGCACCGGCCGCCCAGTGATGCTGGAGATCGGCGAGCAGTTCCCGGCCACCGTGACGCTCACCCTGGCCGCGACTGGGCTCGCGGGTCTCTTCGGGGTGCTGGCCGGGACGGCCGCCGCCACTGGCCGGCGCGGCCCGCTGGACGGCCTGCTCATGAGCTTCGTCTTGCTGGGAGTCTCGACGCCGACCTTCTTCTCGGGGCTGCTGCTGATCATCGTCTTCTCGCTGTCTCTGAACTGGCTGCCGGTGGCCACCGGCTCGGGCATCGCACCGCTCATCCTGCCTTCGGTGACGCTGGCGCTGCCGGCCACCGCGGTGCTGGCCCGCATCACCCGCTCGAGTCTGCTCGAGGAGCTCGGCAAGGACTACGTGCGCACGGCCGCCGCCAAGGGGCTGCGCCGGCCGACCGTCATCGCGCGCCACGTCTGGAAGAACGCCCTGATTCCAGTGGTCACCATCCTTGGCCTGCAGTTCGGCGGACTGATGGCCGGCGCGGTCATCGTCGAGTCGGTCTTCGCCCGGCAGGGGCTGGGGCGGTACACGGTCAACGCGATCAACGCCCGCGACTTCCCCCAGATCCAGGGCACGGTCCTGGTGGTGGCCGTGGTGTACGTGCTGGTGAATCTGCTGGTGGATGTGCTGTATGCGGCCCTCGATCCGCGCATCAAGTACCGCTGAGCTGGGGCTGGGCGCGCCCGCGCCGGTGGCCAGGCTGCGGCGTGGCGGTGCCCGCGCTTGGCTGCGCCGGGTGCGACCGCCGGCTCGAATTGGGCTGGCGATCGTGCTCCTGAGCGTGCTGGTGGCGATCTTCGCGCCGCTGCTGGCGCCGCACGACCCGGTCGAGATCTTCTCGGGCCAGCTCCGCAAGCCGCCCAGCCTGCGCTTCCTGATGGGCACGGACGAGGTCGGCCGCGACATCCTGAGCCGGGTGATCTACGGCTCGCGGGTGTCGATGCGCGTGGGGCTGATCTCGGTCGGCATCGCGGCCGTGTGCGGGACGCTGCTCGGCCTGGTGGCGGGCTATGCCGGGGGATGGCTCGACGCGGTCGTCATGCGCGCCGTGGACGTGCTGCTGGCCTTCCCGGGCATCCTGCTGGCAATTGCCATCGTCGCCGTGTTGGGGCCTGGCATCGACAACGTGATGATCGCCGTCGGCATCGAGGCGATCCCCGCCTACGTGCGGACCGTGCGCGCCTCGACCCTCTCGGTCCGCGAGCACGACTTCGTCCTGGCCGCCCGCGCGTCAGGCGCCCCGGCGGGACGGATCGTCCTGCGCCACATCCTGCCCAACGTACTGGCGCCGATCATCGTGCTGGCGACGCTCGGCGTCGGGCTGGCGATCCTGACCGCAGCCGGCCTGAGCTTCATCGGCATCGGCGCCCAGCCGCCGACCCCAGAGTGGGGCAGCATGCTGGCGACGGCGCGGACCTACGTGCGCGAGGCGCCCTGGATCGCCACCTTCCCAGGCCTGGCGATCGTGGCGCTGGTGCTCGCCCTCAACCTGCTCGGCGACGGGCTGCGCGAAGCGCTCGACCCGCGGCTGCATTCCGCGACCTGAGGCCTGTGGCTTCGGCAGCACCGTGCGCCGCCAGGGCGGCGGTCTGGCCTTCGCGCCTGGCGGGCGGACGACGGCGCGAACGCGCGGTTAGTCGTTGACGCCCTGCGGCGGGGTGGCTGGGCACGTGCTGGCCGAGCTCGGTGTCCAGGGCGACCAGCTGGGTCCAGGTCCTCCACCCCCGCCCAGTGGGATGCGCCACGGGCAGTCGTGGCAGGAGGCGGCGACAGCGGCCGAGTTGCCGACCAGCCGGACCGCAGCCCCAGCAGATAAACCCGAGCTCAGAGTACCGGGTTCAGTGGCGACGCGGTAGCACCCGCAGGGCTGCGGGTAGCGGCGCGGTAGTCCACAATCGCGGCGACCGCGGCCAGGGCCTGCTCGACGTCGAACTGGTCGTTGAACAGGTGTGTTGAGAGGCGCACGCGACCGTCGCCGATCCAGGCAAGCACCCCGCGCGCTTCGAGCTCGTGGCGCCAGACGGCCTCATCGCCGACAGCAAACGCAATGTTGCCGGCTCGCTGGACGGCCGCGTCCGGGGTCATGAGATCGACGCCCAGCTCCACCAGCCCACGGCGCAGGTGGCCGCTGAGACCCGTCACGTGCGCTGCAATGGCCTCGATGCCGAAGCCGTTGACGTAGGCAACGGCATTGCGCAGGACGGCGATAGCGATAAACGCCGGATTGCCCAGCTCGAAGACGCGGCTGTCCGCAAACTGGCTCAGCGCCTGGCCCGGCAGCGGGACCGGTTGGTGGGGCACCGAATGCCAGCCAACGTCGCGCGGCCGCCAGTCCGGCAGGCGCTGTCGGTTCCAGTAGGCAACCGCCACGCCGTGCGTCCCGAGGATCCACTTGTAGCACGCCGCGAACAGAAAGTCGGCCTGCGGCGCATACACGGGCACGGCTCCGAGGGCGTGCGTGGCGTCCACCAGCAGCAGGGCCCCAGCGTCATGGGCAAGGGCGCTCATGGCAGCCAGGTCGTGCCGCTCGCCGCTGAGGTACGAGACCTGGCTGACGGCCACGACGCGGGTCCGCGTGTCAATCGCCTGGCGCAGCCGTTCAGTGGACGCCTGCCAGCCGCCCGGCTCGGGATCGAGCAGCCGCACCTCCAGGCCCCGCTCCTGCAACCGGAGCCACGGGAATGACAGCGAAGGAAACTCCCAGCGTTCCAGGACGACGTTGTCGCCTGGCTCGAGCACCAGAGAGCCCACCACCATGTTCACTCCCTGGGCCACGTTGTTGGCGAAGCCGATGTCCTCGGGGGTGCAGCTCAGGAGGTCGGCAAGGTCCCGCCGGGTGTCGTCAGCTGTGGCGAGGATGCGCTCCCGACCCGCCATGCCGGCGCTCTTGTCCGCGGCAAACTGCTGCAACACACCGAGGTGGCTGCTGAGGAACGGCGCTTCACCGCCCGTAGCCAGATGCGTCACCTGTTCCAGACCGACAAAGTCGGTCTTTGGCGCCAGAGACTGCATGCTGGCGAGTGTAGCGGACGACCTGAACAGTGGCATGCCCAGAGCGCACACAGCGACCGTGAACCGGTCTAACTGGCCGCGGCCGAGGAGCCGTTCTTGTCCGGGTGTGGGTGCGGGTGCTGGCGACGATCCCCAGCCTGGGCTGGCCACCGCGAGAGAGCATGAACAACCGGGGACTACGCGGCCAGAGTCCGCTCCTCTTCGGAGCGACTTCCCGGCGAGCGGCGCAGGAGCGAGCAAGCGTGCGCAGAATGCCACGCACTTTCCTTCTCGCCGTGCACACCACCGGCGCCCGCCGACCCACGCCTTTGCGGAGTGGCGAGGGTGTTGTTCCGTGCTCAGTCGATGCTCCCTACGGTGTGGTTCGGCCATTTGCCCACGTGTCAGCCGATTAGCGGGCAGGGACCAGGCCCGGGCAAGCCTCCAGCAGGCATAATTCCCGTGGCGGAGGTGCGTATGGCCAGGACGCATGACATGGGAGGTCGGCCGAACCAGGAGCCGGTCGAGACCCGGGAGCACGCGCTCGCCGACTGGGAGGTGCTGTCGGATGCGGTGGCTCAGGCGCTCGGCGCCCGGGGCGTCCGCACCACCGACGAGAGCCGCCGTGCCATGGAAGACATGCCAGCGGAGGAGTACCTGACGCTGAGCTACTACGAGCGCTGGGCACGGGGAACCGAGGATCTGCTGGTGGAGAAGGGCATCCTGACGCGCGCCGAGATCGACCAGAAAATGGCTGAGCTCGAAGAGACCTGGGGCGTCTCGTGAGCGCCGATCCGACGGCGTTCCAGTTCCATCCAGGCGACCGGGTGCGCGTGAAGGCCGAGGAGCGGCCGGGCCACATCCGCACCCCGGCGTACGTCCGCGGCAAGCTGGGCTGGGTGGAGCGGGTGCACGGCGCATTTCGGAACCCCGAGCAGCTGGCGTATGGCAACGACGGCCTGCCACGGCAACCGCTCTATCTGGTGGGCTTCCACCAGACGGACCTGTGGGAGCGGTACGCCGCATCAGCGGCTGACACTCTGTACGTCGACATTTACGAGCACTGGCTGGAGCCGGAAGTGAGAGGCGAGCGGCAATGAGCGGCGACCACGGCCACCCACACCCTCACGGGCATGGTCACGGCCACGATCACGACGTGACGCAGCACGATCCCGAGGCAGCAGAGCGCAACAAGGTCCCGTTCTACGGCAAGCGTCTGTACGCCATCCGCGATCTGCTGATCGAGAAGGGGATCCTCACGCATCAGGCGATCCAGGAACAGGTCGAGTACCTGGAGGCACGGTCGCCGGCTAACGGGGCGCGGCTCGTCGCGCGCGCCTGGGTCGACCCGGGGTTCAAGGAGCGCTTGCTCTCGGACCCGAAGGGCGCCTGTGCCGAGATGGGCATCGATGCCAGTAGTCTGACGGAGTTCGTGGTCCTGGAAAACACGGAGACGGTCCACAACCTGGTGGTGTGCACGCTCTGCTCGTGCTATCCGCGCCCAATCCTGGGCCGGCCCCCGGACTGGTACAAGAGCTTCGCCTATCGGTCTCGGGCGGTCGTGGAGCCGCGCAGCGTGATGCGCGAATTTGGAACCGAGCTGCCGTCGGCGGTGGATGTCCGCGTCTTCGACAGCTCGGCCGACATGCGGTATCTCGTCCTGCCGCGCCGCCCGGAGAACACCGAGAGCCTGAGTGAGGCGGAGCTGGCAGCGCTGGTTACCCGCAACAGCATGATTGGCGTCGCCCCCGCCAAAGAGCCATCGAGCGTCGCCGCGCTGGCAGGGTAGGGACGCGTCCTGGCGTCCCTCGTGGCGGGAGGCAGTCTCCGCCACTCCCCAGACGCAAGCCGCGAATTCGCGGCCCCAGCGGTGGAGGGGTCAACTTACCATCAAGCGCGCCACGAGATCGAGGACAAAGAGTATTTCTGATAGAGAACGTCAGTTCGTGCAGGTCCGTACGCGGATGGCCCGACCATTGACGAGCGAGTGTTGGTAACAACCGCCACTGATGAATGTGCGCGAGGTGATTCTGGCTTTGGCCACGTCGAGTATTTGGGGGTTTAGTTTCGTCGCCTCGATCTTCGGACTGCAGAGCTTCTCTCCAGCGCAGTTGACTGCGGTCCGCTTCCTGATCGCCTGCGCTCCTGTGTTCCTGGTCCCTCGGCCCAAGGTTTCATGGTTGTCGATCTTGCTCATCGGGTTGACGTTGTTCACTGGGCAATTCCTGTTGCTGTTCTTCGCATTCACGCAGGGGCTGCCGGCGGGAATCGCCTCGATCAGCCAACAAATGCAGGCATTCTTCACAGTCGTGCTCGCGGGGGTTTCCTGCGTGATATCCCCGACCGCCGACAGAGCATCGGCATGACGGTCGCGTTCGCCGGCCTCGCCCTGATCGGATTGACGATCTGGGCGGACCTGAATCTGGCTGGTCTCGGGCTCGGCGTCGCAGCGGAAGTTGTCAACCCTGGTGAGACACGACGGGCGAGCAATTACGATGTGAGTAGCACCTCCAGGGGCGGATTGACCCAAGCCGGGCGGGGAAGAGGCGGGGGCACCGGGGCGTGGCGGACGAAGC
>JAABUQ010012819.1_pt1 | contig 10320 bp, 7 predicted proteins | sample 5560001 | NCBI WGS metagenome assembly JAABUQ01 (sample SAMN10711888, study PRJNA513371) | rock metagenome | isolation source: Antarctica rocks | place: Antarctica: Victoria Land, Finger Mt nord | collected 2015-12-18 | reverse complement strand
ACCGACGGCCGCCTGATGTCGCGCTGGATGACCCGCGACCGGACCCCGTTCAGCTCCGGGGCGATGGGCCAGTCCTCGGTCCTGCTCGGCGAGAAGGGGTGGGAGTCGACCAAGCACGCCGCCGACCCCCAGTCCGAGGCCGAGTTCGGCCTGGCCAAGAAGGAGTACGACGCCAAGCGGTTCGACAAGGCCGAGGCCCTGCTCAAGGTCCTGGCCAAGCGCGAGGTCAAGAAGGGCACCCCCTGGGGCGAGAAGGCCCAATACTTCCTGGCCGAGTCCCAGTTCCAGCTCAAGCATTACGGCGACGCCAGCGACAGCTATGAGACCCTGATCCAAAAGTACCCCGGCACCGAGTACATCGAACGCCTGGTCGCCCGCGAGTACCAGATCGCCCAGCTCTGGCTGTCCGACGAGGACCCCAAGGCCAAAGCCCTGCCGTGGCGGGCCCGCTTCGACGGCCGGGTCCCCTTCCTGGACAGCCACGGCTACGCGATCAAGAACCTCGAACACGTCCGGCTCCACGACCCCCAAGGCCCCCTGGCCGACGACGCCGCGCTCCGGACCGCCGACCACTACCACGCCGTCGGCGACTACGAGACCGCCGCCGTCTTCTACGACCAGCTCCTCGTCGAGCACCCCAAGAGCGAGTACCGCGAGCGGGCCCAACTCTCCTCGATCGACGCCAAGATCAAGGGGTACATCGGCCCCGAGTACGACTCCTCGGGCCTCGAGTCGGCCCGAGAGACGATCAAGCGGACGATGGCCGAGTTCCCCGAGCACGGCGCGGGGGCCGAGCAGCTCTACCACACCCTCGACCTGATCAACGACCAGGCCGCCGAGCGCGAGTACACCACCGGCCTTTACTACGTGAGGGCCCGCAAGCCGCCCTCGGCCGAATACCAGTTCGGCCTGGTCCAGGCCAAGTGGCCCAAGAGCAAGTGGGCCAAGCTCGCCAAGATCGAGATGGCCAAGGTCGCCAAGCTCCCGAGGACCGCCAGCGTCCCCAGCAAGATCATGACCCAGCCGGGGGCGACCGACCCCAACGCCTTCGGCGGAGGGGCCGGCGGCCAGGGCGGTGCCGGTGGTGGACTCGGCGGACTCGGCGGCGGTGCCGGTGGCCTCGGCGGCGGTGCCGGCGGCCAAGGGGGGGGATCGCCCTACTGATCCGAGCGAACGACCCGAACGGGCCGGCCGCCGGGGGATCGCCCGGCCGACCCTTTGACCGATCCGACACGAAGGAGGGATCGACCATGCGAAGCGTCCGCTCGACCGCCTCTCGAAGCTCGACGCGACCGGCGGCCCTGCTCGCCTTGGGCCTCTCCCTGGCGACGCTCGGGCCCGGCTGCAAGTACAACGGCTACAGCATCCGGGCCCCCTACGAGGCGTCGGTCCGGACCGTCTACGTCCCGGTCTTCAAGACGATCACCTTCCGCCGCGACCTCAACCTCTACCTCACCGAGCTCGTCTGCAAGGAGATCGAGCGGAGGACCCCCTACAAGGTCGTCGGCAACCCCGAGGGCGCCGACACGACGCTCGAAGGGACGATCACCTACGCCGAGAAGAACGTCGTGATCGAGAACCCCAACAACCTCCCCCGCCAGCTCACCTCGACCATGGTGATCGCCATCACCTGGACCGACAACAAGGCCGAGGAGAAGAAGAACCCCAATCCCGCCGTCGTCTCCGACACCTTCAACTTCTACCCCGAGATCGGCGAGTCCGCCGAGGCCGCCTTCTACCGGACCGCCGAGAAGATGGCCATCCAGATCGTCAACATGATGGAACAACCCTGGTGATCGAGGGGGCCGCGATGGCTCGTTGGCTGGCCGGCGACCGGGCGATCGTCGAAGGGCCTCGCCCCCGGGTGATGGCGATCCTCAACGTCACCCCGGACAGCTTCTCCGACGGCGGCCGGGCCGACACCCTGGCCCGCGCGATCGACCGGGCCGAACGACTGGTGGCCGAGGGGGCCGACCTCCTCGACATCGGCGGCGAGTCGAGCCGGCCGGGCGCCTCGGTGGTCCCGGCGGACGAGGAGATCGCCCGGGTCGTCCCGGTGGTCGAGGCGCTCGCGAAGCGGGTCAAGGTCCCGATCTCGGTCGACACGACCAAGCTCGAAGTCGCCCGCCCGAGCCTGGACGCCGGAGCCGCGATCATCAACGACATCCGAGGGCTGGACGACCCCGAGCTTGCCTCGTTGGTCGCCTCCCGAGGGGCCGGCGTCGTCCTGATGCACATGCAGGGGACGCCCCGGACCATGCAGGACGCCCCGACCTACGCCGACGTCGTGGCCGAGGTCCGCGCCGACCTCCGCCGCCGGGTCGACCGGGCCGTCGCCGCCGGGATCGACCCGGAGCGGATCGCGATCGACCCGGGCATCGGCTTCGGCAAGACCAACACGCACAGCCTGGCCCTGCTCCGCGAGCTGGCCACCTTCGCCGCGATCGGCCCGGTCCTGCTGATCGGGACCTCGCGGAAAGGCTTCCTCGGCAAGATCACCGGCCGACAGGTCGGCGATCGGGCCGTCGCCTCGGCCGTCTCCGCCCTCGCCGCCGCCACCCTCGGGGCCAAAGTCCTCCGCGTCCACGACGTCGGCCCGACCGTCGACGCCCTCAAGGTCTGGGAAGCCCAGCGCGGCTTGTGATCGAGGGATCCTTTCCGGAAAGGCAGGGCCGTTTCATTCTCGTTTGGCCTCGGTGACGGGGACTGGCTCCGGGTGGACTCGCCTGGTGCCTGTCCCCGTCACCAAGGCACGATGAAGGGGACTGGCTCCGGGTGGACTCGCCTGGAGCCTGTCCCCATCTCCGAGGCAAGGTGGGCCGATGAAGGGGGACAGGCACCTCCGCTGCGCCGCGGAGCCAGTCCCCGTTGATCGGCCCAAAGTGAGAATGAAACGGCCCTGTCCGGAACGGCGACTACCGGATCGCCGGGAAAGCGATACTATCTCCAGGGAGGACGGCCGGGTCGCGACGACCGGGTTGGCTTCATCTTCCCTCCGAAGGGCGATGGCGATGACTCCGAACGATCCGACCAACCACCTCCTCGACGATTGCCGGGACATGGCGAACCGGGCCAGGCTCGCCTCGAAGACGCTGGCCCTCGCCCCCGGCTCGGCCAAGGACGGATGGCTCAGGCGCTCCGCCAAGGCCATCCGCGCCCGAGCGGCGGAGGTCCTGGCGGCCAACGCCCGGGACGTTGAGGCGGGGCCGGGCTTCGGGCTCAACCCGGCGGCGATCGACCGGCTCCGGCTTGACCCCAAGCGTTTGGAGTCGATCGCGGCCAGCCTGGAGGAAGTCGCCGCCCTGCCCGACCCGATCGGCGAGGTCGTCGCGTCGAGCCGCCGTCCCAACGGCCTTGATGTGACGCAGGTCCGCGTCCCGCTCGGCGTTATCTTCATGATCTACGAGAGCCGTCCCAACGTCACGGTCGACGCCGCGGCCCTCTGCCTCAAGGCGGGCAACGCCGCGATCCTCCGGGGGGGTAAGGAAGCCGCCCACTCGAACCGGGCCCTGCACCGCGTCCTGGCCGACGAGCTGGCGCCGAGCGGCCTGCCGGGCGACTCGGTACAGCTCGTCTTGACCGCCGATCGCGACGCCGTCGGCCTGCTCCTGGGCATGCCCGAGCGGATCGACCTGGCGATCCCCCGAGGGGGGGAAAGCCTGATCCGCCGGGTCGTGGCCGAGGCGAGGATGCCGGTCCTCAAGCACTACCAGGGGAACTGCCACGTCTTCGTCGACGCCGACGCCGACCTCGCGATGGCCACCCGGATCATCGTCAACGCCAAGGCCCACCGCCCCGGCGTCTGCAACGCCGCCGAGACCCTCCTGATCCACCGCGACGTCGCCCCCGCCTTCCTGCCGATGGCCGCCGACGCCCTCCAGACGGCCGGGGTCGAACTCCGAGGGGACCCCGCCAGCCTCGCCCTGGTCGGTTCGATCCGCCCGGCCGCGCCCGAGGACTGGGACGCCGAGTACCTCGACCTGATCCTCGCGGTCGCCGTGGTCGGCTCCCTCGACGACGCCCTGGCCCACATCGCCCGCCACGGGACCGGCCACACCGAGGCGATCGTGACGGCGAGCCTGGCGAGCGCCCGCCGGTTCGTCGCCGAGGTCGACGCCTCGGCCGTCGTCGTCAACGCCAGCACTCGGTTCAACGACGGGGGCCAGCTCGGCCTCGGCGCCGAGATCGGCATCAGCACCGACAAGTTCCACGCCCGAGGCCCCTGCAGCCTCCGCGAGCTGACCTCGACCAAGTGGATCGTCCAGGGGGATGGCCAGATCCGCGAGTGAAGTTCGCCGGGTTCCACGTGAAACGAGATCGACCCTCCGTGATCTCGTCACCGGCCGCCGGACAGGGCCTGGGCCTTGCGGCAGAGCTCGAGGAATCGGGCCCGATCGCCGGCCGGGTTGGGCCCGACGGCGGCGGTCGCCAGGTCCACGAGCGAGACCCAGGTCAAGGACCCTTTGCCGGGCGAGTCGCGGAGGAGCATGGCGAAGCCGGCGAGGGCCGAGGCCAGGCGGAAGTCGGCCGAGGCTTCGACGAACGGGCGGTCGGAGTCGTTCCCCGGGTAGGTGAGGAGCCGGGTCGTCGAGGCGTCCTGGACCTTGCAGCGGACCTCCACGTCGAGGAGCTTCGGGGGGCCAGCCGCCGGCTTGAAGTCGGCCGCGATCCCTCGGCCCTCGGGCGGGATCACCTCGTAGAGGGCGGTGAAACCCTGCCCGGCCCGGAGCGCGGCCTCCTTGAGCGGGGCTTCGAGAGCGGGCAGGACCGGGTCGTCGAGGCCGAAGAGGCGATAGGCCGAGGCGCGGTCGGGGTGGAAGCGGACGGCGACGGCGACGTCCCGGGTCGGTTCCCTCCCCTTCAACCCGACCCGGACCAGGCGGTGGGCCTCATCCCAGGGGCAGCGGGCGACCTCGACCTCGCAGCCGATCGGGTCGCCGGCCGGAGGTTCCGCATAAGAGTAGGCAAGGGCGTTGATCAACTCCTCGGTCCGGACGGCCTCCCGAGGCGGCAGGACGCCCCGATCCAGGTCGGCGGCGACCCGGGCGTAGGACTCCGAGCCCGGGGCGGCGGGGAAGGTCGAGGTCGGCTGCCGCTCGGCCGAGCAGTACAACTCGGCTGAGGCGTCCAGCCTCGCTCGGTAGGCGAATGTCTTCGCCTTGCCGAGTTCGGCCGGCGCGAGTGCGCCCCACCGCCGGAAGCCGCCGTTGATGACCCGGGCCACGGGCTCGGATCGATCGGACTTGGCGGCGGCCGACGCCCCGGGCTTGGAACCCACGCCGAGCGGATCCAGGCGGACGGCGGCCCGGGGGCTGGTCCCCACGAGGTCCGAGTCCGGCTCGGCAGTCGCGCCCGGGGGCGGTGCCGGTGCCTGGGCCGGGAGCGCTCCGGTGGCGGTTCCGGCGGGCGCGGCCCCGAGCTTGGGCGAGGCTGCGGCCGGTTCGCGACCGGCGAGCAGGACGCCCTCGCGGGGTTGCCCGCCGCCGTCCAGGACGGCCCAGGTCGCCGTTGCGGCCAGGCCGAGGAGGCCGGCGGCGAGGGCGGGCCGGACCCACTTGCGACGATGGGGCGGTGCGGCAGGTCCGAGCCGGGCGTCGATCGCCCGATGGAGGCCGAGGATCGTGCTCGGGGCGGTTTCGAGCCGGAGGTGGTCGGCGAGCAGGCGGGCGGTGGCCTGGATCTCGACGACGAGGGCTCGGGCCTCGGGGCGGTCGGCGATCTCGGCCTCGACGAGCGCGGCTTCGGCGGGTCCGAGCTCGCCCAAGGCGTAGGCGGTCAGGCGGGGGTCGTCGGGGGGTTCGGGGGCTTCGGGCATGCGTCGGCCTCCTTCTCGCTCGGTGGGGCGTCAGGCCGGGGCTCGGGTGGGGCTGGGATCGGCGAGCTGGGCCCGGATCGACTTGAGGCCGACGTGGATCAGGTAGCCGACGTTGCCGACGGTGTAGCCGCTGATCCGGCTGATCTCCTGATACGAGAAGCCGTTCTGGAACTTGAGCCGGATCACCTCGCGCTGGCCCCGGGGCAGCCCGTCGAGCAGCCCGAGGATCCGCGAGGCCGCCTCGGCGCGCTCGGCGAGTTCCTCGGGGCCGGGCTCGGGGCTGGTCCGGGCATCCGCCATCGCGTCGCCGAGCTGGCTCATCCGGCCCTCCTTCCGCAAGACGTCGGTCGCCCGGTTCCGGCAGACGGTGAACAGCCACTCGGCGAGCTTGGGGTCGACCTCGCCTTTGGCCTGCGAGCAGAGCCGGAGGAAGGTCTCCTGGACGACGTCCCGGGCGGCGTCGGCATCGCCGAGCAAGCGGGCCGCGTAGAGGGTCAACGGCCCCTCGAACCGCTCGACGGCCGAGCGGACCCAGGCGGCGTGGACGTCTTGGGCTGGGCCCGTCATGCGGCTCGCTCGCGAGGAGGGGCGGGAGGGCTTGCTCCCTTCAACACGACCCGGCCGGCCGATCCTCGGGCCGGCCTCGCCGGATCGCGGGGAATCCGGCCGTCAGGGGCGAAGTTCCAGGTGGTGGCGCGGGGCGAGTTCGAGGACTCGGGCCATCAGCTCGGGCGTCGGCGGGGGCGGGCTGGTCGGGTCGACCACCGGCAGGCCGACGGCCTCCCAGAAATCATCCAGCCCCGCCGGGGCGACGATCAGGAGGACCCGGCCCGGCGCGTCGCCGACGCAGCGGAACGTGTGGAGGTCGCCCTTGGCCACCCGGAGGAAGGTGCCCGGCCCCCCTTCGAAGGTCCGGCCGTGGTGGAGGAACGAGAAGGTGCCTTCGAGGACGTGGAAGCACTCGTCCTCGGCGTGGTGGACGTGGGGCGGGGGCCCCTGCCCCGGCCAGGCCTTGGCCTCGACGATCGCGTAGGCCCCGGCGGTCTCGGACCCGCGGACCTTGAAGGTGTAGAGCGAGCCGAGGACCCAGAGGCTCGGGCCGTCGCCCGCCCGGGGCGCGATCGTCGGGTCGGACATGGACGGGGGCCTCCGGAGTGTTCGGCTCAGTTGGCCCGGCCCAGGTAGTCGCCGGTCTCGGTGTTGACCCGGACGTTGACGCCCGGCTCGAGGTGCTCGGGGACCTGGATGATGTGGCCGGTGGCGAGCGTGGCCGGCTTGGTCCGGCCGGTCGCGGAGTTGCCCCGGACCCCGGGCGCGGTGTCGGTGATCTGGAGCTCGACGGTCTCGGGGATCGCGATCCCGATGACCTCCTCGTCGACGATCAGGGCGTCCACGCCTTCCATGTTCTCGGTCATGTAGGGCAGGAAGTCCTCGACGTCCTCGGCCTTGAGCGAGAACTGGTTGAAGTCGCTCGAATCCATGAAGTGGAGGCCGTCGGGGTCGCGGTAGAGGTACTGCACCGGCCGCCGCTCGAAGCTCGACTCGTTGAGCCCTTCGGTCCCCTTGTACGACTTCTCGACCCGGTTGCGGGTCTTGAGGTTGCGGGCCTTGACCTTGTACAGGGTCGCCGCCCCCCGGGCCGAGGGGCTCTGGACCTGGATATGCTCGATCATGTGCGGGGCGCCGTCGATCTCGACGACCATCCGGCGCTTGAAGTCCTTGGCGGGCACCACGGCGGCTCGTCCTTCGATTCGGGGTGTCGGGTCCTCGGGCCGGCTGATCGGGGAGACCATCTTAACCGAGGGTGGCCGCCCTCGTCGATCGAGGGTCGATCAGCGGGCCGGGGGCGGCGGGATTTCCTTGAAATTGACGCCGAGATCCTTGAAAGCGGGGGTCTTGGGGTCGAGCTCGAGGGCGAGCGGGAAGCTCCGGCCGGGCCTGGGGTGGTCCTTGTCCTTGTAGCGGAGGACCCGGTCGTTGTGGCGAGGGTCGGGCCCGCGGTCGCTCCGGGTGTGCTCGCCTCCCCAGAGGTCGATCCACTGCTTCTTGAGGTCGGCGCCGGGCTGGCCCCCTTGCGGCTGAGGCCCGGTCGAGGCGAGGAAGCGGCCGACCTCATAGGCGTCGCCGAAGGACTGCCAGAAGAGGACGCCTCGGGCGAAGGTGTCGGGGTCGACCGCCAGCAGGCCGCCGGCCGGGTCGCGCTGGGTCTTGGGGAAGACGCAGGATTTGGTCGTGACCAGCCAGGGGCGGTCGGGCGAGCGGGTCATCGGGCCCGGCCAAGGTTTGAGGAGGATGCCCGACTTGTCGTCGGCGACCGTGCAGCGCTGGAGGACGAGGTCCGCCTCGAACCGGTCGGCGGCGGCGTTGCCCGGCTGGAGGGTGAAGGCGGCGGGCCCGGCGATCACCAGGCAGTTCTCGAGGTCGACGACCCCTCGGCCCACGTCGGCGAGGATGGCGTCGGCCCCGGTCCAGAGCAGGCAGTTCCGGAGGACCGCCGAAGGCCGGTCGGTCGCCTGGGCCAAAGGGCCGAACCTCGGGGCGATCGGCGCGGTGCCCCGGGCGACGAAGGCGATCATCGGGCCGACGGCCGGGTCGGGCCCGCCGGGGTCGCGGAACCGGCAGTGGCGGAGGCCGAGGATCCCGTCCTCGGACCGGATCCAGTTCAAGGGACGGGTGACACCATCGGAGGCGAAGCCGAAGTCGACCAGCGCCAGGTCCCCCCCTCGGACCTCGATCAAGGGGCGGCCGGCGGCCTCGGGCGTGGGGGCGAAGCTCGGCAGGGGCTGCTTCGACCCCTCGGGGGCGTTGCCGAGGATCGCCACCGAAGAGCCGTCGGGGAGCCGGACCGGCGACATCGCGTGGACCACGTTCGACCCGGCCTTGATGCGGACGACGTGCCGGGCAACCGGGTCCTTGACCGTGGCCGCGAGGAACTTGCCGAGGTCGCCGAACCAGGGGGCGGCGTCGGGGTCGAAGCTCGCGTCCACGACCGGGACCGGCTTGGCCCCGACCCGGTTCGTCACCGGTGGCGGGGCCGCCGGGTTCGCCGCCAGGTCGGGCGTCGGCAGCCGCCGCATGAGGTCCACCGTCAGCTCGCGGAGCAAGGCATGGGGCCTCGCCGCGCGGGCCAGGGTGGGCCTGAGCCCCGGGGCCAGGGCGAAGAAGTCGGCCGGGACGACCTCCTCGCGGTTCGCCGAGTCGGGCCAGGACTCGACCAACTCGCGGTCCCCTTCGCCCGGCGCGGGCGGGTCGGACCGGATCCCGGCGAGCCGGGCCGCCAGGATCGACGACTCCGGGCCGCTCGTGAGGGCGGCGGGCCAGCCGGCCAGGGTGTTGTCGGCGCCCGACCAACCGACGAGGTCGGCCGCGGGCCCGGCGAAGGCCGACCGGCAGTGCATCAACGGGGCCACCCCGGGACCGTCGACCCGGGCGAGCGTCGAGCCCAGGGCCTTGACCGAGACCGGCCCGGGCTTGCCGAACGACCAGTCGATCAGGGGCCCTCGGGTGGTCAGGACGCTCCGGATCAGGTAGAGCGACCGCGCCGGCTTTTCGGCCGGCTCCAGCGAGATCAAGGGGCCCGCGTCGCCCACCACGAGCGATCGGTCGATCACCACCTCGGCGCGGGCCGAGGCGACCTCGACCAGCGTCCGGATCGGCCCCCGGATCGTGGTCCGCTCCAGGACGACCCGGTTCGGCCGAGGGCCTTCGACGAGCCGGAAGATCGAGAGCTTGCGGTCGCCGCCGTTGTAGATCGTCAGGGTGCAGTCGCGGAGGGTGACGTCGGCCCCCTGGCAGAGGAACAGGCTCGCCTGCTGGAGCGGGAGGTCCCGGACGTCGACGACCAGGTCGAGCCCTTCGAGGACCAGTTGCTCCAGCCTCGGGCCGCCCAGGAGGAACTTGGCCTCCTGCTCCTTCACCGTCTGCTGGGTGGAGAGCTCGACCTTGAGGATCGGCCGGAGGCCCGCCCGACCTCGGATCACCCGGGTCTTGCCGGGGAGCTGGAAGTCGTCCTCGAAGAAGGGCCCGACGTCGGCGATCTCGACGACCTCGGCCACCTTGCCGAACGCGGCGGCCAGCAGGGCGACCGACGGGTCCTGCCCCGCCCCGGGCACCCGGCGGACCACCTCGATTCGGGCGGTCCGGATGGCCTCGGGCTTCGGCCCGCTCGGGGTCAATCGCCCTTCGAGCTCGACCGGATAGCGCTTCTCCTCGGCGAGCACCTCGGGGCCAACCACCGGGGCGACGACCGCCGCGACCTCGATCTTGGGGGCGGCCTTGGGCGTCTTCTTGGGAGGCGGGGTCGGCCGAGCGACGGGCGGCCGGGCGGCCGGGGCGACCGGTCCGTTCAGGCTCGAAGTGTCCGGATCGGCGTTCGCGGGCCGATCCGGGTCTCGCGAGGCCAGCTCGGGCTCTCCCTTGGTGAACGCCAGGAGGAGCGAGATCCCGAGGCCGACCAGGGCGACCCCGAGGCCGACCATCACCCCGGCGGCGATCCAGGTCTTGAG
>JAABUQ010012817.1_pt1 | contig 10320 bp, 12 predicted proteins | sample 5560001 | NCBI WGS metagenome assembly JAABUQ01 (sample SAMN10711888, study PRJNA513371) | rock metagenome | isolation source: Antarctica rocks | place: Antarctica: Victoria Land, Finger Mt nord | collected 2015-12-18 | reverse complement strand
CACCTACGACATCATCGTGGACCGCTGCTGCACCGCCTGGAACTGGCTTATGGACCAACCAGACCGCATCCGCTCCATCGCAACCACACCTTGGACCAAAACGGTCAGTGCATAGGACGGTTGGTATAATAGGCCACGAAGGCCCGTGCGGCGGCTGCGATAGGACCATGCTCCCAAACGGGACTACAATCCCAACCCTAGCCCGGCAGCCCCGTCCGGTCCATCCGTTGCAAAGGGGCGTTTGTATCTTCAAGCACATTTCGAGAGGCGAACCGGTGCGCATCAACGACGTGGCTAGGCGCACCAGATGATGCATCTACGTGCAATTGAAGGCGTCATGTCCATCACTCACGGCTTGCCGAGCGGACTTATGCAAAGTTGCCGTATACTCGTTCGGTCTGATATAAAACTGCACGCCGTCACATGATACCTGGAAGCCAGCATGTCCGAACGTGACGCATTTACCTTGAGGCTCAAGCCCACATTGCTGCGCTTCGTGAAGGAGGCAGCTGAGGAGCAGAACCGGTCCGTACCAAACTATGTGGAGACGGTTCTGCTTGCCGAGAAGAAGCGGCATGAGGCGCAATTGGCCCAGCAGGTGCGAGGGAACCAGCCTGAGCAGGCCTGAGCAACACCCAGTCCGAAACCGCGGCTTCCCACTTTCTCCCACGCATTGATCCGTAGTCCAGCAGGGCTGCGAGCGCCCATGGCGTGCCGTCGTGGGGGTCAGTCGTCGCGGAGGCGCTGCCTCAGCCTCTTCCACGACGGCCCACCCCTCGTTGCTGGGACCAGCTTGGGGGCGGACCGGTCGGACAGCTCCTCCATCAGCCGGGACGCGATCAGGCCACGGTGGCCGCGCGCCCAATGGTCCACGACCTTGCCCGCCGGCATCCAGCCCGGCAGGGACAGCAGCAGCTTGCGGGACAAGCCGTCCAGCAATGGTTCGTAGGTTGCGCGCAGCGCGGCCAGGGTGTCGCGGGCACCAGGGTCCTCCGTCCAAGCCAGGCCGGCCTCGGCGAACTCAGCCACCATGCGGTCCCAAACCTCCGGCGGCAGCCGGTTGCCGCCGTCGTAGCGGCTAGGCTCGCTCCGGAAGGAGGCCGCCATCTCGACCAGGACCTGCCGAGTCAAGCTGAACGTCATGCGGGCCTGCAAGGGCGGCAGCGCCTCCACCCCCACCAGGATCAGCGCGCAGGCGTCCATCACCACCGCCAGGGCCGCCAGCCAGCTTTGGTTGTCGTGCTGGGACCGGTAGTAGGCCAGCATCGGGTAGGACAGGTGGCTTTCCAGCAGCTCAGACCCCCACACCTCCCATTCGCGCAGCAGCTCGTCCAGCTTGTCCAGCCCGCTGCCCTCGGCGTGGCGGCACAGCATGGTGCCGGCCGTGGGCGGCGACCCGGCGCGGGCGTCCAACTGGATCACGTGCGCCTCGCGCCGGGAGAACAACTGGTAGAGCACCGGCAGGTAGCCGATCACGACGGCGATGAAGCCGATGCCGGTTCCCGCCTCCAGCACCGCCATGAGCCGGGCGGCGCCGGTGTGCGGGACGACGTCGCCGTAGCCCAGGGTGAAGAACGTCACGCCGCTCATGTAAGCCTGTTCCATGACCGGGGACGCGCCGCCGCCCTGCAGCGCCCATTCCAGCAGGCCGAAGGCGCCGATCAGCGTGCCGGCCCAGACCGCGAACAGCAGCAGCATGGACAAGGGGCCGAACAGGCTCAGCACATGCTCCCGCCGCGGCGGGTCCTTGATGCGCCCCGCGAGCGCGCCCCATGCCGCCCAGCACGTCCGGAAGTACACCCCCATGAGCCGGAACCGCCGGTGGACCCGGCGCGGCAGCAGCATGACCTCGAAGGCGTCTTGCAGGATGACGGCCAGCAAGGCCAGCGCGAGGAGGACGGCAAGGAACTGGATCATCCGGCTACAACGCCCGCGGCAGATTATAGGCGTGCAAGCGCATGCAGAAGCATCAACCCGGCCAAGGGTTCGGCGGCCTGGCCGCTTCTCTCATGACCGCCTTCGTCTGGCCCCGCAACGCCGCAAGCTGCCCCAGGAACGAGGGTTGAACAGGTCAGGATATCGCGTGCCTCCGGCAGGCCGCGCCGAACAGCCCCGAAGTCCAGCGCGTGGACGTCCATCCCGGATCAATTCGTCCGATTGTCCTATCGCCAGAGGTATTCTGGATTGCACCAGAAGCTTAACACTGCTTGACTGTTCCTAACCCGCCGCCCACGAGGCCGCGGATATGGGGGAGGCCAACGATGCCGCACATGCGAACTCGCACCAGGACTGGCAGCCGAAAGGCGTTGCTGCTCGCCGGCGCTGGCCTTGCCCTGCTGGCCCTTGGTGTGCGCCCTGCCGCTGCCACGCCGAGCTACGTGTTCGCCGGCACCATCGCAATCCCGGCCGCCGCCGCCAACAAGGCCGGCATCTTTACCGGCTACGACCTCGCCACGTTCGACCCGGCGACGCAGCTCTACTACCTGACGGACCGGTCCAACAACGGCATTGACGTGTTCTCGACCAAGACGAACAGCTACGTCGAGCGCATCGGCGCCGGGCTGTTCTCGGGGTCGCAGGGCGGCAACAACGACATCGCCGGGCCGAACGGCATCGGCATCGGCATCAGCAACGTCGGCGCCGGCAAGCTGCTGCTCACCAGCAACGGCACCAGCACGGTCCAGACGTTCAACCTGGCCGCCGACGGCTTGACGGTGCTCAGCACGCCCGCCGCGGTGTCCACTGCTGTGGCGGGCACGCCGGCGGTGCCGAACCGGGTGGACGGCGTCGCCTACGCGCCCACCGCCAACACGATCCTTGCGGCCAACAACGCCTCCAACCCCGGCTTCGTCACCCTCATCAACAATGCCGACGGCAGCGTCCTCAAGTCCATCCTGCTGAACGGCACCGGCGGCTATCCCAACGTCCGCGGGGACGGGGTCGAGGCGACGATCTTCAACACTGCCCGGGGGACGTTCTTCGTCGCCGTGCCGGTGTTCAACGGCACCGGGTCGGGCGGCGTGATCGAGCTGGACGCCAGGACTGGCGCCTTACTGAACACCTACGACTTCAACGCGCTCGGCCTGGCCGGAAGCTGCAGCCCGACCGGCGTGGCGCAGGGGTCTGGAGCGTCAATGGTGGTGGCGTGCAGCGACCCGTCCAACGGCGTGCAATCGATCCTACTGGACCCGACCGGCACAGGGTCGATCAAGCAGATCGCGGGCATCAGCGGCGGCGACCAGGTGGCCTACGACCCCACCCGCAACGTGTTCTTCGAGGCCGCGCGCTTCCAGCCCGGCGGCCCCACGCTGGGCATCATCGACGGCGCAACTGGCCTGCTGACGCAGACGCTGGGGATTACGGGCAACGACCACTCCGTCGCGGTTGATCCCGTCTCCGGCGAGGTGTTCGTGGCCTTCGGCGCAGCCATCGGCGCGGGCGCCCCCAACCCCTTCTGCCCGCAATTCGGCTGCATCGGCGTGTTCGCGGTGCAGGTGCCGGAGCCGGCGTCGTTGCCGCTCATGGGCCTGGCGCTCGCCGGGCTGGGCCTCGTGACGCTGCGCCGCCGCGCCTGAGCCGGCCTGCACCCGGAGCCGGGCTGGTCTGCCCGGTTACGGATGACCGATCGCAGCAAACGGGGTCAAAGAAGGTTCGTTTGATTGTGGGTTTGGCCTCGCGCTTGTGGGAACCTTCCTGCTCTGTCGAGCAGAACACCTCCAACAAACAAGGGGATCGGAAATGAGCAAAGCGGGCACCATGGCTGTCCTTGCCGCGGCTGTCATGGCCATGGCCACGGGGGCAAGGGGCGACGTGCCCGCCGGGAAACAGCCCGGACACTTCCAGGTCCTTCCGGCTGCCCAGGTCCAGTGCCAGGTGAACGACGCCAACTGCCATCGCGTTGCCGCGTACGTCCTGGAACACATCACGCCCTGGATCGCCGACCGCGCCCTGGTCAGTGCCGTCGAGGCCCAGAATGTCGCGAACGCGAAGCTGACCAACTTGGAGATCGACAAGCTCGACATCGGCTGGATCGACAGGAGCGACAAGAGGCTCATCGACTCCAAGATGAACAACGATCTCTCGGCTTTCCTGAAAACGAAGAAGGGGATGGGACCTGATGTGATCTTCGAGATATTCGTGTTCGACCAGATGGGGCTGAACGTCGGACAGACCGACCCGACCCAGGACTACTACCAGGGCGACGAGGCGAAGTACTGGCGGACGTTCATGGCCGGGCCGGGCGCGATCTACGTTGACCAAGTGGGCGTGGACGATGGGCGGAACGTCTCCCAAGCCAACCTCACGATCACGAACCCGGAAACGGGCAAGCCGGTCGGGGCCATGACGGTCGGGATCGACGTGGATAAGCTTGCCAAATAGAGGCCCGACAAGGAACGGACCCGAGGCGGCAAGGGCCTATGATCGCCCGCACCTCCAAGGGTGCTTGCCGGCCCACTGCGACGGGAGCAACTCAAGCCCGACTATGAGCGCTGTCAGCACGACCAGCGCGGAGAACCTGCCCAGGTTCAGGCCGCCGTTGGCCAGCAACTTGTCGAGGAAGTTGCCCACCGTGTTGCCTTGCGGTCGAGTCAGGATGAACGCGGCCTGGAACAGCAGGGCGCGTGACAGGCCCGTGAAGCTACGGGGCGCAGCCGCCACGCCCAGCGCCGCCCCAAACACGAGCGCGCCGCTGCCCTGCTGCAAGCAGAGGCACGGTCAACGTGGCGCAGGTCACATCGGCGATGCCCGACCCGCGAAGCAGCATGCCATAGCTGCCGGCGAGCACCGGATCGGGCAACGGGCCGGCCTCGATCACCTGGAGTCGCGCAACGATCCCCGGAGCCGGCCGTATGCCGGCCGGCACAGAGCTTGGGCGGCATGGGACCGCAGCAGCCCGCCCTGTCAGGTCACGCCGCTTGCACGCCTCCGCGCACCTGCGTTGCCCGGGACTGCACATGGGTCCCCGCCCTCCCCAGCCTGCACCGGCGGCCCTTGCCTCAGTGAGTGTCCTGCAAGGGGGCTGGCCGCTACCTGGCAAGGCGGCTCTCGGCCAGGGTCATCAGCTGCTCGGCTGCCAGTGCGACAACCATGATCACCACGATCGCGGCATACATCCCGGCCGCATCGAAGGCGCCCTTGGCGATGTTGATCAGCAATCCGATCCCGTAGCGTGATCCCACGAACTCGCCGACGATGGCGCCGACGATGGCGAAGCCGAAGCTCACGTGCAGGGAGGGGAAGATCCAGCTCATCGCCGATGGGATTACGACCGAGCGCGTGAGCTGCCACCCCCTCGCGCACAGGATCTGCGCGTTGGCGAGCAAGTTGCGGTCCGCCTCGCGCACGCCCTGGAACGCGTTGGCGAACACGACGAAGAACACCATCACGAACGCCAACGCCACCTTGGAGGCCAGCCCTAACGGGTGCGAGCAGGCTATCCAGCAAGATCGGCTTCCGGTAGCACTTCGCCCCGCGCCATCAAGGAAACTGCTCTTGCTGCCCCGGATGCTTTCCCGCGCGCTGCGGCAGGAACATGACCAGGCCCGCCATGATCGCCAGGAGCACGGCGGATGCTGCGAAGCGGCTGAGGTTCAGCCCGCCGCTGGCCAGCGGCTTGTCGAGGAAGTCGCCCACCGTGGCGCCGAGCGGCCGGGTGAGGATGAACGCCGCCCAGAACAGCAGGGTGCGCGACAGGCTCGTGCAGAAGTAGAGCAACGCCACCACCGCCAGCGCCGCCCCGAACACCAGCGCGCCGCCGCCGTATCCCAGCCCGCCGGTGTCGGCCAGGAAGTCGCCGAGCGCCGTGCCGAGCGTTTGTGAGAACATGATGGTGGCCCAGTAGAACATCTCGGCCCGGGGCGTCGTGACGCTGTCCACCGACACCGAGCCGAGCGCCCGGTGCCACAGGCCCAGCGTGGCCAGCAGCAGCACGAGCAGGATGGACGACCCGCCGACGTAGCCGATGCCGATCGAGCGGTCGAAGAAGTCGGCCAGCGTCGTGCCAGCCGTCGTGGTCGCGACGATCACGGCCCAGTACAGGAACGGGTGGAACCGCCGTGCCCTGATCTGCGCAGCGACTGCTACGACGAACGCGACAGCAAAGATGGCGGTGCCGACCAGGTAGCCCAGGCCCAGGGTCATCGTGACCGCATCGCCCCCGGTCTCGCCCAGGGTGGTCGCGATCACCTTGATGATCCAGAAGCCCAGCGTGACCTCGGGCACCTTGCTGATCGCCTGCTTCAGGGTCTGATCCATACCTATGCTCCTGTGGTGGATGTGGTTGGTCACGGCCCGAGGTGACGCAGCCGCAGCCGCGTGGCCGTCACGGGTTCAGCCACGTCTATGGCCGCGTCCTCGAAGCTCGGAGCGCCCAGTCGGATGCGCGCGTCGCGCGAGAAGCCGATGGCCTCGGCCGGCAGCCCGAACAGCCCCTTGCGCAGGCGTCCATTGCCGTCCTCGTCGTGGTAGGCTTGCACGGCGTAGCGGCCCGGCGGGATGTCTGGCACGCTGACCACGACACTGCCGCCCTTCGCGGGCGCGGCCCCGGTGAACGGGCAGTGCTTGGTCGTGAACGTCGCGGGTGTGCAAACGGCCACGCGGACCAGTCCGTGGTCGTTCTCCACCCCGGTCAGCTCAATGTCGAGCTGCGCCGCAAGCGCTGGCAGGGGCAGGGCCAAGGCCAGAGCCGCCAGCGGCAGCGCCCCGCGCCACGCGCCTGTGGCCGTCATGCGCGGCCTCACGCGCCCTGCTCCGCGGAGAATGTCAGGCTGACCCGCAGGCCCGGCCCGGCGTTCCGCAGCCGCAGCGTCGCGCCGTGCAGGTCGGCGACGGCCGCCACCAGGCTCAACCCCAGGCCGTTGCCCGGCGTCGTGCGGCTGCGCTCCCCGCGGTAGAAGCGATGCACGAGGCGCGGCAGGTCGCCTGCTTCCACGCCGGCGCCGTCGTCCTCCACGGCCAGGCAGGCGCCCGCCGCCGGGTCCGCGGACAGGCGCAGGGCGATGCGCGTGCCCGGCGGGGTATGACGCAGGGCGTTCTCCACCAAGTTGGCGGCGGCCTGGGTCAGCAGTTCCTGGTCGCCATGCACGGCGACGCCGGGCGCGACGCTGGCCGTCAGGATGTGCCCGGCCTCCTCGGCGTCCGGCCGGTAGGCGTCGGCAATGGACTCTGCGACGGCGGTAAGGTCCACCCGGCCAAACCCGGCACGGGGCGAGGCGCCCTCTACCTGTGCGATCCGCAGCAGCGCGGAGAACGTGTCCAGCAGCCCCTCAGCCTCGCGCAGCGCGCCGTCCACCGCCGCCTCGTACTGAGCGGTTGACCGCGCATGGGTCCGCGCGTGCTCCAGGCCCTGGTAGAGCCGCGACAAGGGCGTACGGAGGTCATGTGCCACGTCGCTGCTGACCTGGTGCAGGCTCTCCATCAAGGCGCCGATGCGGTCCAGCATCCGGTTCAGCGTGCCCGCCAGCCGGTCCAGGTCGTCGCCGGTGCCGCGGACCGGCACGCGCCGCGCCAGGTCGCCGCCGATGATTGCCTCCGCCGTGCGCGAGATCGCGTCCACCCGGGCCAGGAACGCCCGGCTGAGCAGCACGCCGCCGCCGATGCCCAGCAGCGCCGCCAAGCCGACGGTCCAGACGAAGGCCGTCGCGACGGCCTCCTCCACCTCGGTGACGCGGCCCAGGTCGTCGCCGACCGCCAGCAGCAGGCCGTCGCCCAGGTCGGACACGAGCGCGCGGACGCGCTCCGGCCGTCCGCCGTCCTCCTTGGCGTCGGGCACGTGAATGATCGTCCAGCCCGGTTGGCGCGGGGCGGCCGGCATCTCGCCTGCCAGGTGCGCGCCGGCGGCTTCCTGCACGAGGTAGTCGAGCGCCGTGACGCCGCGCCCGCGGGAGCGGATGACCGCCAACAAGTGGTCCAGGCCGCCAGCCCGGAACTCGCCGTGCAGGAACGTGGCCTCGGCCTCGATCCGCGCCGTCATCTGCTCCTCCAGGGCCGAGCGTGCGGCGAGGAACACGGCGGCCCCCAGCACGCAGGCCGAGACGGCGAACACCGCGACATACAGCGCGGTCAGCCGGAAGCTCGCGGTCCGCAGCACCCGGGGCACCGGCATTGAGGGCACCAGCATCAGGGGGCGGCCAGCTTACGAATTCGCGGCACGAAGCGCGTAGCCGGAGCCGCGTATGGTGTGGATCAGCTCCGGGTCGGCGCCGCCGCGACTGATCTTGCCGCGTAGGCGACTGATGTGGGTCTCGACGATGTTGGTCCGGGGGTCGAAGTGGAAGTCCCACACGCCCTCCAGCAGCATGGTCCGCGTCACCACCCGGTCGGCGTGGCGGACCAGGAACTCCAGCAGGCGGAACTCGCGCGGCTGCAGCTCCACGCGCTCGCCGCCGCGCGTCACCGTGCGGCGCAGCAAGTCCAGCTCCAGGTCGGTCACGCGCAGCGCGGTGGGCACGTCGGACAAGGGCGGGCGGCGGGCCAGCGCGTGCAGCCGGGCCAGCAGCTCGGCGAAGGCGAAGGGCTTGACCATGTAGTCGTCGCTACCAGCCTCCAGCCCCTGCACCCGGTCGCCGACGCCGCGCAGCGCCGTCAAGAACAGCACAGGCGCCTTCACGCCCGCGGCGCGCAGGGTGCGGACCAGGCCCAGGCCGTCAATGCCGGGCAGCATCCGGTCCACCACCAGCACGTCATGCAAGCCGCCAACGGCCATCACCAGGCCGTCCTGGCCGTCCGCGACGTGGTCCGCGACGTGGCCGTGCTCGTGCAGGCCGCGCAGGATGTAGGCGGCGGTCTCCGCGTCGTCCTCGATCACCAGAACCTTCATGGTGCCCCCATCGTCCGCTCATCATGTTGGTTCCGGCCGGAACGGCCTGCGTCCAACTCCAGACGCAAGCCGCATCGTGCTTTCTTAGGCGGGCAGAAGCTTGCAGTTCCTGCCCGAACGCCTTGCGCCCGGGCTTGGCTGCAACCCGCCCTAGTCCTCCTCGCCGCCGGCATGGGTGCCGACAACCCCGCCGCTCTGCGGGTCAACCGACACGGTATGGATGCCTCCAGGCCCGTTCGTCTCGACGACGATGCGCGTCTGGCCGCCCCTCGTGTCCACGCCGGCGTCGAAGGCTTGGCCTCCGGTCTGCTGCTCGGCCACGGCGATGGCCTGCGTGAGCGAGACCTTGGCGCCTTGCAGCGCCGCGGCCTCACGGTCGCCGTCCCGGTCCGCAGCCAGGGCCGAGCCGCCGATGGTGGCCGTCATCAGGAGGGCGGCCATGGCGAGGGGAAGTGCGATGTCTATGCGCATGGTGGTGGTCCTTCGGTGCTTGCCGCGGTGGCGGGTGCCATTCGCTGACGAAGACATTAGGCCGCGAAAGGTTGGGCGGCCGGGGACTGGGCTATACGGCTTCCCAACCTGCCGCCGGCCATGGCTCCCCAACGCCGAACCAAGGCTCAGACCTTGCCGGCCATGCCGTCCATGAGTGCGAGCAGCTCGGTCAGGGACGCCTTGCAGGCGGCGGCATCGGGCTTGTCCGCGCGCAGCGCCGTGAGCGCGCGGTCTATGGACTTGTCCACCGTGTGCCACTCCGCGGCGGCGCGCGGCTTCAGCGACGGCTCCGCCTCGTCCCAGGACACCTCAAGGTCCTTGATCCGGGCCTTGGCGCCGGCCAGGTCGCCCTTGTTCACCAGGGCCGCCGTGTCCACGACGATGGCGCGATAAGATGACAGGTCGCCCAGCTTGGTCGCGGCATGGGCCGGGGCGGCGATGCCGGGCAGCGGCAGGACGATCGCGGCGCCGGCCCAGGCTATCCCGAGCGCTGCGGCCAGGGATGCGGTGCGGATGAGCTTGTTCATGGCGTTGTCTTTCCGTGTTGACGCGTGGTGGTGTGCGGGGACGTTTCGTGGGATGGCCGGCCTACACGTCGCTTACGGCCCTTGCCCGGCTCGCTTGGGCGTTCGGGCCTACGCTGAGGAACGTGACGAGCGTGACGATGACGGCCAGGAACACGAGGCTGGTCCCGACCGTGCCCAACCCCATCCCGCCATTCGGGCGCGACTGGGATAGCAGATCGCCGAGCGAGGCGCCGAGCGGTCGGGTCAGGATGTAGGTGAGCCAGAAGGTGAGGACCGCGTTGCCGCCGAGGCGGTAGGCGAGGCCGATGGCGGCGATCATGGCGCTGAACGCCACGACGCCGACGGTGAAGCCCAGACTCAGCGCCTCGGTCGCCAGGTCGCCGGCGGCGGTGCCGAGCGCGAAGGTGAACAGGATGGCGGCCCAGTAGAACAGCTCGCGCCGCCGGGTCGTGATGGTGTGGATCGAGAGCGTGCGCTCGCTGG
>JAABUQ010012816.1_pt1 | contig 10323 bp, 17 predicted proteins | sample 5560001 | NCBI WGS metagenome assembly JAABUQ01 (sample SAMN10711888, study PRJNA513371) | rock metagenome | isolation source: Antarctica rocks | place: Antarctica: Victoria Land, Finger Mt nord | collected 2015-12-18 | reverse complement strand
CATACATGTAGAAGGCCGCCAGTGCAACTGTGAGGGGAACGTCAGGTATAGCAAGGCGGGAGTCGCCCACGCTCTCCCTGATTGCAGCATCCGCACACACCCCACCACCCTGCCGCTGCCGTTGCCATACTAAGTAAAGCCTGCATTGCATCGCCTGACCACCAAGGCGCGCGCCTGGTTGGCGATCTCCATATCGGTGAAGCCGCGCCCGGTCGTACGGTCGCTGGCGCGCATGAGCAGGTCCAGGAAGCTGCCCGGCGCGACGCCGCGGCGCGGCCCCGCGCCCTCGGCGTCCCTGGGCGCTAGCTGCGCCGGCGCGCTGCGCTCGGCACCGTTGGGCGCCTGCGGCGGCACGGACCCGGCTGCGCCGCCGTTCCTGGGCGGCTTCTGGCCGTCGGGGTCCTGCGGGCGCGGACGCGGACAGCTCGCGAAGCTTCAACAGCCGCAGGCTTTGACGTGCAGAGGGCGCCGGACGACAAGCGCGTGAAAGGGCCGCGAGGCAGCTAGCATCTTCGCTGCTGTGAGCTGTAAGACGATGACCAGCAGGACAGCCGCCATGGCACTGCTGTTGCGCCAGCGGCTGGCGCGCTCGCCTCGCTCAGCGTGACGCGCGGGGCGCGCGGGCGCCACCTGCGCCAGGAACGCGCGGTGCGCGGCGATGAGGCGGAAGGCCACGTCCTTGATCGTGCGCCGCGCGGCCAGGATGCGGCGGAAGCCCGCGTCCGGCAGCGCGGCCGCCAGCGGGCGCACCAGCGGCGCGGTGAAGGGGAACAGGAACAGGAGCGGGCTCCACCAGCTGAACGTCAGCCCTGCGCCGCGCCGACACCCGTGAGCTCCAGCATAATATCTGTGCTCGACGTTAGCTGCAGTGCGTACAGTCGAGCGGGCGCAGGGCACAGGCGGCTGCCAAGAATGAAGCTGGCCAATTGCGCACGCCTAGCGCAGCATGCGCCGCAGCAGGTACTCGCACAGCACCAGAGAAAGCTTACAGCGCGCAGCGAGATCATGCCCACTGCAGGAGCCCACGGCCACCGCAGTGAGACAGGATTGAGCATGCAGGATGTTGAGTGAGGTCGACCCACACCTTGGACGCCAAAGATGACGTTCACGGCATCGCGCAGGCGGTCGGCGTCGCCGTCCGCGCCCGCCGCCGCTGCTTTGTCGCCCTTTTGCGTGTGAAAGTCCACCCTGTTCCACCCGCGCACCTTTGTGAAGTACCGCTTCATGGACGAGCATCGGCCGCCCGTACACTGCACACTGCAAGCATGGCTGGAAGTCCCCTCGCCCAATAGAAACGAGCATCGGGGTGGGACCAGCAGCAGCGCCATGTCCAGCGCATGCGCGTGCCCTCTCCCTGCCCGCAAGTGGCATGCCATACAAACACACCCATGGAAAGCACTCGTGACGGTGCCAGGCTGCCTGCAATTGCAGGCAGGGGGCCCCTCTGACAGGGCGCGCCCGAATGCGGTCGTGCCGACGACCTGCATGGTCATGTCGCCGAGCAGGCGGTGAATGTCCACGGGCCGGCCAGCCGCGGCCGCGGCGCCCAGGTTGCGCATGAGTAGCTCGGCCGCCTCGTTCATGAGCGATGAGTACGCCTCCAGGCTGCGCACCGCACACCGCGCCGCGCGTCAGCGGGCGGCGCCGGCGCGCGCCGGCGCGCCGCCGCAGTCGTCCGGCTGGCAGCGCGGACGCATGCTGCTTCTTTCCAAGCTGTGTCTGGGGCCTGCCGACCGTCTCCAGGTCTCGCACCGGCGGGGACCGCGTCGGCGCCGCGCTGGACAGTCACGCCTTGACACAACAGGCCAGCATGTCCATGCACTGTAAGGCAATACTGTGGGCACAGACGGTATCATGATGCAGTCCTCTCGGGCCTACTCAGGCCTGCGGCGTGAGCGGGCCGCGCCTGCCGGAGAAGAACATGGGCTGCCAGGCCGCGCGCAGCGACTTGTGCTTCTCGCCGTGCACCGCCAGGATGTTGCCGGACTCGAACGCGCGCTCGCGGCCGTAGAACAGCGACGGGAAGGACGGCCGCACGGCGCTCTGCAGCAGCACCTTGCGCGCCAGCGCCGGGTGGTCCTGCGCGGGCAAGCGCGCGGTGCTCAGCGCGCTGCAGCGCCTCAGCCTGTTTTAACTTGCATTTCTGCGGCAGGGCGACTCCAGAGTCCGCTTTTCTTCACTCACTGCAGAAACACCACAGCTCAAGCAGCCCGCTTTTGTTCCGGTGTCACTACCTCGCAGCCACGGCCTGTGTAGGAGCAAATGCTGCAGCTGCGGGAATACAAGGGCTAAACAGTTGTGGGCTTCCTGTCTGGTTTGCCCAACAAGCAAACTCGTCTGTTCCACCTTGGTTTCCCACTCAGCACTGGTATGACGTGCTTGGTGCACACCGTGATGACGAATGGCTGGACGCCGCCGTGACTGACCCAGACAGGCCCATACACTTTGGACATGGCCTGGTGCGCCAACGCGGCGCCGCCATGCTTGCGTATGAAGGGGATGCTCCCCAGGAACCAGGCTGGCACGGGACCTGCGCAGAACCACGGTGTAAGCACGCAGCCCGGCGCTCTCTGCAACTGTGCATGACGTGCATAGTTAATCGCCCGCACCGGGAAAGTGGCGCAGCTTCCAGCGGCGCAAGGGCCGCAGGCCATACAGGTATACTGCCTGCGCGTAAAGTATATACGCTCAGGTGAACGTGTATCATGTCTCGTCACATCAGCGTGCATGGAACGCCTAGCCTTGTTTGCTGTCAAGAGGTTTGCAAGACACTATGGGTGCCAGGAGGTCTTAGCAGGTTAGCGCGTGCCAGCGCACAGCAGCGGCGATGACAACAAGGCGGAGCTGCCAAGAGGCCGCCGCCCTCTTGGTAAACTCGAGAAGCAGCATCATGCACGGCATGGCGTCGCAAGCTAGTGCAGCTTGCGCTGTAACCGTGAAGCGTGCCTTCTCGAGCTGGCTTGCTCCTTGCGTGTCGTACCCGGTCAGGGCTTCTCATCAGCTCGATTGATGCTCGCATTACAGGCATGTGGTTATTTTACACGGCTGTTTCTCATTCATTCATTCATCCTACACTGCACCCTGCGCGGCACGCGGTACCACGCGCACATGCAGGCCACCAGCTGGCGAGATGGTGATTGTTGTGTGCAGCTTCAGGGGCTCCTGGCCGGGCACTAGGTCGAACGTGAAGCGCTGGTACAGGCGGACCTGCGCGCCGCGCATGGCTGGCATGCCAACGCGCAGCGGCTTGAGCGCACATGACGACTACTGCACGTCCACATTTTCGGGTGATAGGAGGAGGCGCAACCTCACTGGACTCTCTCATGGTGGTCAGCAAACACGCTGGCTGGCAAAAGCGCCACATGCACCCCGCATGCAGCCCCTGGCCTACAGCCGCACATGCATGCGCACCAGCGTGAGCACGGCCTCTTCGGTGCCAAACTTGGCGCCCGGGCAGCCCCGCGCGCCGTCGCCAAAGGGTATCCAGCCGTGCGCGGGGCGCGCCGCGGCCGCCGCCGTGCCCGCGAGGAAGCGCTCCGGCTCGAACGCATCCGGGTCCTGCGCGCTTGGACGCAGCCGCACGATTTTGCCGTCCGAGCGCGCAACCAACATGCAGTGCATGCAAACAGGGTCTGCAGGGCAATGCCCTCGGTGGTGGAGGAGGGACCCAGAAGAAGACAGCGGGGACGGAGACAACACTATGCCTCATTCAGACATTTGGATGCCGCTGAGCCGGCAGGCAGCCCTCGGGCAAGCACCGCCAGCGGCCGGTGCGGCCGACCTGCCAGTAGGCGGGGTTGCGGTGCATGCCGTACACGGCAACTGCGACCGTCTCGCCGCGCCGCAGCGCGTGGCGCCCCAGTCGCGTGTCTGCCTCCAAGCGCCACAGGAGCATGGGCGCCGTCGGAAACAGCCGCAGCGCCTCCTTGAAGACGGCCTCCACGTACGCAAACGCGCCCCTGGCGACCAACACGCGATTGACGCAGGGTGAGAGGCTGCCTCCTGGTTTTGCTTTGGATTAGGACGCCCGAGCCACAGCATCACGCGCGGCCCTTGCCACAGCAGTGATGAGTGTTACGACTGTCATAACACTCATTCCATGGTCCAGGTCATTATGTGACACGAACCCTACCAGCACGCGCAGCGCACCCCTCGATATCGTCGTAGGCGGGCGTGCGGTCGCGGCCGAACGCGTCGACCTCGGCCGCGACGCGCGCCTCGGCGGCCTTGTTCGCGGCGAGCAGGTACAGCGCGAACGCGAGCGCGTTGGCCGTTGTCTCGTAGCCGGCCAGGATCATGACGTACGCCTGCCACATGTCTCAATGTAGGCTGGCCACCCTCGGTGCGCATGCGCAGGGAAGCGTGCATGCGACTCAGCAAAGCACTGCCCCCCTCCATCACAGGCAGTCAGGCGCCTGTTGCCATGATGTGGCCAAGCGCTCGACCGCATGTCCTCTAGCTGCACACGCCAGGGTCGGCGCCCTCTTTCACGTTCCCTGCATCCTGTGCCAGGCTGAGGCAGCGCCCGGGCCGCTCGACATTGCGCGGGGGACCGTCTGCAAGAATGAGATGAAGGAAAGGCCGCGGCGCCTGGTTTGCGATCTCGTGGTTGGTGAGGCCGCGGCTGGAGGTCCTGTCCACCGTGCGCAGGAGCAGGTCCAGGAAGCTGCCCGGCGCGACGCGCTGGGCAGGGCCTGGCTTGGGCGCGCCCTGGGCGTCCGCGCCGGCGCCGGCCGCCTGCGCGAGCACCAAGCATTCCGCAGCCGGCAGTCCTGACGTCTTGGGCCTGCCGAGGAAGCTTGTGGCCCCCACTCTCCAGCAAATGGTTGCCATGCGGCCAGGCGCGCGGGCGGCGACGGCCCTTGCCCTGAGCCACCAAACGCCCTGGTCATGCGCGTGCTCGCCGCCGCGCGCGCCCGGGCGTGGAGCAGCATCCGCTTCCATGCGCTTGCCGGACAGGGCATGCGGAGTGCGCAATCCTCGCACCGATGAGAGCTAACCCTGATCCCTACCCTAAGGGTCACATGTTCTGCACCAGACGCGGCCACAAGCAGTACAGGAGCCTGTGCCCCCGCACAAAGGCGCGCACCCCTGTTAGTGGCAGCAGCGGCCTGCGCGCGCATGCGCGCGCGCGCTGCTGGTGCGGAGTGCATGCGCGAGGTGGTGCTGCGAGGCCTGCCTCCACACTCAGCCAGCAGCGCCCACGACGAGGCCTCACTGCACACAGCAGCCCCCACTGCAACAGCGAGGCCTTTATGCACACAGCCAGCACCCACCGCGAGGCCTCTGTACAAACAGCAGCGCCCACTGGCAGCCCGAGCGCGCGCCTCCTTTGCCAGCACGGCGCGATGGTCGCGCATGAGCGAAAACGCGGTCTGCAGGATGACCGCGCGCGGCGCGCAGGCGGCGCAGGCTGCGGTCGGGCGCGAGCGCGGCGAGGGCGCGCAGCGCCGGCGTGAGGAAGGGGAAGAAGAACAGCAGCGGCATGTACACGCTCGACCCGACCCCTGCACGCACGCGCGGTGGGCGCGCGCATTAGTGGCACCCCTGAGCCCCTGACCCCTGAGCTACCCTCTTTCTAGACAGGTAAATTACTTATTATGAGCTGCAGGAGGCCCGTCCAACCAGGCGCAGGAGCTGCGCGCCGAGCGCCCCAGGTCAGGAGTGCACCAGCTGTCAGACTAAGAGTGCACCACCTGGCCTGAAGGGCGCTCGGACAGGCGTCCCCTCTCGTTGCGGGCGGCGCACCGGTCTGCAGATCAAACACGGTGGTGACGGCCTCAGTGAGGCGGCGCGCCTCCTGGCTCTGCGCCGCGCCCGCCGTCGCGCCGCCCGCCTGCGTCTGGAAGTCGACCCTGTGCGCGGCCGCACCCGCCCCTGGCATTGCACCTTGTCTGCGCTTGGGCGCGCATGCAGAGTCCCGCAAGTACCAGGCATGGCGCATTTTGCACATTTGCATAGACGCGCACGACTGCGGTGCTCCTGCTGAGCACGCATGGTGCGGCATGGGTGACAGCGCGCACAGGAGGCTGCGTTGTACAGGTTTCAAGGCGGCGCCTCCTCGGCATGCAAGCAAAAGGCGAGGGGCGCGCCCAAAGGCCGTGCTGCCGACGACCTGCATCGTCATGTCGCCCAGGGCGGCATGGATGTCAATGGGCGCGCCGGCCGCGGCCGCTGCGCCCAGGCGCACGATCAGCGCCGCGCTCGCCTCGTTCATCAGCGCGGCGTACGCGCGCAGGCTGTCGCGCCCGCAAACCCCGTTCAGGCCTGTGGACAAGCTGGGGCGCATGCACTGCCGATGATGCGCTGCCGCAGCTGCCTGCCCGGGGAGCAGCTGCTCAGGCAGGCGGCCGCAGCCTCGTGTGCGCGCCGCAGGCTCATGCTCCATATCGCAAGCCGCTGCACTGTGCAGCCTGCACATGCACCCGGCATGCTCCTGGCACCTATCAGGTGCGCGCTCACCTTTCACGGGCTGCCGGCACGCCCGTGCTTCGCCCCGGAGATGGGCTGACGCACACGCCGACGGTGGTTGCTGGCTGAGGTCGCGATTACGCGTGTACTCGCAGCCTTACCAGCCACCAGAGCTGCTCAACATTGTGGTGGACCAGTCACGGCCAACCACAGAGGCGTGCCGTCCCATCAGGGCGCGCCTGGCGAAGGCTGTAAGGGCTGCCAGTGGTAAGCCTAATCTAACCCTACCCAATAGCTACGGCCAACACCGGGGGCCTGCCAAAATTCCTCGCCTGGCGGAGAAGAACAGGGGCTGCCAGGCCGCGCGCAGGCTGGCGTGCTTGCGGCCGTGCGCGGACATGATGCTGCCCGCCTCGAACTTGAGATCCTCGCCGCCCAGCAGGCTGGGCAGCGCCGGCCGCACGCTGCTGCCCTGCACCCACATGGCATGCATGGCTGGGCACTCTCAGCATCACCTGCCATACTTTGGGTTTGGTGTGCATGCAGACCGCGGGTGCCAGGCCGCTGGACACATCACAGGTGTCCTGTCCTTGCTCGGCTCTCTCTTTATCGCTGTGATCGCCTGACAGCTCGGCCGTGCATTGTCTCCACTACCAAGGCGGCGCAGGGAGCACTGAGCGTCGTGTTGCGCATGCGGCGCCGCGCTGCATGCGCCAACCCAAAAATCCCCACAGCGGAGCTCGGCGCGGCCTGCCCCTGGCGGCGCTGCGGCGGCTCGCGCAGGCCACGCGCACCTGCAGCACGCGCCGCGCATGCTCCGGGTGGTCTGTCACCACCAGCGGCGCCGGCCCGCCGTAGCTCGTCCACACGGGGCCGTAGCGCCGCCCATACACCGCGTGCGCGGTCGCGGCGCCGCCCAGCGCGGCCACCTCCGCCAGGTTGCCCAGGAGCCAGGCAGGGCGCGCGCCTGCGCGGGCCCGCCTGGTTATGTAGGGTATAGGGTCAGGGTAGGTCCTGACCGGGCGCATCCTGCGGTGCGGCGGGGCGGCAGGCTAGCCTGTGCAGCTCGCGCGCGCCGGCAGGCGGGAGCGCTGCAGCGCAGAGCGGGTGCAGAGGCGGAGGGCGAGCAGCTCGCATGCTCGCAGCCCTCGAGCATGCTGTTGCGCTTCGTCTCGAGCAGGGACAGGGGCCACTGCTGCCTGTGTGACGTCGGGGTCTGCTAGTGCGTGGTACAGAGACCATGAAAGACTGGCCACCTGGTGCACACTTGCCAGGTGGGGCTGTGTGCATGCAACGGGCACGTGGAACAGCCCAGCTGCGCGTGCTCTCTCCTAGCCTTCCCACAGTTGGCAGCCTGCGTGAGCACACACCTGGGATGTGGCGGAGGCGCAGACGGTCAACAGGCCTGTAGCCATACACTGCAAACTGCGCGCCATCTGTGTCAGTAGCCGGCACTCTTCTGACGAGATATAGAGCACTGTGAGATCAAGCTGAAAGGCACACAGGAACAGTTTCTTTGCAGTGTGGGCAGCACTGCTGAGTTCTGGTGCTTGCATGCGGGAGGGCACACTGCAAGCGCAAGGCAGAAGCCGCACAGCGCTGCCCAAGCCAGGGGCGTCGTTGGGATAACCATGATCATGTGCTGGCGAGGGTGCTCCTCGGGAAAGTGGCCGTTTGCGTGCAACTCCCGCGAGTACGAAAGCACCTAGGCAAGAAGAAGAACAGATAGGGTAAAAGCAAGTTGGCTGTTTGCACCGTTTGCGTCAAGTGTAGGAACTGCAGGCACCACGGCAATCGCTGTCTCCAAGCGTGGGTTTGCGGTGGTCTGGTGTGCGGTGTGCAGGGACTGGAAGTCAGGTCCATGCTGTTGCAGGTCACGTTCAGCCGCTCCGGTGCTGGCACATCGCCCTTGCTTGCTAGGGAATCAGCCGTACGCCAGTGGCAGGTAGGCTGCGGTATCCCTCAGCCCGCACTGCTTGAACGGAGCATTTCCAGCACCATAGCAAATCAAGGCTAGCTGCGCTCTTGTGGAAGAGTATCCTTGCTGCAGCACAAGCCTATGCGTTTTAGCAGGAGCTGGACTCTCTCCCACTGCTCGGACTGCGTGGTGGGGGCAGGGCCAGCCCAGACCAGCGGCATGCTTCCCCGTCCCCAGGCGCAGCAGGCCGCGCCAGCGCCTGCAGCCAGGGCAGCAGGTGCGGCTCAGAAGGTTGCTTTGTTGACGGAGGCCGTGCTCTACTGTATGCTGTGAAGTGGGGAGCGGCGCAGCTGTGCACACACCGCTCTCTTGGGGACAGCCTGCGCAGTGACTGATCCCGACAATCGGCAGCGCATGCAGGTGGCTATTCGTTGACTTGGCAGGCGAGGCGTGCAAGGCGCGTGGCGCAGGGCGTGCGGCGCTGCGTAGCAGCCCTAGCAGGGCGCCTCCGGCCACCGGCCACAACGTCACGCCCAGCAGGCACGCCTCTGCAGGCGAGCCTGCCAGCAGGGCCGCTGGTGCAGCCCCTGCTACGTCAGCGATGCGTCGGCGCGCTGCTGGACAGCTTGCCCCACCTGCCCCCTGCTGCCTAGCCACTCACACGTGGCTGCTGCTCCTTCACTGCCAGACATCTGCACAACGCCCGGTGCCCGAGTCCTGGCAGTGTGCACCGACAACCCGCTGCATGCTCTGCGCTCCGTTCATGTGCACTGTTCACGGAAGCAGTGCATGTGCCAGGAGCATCAGCCAACAGCGCCATGGCTGCTATGACCCGCCTCCACCACATGTGGTGTGTCTCTACTGGTGGCTGGAGTGGCAGCGCGTGTTGGGCGCAGGTGTCCAGCATCGCTCTGGGAGGGCTCTGGGGCACCTCCAGCTGGCCGCGGCAGTGCGAGAGCATCCCCTTAGGCCCTTGTGTAGAAGTACGCAGGATGGCTGCGCGTGCTTGCGCTCCATGCTGCTACGTCTCTGGCCCCTTGTGCGACGGACATTGGCAGCCCCGCACCGCTGGTCTCGTGTAAACCGTATGCGGCTGGCTGCCTGTCCTCAACTCTCACACGCGCACTCGCACACGAGTTGCAGCCTGTCATGCAGGATGCTGTCGCCTGTGTCGTGCTCGAGTCCGCCAACAGATGCATCCGTGTCGGTGCATGAGTGCAGGCGCACCAGGCCGAAGCTGGTGGGGCCTGCCATGACACATAAGCTTGCTGGCACACACTTGTCTCAGAAGCCGCGCTGTTGAGCTTCACATGCAAGTGGGCTTTGTCATGCTCGGACAGATGCGGGCAAAGGTTGGTTACCAAGCTTCGTCGATGCACTACTGTGCAGGGAAGGTGCACTCTTTTCAGCGCAACGTGAGGGGACTCGCAGTGCGTGCATGCTACAAGAAGGCAGCAGCGCAGATCACGCGCGCGACCGCCCCAGCGGGGCAGTGCTAGTGATCGCATTTTTTGCATGCACGAGCCATGCAGGGCTGCAGATTGCTCTGCAGGTTTGTTGGGCTCAAAATATACATGCAGCAGGAGGACGTTTGCAAAAGTTGAAGCTCACTATCGGCGCAGCCAACTAGCTCCATGTGCAACACATGCATATGCCAAGCCGACGGAGCACTGTCCTAACCCAGGACTCTTGGGAGCCGATGACTGTTTGATCAAGGCGGGAGCACAGGTCGCGGACCGCGCGGCCATCTATTCGTGCGCCTTGGTCGTGCGCGTGGTCGCCCACAAGCCCGCAATGAGCGCCAACAAGAAGCGAGACCGCGATGCGGGCAGCACCGGCAAGAGGAGCGGCGAGCGCGACAGGGGCCAGCGCCCCATCTCTTCGTTTTTCTTCAGCAAGCCAAAGGCCGCTGGCGGCGCGGAGGCCGCTGCTGCCCCCGCTGCGCCGTCCGCGCCGCTGCTCGAGCGCAAGCAGGTTCGTCGCCGTACTTTGGA
>JAABUQ010012815.1_pt1 | contig 10324 bp, 10 predicted proteins | sample 5560001 | NCBI WGS metagenome assembly JAABUQ01 (sample SAMN10711888, study PRJNA513371) | rock metagenome | isolation source: Antarctica rocks | place: Antarctica: Victoria Land, Finger Mt nord | collected 2015-12-18 | reverse complement strand
GTTCTGCCGGCTCCGCAGCTACCTGCACACCGCCACCAAGAACGGCCAGAACAGCCTCGACGTCCTCCGTCAACTCGCCGACGGGCACCCCTGGCAACCCGAACCAAGAACCTGCTGAACAGTTACGGTCTGTCTTGGTTCGGCTAGCGGAGGGAGTGTCCATGGTTCACGTCGAGCACAAGCACTTCCGGGCTTTTGCCGGGGCGAAGGTGAACCTCAAGAAGGCTGAGGTCGACGACCAGCGGGCCCAGGTGCAGCGGCTCCGCGGCCTGGTCGAGGCGAAGGTCAAGGCGGAGGACGGTCACTTCGCGCTCATCAAGAGCCTGCACGCGGGGAGCGTCGCGAAAGGCACGGCGCTCAGCAGCGTGAACGACCGGGACCTCGCGGTGTACGTGGCCACGGATTCCGCTCCACACGAGACGGGGCCGTTGGTCGTGTGGCTCGCCGACCGTGTCCGTGAGTGCTATCCGACGCTCGCGTCCGACCAGATCACCGAGAACCAGCGGTGCGTGACCGTCGTGTTCAGGAGCAGTGGTCTGAGCGTGGATGTCGTGCCGGTGTTGTACGACGGCGCAGCCGACGACGTCGGGGTCTTGGTAGACAAGGCGACGGGCCTGCAGATCACTACGAGCGTGACGCAGCACCTGAACTTCATCCGGTCTCGCAAGGCGGCTCACCCGGTGCACCTGACCCAGATGGTGCGGCTATCGAAGTGGTGGGTGCGGCAGCAGAAGAAGGCCGACGGGGACTTCAAGTGCAAGAGCTTCATGGTGGAGCTGCTCTGGGCGCATCTCGCCGACGACGGCGTCCTCCTATCGGACTACCCGAAAGCGCTCGAGATGTTCTTCGCGTTCATCACCGATGGAGGTTTCGACAAGCAGATCGCGTTCGCCGACTTCCACCCGGCGAGTGGGCTACCGTCGCGTGGCACGAGCCCGATGCAGGTGCTCGATCCGGTGAACTTCGACAACAACGTGGCCGGCCTCTACCTCGCAGAGGACCGGAAACGCCTCGAGGTGGCGGCGGGCGACGCCCTCGACGCGATCACGACCGCGCGGTTCGAGCCGGTCCGGGGCGCCGCGGTCAGCCAGTGGCAGGAAGTCCTGGGTCCGGGTTTCAGGGGGGCGAGTGAGCAGTTACAGCTATGCGGAGACGTTCACCGGCGCGCACGCCCGGAAGCTCGCGGCGCGAGTGACAACCGACCTGTACCAGTCCTCGGTCGCGTACGGATGGCCGGCTGAGGCGGTGATCCCCGATCTGACGGCCGAGCTCGAGACTCTGCTCGCGGGCGGTTACGTCGAGAAGTACCAGTTCGGGTTCAAGCGGGGCGGCGAGGTCGTGTGGGGCCTGCGCTACCGCCCGGGCCCGGACGGCTCGCTCGTCTCGGACTCGCGTGCCGGCGGGATCCCACGCGGAGTGGACGTGTCGGGCGCCGCCTACTTCAACTTGCTGTGGCCTTCTCCGTCCTGGAACGGCCTGACCGTGACGGCGCGGGAGAACGTAGAGAAGTTGTTGCCGTTCCTGCGTGCGGAGGGGCCCGTGCCGGGCGAGGCGCTGGGCAGCTGGGTCGTCGACCGGGGCTACACGGCGGGTGGCGTGCTCGTGACCCGTGAGGTCTTCAGGCGGAACGCGGCGTGAGCGAGACACCGCTCGGACTGTTCGGCCGGGTAGAGGAGTTCCCCAACAGCGACGCCGCGCGGCGTCTCGCCGGCATAGTCGGACTCAACGACATCATCGGTCGTCTCGTCGCCGACGCGACCGCCCTGCTCGACCCGTCGTTGGTCGAGAAGTGGAGCGTCGAGCACCACGGAGCGGTCGTCGGCGCGGTAGCCGCGCTCACGTCTCGGACGCCGTTGTTCGTGTTCGCGGGCGACGTCGGTGTCGGGAAGACCGAACTCGCGGAGGTGCTCGGCCAGGCGATCGCCAAGCACACGGATGCGTCCGTCACCCTGTACCCGCTCAGCCTGACGGCCCGCGGTAAGGGGGCCGTCGGGGAGATGACGACGCTGCTGACCCAGGCGTTCGAGCGCGTTCGCGGCGACTTCGCCAAGGCCCGCAGCCCGCGCACCGGAAGGGCGGCGTCCATGGGGATCCTCCTCGTTGACGAGGCCGACGCGATCGCGCAGTCGCGGGAGGAGGCGCAGATGCACCACGAAGACCGGGCGGGCGTCAACGCCCTCATCCGCGGCATAGACGACCTGCGCGCCGACCACTTCCCCGTCCTCACAATCCTGTGCACCAACCGGCTCGACGCGCTAGACCCGGCCGTCCGGCGCCGTGCCGCCGTCGTCCAGGAGTTCTTGCGGCCGGACACCGAGCAGCGCCACGAGCTGCTGGTCCGGCTCCTCGGGGACACCGACCTCACACAGGCCGACATCGATTCCCTCACGGCCGCGACCGGACCGGTCAAGGGACGCGAACACGGGTTCACCTACAGCGACATCCGGCAGCGGCTCGTGCCCGAGCTCGTCCTCGCCGCCTACAGGGCCGACGTACCCATCGACAAGTCCCTCCTCGCCGACGTTCTCCCGCGAGTGCCTGCCACACGACCGTTCGCGGCCGCGCCGTCTTGATGGTCGGGCGCGCGGCCAGCGGGGCCCGGATCCTCGGCGACGACGTCCAGCACCTCATCGTCTGGTATCACGTCCTGCGCTCGCAACGACCCGACGAGACCATCGAGACCCTCGAGGTCGAGGCGCGCGGGGCAGGGAACGTCGACGACCTGGTCGTCCGCCGTGCCGACGGGCACACCGAATACTGGCAGGTGAAGGCGTCCGTCGACGACCAGACACCGCTGTCGTCGGACTGGCTCATGGCGCGCGCCCCGGGGAAAAGGAGCCTCCTCCAGCGGCTCCACGCGAGCTGGACCTCGCTGCGCGTCGACGGCCGGCCGACCCCGACGGTGACACTCGCGACGACGAAGGCCGCGGCCGACGCCGACTCGGTGCTCGTGCTCGCGGACCGGAACAACCAGATCGCCGACGCCATGGCGATACCAGGGTTCGCCGCGGCCCGAGCCGAGTGGGCCGGACACGTCGACGTCACCGAGCACGAGCTCCTCGAGTTCCTGCAGCACCTCATCTTCGACCGCGGCACCACGGAGGCCGGATGGCTCCGGCTCGTGGACAACGCTGCCGCGGCGTCCGGCTGCAGGTCCGACGAGGACGCCACGGCCAGAGGGGTCGCGGAGGTCCGCGGGTGGGTCAAGGACCCCCGCCGCACGTTCACCCGCGACGACCTCAGAGCGGTACTCACTGACCTCGGTACGTTCCTGCCCTCGCCCCAGGGCACGCTCGTGGTCGCGCAACTCGACCACGTCGCCGCGCCAGCGGGAGCCGTCGTCCTCGACTGGGTCGACAAGTTCGACGGGCACGACCCCGGCACCCGTAGACAGTTTCGGGATCCTGCGACGGCCGACGACTGCCTTGCCCAGCTCGCCCGAGCCAGGGCCACGTTCCTGGCGGACGGTCGCCGCCACGTCGAGGTACGCGGACCCATGCGGCTGCCAGCGTGGTTCGCGTGCGGCTTCGAGCTTGGCAGCACGAGGGGCTTCGGTTTGAGCGTCGACAGCTTCGGCGAGCGCTGGACGACGACCGCGCCGGCTGCGAAGGGGAGACGGCTGCTCGAGCCCGCGGACCTTCCGGCGGGCACGCCAGCCGGAACGCCCTGGGTTGTCAGCGTGAACGTCGCCGCGGACATCGCGCCCGATGTCGACGCCTACGCCGCCGCACGTTTTGGCCCGGCGGCCCGACTGAACCTCCAGGTCGCTGGGGGGGCAGGGAACCAGAGTGTCCCCGACGACGCGTCGGCCCGCCGGCTCGCGCTTGACGTCCGCGACCTCGTAAGGCGCCTCCGACGCGACAACGACCCTTCCCGCGTCCACCTGTTCCTGGGCGCGCCCGCGGTCCTCGCCCTGTTTCTAGGACACGCCTGGGACCGAATGCCACCGACGACGACCTACTGGGACCTCGGGCGTCCCGGGTCCTACGCGCCGGCCTTCTCGCACGGCTGACGCTTGCCCGGTAGCTCTCAGGAGACGTCGAACGCGAAGAGGACGTCGTCGGAGAGCGTCAGCCGTTTCCCGCTGGTGTCGGTCTCGACGAGCCCGCGGCGCCGGAGCGCACCGAGCTTGAGCAGCAGGTCGGCGCCGCCGCCCCGGTCGTCGAGCTCGCCGGCCCAGAGGTCGTGGAGCACGCGGGCGGCCCCGTTCGGGATGCCGTCCTCGTGGTCGCGGAGCACGGTGAGCCGTCCCGTCGCCTCCGTGGCGCGGGCGTCGAGCGGACGGAGGGCGATCCCCATCGCGTTCTCGTGCGCCTCGACGCCGAGGTCGCCGAAGATCGTGTCGGCGGTGCGGAGCGCCGCGTCGAGCCGCTCGTAGTCCCAGTCCAAAGCCCGTGCGAGGACGGTCCGGTCCTGGCGTCTCGGGTCGGCGAGGAGCACGTGCGCGAGCATGGCCGCGTCACCCGTCGTGCCGGTCGGCGTGCTGTATGCCGGGCCGTCGTCATGGGGGCCGGGCGCGGGGTCGAGGAACTCGGCGGCGGTCAGACCTGATTCGCGCAGGACGCTGTCGAGGACTGTGAGGGTCGTGCTCGTGTTCAGATGGCCGCGCAGCAGGACAGTGCGGATCCCGGTAAGACCGAGACCGGTGCGGTCGGCGAACGCGCGGTCGCTGCACCCCATGTCGAGGAGCCGTTGGCGGAGCGCGCCGCCGTTCACGGGGACGGACTTCACCGGGACTCCTCCTGTTCGGTGACGGCGTTCCCGGTGAGCGGCACGAGAGTGAGCCCGTGCGAGTACTGCCAGCGTTCCGACCTGGTCTTCTCGGTAGCGGCGTTCGCGTCCTGCGACGGGAGACACAGGTCGGTGCCGAGCCGTCGCAGCGCCCGGGACACGTACAGGAACGACCGGTCGAGCAGCGGCCGGTCGTCACCGGCCTCCTGGATCCGGCGTAGCGCCCGCTGCGCACGGAGGTAGAGGAGCGCGTCCGGGTGCATCGGGGCGTGCGGGACCCCGAGCGTGCCGTCGGCGTCGACGTCCCCGACGGTCAGGCAGGTCATCCGCTCGACCGTGAGGTCCGCGTCGTAGAGGACGGCGGCGCACGAACGCCACGGGGTCCGGTAGGCGCGGAGCCGTCGGACCTCCTCCGGTGTCATCCGTCGGTGCCGGCCGCCGGCGACGGCACGCATGAGCTCGGCCATGGACACCTTCGTGTGCCGTCCGAGGGTGAACGTCGCGGCCTGCACGGCGCGGACGACGGTCGTGACCATGCCCGGGTTGTCGTGGCCGTCGACGAGCCGGTCGAACAGCTGCCGGCCGTCGTCCGCGGTGCCGGGGTCGGCGGCCAGGGTCGCCGCGAACGCCCATCGGTACAGGTCGTCGACCATCCGGAACTGGTCCGGGGGCAGGACGTCGCGGCAGCGCGCCCGGAACCGGAAGAAGTCGACGCGGGGCAGGACGACAGGGAAGTCGACGGCATGCGGAGGTCCCTCCGCCGCCGTCGGTGACGTGGCCCCGGTCAGGTAGGCGTCGACGTCGGCGGGAGGCAGGAACCTTGCCTGTCTGCTTACGAGGAGCGCGGCGAGACGCTCGTCGTCGTGCTCGTCCGCGACGAGCAGCAGGTCCGACCCGGAATCGCCGACGACAGTGCACAGGGTGTCGAACGCGTCACGGGCCCCGAGGTTGTTCGCGAGCGTCACGACGACGACACGGATCCGGTGGGCGTGCAGCCACGCCCGCAGGACGTCGACGTCCTCGGCCTTCCGCCGGCCGCCGCCCTCGAGGTCCGCGTCGATCCCGACCGCCGTGAGGAGGTCCTGGGTGAGCGCGAAACCCGCGCCCCGGGCGGGCCGTGCGGTCATGAAAAGCACTCCGGACGACGGGTCCGGGACGGCCGGACGCGGTAGAGCCGAGGCGGGCAGCGACGTGTGGAAAACGGTCACGACGAACGCCGCCGCGGACCCGGGCGGAGGATCTCGCCGGGCTCCGGACGCGGGCCCTGGTCCGGGATCTTCTCCGCGATCATGCGCAGCTGTTCCGACGTGAGCGGCCCCTCGAACCTGAAGCGGCGCACCCACCGCAGTGTCTGTACCCACTCGCGGAGGAGGCCATGGCAGCACCGCTGGTCGTGCGCGCCGAGCACGGACGCGGGCGTCACCGCGAACGTCGCGTCCATGGCCCTGACCGCGTCGACGAGCGTCTTCCCGGCCAACGGTTCGAAACGCTCGTGACCCATCACCCGGGTCAGGAGCTGCGGGTGCGCCCGAACAGCCGCCAGACTCTCCGAGCCGACGATGACGACCGCGAAAGCGTGCCGGGTCTCCTCGTACAGCCAGACCAGGTCCTGCATGGCGCCGACGCCCACGTTCTGCATCTCGTCGAACACGGCCACGCCGCCCCACTCGACGAGCCTCACCTTGAGGTCGTTCTCCATGGCGATCCGGGTGCCGTTGTGCATGACGCCGGTGAGCGCGAAGTAGAACCGGCGGAGCAGGTCGAGCGGGCTGGTCGTCCTCGACATCGTGACGACGACGGCCGGCCGCTCGAGCGCGTTGGCGACGTGCAGCGCGCACGTGGTCTTCCCGGTCCCCGACGGGCCGTGGAGGACGCAGATGTGGTTGCCGAGCACGACCGCCATCGCGGTCGAGTAACCGCCCGTGAAGTACGTCGTATGGACGAGTTCGGTCTCCAGGCATGTGTCGAACTGGTTCCTCGTGCCCGTCGTGGGCTGGCTGGTCGTCGTCACTTTCGCTCCTCCTGGCTGCTGTCAGGCGCGACGGTCGTCACGCCGGGGGCCTTGATGTCGGGTCCGAACCTGTCGGCGAGCAGGTCGTTGGCCCTGACGAGCTCGGCGTTCGGCTCGGCGGTCGCCGCCTCGGTCGCCCGGGGAAGGGACGGCCTCTGGCCGCGCCGGGGCTTGTCGGCGGGCGGGGCGGTCGTCCGGGCCGGAGCACCTGCGGCGCCGGCGGCCACGTCCGGTCCGGACCCCCGGTCGTCGGTCACGGGGTCTGAGTCGGCGGGAGCGTCGTGGCAGCCGTCCTCGATGTCCTCGAGGACGTCAAGGTCGGCCCCGACTGCGGCAGCGAGCTCGTCGGCCCCGTCGTAGTCAGTGCTCTCGTCGTCGTAGAGCGAGTTCGCGACCAGCGCGAGCTGCGCGCGGTGCTGCTTGACGCCGAGGTTGATCGCCCGGACCTCCCGCTCGGTCCTCGCCCGGCCGGCCTCGTACTCGGACGCGAGCCCGCCGTCGAGGTGCTCCGACGGGCGCGCCTCCGTCACGAACCGGTTGTCGAGGTCGTACACGACGACGAAGTCGTGCTCGCCTGGCAGGTACCGGATCCGGTAGTCGTGTCCGCGCTTGATGCCGGGTCCGATGTAGAAACGGCTGCCGAAGGAGATCCCTGAGCCGCTGGCCTTGTACGGGTGCCTCGCGGTGGGCAGCATGACGTTGCGGAGGAGCTCCGGCTCGATGCGCCGGAGCTCCGGCGGGTCGGCGGCCCACCTCTCCGACCGTGTGAGCCCGCCGAAGTCCTTGACGCGGATGTCTCTGTTGATCTTGTGCCGGAACGCCTCCACGAAGGCGCTCATCGCTCCCCATACGAGGAGGCTGGCGGGCTGCGCCGTGCCACGGCTCCGTTCGAGTGCTCTGTCGTGGCCCTCCTCGTCCATGCCGATGTGGACCGCGCCCGGCATCTTCTTCATCACCCGGGCGAGCTGCTGGTTGAAGTTCTCGGCACGACCGTTCTGGTTTGATGCGCGCGGCCGCGTCGGCGCGAAGATCCAGCCCACCGCGGCGGCGGCGTCCCGGACGGTCTCGGCGAAATGCTCAGCCGCGTTGTCGCAGACCAGCTGCTCGGGTGTTCCGCCGACCTCGACGCCGTGCTCGACACGTACGAGCGACGCCTGCGCGAGCGCCGCCGCGACGGTGTTCTGGTTCGGGTGGCCGGCGAGCAGGACCACCGCGAGGACGTAGCTGCTGGCGCTGTCGACGACGACCGTGATGTGCGGGCGAACCGGTGTGGTGTGCTTGTGGGACGGCATCACGTACGCGTCGAGCACGGTGTGGTCGAAGTGGTAAGTGTGGGCCTTGTGCGGGGCGCGGAGCCGCTTGTAGACGGTGGAGTTCATCAGGCCTTTCGCTCCGTGGAGCGCACCCTGCACCAGCGCCGGGTCGGCCTGCTGCAGCGCCCTTGCGAGCGTGCTATAGCTGACATCGATGGTTCCGCTGGCCGTGAGGACCGCGTGGGTGTCGCGCACACTCTGCTGGTCTGCGAGCACCGTCAGGATCGGCGTGGTGATCTCAAGGCGCGGGGCACGCCGGGGCGCTTTCGTCTTGTGGAGCGCCCGGTCCCTCCACCACCTGTAGGCGGTCGCCGCGGTCACGCCGTACCTCCTCGCGACGCCATTCACCTGCGCGCCGGTCGGCCGGCTCCTCCCGGCGGCGAGCCGCCGCATCGCGGTGACGGCGGCCATCTGCTCGTCCCGGGTCGGGTACCTACGTGACTGGGCCTCGGTCACGCGACGGCCGCCCGCCCGGCCAGCGCGCGCAGCGACAGCGGCGACCTGTCGAGCGGGACCACGGAACCGTCCGGCAGGAAAGCCAGGCACGACTCCCGGTTGCCCAGGGTGATCAGTCGCACGCCGACGAACTCACTGCCCCACTTCGTGATCCCGGCGGCCACGTAGCGCGTGACCTGGTCCTCGGTCTCAGCGTCGAAGCCACGGCGCGGGACGAGCCGCGACGTCTTGACCTCGTCCACGACGAACCCTGCGTCCGGGTGCCGCCAGACGAGGTCGACTCGCCCGCCGGCGACGCCGACCTCCGTGCCGACGAACTCGGCCTGCGCGGCAAGCGAGAACACCGAGAGGTATTGGCTGACGAGCCCGGTGACTCGGATGCGCGGACCGTCGAGCCTGCCGAACTCCCTGCCGACGACACGAGCGCGGACGAGGTCCGCCAGCATGGACGACCTCTCCGCCGCGGTCATCTCGACAGCGAGTGGAGCGAGAATCCCGACGATCGCGTGCGTGATCGCGCCCAGGCGGGCGTCGTGCCGGCCGGCGACCCGCTCCCGCTTCCCGGCGTACACCGGCACGGGAAGCCCGGCGACGGCGAGCATCTCGGAAAAGCTGTTACCAGCCCCGCGCCCGAGGGCGGGGGTCGATGCGACTATCGGGTCCTGGGTGTCGGTCTGTCCGGGACCAGGGCCGCGGTCCTGGCCGGGGGTTCCTGCTGAAGGCATGACTGTTCCCATCGGGTGGCTTGTGGACAGTGGAAGGTGCGAGCGGCCGAAGCTGGCCGACGTCGGCGTTGCTGCGTGACTCGGGGACGTGTGGGCTGCAGGTCAGGCTGATCGGGCCGGCCCGGCCACCGGGCGTCGACGCCTTGGCGCCGCCCGGGACCGCAGCGTCGTGACGCAGGCACTGAGCAGGGACTGGGCCTCGCGGGCCTCGACGTCGCTGACGACGGCGGTCACGCCGCCGATCCCGAAGGCGAGCGTCGGCACGTCGGTGCAGTCGGCGACCTCGACGAAGGTCCCCGGCCGGCCCGGCGAGTCGATCCGCCCGCCGGCTCGAGGATCGCCGTCGTGGATCGCGACGGCCTGCTCCACGAGCCACTCGAGGTGGCGGACCAGCTCGCGCGCCGTCTCCTCGTCGACCGCGACGTACCGGTCCTGCGTCTTTAGGGCCACGTCGTCGTGGCCGAGGACAGCGACCGTGACCCGGTGCGAGGCAGGGGTTCGGCACTCGACCGCCCCAGGACCGTTCACCTCGACGGCGCGGTCCGTCTGGCCACCCCGGGGTGGCGAGCTGGTGCGTGGCGAACTTGGGGCGCTGGCCGGCGTGCAGGCCTTGGCCAGCGCAGCGTTACGTGCGAGCATGTGAGTGATCCTCTTCTCGTGGTGAGTGGGGGTGTAGGGCACGACGCCGGAAACTGCTAGATGCGGCCGGCTGGTCGTGTGTGTTGCGGCGACGGGCGTCGCTCGCCCTTGGTAGGGGGCGGCGGCGCCGTCGTTCGCCACCGGTGAGGTGCCCGGTGACGTTGCGGGTGCTGCTCGTGCTGCGGTGGTAAACGCTGGTAGGCGTCGGCGTTTCTGCGAACAAGGAACTCCTCGGCGCCCTTAGCGTCGATGTCACGCGCGCCGTTGTCAAGCCCCGCAACTTGTCGTACCGACTTCCTGAATGAGCTGTCACGCCGTCCCGTGGAAACGCTCCCACTGCATTCTTTGAGAGTAACTGCTCAGGTGCTTGTCGGCGTGGCGGCTTGATCTTGGGCTGGGGTCGGGGAGGGTGCGGGTGTCCGGTGCTGCGTCTTCCCCCGCAGGCAGGT
>JAABUQ010012813.1_pt1 | contig 10324 bp, 13 predicted proteins | sample 5560001 | NCBI WGS metagenome assembly JAABUQ01 (sample SAMN10711888, study PRJNA513371) | rock metagenome | isolation source: Antarctica rocks | place: Antarctica: Victoria Land, Finger Mt nord | collected 2015-12-18 | reverse complement strand
AGCGCTGAGTGGCGTGGTACACTGGCTCATGCCTTGTTGAAATCATCTTTTCCCTCTCTTTTCTTCTCAATTTTTCTCTTGCTTTCAACTTGCTCCCAAAAAGGCTTGACATAGAGAGTCTTTCTCTGTTGTCTGAAGGTTGTGTTGCTGGAGGTAGTATCGTAAGGCAACATCTTGCGTACCGCCAAGCTGAGGTGTAGCCAGTATTTTGCCAGCAAGGTCTCCAGGATTCTTGATGTTCGCTTGCGGACGTACAACGAAGAGCGCTCCGCCACTCGAAGCACCAGCAATGATACGCAGCGCCTCACCCTTGCTTTTTACGTACCCATTGATCGCGGGATTTGGGCCAACATAGCCAATATCAATTTCATTGGCAAACAATGCTTCAATCAGAGCGGAACCAGCGTTGAATGTCTTTGTTTCCAGGCTGACCTTTGAGCCCAAAGCATTTTTGAATGTTCCGCGAGTAACACCAACGAGCGCGATAGCATGAGTTACATTAGGGAAATAGCCTAAACGTAGGCTTTCTTGTCCACTATTGTCACTCGCGCTTGACGTTGACCCGCATGAAGCAAGCGTCAAAGCGAGAAGCATCGTTGGTGCGAAGAGACGAAAAAATGCCGCTTTCATTGAATGGCCCTCCTTGTGCTAGAGATTGGGAAGCTTCTGCCCGTCTCCTCTGGTTTTTTTATGACTTGACGGATTGATGCATGGCCTCTATGAGGACCTGTGCCACCTGTGAACGTGTAAACTCACGCGGCGGAATTTCACCCATTTGCAACATGTGACGTACTTTCGTCCCGCTAAGCACTACATGCTGCTCTTTGTCATGGGGGCACGTCTTTGACGACGCCATCGCATCGCAGGCACGACAGAAGAAGGCATGATCAAAGAACATGGGAACGATAGCAAGTTGAAGCGGATCAAAATCTGAGAAGATGGAGTGGGCATCGTAGGTACCATAGTAGTTGCCAACACCTGCATGATCACGACCCACAATAAAGTGTGAGCAGCCATAATTTTTTCGCATCAGTGCATGAAAGATGGCTTCACGTGGACCCGCGTAGCGCATTGCGGCGGGCAAGACCCCTAGTACAACGCGATGTGCTGGATAGTAATTCTCTAACAACACTTCATAACAGTGTATGCGTACATCGGCGGGAATATCATCACCTTTGGTATCTCCCACCAATGGATGCAGAAAGAGACCATCAACCGTCTCCATTGCGCACTTCTGAATATACTCATGGGCACGATGTACAGGGTTGCGGGTCTGAAATCCCACGATGCGCTTCCAACCACGCTCGGTAAATTGTGCTCGCGACTGTGTTGGTGTGAGACGATATTGCGGAAACGCCTGGTGCTGTAATGCGACAACACGCACGGGGCCACCGAGCAGTACATCGCCCTGCTGGTAGACAACCTTTACACCGGGATGTGTCGCGTCCTCAGTGCGGTACACCTGACGGGCCTCAAGTCGCTTGTCGTAGCCAAACTTTTCTTCGACCGTCATAACAGCTTGGAGTGTTCCTTGCTCATTCACAAGAGCAACGTGTGAACCGAGTGTCAAGGCATCAGCCTGGCCCTGAGAGGTCGAAAGAGTTATTGGAATCGACCAGGGAAGGCCATTGCTCAAGTGCATAGTGTTGACGACTTCAAAATAGTCGGCACGGTTCATGAAACCGTTAAGGGGACTGTATGCTCCGATTGCGAACATTTCCAGGTCGGCCAACTGCCGTGAACCAACGGGAAGCTGAGGAAAACTCTTCGCACGCTCTTGCAGTTCCACACGCTCGGCCTCTTCCGCCATGTTCAATACAAGTTCTCCTCCATGTGGGAGAATTAGTTCATCTGTCATTATGTATGGTACTCATTTCTTTTATGCATTAGAGGTGGCCTGTCGTGGTCAGATGATCTGCACGAACATTCGACTCACCCTGAGAATAGTCTCCTGGCTCAAGGTAGCCTAGTTCTTCAAGTTTGGCGAAGATGCGAGCAACACTCTCCTCTACTGTCTCCTTATCCGTCTCGAGGACAAGTTCAGGATTCAGAGGTTCCTCGTAGGGATCGTCTACCCCGGTGAAGTTCTTGATCTTCCCTTCGTGTACAAGCTTGTAGAGACCTTTCACATCGCGCTCTTCACACACGTCGAGAGGACATTTGACATACACCTCAACAAAGTTCCCAATCTCATTGCGTGCCCACGTGCGTGCCTCGCGATAAGGAGAGATAGCAGCGGATATGCACATGACTCCGTTGCGCGTCAGCAAACTACATACAAAGGCGATGCGTTTGATGTTGGTATCCCGATCTTCACGACTAAAGCCAAGACCTTTGCTCAGGTGAGTGCGGACAGCATCGCCATCGAGTACCTCGACCTTCGCCCCACGTTTCTTGAGACGCTGTTCTATGAGATGTGCAAGGGTGCTCTTACCAGCACCAGATAGCCCAGTAAACCAGAGTGTGCAACCAGTGGTCATATATGTCTGTTCCTTTCGTCTAGCCCTCTACTGTGATATCCTCTCTATTCCTTCTTTCTACAGAAGGAGAAGAGTTCGTTGTGGTAACGGTAGCTCTATTATTACAGCACAAGTGCTTCATATAAACGCCATTCCGGGTCGAGATCAATTTGGGTAAACGATTTTGTACCCGAACGTCCACCGCGTAGAAGAATGCGTGAGTTTTTGCCGTCAACAAGCACCCAGCAATCATGCTTGGAGCTGTACTGGCAATCCTGCAACCAGCTTGTTTCAGCCTGTATCCCTTCCTCGACACGTCCCATGCTCCCATGAAGGGAGACGAGAAGTGCTCTGCCATGAACAGTATCAGCAACGGTAAAGTGTTCGGCGTCAAGCACACGAATCGAATGTGGATGATCGAGGCCCTCTAGCACCGTTTGCCATCTGCCTGTCTTGCGCTCGATGATGATGACCATACCCTGATGAAAAAGAGAGGCAAGAATTCTGCCATCAGGAAGTTCTGCTGCGGAGTTGACGTGAGTTGTCTGACTCAGAGTACCATACTTGATTGTACGGTGATCTACCTCTTTATCTAGTATCCGAAGTTGACCAGCGGGTGTGTGCTCAAAATCATGATCGGTTGCCCACCATTGCCACAAAATGGCTCCCTCGCGGTTAAATTCCACCAAGAGGTCTAGTCCTGTACTCGCCACGAGATAGCCATTCTGTGTACGAGAAAGAGAGTGTAATGCATTAAAGAGAGGCAAACTTACAACGTCTCGGTGTAGAGTACCGAGGTCCACGTCAACCTCATGAATGCTGGCAAAAGAGGTAACAAGTAGAGTATGCTCAGTTGCAACCAGTCCCGCAGCCATCTGTAGATCAATACTTCTTTTTACGCCTTCCTCAAGAAGCACAAGTTGTCCTCCTGGATCTTCCCCTGGCTTCTGGTAACTCCCCAGGACCGTGAGCGGGCATTCGGTCTCCTGTCGTGCTGTGTTCCAATGTTGCTTAAAGGTCGAGTGTTGTGTTGAGATACAACTGAGCAGTAATTTCATATTCCTCTAAAGGACCTTTCCTCTTGTACGACTGATAAAACTAGTACGCTGATGTATGCTAGCCCTGATATCTGGACAACAGAATGTTCCATAAGAAAAGTGTGTTGTAGCAGAGATTTTATCCGTCGTATATTTCTTCCTCGTAAAGCGTTTCCACCTTATGCTCTAAACAGTACCATACAATCATCATTATTTCAAGCTATCATAACCATTCTTTTTAGTTATGAAATATTGAGTGATGGTGTGCTTCTTTGCAGGCATTTCGGTATTTATAGCTTTGAGAGGATGTCGTGACAGCGCGAAAGTGATCAGAAGTAGGGGTTTGAGCACGGGAGGAACCAAAAGTCGGAAGAGCCTGTTGAACTGGCCCGGAGTCGAGAAGTTTGCGGGTGCGGGTACACATGCGCTGCGGCGTGTCGTGGATTTTTGGTACTCGGTGAGGTTGCGCACAATGGTTTTGAGCTTCATCATGGTGCTCTGCTTGCTGGTGTATCGTCTGACCGAGACGCAGCGAACCATTCGCGATCAAGTCCACAAGCCAACCTCACGACCTACGATGCGCTGGATTTTTCGATGTTTTGAAGGCATTGAGTTGCTGCATGCTGTAGCTTTGCGCATGGGTTTCTCTGGAGACTGTGCTACAGAGCCAAAAGTAAGTTGGCCTTGGCATCCACATTACGGCAGTGGAACTCTTTCGAGTATGGACGGTGAAGCCTCATCGGCGCACCAGCTTCCGTAGCGCTACCCCGTCTCAGGTCAATTTTACCAGATTTCTCTCACTGGACAGGTTTATACTCCATGATGATATTCGCATAATCGTCTGAGACAAAAATGTCGCCACGAGAGTCCAGTAGAAGACCTTGTGGCTCAATGTATCCCTGCCTCCCCAACGTTTCACGCTTTCCTGTTGTGAGATTCAAGCGTATCAGTGAGTGGAGAGAGGGAGAGAGGTCAATGATGAGCAGGTTGCCATGTCCATCAGGCACGACATCATCTGGCATCCCGAACCCACCGATACGCGTTTTCTGCCCACCGGGTGTAATACGCCAAACAGCATTTCCGCATTCATCAGCGAGAAAGATATTTCCATGAGGATCTACTCCTGCACCAACTGGACGGACAATCCCTGATGCCAGCAGTGTCAACAGTTTGCCATCCAGACTCATACGATACACCTCCCCTGTCGGACTATCTGGCACGATGAGCGTGTTCGTGGTCGGGTCAAGCGCGATACCATCGACACCATGCTTACAGTTTGCGGTGCTTGGCGTCCCAGGGAGCACACGCAGGACCCTAGGTGTTTTGGCACCTGGGGCAAGAGAGACAACACGGTTCGCTTCTTGTTCAGAAAAGATGAGCGTGCCATCCGGGAGGGAGAGCAAGCCTTCTGGGCCATTTGAGTCTTTCAAGAGTTGCGTCACTGAACCATCGGCATTTACTCTGCTAATCGTGGCATCAATTTCATCACTGAAAAGTAAGTGTCCCTGCTGATCGAAAATAAGATCGTCGGGTCGCCCCACGCCTTGCACGATCACCTGAGGAGTGTACCGTTGAGGTGCTAGCGAGGGTGTATTCGTTGGCAAAGGCTCCGTTGCCGCAGTAGGGAGTGCTGTAGGCGAACTGTTCACGGTACGAGAAGATGCACTGCTCGGCTTGTTCACAGACGTACCAGGCGACTGAGCGCAGGCAGTTATGGAGAGGAGAGAGAGAAGCAAACAGATATGTGCGGTACTGAAACGACGTATGAACATAGGTATCTTTCTCATCGTCTTCTTGACTCACTTGTCCTCGTTACATTGCTGACGTTTACAGGACAGCTATGGCGAAGACCCCGTATACCAAATGACATACTATCCTGGGAACGAGTGTTCTGACACACTTCATGTGATGATCTGTCGTAGGGACCACGTTGACGGCGTCCAGAGGCCGATTTATCGGCTATACTTTTCTCATTGCATACACGTACCACACGAGATGTGTTCTCATCCCGCTTGAATCCATGGGTGGCATGATTTCGCGCAATACATTGCGCTTCGGACGCCGTCAACGTGGTCCCTAGGACATGGTGGCAAATCAAGTGGGTCTTCGCGCCGCTAACCCCTACCTGAAGGAATGGGGAATGCGCGGCGCACGTCTTCAAAAAGCCTTTCAGCTAGCTACTGATGGCCAGCAGCAAAGGGAAAACTCCACTGTCCTCCAGGCCATGTCGCCTCAAGTTGATAGCAACCGGCCGTTGGAATATAGAGGTATGAACCCCATTCTTTGTAGTCTGGCCCAGCAGCACCACTAAAATGATTGGGATGGTTCGGGTCTAAGAGAAGAGATGTGACAACTGGGTCAGGGTCGAAAAACTGGAACTCGAGGGGAGTTCCAGTGTGCATATTCTTCCCTCGAATGGTGATTTGATGAGGAAAAAGAGGACCAACGTCCCAAAGTATCTTCCATATCCAACCATGCTGTGTGTGAGTATCATTGGAAGTGGGAATAGGGATCATAGCATGAGGTCCCGCAAAGCCCGCCGCCCAAACAGGTGCCTTTCCGACAACAGGACCAAGACCGCCGAAGATGCTACGTGGTGTAGGTCCAGGCGAACAATTCTGCGGAACAGTTCCCAGAGGGGAAGCTGCTATAGTTGGAAGAAGTGTTGGCGTTGAGGTTGGACTGGGTGAAGGAGCAGTGGGAGAGAGAGAGACGGATGGCGTAGCTACAGAAGGTGACGAAGCTGTTTGAGAACACGCTACAATTACGAAGAGCAGACTCAGTATGCTGACTCCATGGAAAAAGAAATGACTATACTTCATAGTACACTCCTCTAATCTCTTACTTCTTTTCTTAGATGCAGAAAAAGCTTTTCTCCTAAACGATGTACGTACCAACGTCATACTCTACCTCCTCTCGATGCACAAAATAAGAGCTTATGTCAAAGTGTCAAAACCAGTGTACAATTGGCTCATGCACCTTTTTGGTGAAAAGATCAATATTTTTGATGCTGCTTCTCCCAAAGTGAGCTTGAACAAAGAAGAAATGGGAGAAGAAATCCTCTCTTTGAAGCCTCTTTCACCAAAAAGGTGCATGAGCCAATTGTACACTGGTTTTAACAAAAGAGCTAGTTTCTGTTTCGGATCACGAAGTCAGCGTCGTCTATGGCTCTTAAACATGCTAACCTATTTGCAACACTGCTTCGACTAACGAATACGAAGAAAGATGTATGTTGATAACGCACCCGCGATCACCAGTAATGCGAGGCCATCTATACACTGCCAGAGCCAATATCTTCCCATTATAAGAAGATGTGCGTTAGAATTGCTTATACACTTACGATTGTACAAAATGCCTAACGCACGGCCAATTCCGTGAGCAGTACCTACTGCTAAGCCGATACCAATCGCTATCATGAAGTTCTGACTCAGAGCAAGTAAAGGGAGTAATAGCCAAATACTGGCGTAGGGGTTCCTCGTTAGAATACCAGGGCCGAGTAAGGTACCCCAAATGAGTGTTTGTATCTGTGGTGACTGTCCTCTAACCCAATGACCAGGTACTTGCCAGGTAGAACTAGGTACTCTTACTGGCACCCCAAAAGTTTCGAGCAAACCAAATCCTACAGCGTATATCAAGCTAAAAAGCATAACGAACAAGGTATTGACACCTAGCAAACGGCAAAGCCCACCAAGCATTCCCCAAAGAATTGCCGCAGGAAGTGCATACGCAATAACATAAAAAATTCTACTTGGCAAGTATCCTCTTCCAGAGGATAGAGCAGCAGTAGCCGCCGCGTTGAACCCTCAAGGCGAAGCAAGTTTACCAATCCCAACCAGAGTTGCTAAACTTACCGTCAAGAAAAAGAGATAGGCGGTACTGTGATGTGTTACTACCATCACTATCCCTCCTCCAAGAACTGCGCCTGTTCCTAAGAACAGGCGTAGTAAACGCCGCGCTATCCAATCCTTTATCATATCTAACATCCTTAATGAGCAGGTGATGCAGCGAGACTTTGCAAACTTTCTTGAAGTTCCGTCTTTGTACAGCAGTTTAGACAAACGATACTACTCAAGCAGGTGCAGACGTAGCGACATGCATTACAATTGCAATCCGTACACAATTTGTAACCACGTCCGCAGGTACCAAATCCTGTACAGGAAACCCAACGTCCTCCTGGATAGTTGCATATAGTGCCACAACCACTTGAAGTTGTACAGACGGAACACCCCGATGGGCAGCTAGTACCGCTACAATACCCTCCTGAACCTGAACAATTTACGTGGCCATAAGCCCAGTCACAACTGCAGTAGGGAGCCGCAAATGCTGATTTCAGGTTTGAGAATTGTCCAAGTGTGATACCTGCTACGAGTGCAAACCCACCTTTAATACCTCTCGAAAGGACGCGTCTTCGATTCATTTGTCGTGCAATGGACTCAGTTGTTTCACTAAGGTATTTGTCTATAGCGTCAGACATAGAAAACCTCCTTATTTTGAAGTGAGAGACTCCAAAGGAACTATGTTACGATGAACTCCATATAGCATTTTTCGGAGATCTGACTCTCCAACTACAACCCCTTTGTCTCGGATTTTTCCTTGCGTGTCAACGACATAAGCAAAAGGAGTAACGCGTGTACGGTACAATTTACTGGGGACGTCATAGTTGACAAGACCAACGTTCAAAGATGTTTCTCTAAATGCGTCAGAAACATCAATCTGAATGGGATTAGCACTCGTTACGACTAAGATATAAAATGTTTTTCCCGTTTTTGTAACTAGCCGCTCAAGGATAGGAAGGACTTCTTGGCAACTGACACAACCAGGATCAGCAAAGAGAAGAAATGACCATTGCTCCTGCGGCTTGAAACGACTCTGGACACTTCCGTTTTGACCGGCAAGGAGGTAGTCAAAAGCTTGTGCTTCTTCTCCAATAGACAACCCTACACTTTCTGTTTTTGAGTCTGTTAGATGCACCATGTAACCAATTTGACGATAGGCTAGAACGATGAGTACTCCTAAAGCGAATAGTAATACCCATTGACTCACGAAAAGCCAAAGTGGGAGTACAATACTCATGAAATCCCCCGATCTTTTAATAGTGCAACAGTCTGAGTAGCTTGCATAGCTACCACGCCTAAAATGACGTATCCAGCAAGTAACAGCAGAAGAGGTCCTGGAGAGTTTTCAGCATATAGCGGATGAAGGTTTCCCTGCCAGAAGACAATTCCTGCGCATACAGTAAGAAGTAAGCTCCGAACTAACCCTTTTGAGTTAAACTGAGAGTCACTCAGTGAACCAAAACATTTACACTCTACATGAAGCCGCTTTTGCAATGCAATGATTACAGTAACACTAAAACAGCACATAACCAGTAGTAGGATACCGTTTATGATAGTTTGCAGAAAACCACTCACGAGCATAATGCCTATACATACCTCAATAAGAGGTATTAGTAAGGAAAGTTTCCTTACTAAATATTTTTGTTCTGCGGGGAATCCTAACCCTACAAGAGTTGTGGTAAAGCTTTGTATGTCAGCTAACTTTGCTGCGCCTGATACCACTAGCACGGCTGCAAGAAAACCTCTTATAAGCAAGGCAACAATGGGCATTATCCTACCTCCTTGGCAGCTATTAGCTCTTTGTAGGTTGCTCTCACCCTAGCCATTTCCCAGGTTAAAAACATCTGGCGTTCTGTGTTAACTAGCCCTACCCAACGAGTAGTTCCACTAGGGTCAAGGAGCGTTGCAAACGGCATAATTCGCACACGATAACGGTCATAAAAAGCTTGATCAACAGGAACAATTGGAACAGGCAAGTTCATCTCGTGTGCAATTACCTCACAATCTTCCTTGCGACTACGTGCAAGTACTAACATTTCCACTTCTTGGATTGCATTTGAAAAATGGTCTATGCCAAGAAGAAGTTCAGGAAAAGATGCAAGTGAGTGATCTGTGAAAATAAGAAACTGCCAACGGTTACCATTAGGAACACTGTGCAGTACATCTGTAGTATCAGGCAAGGTCCAAATGGGAGCTTTTTTTTCTAATGAAAGCCCATCTCGTAGTATACCAGTACTACTCTCAAGACGTGAAAAGCCTAATCTCACCATAGCTACTAGGACAAAAGCAAGAAAGAGACTTTCTATCACTAAGAAGATATACCCACTAACGTTACTCATAACTAGACTCCTACTTTAGTCTATCTGAAGAAAACACTACTCTGCTGTGGTTCTTCGCTAGAAGTATACATGAAAATAGAACAACCTTGAGGGATTTGGAACTTGAACTGCAAGGGATTTGGAACTGAAATTGCAAGGAAATAGGCCCCATTTAGCTGGACAATCGCATCTAAATTTAGAGACGTAAGCTAGAAGATCCATTACGATGAAGATTTTGTGGATAGATATATCCACAAAGATGCTCTACAAACCGCTTAAAAAGTTAGATGCGATTTAGGGCAGGACAATCGTTTCTAGTTTTTAATGCAGCCTGTAGTGCGCATCTACAAGTTGAACTTTGATAAAACTCATCATTGCGAAATGGCCTATCGCCACGGCCCAAAAAGTTAGATGCGATTGCCCTTGGATTAAGGGTATCTGACTAACACCTCAGGTTGATGTTGTGATAGCATACCCTGTGCCACGAATTAGGGATATTTTTAACTGAGGATATAAATTGTGGAGCTTGATGCGAATACCAGATAAAGGCCCTGCGTTACACACAACAGCTTGCTTCTAAGAAATTTTGAGGGTAAAATTCGTAGGGAGAGAGGTACTCAAAGCTAGCTACTTTGGGAAGTGGAAACCGGAGAACCTTACCTGCGTTATGGAGA
>JAABUQ010012812.1_pt1 | contig 10327 bp, 8 predicted proteins | sample 5560001 | NCBI WGS metagenome assembly JAABUQ01 (sample SAMN10711888, study PRJNA513371) | rock metagenome | isolation source: Antarctica rocks | place: Antarctica: Victoria Land, Finger Mt nord | collected 2015-12-18 | reverse complement strand
CAGGGATCGGACATCCCGACCAACCGGGGCGTGGCCGTGGCCGGCGGACGTGTCTACCTGCTCACGTACGATTGCCGCCTCCTGGCCCTCGACGCTCACAACGGCACACTGCTGTGGCAGGCGCCGGTCGCCGACCCGCGTCTCGGCTACTATGAAACAACCGCGCCGGCCGTGTGGGACGGCCTGGTCTTCATCGGCGGCTCCGGCGGCGACAGCGGCGCGCGCGGCTTCGAGGCCGCCTACGACGCGCGGACTGGCGCGCGCGTGTGGCGGCGCTGGACGGTCCCCGCCCCGGGACAGGGCTGGGTTCCGCGGCAGGGCCACCACGGCGGCGGGGCCGTCTGGATGCCGCCGACCGTCGACGCCAGGACCGGTATCCTTTATCTGGCCACCGGCAATCCGTCGCCGAGCTTCGTGGGCAGCGTCCGGCCCGGTCCCGATCCGTTCACCGACGGTATCCTGGCGCTGCGGGCGCGAGACGGCGCGGTGCTCTGGTTTGCGCCCCTCAGCCCGCACGACGAATGGGACTATGACGCGGCCTCGCCTGTCGTCATCTTCGACGCGCATGTGCATGGCCGGTCCGTGCGTGCCGTGGGCGAGGCCAGCAAGTCGGGATACTACTCCATTCTGGACGCGCGCACGGGCCGGCGTCTGTTCGCGCCGACGCCTTTCGTGCGGCGCATTGGACAGCGCCGGATCCGCGCTGGCGCGCTCGTCTGTCCGGGGGACCTGGGCGGGTCGGAATACTCGCCCGTTGCCTTCAGCCCGCTGACGCGCGCCGTCTACGTGTCGGGCATCGACGACTGCATGGTGGTCAAACGTGATTCCGCCGCGCGGGTCGCGACGCACCATGCGGGCCAGGACGATGCCGGGGGCGTGCTTCTGCCCGGACCCGACCGCCCGTCCGGCACGTTCACGGCCATCGCCGTGGACAGCGGGCGCGTGCTGTGGCAGCGGATACTGCCCGGCCCCATGATCGGCGGCGCAACTGCGACAGCGGGCAACCTCGTCTTCGCGGGCTGCTCCAACGGCATCCTCTACGCGTTCGACGCGTCCAGCGGCCGCATCGTGTGGCAGGACAGTATGAGCACTGCCTTCGGGTCGGCGCCCATCGTCTATACCGTCGGCGGGCGCGCATACCTGGCCGTCGTGTCGGGAGGGGCGGCCGTGACGGCCCAATACCGTCTCGGCCGGATCGGCGGCTCACTGTACGTCCTCACGCCACGCGGCAGCTGAATCGGCGATAGACGGCATGAGCGGCAGACGACGCGTGTACGTGGCAGGGCTACTTGCCATCCTGGCCGCTCTCCTGGCTCTGGCCCTGCTGCTCCCTCAACCGCGCGCACAGGACCCGGTCGTCGCTTCCATGCCACTGGGCATGTTCCCGGGAGCGGTGGTGATGGATGATCGGACCGGGCGCGCCTTCATTGCCAATGACCTGGACACCTCCGTCAATGTGCTCGACAGCGGCAGCGGGACGGTGCTGAGACGGCTGACCGTGGGCTCCAACGGCGGCGCGCATCCCGAAGCGGTGGTCGTGGATAGCGCGGACAACCACGCCTTCGTGGCCACCGACGACGGTCTGGTCAGCATGCTGGACGCCAGCAGCGGCGCTCTTATCTCCATCAATCCGCTCGGCGGCAGCGCGCTGACCCTGGCGACGGATGGGCGTCACCGCATTTTCGTGGCCAATGCCGATAGCGGCGTGGTCAGCACGCTGGACGCCGGGAGCGGGCGGGTCGTTCATACGAGTACGGGCGGCAGTTACCCCATGGAGTTGGGCGTAGACGACAGGACGCGCCGGGTGTTCGTGGCTGATGCGGCCGACGACATCGTCACCATGCTGGACGCCACGAGCGGCGCGCCGCTCCGCGCGATACACGTTGGCTTTGTCGCGCGCGGCATGGTGATAAGCGTCCCGCTGGGACGGGTATTCCTGGCCGCGCCCGGCGCCAACAGCATCCGCGTGCTCGACGCGCGGAGCGGGGCGCAACTCCGCCCCATTGCCCTGAACGGCTCCACTCTCACGCGAGGTAAGCCCGTCGTCGCGGTGGACGACCGGACCGAACACCTCTTCGTGGCTATCGGGACACACGTGAGCATGCTGGATGCCCGCACCGGGCGATTGCTGTCCCGCGCGCCCCTGGGCTCACGGGTCGTCGCGATGGCCATCGACGACAGGGGGTCGCGCTGCCTCGCCGTGACGCAGGGCGCCGTCGACAGCCTGGGACGGTTGCAAGGCAACGGCGCGGTCGTGGCGCTTGATACAAGGACGGGCATGGCGCGCCGTGTGGTCGCGGTGGGGGTAGGTCCGCGCTCGATCGGGCTGGATGAGCGTCAGCAGCGCGCGCTGGTGGTCAACACGGCCCTCAATCCCGACGGCAGCTTTGCCGACCCGCCCGCTCCCCAAGGAGCGTGGACGTGGACGGAGCGCATCCCGTGGGTAGGCTCCTGGCTGTCACGGTTCGACCAGCCGCGCCCGGCCGCGTCCCCCAATGGCCAGGGCAGCGTGACGGTCCTCGATCTGTCACGATTGTGACGTTATGTTCGGTCGTGATGTGATTCCGATGCAGAGTATGCGTTCAGGGCGCGGCATGCTTCTAAGCGCTGCGCTATCCGGACACAGCGAGTGACCAGCGCGGCGAGCGGCGTGTGGCGGAGCACCCGTCACGCGACATAAACTTTTACGCTACACTAAACATAGAAGTTAATATTCAAAGGGCGATATGGGCAACCATGCAGGCGCGCTTCCCGCCTTCACCGTGGAAGGGGTCCTTCCACCGGGAGACTATCCGCTCACCCTCGTCGACCTGGCTGCCTCCCCCTTGGTTGCCGGCTTCCCTGGTGCAGTATCGTCGTGGGACAGCGCATGGCGGGCGACCCTCGTGCGGAACCTTGGCATCCTGGTCGCGCAGTTACGACAGGTCAGCTGCGACGCGATCTTCGCTGATGGATCGTTTGTTGAGGATAAGGAGCACCCCAACGACATCGACGGCTACTTTGAGTGCGACCTGCGCTCCTTTGTGTCAGGCGATCTAGAGCGCGATCTCAACGCGCTCGACCCGCACAAGGTCTGGACCTGGGACCCGCGCAGTCGGCGCTGGGACTCCGATTCGGGAAAGGCACAGTTGCCCATGTGGTTTGTCTATCGGGTCGAACTGTATCCGCATTTTGGTCAACTATCGGGGATCGTTGACCAGTTTGGCCACGCATTGCAGTTCCCGTCCGCGTTCCGCCTCTCACGCCGGTCGTTCACGCCGAAGGGCATTGTCCGCATCATCGCACCATAATAAGAGGAGACATCCGTGATTCGCAATGACCGAGAATACCAGGACGCGCTGCGTCGCGTCACGGAAGACCAACGCTTTCTCGTCGAGCAACGCGCCGCTTTGGAAGGCTTGGGCCTTGCTCCCGACGAGGTGGAGCGCGGCATGGGGCCGGCGCTCTCGTTCCACGCAGGGCTGGTCGAGGAAGTGGCCTGGTACGAACGTGTCTGTCGGCGTGACTTCGACACGATCCACTCCCTCACCGCTATCGGTCGCTTGTTGATTGCCGCCCGTATCGCCAACGGCCTCACCCAGCAGGAGTTGGCGGACCGCTTGGGTGTGAGCGCTGCTCAGGTATCACGTGATGAGCGCAACGAGTATCACGGCATTACGATCGAGCGGGCACAAGTAATCCTGGACCGCTTAGGCGAGACGCTGACGGCCCGTCTCGTCGACAAGCCGCTTGCCCGGGTGAGCTGACACACGACGCTGTGTGTCGCGATGGCCGTCGACGGCGCAGGGTCGCGCTGCCTCGCCGTGACGCAGGGCGCCGTCGACAGCCTGGGACGGTTGCAGGGCGACGGCGCGGTCGTGGCGCTTGATACCAGGACGGGCATGGCGCGCCGTGTGGTCGCGGTGGGGGTAGGTCCGCGCTCGATCGGGCTGGACGAGCATCGCCAACGCGCGCTGGTGGTCAACACGGCCCTCAATCCCGACGGCAGCTTTGCCGACTCGCCCGCGCCGCAAGGAGCATGGACGTGGCTGCAACGCATCCCGTGAGTGGGCTCCTGGCTGTCACGGTTCGGCCAGCCACGTCCGGCCGCGTCCCCCAATGGTCATGGCAGCATGATAGTTCTCGATTTGTCACGGCTTTAATGTTGTGTGTTGAGCAGACCCCTACCTTGTTGGCCACTCCCACTGGTGAATAGCCTTGACGATCTCTTGAGATCGGGAGTAATATAACAATAGAAAGGCAGCCTGTTTTCCTGGCGTGTCGATCGTCATCGTCCTCTTTACATGGTGCGGCGCACGAAGGACAGGTCACTGACTTGAGGGCGGCAACGTTGCCGCTGCTCCATCTCGTCGCCAGGGCTAGAGGGCTGTCAATTGGGCCAGCGCGGTTCAGTTGCGTCGCCTTTTTAGACCGTGGTAGTAGAGTAGAAAGGATAACCGTCATGCCCGGTTCACGTCTCCAGCATCCTTTGTGGCTAACCAGCGGGGTAGTTGGTGCATTTCTCCTCCTTTTCGCCGCCGATACGATGGGTGCGTCGGCGACGACAGGCCCATCGCAAAACTACCCGCCCTCCCGCTACAAGGTGGCGTCCGGCGTTCAGAAGCTATACATCGGCCAATATGTCCTGCAGTCGGCCGCGCGCGGCGCGCGGATCAGTGGCGGCGCGCTCGGCGTCGAGATCAACAACACTGGCTCTCTCTTCGGCGTTGGTCAGTTCTACGGCTATGACAAGCAGGGCTTCCAGTCGAGTTGGACGGCCACGCTCTACAACTTCCACGAAACCAAGCAGCGGGTCGTATCCTTTGATCTGCTGGGTCCGACGACCACGGTCGTGCTGGGTTACGTGACCGCCGTCAGAGCCGCGTCTGGCGACTTGACGGGCACGATCACCTTGCCCACCGGCTCGTTCAGCATCCGGTGGCGCAAGATCAGTCCGCGCTGATCGTTCCCTATCCCTCGCGCGCACAATCACTCACGTGAGTGCGGTCATAAGGTATGTGGCGCCCTCCCCTTTTATCTGAAAGGTAAGCCTTACTGACTTTTTATGAGACGGAGAGTAGAAAAGGTAGGTGACGGCAAAGCTCTTTCCTGGCAGCCATGTACGTTGTCGTATGTCGGCACGTCGGACTCCTTGCGTTCGCGGGAAGTCACGGATGATATAGAGTTGGAGGACCATCGCATGCGTTCTATCTTTCGGGGAGCCGCTGCCGGAGCGATAGCGTTATCGCTTGTCGCGTCGGGCGCCGTGGTGGCGAGCGGGCAACACGGGGTTGCCCAGGGGCAAGTCACATCCGCCCGCGTCCCCGCGGCCGGGGGCAGCACTGATTGGCCGAGCTTCGGCAATACCCTCGACAACAACCGCTACTCGACGCTGAGTCAGATCAACACCGGCAACGTCGGCAAGATCGGCCTGGCCTGGAGCGCCTCCGAGGGCAACAACCTCGTGGCCTTCGAGACCGACCCGGTGGTCGTCAACGGCGTGATGTACTACACCACCAACGCCAACCAGGTGCGGGCGGTCAACGCCGCTACTGGCAAGCTGATCTGGCAGTTCACGCCCAAGGTTGACTTCTACCATGCCATCGCCGGCGGCGGCGGCGGCGTGCCCACCAACCGCGGCGTGACGGTGGCAAACGGTAAGGTCTACCTGCTGACCTTCGACGACCATCTGATCTCCTTGCAGGCATCCACGGGCGAGAAGCTCTACGACACGCAGGTGGCCGACCCGCTGATAGGCTATTCCGAGGTCTCACCCCCCACCTACTGGCACGGACTGCTCTTCGTCGGCGGCGCCGAGGGCGACGCCGGCCTGCGCGGCGAAGTGCAGGCCTTCGACGCGGCGACGGGCAAGCGCGTGTGGCGCTGGTACACGATACCCGCACCGGGCCAGGGCTGGATGCCCAAGGTGGGCGCCCACGGCGGCGGCGATGTCTGGATGCCCTCGGTGATCGACGACAAGACCGGCATCCTGTACTTCGGGACCGGCAACCCCAGTCCCGACCTCAACAACAGCACGCGGCCCGGCTGCAACCCGTGGGTCGACGCCACGGTCGCCCTCAACGCGCGCACGGGCCAGTTCATCTGGGCGCACTCCGAGGTCTGCAACGACGTGTGGGACTACGACTCGCTGCAGCCACCCATCCTCTTCAACATGACCGTCGGCGGCAAGTCGGTGCGCGCGGTAGGCCACGGCAACAAGTCCGGCCTCTACTTCATCTACGACGCCGCGACGGGCAAGGTGCTGGCTCAGTCTCCGTATCTGACTCCCTACACCATGCCTCACCTGAAGCCCACCGCGAAAGGCGTGCTGGTTTGCCCCGGCGACATCGGCGGCCTGGAGTATTCCCCGCCCGCCTACAGTCCCGCCACGGGGCTGGTGTACGCGCCAGGCCTCAACACGTGCAACATCTTCAAGCTAGCGCCGCAGAGCGAGACGAATCTGCATAAGATCGGAGCCTCCGACTTCGGCGGCAGCCCGCTGCCCGCGGGCAAGCCGACCGGCTTCATGGCCGCCGTGGACGTCCACACGGGCCGGATCGCCTGGAGGACGCCTATCTCCAAACCGATGATCGGCGGCGCGCTGGCTACAGCCGGCGGCCTGGTGTTCAGCGGCGCGGACGATGGCTACTTCTACGCCTTCGACGCCAAGACCGGTAAGATCGCCTGGAAAGCGAATGTCGGGCTGGGCTTCGGGGCGGCGCCCATGACGTTCGCCGTCAACGGTACTCAGTACATCGCCGTGGCCACCGGTGGCGCGGCGGTTGCCGTGATCACCGGGGCGAAGACTGGGGGCACGCTAGCCGTCTTCAAGCTGGGCGGCACGGCGATCCCCCAGTTCCCCACCGTGCAGGGCTACAGCCTGGGCGGCGGCGTGCAGGCCGCCATCACCACCAAGGGCCTCACAAAGATCAACCCGTGGATGTACGATGACCCGGCGCGCCACGCGGTGACCATCCTGGTGACGGCCGCGGCGACCTCGGACAACAACGGCTTCAACTTCGACGGCTACTTCGGCGGGAAGGCCACCTTCAACATCCCGCTGGGCTGGACGGTCAGTTGGATCTTCACCAACAAGTCGGCGATCCCGCACAGCGCGGCGCTGACCGCCGACCGCAAGACGCCGCCGACGTTGGCCCTGGTGGGCGGCGCGCCCGTGGAGACGGCCAGCCCCATGCAGGGCGTCATCGCGGGCAAGACGCAGTACGTCAGCTACGCAGCGGTCGACGCGGGGACCTATAACCTGGTCTGCCTGGTGCCGGGGCACCTGCCGGCCGGCATGTGGGACCGCTACATCGTCTCCTCGGCGGTGAAAGCGCCCTCGCTCACGGTCTCCAAGTAGGTCGTTTTCTTGTCGTACAGACAGGGGCGCCGTCCGAATCGTCTGGATCGCGGTGATGGACACGTTATGCGTCCACCCAGGGGATGGAGAGTAGGATATCCCGCATATTCAGCCTGGGATGAAAAAGACCCCTTTTCATCGGCGGGGGGGGCCGCCGCAGCGGCCATGGGGGACTGGTATGAAAAAGACCCCTTTTCATCGGCGGGGGTGGCCGCCGCAGCGGCCATGGGGGACTGAGATCGAAACGAGACAGAGGCACGGGGGTCGGTATCGACAGAGAGCGATACCGACCCCCGCGCTTTTGTCCAGGTTATGGCCAGCATTGCGCGCATGCGCCGGCTGGGTCCGCGTGAGACATCGTCCCTGTTTACCCTACTCCACGGGCAGCGTCCCGCGTCTCGCATGAGTCGGAGCGGCTACTCGGTTGCCGCACCTCTCTGGACAAGTCGCTCGTAGAAGTAGGCGCGCCAGCCCTCGGGCAGCGCCTCAAGGTCGGTCGCACGCCGCAACATGGCAGTATCCGCGCCGTTTCCTTCGCGCGCGTAGAGACGGTTGATGTCCGCCACGCTCAGGCTGTTCGCGGCGCGCTGGAGCAGGGTGACAGCATCGCCGGCCGCCACGTCCCCCTCTTCCAGCACCGCGAAATAGACGCCGCTGCGCCCACTCTTGTGGAACAAGCGCACCATGTCCGGCCGCCCGAACCGCAGGCCGAGCTTATAGCAGGGCGTGCGCGGTTGCGTGGCTACCAGTTCGGCCGAGCCGACGCGGAAGCGGTCGCCGATGTGGACCGTTTCCTCCGAGAGACCAGTCGTGGTCAGGTTCTCGCCGAACGCCGCCCAGGGCACATCCGTATCAGGTAACCTTTCCCGCCAGTAGGGATAGTGCTCGGAGGGGTAGGCGTAGACCGCCTTGTCGGGGCCGCCGTGGACCGAGAGATCGGCCTGGCGGTCGCCGTCGAGGTTGAGCCAGTGCACCGCGACCTGCCCGGCGACGGGCTCCTTGAAGATCCCGATCGACACCATCCCACCTCGCCACTCCACCGCGCGGGGGAGTCCTACGTTGACGGACACGACGCTTATCGCCGCCTGTGGTTGCATATCAGTCTTCCTCGTGCTGTCTCATACGGCGGGTCTAGCCGCCGTGGCTCTCCAGTAACCGCTGCCCTTCGGGACTGGAAATGTCGAGGATTTGGCCCTGCAACGCCGGGTCGTCGGCCTCGATCACGGCGACGATAAAGCGGGCAGGGCGCTCCGGCGCCTGCATCATGCCCTGATTCTGCATGCTCTGGAAGCGATCCACCGTCTCCTGACCGATCACCGCCGCCGCCTGCGCCCGGATACTGGCCGGCATCGCCGTTTCGACGACGCCGGGGTAGATAGAGGTCAGCACGACCGTCGCATCCGGCAGCTCGCTGCTGATCTGGCGCGTCAACATGTCCAGCCCCGCCTTGGAAACCGAGTACGGGCCGGTCCGGGGGAACGGCCCTCGCGCCGCGCCGCTCGACACATTGATGATACGCCCCCACCCCGCCGTCCGCATGTGCGGCAGGGCGGCGCGGGTCAGCAGATACGGGGCGACGAGGTTGATGCGTAACGCCTTCTCCCAGGCCGTCGGGTCGAGATCCCAACTGAGTCCGAACGGCCCGACGACCCCCGCATTGTTCACCAGGATGCTGATTGGCCCCAGGGCCTGCTCCACGGATGCGACTACCGTCGTGGCAGCGATGCTCTCGGACAGATCGGCTGAGAGGGCATAGGCCCGACGCCCGAGAGCCCTAATGGCAGTGGCCACCTCGTCGATTTCGTCCGCGCTGCGGGCGACGACGGCGACATCGGCGCCGCGTCGCGCTAACTCCAGGGCGGTGGCCCGCCCGATACCGCGCCCGCCTCCAGTGACGAGGGCGACCTTTCCGTTGACCGTGCTCACGTTTCCACGTTCCTGACGCTATTAAAGGTGATGGCAAGAGAGGGAAATGACTAGGGTGTGTTTCACTTGAGTCGGCGCGGTCCCTCCCCCTCTCCCGCGCACGGGAGAGGGGATCGGGGGATGAGGGCGGCCCTAACGCGGATGAATGACTAGCGGGCGGCGAGCGCGCAGGCTCTCAAGGGTTGCCGCCGGCTCCGGGCGCCTGGTCCAGTCCGCGTTCACCGAGGCCAACGCGATCGTGCGGTCCGGGGCGATTACGAAGACGCCGGCGAAGGGCAACTCCCAGGAATCGTCGCCGTTGAACGAGGGCACGGCCGAGCCGACGGAGGTCAGCAGGGGGCGCACCTCCTCGGAGAAGGCGAAGACCAGCCCGTACTGCCGCGCCACGGCGTTGCCCTGGTCGCTCAAGACGGGAAAGGTCAGCCCCTTCTTCTCAACCGTGGTGAGCGAGTTGTCGGGCGTCTGCGGCGAGACCGCCACCATCGTGGCGCCGAGCTCCTGGATTTGCGGCTGGATGGCCTGGTAGGCGCGCAGGGTCAGGTTGCAGTAGGGACACCACTCGCCGCGATAGAAGACGAGGGCTACGGGGCCGCGCGCGAGCAGCGCGGAGAGGGAGACCTGGCCGCCGGTGGCGTCGGGCAAAGTGAAGTCCGGGGCTTGCTGCCCCGTCTTCAGGCTCTGCGCGGCGAGGCCGGAGCGCACCACGCGCTCGATCTCGGCGTCGAACTGCGCCACCATTTCCGGCGGGGCCTGTGTACCCATTTGCTGCTTGAAGTCGGTGAGTTGCTGGTTCAGGGTGCGCTCGGGCGTGATCTGTGCCATCGTCATCGGTCTGCTCCTTCTAACTACTGTCTGTCGTGGCGTGGGTGGAAAGCCACCGTGAGAGTTGTGGGACGGTTGGGCGGTTGGACGGTTAGATGGCAGTGCGCCCGCCATCGACGGGCAGGATGGCGCCGTGGACGAAGGCGGCCTCGTCGCTGGCCAGGTAGACCGCCGCGGCGGCAATCTCCTCCGGCCGTCCCGCGCGGCCGGCTGGGGCCGCGCTACCCATCAGATCCGCAA
>JAABUQ010012811.1_pt1 | contig 10327 bp, 9 predicted proteins | sample 5560001 | NCBI WGS metagenome assembly JAABUQ01 (sample SAMN10711888, study PRJNA513371) | rock metagenome | isolation source: Antarctica rocks | place: Antarctica: Victoria Land, Finger Mt nord | collected 2015-12-18 | reverse complement strand
AGGCGATGACAGCGGCAGGTGGCGCGGCACTTCTAAGATATAAGCGAGGTGCAGGCGCGCCTTCTGCTCCCCTGCTTTCGCCAGGCGGCAGGCGAGCATGGTGGATGTTTCCGGCGTGTCCGCCCGCAGCAGCGGCACCAAGATGTCTTGCAGCGCACGGCGCGTGCTCCCGCCCTGCGCCGCACCGGGGCGGGCAAGGCGCAATGAAGCCCGCGCTTCTTCTACAGTGGCGGCAATCGGCAGGCGCGAGCGGATGCCCGGCACGGCGCGGATCACCTCAATGATACCTTCGGGCACGGCGCTCACAACAATGCGGGCACGGTAGCGCTCGATATAGTCCATGGCCTCGCGGAACGTTTGCGCGCCTTCCGGCGAGCAGGCCGTGAGGCTGCTGCCGTCCACGATAATGCCTTGCGGGTGCTGGCGCAGCAGCAGATTCGCCGCCGCCTGAATGGTCGGCCACAGGTTCTTGTCTAGCGCGCCCTCAAGCTGCACCACATCTTCGCGGGCTTCAATAATCATAACAACACTGTTTCCATGCCTGCCGCGCGGCGCACCGCCTCGGCCAGCCCGCGCACGTCTTCCACAACCACATCGGCGTTATAAAGCGGGTCTTGCGGGTTGAAATACACATACTGAATGCCCCGCTTGAAGCGCACGGTTTTCATGCCCAGCGCGCGGGCCGGGGCGATATCGCTGTCCGGGCGGTCGCCGACAAAGACCGCCTCGGCGGGCGAGATTTGCGCCTGCGTCAGCCCCAGCTCAAATATGGCCGGGTCGGGCTTGAATAGATGCACGGTTTCGCTGATAACGATAATCTCAAACAGCGATGCCACGCCGTAATTCTCCAATGCCTGCGTGATCGGCGGGTGCTGATTGGCGATAATCCCCAATTTGTAGTCCCGCTTTAAGTCCTCCAAAACCCCGGTGATATTGTCCAGCAAAAAGCCGTAAGGGCGCGGCTTACGCATTTCCATATACGCCGCGCGCGCTTCATGCCACAGCACCTCGGTTTCGCTATCGTTGACACAGTAGAAAGCCAGCGTCCCTTTGATGGCAGCTTCCGGGTTCGGCCCTTCCGCCGCGAGCCGCTTGCGCGTTTGGTTGAACTCATCCCACAGCACTGTTTTGCCGTGCGCGCGCAGCGTTTGCAGCAATGTGTGAAACAGCCACTGATGCTGCGCGTTCTCGTCAAACAGCACGTCGCCAATATCAAAAAAGACCCACTTGACCATCATAGCACCCCGTTCGACGGCGCTTTGCACTTCTCCTTCCCCAATACGCTTCGCGCAAAGCGGGTATACTGTGCCCGATGCGCCGCCGCCCACTTTTCGTTGACTCTTTTTCCACAGAAAGAACATTCCTATGACTGCCACTGTCCTGCCGGAGCGCCCCAATGTTATCACCTTCCGAGGGGCGAAAGTCACCCTGGTTGGCAAAGAGCTTGCCATCGGCGACCACGCCCCCGACTTCACCCTTGCCGCTACCGACCTTGCCCCCACCACGTTCGCAGACCTGAGCGACAACCATCAAAAAGCCGTGCTTATCATCATGGTGCCGTCCATTGACACCAGCGTCTGCTCCCTGGAAACAGGCAAGTTCAACAAGCACGTCGCCTCTTTGCCCGTGGGTAAAATCAAAGTGGTTACCGTGAGCGCCGACACGCCCTTCGCCCAAAAGCGCTGGGCCAAAGAGGAAGGCGTGGACAACATACAGATGCTGTCCGACCACAAAGACCGCGCGTTCGCCGATGCGTTCGGCGTGCGCATCAAAGAACTGGGCCTGCTGGCCCGCGCCATCTATCTCGTGGACAAAGACGGCACTATTCGCTACATCCAAACTGTGCCCGAAGTCGCCACCGAGCCTGACTACGATGCCGTCTTGAAAGCCGCCCGTGACCTGGTCGGCGCGTAGCGCCTTGGTGCGCCCCCTGTCCCTGCCGCCCCGGCTTTGCTTCGGCGTTCTTTGCGTGTTTCCAGCCTGTACCAACAACGGAACAATTTCTTCCGTCGTTGGTACGGGCTGGGGAAGCGTAGGCAATGACTGTGCAAGCTGCTTAGAGGCAGAAAAGCGGCCCCCCGCCCCAATAATGGGGAGCAATACAGAGCAGGGACAGAAAAGAGCAAGTGGCAATTGTCTCCTGTTGTCCTACTCTGGCTCCCCATTATTGGGGCGGGGGGGCCTCCAACACGGCGCAGGATTCCCCGCCGCTGCTGTCGTATCTGCGTTTCAAGACTGTTGTATCTGCGTTTCAAGAGTCGCTTTTCATTTGGTATAATAGGCCCGAGTGACCCCGCCGGCTTCACCCCCGCCCCGGTCGCTTTTTCTTTTGCTGCGCCTCGTGCTTTGTTTTAATGCACTTCGTGCTTTGTTTTGATGCGCCCCGTGCATGCCTGGGTGACGCGCCGGCCCGCCCAGGATAACCCACCCGCCTTGACCAGCTACGCTCAACCAGACCCCGGACATTCTCCCGACCCTGCCGACGGCGGACAAGGGCGCGAGCAGCAGCTGGAGCTGGGCGAAGACGACAACGCGATTGCGTTGCGCAAAGCGTGGGAGCGCACTCTGCGCGCGCTGCCCGCCAAGATGGGGCGCGAAACCATAGACAACTGGCTGCACCCCCTGCGCCCACTGTCGTATGACAACGGCGTGGTGGTGCTGGGCGCGCGGTCATCGTTTGCCAAAGACTACACGGAAAAGAAGTACGCGCAGATGCTGCGCGAGTATCTGGCGCAGTTTCTGGACGCGCCTCAGGTGCAGGTGCGCTTTGTGATTTCCACGCCGGACGTGCAGCCCTTGCTGGGGGAAAAGCCGCTGCCCCTGCGTCAGGCGGCCCGGCACGAGGCTGCGCTACCTGGTGAAGCTCCCGCCCCGGTTCCCCTAAACAACCAGCTTTCCCTGCCTACCCGAGACGCTCCCGCCGCTGACCCCAATCTCAGCCGCAACCCGTTCGCCCTAGAGCTTGCCGCCGCGCCCTTGATTGACAAGTACACGTTTGCGCACTTTGTGGAGGGCAAGTCCAACCGGCTGGCGTACAACGTTGCCCTGAATGTCGCCGATGCGCCCGGCACGATGTACAACCCGCTGTTTTTGTATGGCAATCCGGGCCTGGGCAAAACACACCTAATGCACGCTATCGGCAACCGTATCCGCGAATCCATGCCGGGCGCGCGGATTGCGTATGTCAGCGGTGAAACGTTTACCAATCACTATGTGGCGGCGATCCGGGACAAGCGGACGGAGGATTTCCGGCGGGCGTACCGCAGCGTGGACATCTGGCTGGTAGACGACATCCAAACAATCGCGTCCAAAGAGCAGACCAAAGAGGAGTTTTTCCACACGTTCAACACGCTCTACCAGATGAACCGGCAGATTGTGATTACCAGCGACCGCAGCCCGCGCGAGCTGCGCACGATGGACGACAGATTGAAGTCGCGCTTTGAATCGGGATTGGTGGCCGATATTGCCCCGCCGGAACTTGAGATGCGCGAGGCGATCCTGCAAAAAAAGGCCTTGCTGGAGAATCTGCCCATCCCGCCGGAAGTGATTGCCTACATGGCAAACCTTATCCAAAGCAACATCCGCGCTTTGGAGGGGGCTTTGGTAAAGCTGATGGCGTATGCATCGCTGGCCCGCAGCCCGATCACCAAGCAGTTGGCAAGCGATGTGCTGAGCGGCTATTTTGTGGAGCGCGTGGCGCGGCCTGACACCTTGGTGTCCGGGCATCCCGAAGATTATCCGCAGGGGGCCGCGCAGCCCGCGCCCATGAGCGCGGCAGGGCCAAGCGTGGACCAGATTATTGATACCGTGGCGGCCCAAACCGGGGTCGCGCGCGAGCAGATACTGACAGGTGGGGGCCGCAGCAACCGGGCGGGCGGCTTGCGCGGCGACCCGGCCTTCGCGCGCCAGGCGGCGATGTACCTGGCAAAAGACATGACCCATGTGCCGGTCACAGTGCTCGCCGCCACGTTCGGCTGCAAAAACCGAACAGCAGTTACCCATGCCGCCACGCGTCTTCAGGGCATGCTGCAAACCGACCCGGAAGTGCTGAACTTAATTTCCAACATCCGCAAAGTGATTCAGTACAATTTGTAGGCGAATGCCCAATGCAAATGTCGGGGGTGTAAAGCCATCGGCCTCGTTAAGAGCCGGGGGTTTCACACCCCCGGTACCGTCGGTGCGCTCACCGGTGGCTTTCCTCAATCAAGTTCTTGGCGGCTTCCAGGGCCAGCAGGTACGAGCGCGGCCCGAAGCCGACAATCTGCCCGGTCACAACAGGCGAGATCACCGAGTGCCGCCGGAACTCCTCGCGCGCATGCACATTGGTCAGATGCACCTCAATGGTCGGCAGGCGCGAGTCGGCGATGGCATCCCGAATGGCATACGAATAGTGGGTGTACGCGCCGGGATTGATCACGATGGCATTAGCCCACGACATGGCATCCTGCACAAAGTCAATAATCGCCCCTTCGGAGTTTGAGTGCTGGATGTTTACTTCCACGCCGATGTGTTTGGCATGGCGCTGTATCTTCTGGTTGACAGTGGCAAAATCGTCTTTGCCGTAGATGTCCGGGTCGCGGACACCGAGCATGTTGAGGTTGGGGCCGTGGATCAGAGAAATCTTGATCGGACCGGTGCGGGTCAATTGCATAAGCTCTTCCTTGAGTTGGATTGAGGGAAAACGAACAAAGGAAAACTAATCGGGCAAGGTCGCTTCTTCCGTCAGCAGGATAGGAATGCCATCACGGATGGGGTACACGCGTCCGCACTGGACACAAACCAACGTGTCGCCTTCCAAATGCAGGGGCGGGCGGTTGTCGTCGGCAGGGCAGGCCAGAATGGCGAGCAGCTTGGGATCCAGCAGTGTCTGGGTCATGGGGTTCCTTTGAGTTTAGGCAATAGGGCGCAGTGTTCATACACGTCCAGGGTGGCGCGGGCAGTGCGCTCCCACGAAAACAAGGCCGCACGGGCCAGGCCGCGCTCGCGCCAGCGGGCCTGCACCAGCGGGGCGGGCAGCAGCTTTTCCAGCGCATTGGCCCACGCATGGGAGTTCTCCGCAGGCAAGAGCAGCGCCGCATCGCCCACCACTTCGGGCAGGGACGAAGCCCGCGCGCAGAGTGTCGGGCAGCCGCAGGCCATCGCTTCCAGGGGCGGCAGGCCAAAGCCCTCATATTTGGACGGATAGCAGAACGCATCCGCGCCGCCATACAGGGCAGGCAGGTCTCGGTCGGGCACGTAGCCTGTCCAAACGATGTCTTCGCTCACGGCGGCGGGCAATTGCGCCACCTGCTTGTCCAAATCTTCTCCCAGCCAGCCGCGCTTGCCGACCACCAGCAGGCGGTGCGGCGGCGGGTTCGGGCCCAGCTTGATCAGTGCAAAAGCGTCCAGCAAGGTGCCCAGGTTCTTGCGCGGCTGCAAGACGCCTACAGACAGCACATAGGGCTTGTCGTCTAGCCCCAGCCTCTTGTTCGCCAAGGCGCGCGCGCTTTCCTGCCCGCCGGGGGGAGGCGCAAACTGAGCGTCTACGGCCAGCAGGATTGTGGACACATGGTCGTCACCAATGCGGCCCTTGTAGCGGCGCAGAATGTCGCGCCGGGTGCTTTCCGAGTCGGCAATCACATGGCCCGCCCGGCGCATGGAGCGGGGCACAAACGTGTTCAATATCCAGCGGTCGCGCGGCAAAAACCATTTGGGGTGCAGAGCAAATGTGATGTCATGGACAGTGGTCACAACCGGGCATGGCGCGCCGAGCAGAGGAATGTTGTACTGCGTGTGCGCGACATCAATGCTGTCGGCCTTTAGCGCGCGGGGAAACGCGGACAGCAGCCACAGGGCATCATGGGCGGGTGCGGGGAGCGTGCGCCATTGAAGGCGCGCATCCAGGCCCGGCGGCGGGTCTTGCACAGGCAGGCGCGTGTAGAGGAAGTATTCATGGGCAGCATCTGTGCTTGCCAGGCCTCCAATCAGCCCGCGCCAGTAGGTGCGGTCGCCTGTGTAGTGGCCTGAAAGTGTGCGGGCGTCAATGCCAATGCGCATGTTATTACCTTTACGTCGCAACAATGCGGTATTGTGTCTGGCGATGTTTGCTAAGCTAATATAAGGTGCTGTAAATTAGCAACGTTCCAGCTGGAGCATCTGAAAACCGGACGTCTCCGCACCTGATACATCTTCGTGAAGGTCAGCACGGAACCCCAATGCCTCAAAAAGATGCTTCATTTCTGCTCCTCTTCCTTGGTGTAGTTCAATCATTCCTGCCCAAAGAAAGGTAAGTAGGCCTGCCTTTTCCAAAGCTGTTATAATTTTATACTCAGCGCCTTCACAATCAATCTTAGCGACAATTTTGGCGTTCGGGTTCTCATGCACAATGGTTCTTAGAGTAGAAGCAGCATCCTTTACAGAAATGGTTTCCAAGCTAATATCGCTGCTTGTTAAGGAGAACTTAGAGCGTGCTGAAGTTGAAATAGTCTCTTGGCCCATACTGGCTTTGTTTTTCCAGCTATATTCAACAACATGTTCGGCTTCTCGATCAGCCAAACCGTAGTTATACGCACAGATTTTATGCTGGAAAAGTGGATTAAGAAGAAACGTCTCTGTTGCGCAGGCGAAGGTATGCGCGAACGGCTCATAACCATAAACCTTAATCACTTTGGGATGGCTCGCGAAAAGCAATGAGGTCACGCCAATGTTCATACCAACATCCCAAAAGACAACAGGGTCGGCACAGAGCTTTTGATAAAGAAAATCATAAGGACGTTGGTTAATAACTTCACGAACTGTTAGTATATCTTGTTCGGACTCAACAACTATACGCAACCCTTGAGTTTCCGCAATAAGGTGCCCCTTTGTGTCTAGAAACACAACCATTTCATAATTCTTTAGAGTAAGTGAACCAAGTTTTGGATTGTAAGTCTCACCGAACGGCCATATCTCCAGGTTTCCGAGTGTTAGTAGAAGATGTATATTTGGGATATGCACCCACAGTTTTGCCAGCCGTGCCAGCCTGCGCAGCCAGTGCGGCACCCTGTTAATAAGCACTCTACGAAAATTAGGATAAATCATCTTGTCTCATTGTTTGTAACAGAGCGGAAGGGTCGGCTAGGTAAGGAACAACGTCGCTAAAGCACAAGCTCGGATTGCCATACGGATCATCCTGCCCGGCATGCGATACGCTCCGGCGGGCGCGGCGCTGATGATGCCAAGCCGGGAGCCAAAAGCTGGCAAAGGGTGTGTACATAATCCGAAGCCCTTCTGCGCCAAGACGCAGGCACAAATCAACAGCCATGTTTTCTGCGGAAGTATGGGCTGCTGGCGGCTCTTCATTGAAGCCGCCCACGCTCCAAAACACCTCACGGCGCAGCATCAAGCACTCCCCGGAAACAGCTTGGAAGTTGCGATACCAGTTTGTGCCTCCGAAAATGCCCATATAGCTGTCGTAGGAGCCTTGATACACAAAACAAGGGTGGTGGCCGTCAGCTTCCAGCAAAACCCCGGCGTGGTATACTCGTTTGTTGGCAAAGTGCAGCTTGGCTCCGATTGCGCCAATAGATGGCCGCTGTGCCCAGCGCGCCAATTCTTGCAGCCAGCCCTCCGTTTGGGCTTGCAAGTCTTCCGCAAAGAACAAAAGCAAGTCCCCCTGTGCCTCGCGCGCGCCTCGGTTGCGGGCAGCCGCTTCGGAACAAGCCGTTGCCTGAACTATCTTGATGGCGACTGCCTCTTGTGATCTTTGGCTTGGCAGCGCTTTGCCGACGCGCTGGCGGTTCTTGTTTACTACGACGACTTGAATTTGCAGCAAACCAGCTTCTTGCGGCAGCGACGCCAAACAGCAGCGCAAGGCGCGATCAACATTGCGCGTTGTGACAACTACAGAAACTTTGGCCGGAGGCACAGTCCAAAGCGCTTGGTAGCTGTGCGGCTGCCGCTTGAGTTCCGGCTGTGAGATGCCTTGACGCTGCAAATGCGCACGGAGCGCCCGCCGCTGGCTTTCAAAAACCCACGGCTTGGCGGTGTCTTCCGCCGCCGTAGAACCTGCTAATTGACGCCAATGATACAGCACCTTCGGGATGTGGTAGATGGCCTGAGTTTGCTCACTGCACCGCAGCATCAAGTCCCAGTCCTGTGCGCCGTCCATGCGCGCGTCAAACAATCCTACGCTTTCTGCAAGGCGGCGACGCACAACGGAGTGCATCAGATAGTTGGCGCTGATGAGCATCTCCGGCGACCACGCATGCGGCTTGAACCACGGCTCCCGACGCTCCTGCCCGTCAGCACTGAGCTTGTCTTCGTCGTAGTAAATAATGTCTGCATCGGGGTGCGCGGCGACAAGTGCATGAACTTCCGCCACCATGTTCGGCGCAAGCAGGTCATCATGGTCAAGCAGCGCCAGATACTCGCCCTGCGCCATCGCGATGGCCTGGTTGGAGTTGCCGGAAATGCCCTGATTGCCTGAAAGCCGCAGGACGCGGATGCGGCTGTCTATTTGCGCGTACTCTGCCAGCACCTGCGAAGCATCCGCCCCGCTGTCGCTGGCATCCGCCGCGCACAGTTCCCAACCGCCCGCCTGCACCCACAGCGAGTCCAGCATGGCCCGCAGCACTTCGGGCGGCGTGTTGTAGACCGGCGTAATAAAGCTCAGCCATGGCGGGTCATTTTCAGAGGCGAACTTTTTTGTGCTTTCTGCCATGCCCCGCGCTTCGTGATGGGCAATCCAATTCTGGTAGCTTGTATGAATACTAAAGCCGCGCAGCTGCCACATCCATACTCCCCAGTCCAGCAGGGCAAACGCGCCTTTAGACCTTGCTACTCTTTTTGCCTCCTTTATGATAACGGACAGCATCCAACGCCGACGTGCAGTGAAAAACTTCACAGCTTAACCCTCATGGAATAAGTCACGCGCCATGCAGCAAGTCACGCGCGAAGCTGCGCCAGCCGTTAGAAAAGCGATGGTAGCCACCTGTTGTCAGTTCAAGCAGCATGAGGAAAAGCCGCCGCCCCGGTGCGGCAGGCAGCGCTAACCGCCCCTGCAAATGCCGAATTTGCGCCTGGATGCGCCTGCCTCGCTGGACAAACCTAGGATTGTCCTGCTCCGCCCCGGAATCGTGCAGGCGCAGGGCAACTGCCTTTAATTGGTTTAGGTGCGCGCGATAATGCGCCTGCGGCAGCACGCGCGGGCGCTGACCAGCCCGCGTGCCCATCTGCTGAGCCTCGTGCTGACGGTACAAGATAAGAGGCTCGGGCAGAAAAGCCAGCGTTGCATAAGCGGAGACAATCAGCGCCACCCATCCATCGTGAATCAGCACGACGCCTTCAGGGATTGGCAGCACCAGAGGCTTGAACTGCGCGCGAAACGCCGTTGTCGCTCCTGTCACCACATTGCGGTCGCAGAGCAGCTCAAATGCCATGCCTTGATGCAATTGGTTCTGCTGTTTCGGCCCAAACTGCGCATGTTGCCATAGTCGTCTGCCCTGCGGCTGGAGGTGCTCGTTCACAACATCGGCATCGGTAAACACCAGCCCCACGTTGGGCTGCGCAGCAAAGACGGCATGCATCTTTTCAATCTTATCCGCGCGCCACACATCGTCCTGGTCAGACAAGAAGATCAGGTCATGGCGGCACAACGAAACTGCCTGCGCGAAGTTTTGCGTGGAACCAAGGTTATTTGGGTTAATGGTGATATGCACTGGAAAAGGTGCGCTGCGGGCGAACTCTTCCAAGATCGCCACTGTGCTGTCTTGGGAGCCGTCGTCACAGACTACCAGTTCGTCGGGCAGGCGCGTCTGCGCGGCAATGCTGTCTAGCTGCTCCTGAAAGTAGCGCTCTCCGTTGTACGTGCACAGGGCGATAGAGATAGTCATACGGCCTGAGTGGTCGTCATGCGCCAGGTCTGCGCCAGCACAGACCGAAATAAATGCACCTGCTCTCTCGCCCCCGAGCGGCGCAGCGACGCCGCGCTCCAGGCCAGCAGGCGCAGGCCCGCACCCATCAGCGTCAGCGCTTTAAGCAGCGCGCCCCGCGCGCGCCCGCCGTAGCGCGAATAGTAGTAGTAGCGGCTCTGGTTGTAGCTGGCAATCATGCGCGCCCGCACGCGCCAGTCACCCCCACTGCTGGCTCCCAGGTGATGCGCGATCCGCGCCTGCGGCACAAACCAAATGGGCCACCCTGCCCGGCGCAGACGAATGCAGAAGTCTGTGTCCTCAAAGTACATAAAGTACGCAGGGTCAAAGCCTCCAATCGCTTGGTACGCTTCGCGCCGCACAAACAAGCATGCTCCGGCGACCTGCTCCACGGCCCGCGCGTCGTTGTAGGCCCAGTGCGTCATAGCATACGCGCC
>JAABUQ010012810.1_pt1 | contig 10327 bp, 9 predicted proteins | sample 5560001 | NCBI WGS metagenome assembly JAABUQ01 (sample SAMN10711888, study PRJNA513371) | rock metagenome | isolation source: Antarctica rocks | place: Antarctica: Victoria Land, Finger Mt nord | collected 2015-12-18 | reverse complement strand
CGCGGCAGGGCACGAGCGTGCGCCTGAGCACCGTTGGACGTCGCCTGCGGTTGCGCACGACCACCCGGAGCTCGGCGTTGCCCACGGAGTACAGCTCCAGCCGGGCACGAGCCCCCTGGCGGCGCAGTCGGGCGCGTTGGAACTCGCTGCTGGCCGGCAGCCGCCCGCCGCTGGCCACCGGGCGCGTGGCGGGGGCGCAGGCGAAAACGTCGCTGCCCAGGGAGTGCTCACCGGGCAGCCCGGCGTAGCCGATGTGGCCCACGGCAAACAGATCCTCGATGCTGCGCAGGATCGAGTAGTGGTTGTAGGCCACGCTCGAGACGGTTCCCGGCGCGATGTAGGGGGAGAGCAGCACGGCGCCGACGTCCCCCCCGCCCGGACCGGAGGCCCCCGGGAGGGGACTGCCCGGACCAGGAATCTCGCCGCAGCAGGCTCGCGTGTCGCTGTTCCCGGCCTCGTCGAAGGTGATGATCAGCAGCCCGCCGTTTCGCCGGAAGGCGGCGGAGCCGGTGATCTGCGGAACCCACCGGCGCAAGAAGACATCGGCGGCGGCGAGGCCCCCAGGCCCGCCCCGCGCACAGGTGGCGTCGTGGCCGTCGTCACACAGGTCCGGGGTGATGAACGAGAAGTTCGGTGCGTCGGGATTGGCCAGGTCCTGGGGCAGCGCGTCGAGATTGACGACGTGGGTGTCGCACAGCGTCGTGTCGTCGATCACTGAATGGAAGTAGACGAACGGGTTGTGGCGGGTGGCGTACGCATCGGTGGCGGTCGCGGACTGGGTGTTGTCCCGGCCGCCGGGCGCCGGATGGCCGCACACGGAGCTCTCCCGCGCCGGGTCGGAGCCCATACCCTCGTTGTAGTCCCGCCACGCGAGCCCGGCTCGGTTGAACTGGCTGGCGATCGTGGGCACCGCGGCGGGATACAGGCAGCCCTCGCCCTGCATCTGCCCGTAAGCCCCGACCCCGCCGAAGGTGAAGTCGCTAAAGAGCTGACAGTCGCTCTGGGTCTCGATGTTCGGCGCCTGCCCGGAGATCATCGCGATGTAGTTGTCGTTGCTCTGATGGCCGATGGCGTACAGGTTCGGCAGGTAGGCGCCCTGGGAGCGCAGCGTCTGCGACAGATAGGGCGCCGCGGAGCCCGCGGCGAACGTGGTGGAGGCGCCCTCGTTCTCCAGCACGATGTCGTAGACGTGGTAGATCGGCGGCAGGGGCGCGGCCGCGGCGGGACTCGCAGCCGCGGCGCCCAGCAGCAGGCAGAGCAGCGCCACCGCCAGGCGTCCGCGCGTCATCAGAGCGGCACTCCCGGGCCGCAGGCCGCCCGCCCTCGGCGCTGCTGCGCCAGCGCCGTGGCCCGCGCCCGCGTGATGATGCGCGCGAGCCGGGCGCGCGCGGGCGCGCTCCGTGCCCGGCGCAGCGCGGCGCGCGCTCGGCGGAGCGCGCGGGCATCCCCGTCGTAGCGGGCGGCGCTCAGCGTGCACGGACGTGAGACATTCACCTGCAGGGAGGTGTCGGTGGCGAACTGCTCGAAGTCATCCTGGAGGTAGACGCACACCGGGTGCACGCCGTAAAGGGCGGGTCGGCCGCTGCCCCCGGCGCCGCCCTGGAACGCCTCACCCGGGTCGGGCTGGGGGCGCAAGTCCTGATCCAGCAGCACCACGCCGTGGGTGTGGTTGAAATCGCCACCGCACTCGCCGTCAGCCAGGTTCACCCGCGCCCGTAGCGGACCCGAGCGGGGGTCGAGCACGCCCGCGTCGGCATCGACCTTGACCGTGACCCTCAGCGGGCTGTGCAGCCGAGCTACGGGAGCGATCGACACCTGCATCCGGATCGGGGTGAAGCTGTCGGCACGCCCGGCTGCGGGCACCGCCACGAGTGCGAGCGTGAGGACCGATGCCCCGAGCAGCGCCGCGCGCACGCTCAAGTCCGGTGGCCCATCGAGGAGGGATGTCGGAACATCGTCGACGGCGTCGCCGGCCGGTACTTGAAGCCGAGACGCTCCAGGTATCCGCTGGTGTGCAGGTCGGCCAGATCGTGAGGCTTGGTCCGCGTCTGCGCGCGCGGGGCCAAGCCGCCGAGGGGCGTGCCGAGCAGGCCGCCGGCGTCCAGGCCGGTGCCCCCGCTGCTGACCAGCGGCGTCCCGGCGCAGGCGGTGGAGGTGATGTGCGCCGGAGTGGGCAGATCCGGGGGGTCGAAGTGCGGGTGCTTGAAATCGAAGGCGCGGGCGATGTTGTTCGCATAGAGGTCCCGCGGGGTCAGCGACGGCAGGCCGTAGCGGTAGCGGATCATCTTCAGGATCGACTCGAAGCCGTAGATCGAGTGATCGACGTGGCCACGACGAGCGTAGGGGGAGACCACGGTGGCGGGGATCCGCAGGCCCATCTGGCCGAAGTCGCGGTCGATGTCACGACTGGAGCGCAGATCCGGTACGCGCGGCGGGGCCACGTGGTCGAAAAACCCGCCCCACTCGTCGTAGAGAATGAAGAGCGCTCCGCGCTTCCACTGCGGTGACGCCATGAAGGCGTGGACGACGTCGGCGATGAACGCCTGGCCGACGCGAACGTCGCCGAGCGGATGCTCGTCCCCGGAGGTGCCCTGCTCCTCGCCCTGGAAGGAGGGATCCACGTAGGAGACCGCGGGAAGGGTGCCGGTGGCGCAGCGCTCGTAGTATTCCTGGACCTGACCGGATCGTGCCAGGCCGGGCGCGCCCCACAGGGCGGACACAGGGATGTCGGTGAAGAAGTAGCGATTGGAGACTCCGGCGCGCGTCAGTGCCCTGAAGATCGTGGAGTCCGGAAAGCCGCCGGAGCTGAGCGGCAGTGAGTTGTCGGTCTTGCCGTAGGACTGCGCGGCGTGCATGTACTCGCGGTTGGGATAGGTGGAGGACAGTAGCGAGCAGAAGAAGCGGTCAAAGGCGGTGAAGTTCTGCGCGAGGTGCGGCGTGAAGCCGAGATCGTCCTGGGTGTAATAGCCGATCGAGAACACGTCGCTCTCAGCGCGCAGGAAGCCGTCCATGCGGCCACCGTCGAGCTCGGTCCGGCCCCCCTCCCACGAGTGATCAGGGTCCAGGAAGCCACAGCCCTGGAAGGTCCCGGCGAGGCGATGGGTGCTGTGAACGCGGCCGCTGGAGTCGCTGTAGCGCAGACCGGCCTGGCGCCCGTCTGCGCCCGAGAGCCACCCCAGGTAGTGGTCAAATGACCGGTTCTCCATCATCAGCACCACGAACGTGTCGATCGGGAGGTTGCGCGGCGATGGCAGGTCGACCGCCCGCTGGCGCCGGGCGGCATGCGCCATAACCGCGTCGGGATGCAGCAGCATGCCCATGCCCGAGGCCAACCCCGCGTAGGCCGCAGTGCGTTGCAGGAAGTCACGGCGCGAGTGGAGCGCTTCTGGGGCCTCGTGCGCCAGGCGTTCGGACTCGTATGGGTCTCGGATGTCGGAGATCCACCCGATTTTAGTAGCGCGGGCGGGCGCGCAGTGTCGATTCTGTAAACGACCTGTGAACCGCTCTCAGCCGCGCTGCAGCAGCGCCGCGTACAGCGCGTTGGGTGAGAACGAGGTCAGCTCGGCGACCACCGTCGCCGCGGTCCGGGGCTTGGCGCCCGCCTCCACCAATCGCGCCACGGCGTCCACCGCCGGCCCCGCGTCGGCGCCCCGCGGACGGGCGGCGCCGACGACGAGCACCACCTCGCCGCGGGGCGGCTCGGCGCCGTAGCGGTCGGCCAGCTCCCGCGCCGTACCCCGCACCACCTCCTCGTGGAGCTTGGTCAGCTCGCGGCAGACGGCGACGGGGCGGTCGGGGTCTATCTCGCCCAGCACCCGCAGCGACGCCGCCACCCGCCGCGGCGACTCCAGGGCCACCACCGTCTCCGGCGCCGAGAGCACCTCCACCAGCTCGGCGCGCTTGCGCGGCAGGAACCCGGCGAAGCGCCACCGGTCGGCCGGCAGCGCCGAGGCCACGAGCGCCGCCAGCGGCGCGGACGGGCCGGGGAGCACCTCCACCGCCATGCCGGCCGCCACGCAGGCGCGCACGAGCACGAAGCCGGGGTCGGAGATCAGCGGCATGCCGGCGTCGGAGACGAGGGCGACGACCTCCCCGGCTCGCATCCGCTTGACGAGCTCCGGAGCGCGCTCGGCCTCGTTGTGCTCGTGGAGGCTGAGGAGCTTGGCGCTGACGCCGTAGCGTTCGAGCAGCACCCCGGTGCGGCGGGTGTCCTCGCAGGCCACGACGTCGGCCTCGCGCAGCGCGGCCAGCACGCGCAGGGTCACGTCCTGGAGGTTGCCGATCGGGGTCGGGCAGACGATCAGCCGGCCGCTGGTCACCCGAGGCCCCCGCTCAGGCCGTCGAAGGCCAGCGCCGCCGCCCCCACCATCCCGGCCTCGATCCCGAAATGGGCGGGCACGACCTCCACCTCGTCACGGGAGGGCGGGAGCGCGCGCTCGGCCACCGCCGCCCGCGCGGGTTTCAGGAGCAGCTCTCCCGCAGCGATCACACCCCCGCCGACGACCACCACCTGCGGGTTGAAGATGTTGACGTAGCTGGCGATCGCCACCCCCAGGCGGCTGCCGATCAGCCTGATCGCCTCCACCGCCGCCTCGTCACCGTCGTGGGCCAGCTCGGTGACCAGCGGCCCGAGCAGGGCCTGGCCGCGCGTCAGCGCTCGGCCCAGCCCCGACTGCGGAAGCTCGCCGGCCAGGCGAGTCGCCTCCCGAGCCAGCGCCGTGCCCGAGGCGAGCGCCTCGACGCACCCGCGATTGGGGCAGTTGCCCTGGCAGCGCGGGCCATCCAGGTCGATGACCATGTGGCCGAGCTCGGCGGCGGCGCCGACGGTGCCGCGGTAGAGCTCGCCGCGCAGGATCAGCCCGCCCCCGATGCCGGTGCCGATCGTGAGCATGACCGCCTCGGTGGCGCCGCGCGCGGCGCCGGCGCGATGCTCGGCCAGAGCCGCGACGTTGGCGTCGTTGTCGACGAACACGGGCAGCCCCAGGCGCTCGGCCATGACGTCGGCGAAGGGGATCCCCGCCAGCGGCAGGTTCACGGCGATCACGCTCTGCCCGGTGCGGCGATCCATCAGGCTGGGGATCCCGAAGCCCACTGCCGCCACCTCGCCCCCCGCCCGGGCGCGCGCCTCCTGCACCGCCTCCACGGAGACCTGTAGCAGCGCCGACTGGTCGAGGCCCACGACGGTGCGCTGCGCGCGGCGGTGCACGGCGAGCCCTTCGTCCACCGCGCCGGCGAGGAGCTTGGTCCCGCCCATGTCGACGCCGATGGTGCGCCGGCCGGACATGTCGTCACTATATGCAGTGCCCGATGTCCGATCGTCGCCGCAATCCGACACCGTCCGAGAACCCTCCCTACCGCCTGTACTCAGGCGCGCGATCCTCCGGTGGAGGGTCCGGAGAGCGCCCCTACACCACCTACCGAGCCGGCCCGCGCGGGCTACGGGCGCTGCTGCGCGGGCAGGAGGACGCGGCCGTGCCAGGCGCGGGCGGTGGCCGACGCGATCGCCGGCCTGGCCGGAGCGGCGGCGGGCCGCGCCGGGCGTGGGGCCCCCGGAGGATCCTGAAGTCCCTCGCCCTGGCGATCGTTGCGTGGCTGCTGCTGTCGCTGGTGCTGTTCGTCATCAGCGCGCAGAACGAGAAGGGGAACCTCCCGGGCTCGGTGGGGACGGCGCTCGCCTCCGGTCCCACCATGCTGACCTCCACCGACACGGTGCTGATCCTGGGCACCGATCAGCGGCCCGTGGGCTCCAAGGAACCGGGCGCCAATACCAACGATGCCGGCAGCCGCTCGGACACGATCATGCTGTGGCGCGTCGGCGGCGGCACCTCGCGGCGGCTGTCGATCCCGCGGGACACGATGGCGGCGATTCCCGGCCACGGCACCAGCAAGATCAACGCCGCCTATGCCCTCGGGGGACCGGCGCTGGCCATCCGCACGATCCAGCAGTTCACCGGTGTGCCGGTCAACCACCTGATCGTCGTCAACCTCGGCGCGTTTCCGAAGTTCATCGACGCTGTCGGCGGGGTCGACGTGACCACGGGACGAGTCTGCTCGGACATCAGCGGCGGCACGCGCAACGGCGGCTTCTCGCTGTACCTGCGTCCCGGCGACCACCACCTCGACGGGATCCAGGCCCTGACCCTGGCGCGGACGCGGGAGAACAAGTGCAACCCGGCCGAGAATGACCTCACTCGGGTCAAGCGCCAGCAGCTGATCCTCAACGCCGTCAAGTCCAGGCTGACCTCCCCCACCACCTTCCCGCGCCTGCCCTGGGCGTCGTGGCAAGCCCCCAAGGTGCTGCGCACCGACATGGGCGGCTTCACCCTGCTCAGCCTGTTCGCCGCCGCGGAGATCGGTGGGTCGGCACCGGTCCAGGTGCTGAAGCCCACCGGGGCGGCGACGCTGCCCGACGGGGAGAGCGCGCTGACCGTGGCCCCCTCGGCGATCCGCCGCGCGGTGGGACGGCTGATGAACGGCTGAAGGCCCCGCCCCTCGCGCTCGGACGCCCTCGACGCTCGGCGGGGGACGCTCTAGGAGGAGGCGGACGTCTCGGAGGTCTTGGAGGACTTGGCCTCGGACTTGCCCGAGTCGGACTTCCCCGAGTCGGACTTCGCGGTCTCGCCCTTGCCGGAGTCGCTGCCCGCCTTCGTCTCGGAGCTCCCGGATGAGGACTCGGACTTGCTCTTGCTCTCCGCGTGCTCCTTCTGCTCCCGGGCCCGCTTGCGCGTGCCGTAGTCCGTGTTGTAGAAGCCCGAGCCCTTGAAGTGCACCGCGACGGGGTGCATGACCCGGCGAACGGGAGCTGAGCAGGTGGTGCAGGTGGAGACGGGATCGTCGGCGATCCGCTGTATCACCTCAAAGGCGTGACCCTGCTCACAACGGTACTCGTAGGTCGGCATTCCGCCGGCAATTATAACCGTCGGTGCTTGGCACTCCGGGGGGCCGAGTGCCAAGTGTCCCGTCCGGGGCGGGAAGCGCGGAGTCAGAGGACGCCCTCTAGGATCACCCGCGCGATGGCGCCGGACACCGTGACCATGGACGAGATCGTCTCGCTGTGCAAGCGGCGAGGCTTCGTCTTTCCCAGCAGCGAGATCTACGGTGGCCTGGGCTCGAGCTACGACTACGGCCACTACGGCGTCCTGCTCAAGACGAACGTCAAGAGCCGGTGGTGGGAGGCGATGCTCCAAGAGCGCGACGACATCGTGGCGCTCGACTCGGCGATCATCCAGCACCCGCGCACGTGGCAGGCCAGCGGTCACCTCTCCGGGTTCACCGACCCGATGGTGGACTGCCGCACCTGCAAGCTGCGCTTCCGCGCCGACCACATCGAGCAGGGGCACTGCGGGCGCAAGCCCTCCCGCAAGCCGGGCGAGACCTCCGACTGCAACCTCACCGAGGCCAGGGACTTCAACCTGATGTTCGAGACCACAGTCGGCCCCGTGCGCGAGGACGGTTCGACCGTTTACCTGCGCCCCGAGACGGCCCAGGGCATCTTCCTGAACTTCAAGAACTACCTCCAGACCTCCCGCAAGAAGCCACCGTTCGGGATCGCGCAGATCGGCAAGAGCTTCCGCAACGAGATCACGCCGGGCAACTTCGTCTTTCGCATGCGTGAGTTCGAGCAGATGGAGATGGAGTTCTTCGTCCCGCCCGCGGAGGCCGAGCGGTGGTTTGAGCACTGGACCGAGCAGCGGATGAATTGGTACACGGAGCTCGGCATCCGGCCCGACCACCTCAAGCTCCGCCCCCACGAGCGCGACGAGCTCTCCCACTACTCCAGCGCCACCAGCGACATCGAGTACCTGTTCCCGATCGGCTGGTCCGAGCTGGAGGGAATCGCCAACCGCGGCGACTTCGACCTGCGCGCGCATGCCGAGCACTCCGGGCAGAAGCTGGAGTACATCGACACCGCCAGCGGCGAACGCTACGTCCCCCACGTGATAGAGCCAGCCGCCGGTGCCGACCGGGCGCTGCTGGCGTTCCTCATCGACGCCTACGACGAGGACGAGATCGACGGCGAGAAGCGCACCGTGCTGCGCCTGCACCCGCGGCTGGCGCCGGTGAAGGTCGCCGTCCTCCCGCTGGTGCGCAAGGACGGCCAGCCGGAGCTGGCGGCCGAGATCCACCGGGCCCTGCGCGGGAGCGTCCAGTCCGAGTACGACGAGGGCGGGGCGATCGGCCGTCGCTACCGCCGCCAGGACGAGATCGGCACGCCGTGGGCGGTGACCGTCGATCATCAGTCGCTGGAGGACCGCACCGTCACGCTGCGTGACCGCGACAGCCTCGCCCAGGAGCGGATCGCCATCGATGCCCTAGGTGAGGAGATCGGCCGGCGGCTGCGGGCGCCGTGGCGCTCGCCGAAGCTGAACGACTGACGGCGCGGGGAGCGCGGACGCGAGGCTCAGCGCAGTCGCGCGCTGGCCGCGACGGTGAAGCCATCCGGCGCCGGGGCGGCACTCAGCGACTGGAAGTCCAGGTGCGGGTCGGAGAAGACGGTGACGGTGGCCAGGCCGCCGAAGGGCAGATCGGGCAGATCGGGAGTGACCAGGACCTGCCCCCCGGTGGCCGCGACGGTGGCATCCACGGTGGCGCTCACGCCGAGGAGCGTGGCGCTGCCCCGCAGGACCAGCTGCCCGTTGCCCTGGGCGACTGGTTGCACCGCGTTCAGGAACGGCACAGCGGCCCGGAGGTCGCTCTCGGTTACGCGCGCCGTGCCGGTGAGCGTGTTGCCCCGTACCCGTAGGCTCGCGTCTCGTAGCCGCAGGAGCCCGGCAGTGAGCTCCTGCACGGAGGCATCGAGGCTGCCGACGCCGCCGAGCTGGTCCAGCGAGGCGTCCAGCTGCGCGGAGCTACTGCTATAGCTGCCCATCCGGATCACGACCCGGTCGGCGTGGTGCCAGAGCAGCTTGATCGCCGGAAAGGCGTGCACCTCCACGGTGCTCACCTGCCCTGACCGGGCCAGCTGATCGCGCAGCCGCTGAGTGGCGATCCCGGGCAGGAGGAGCTGTGCCAGGGCCAGCAGGAGGAGGATCACCGCCGCGCTGAGCGGCAGGGCGAGTCGGCGCATCGGCCGTGAACGTTAAGGATATCGGCGCGTTGGCCAGCGCCCGAGCGAGGCCAGGCGGTTGCCCGGCGCGGCCGTCGCCCGGGAGCGCGCATTGCCCCCAGCCTCGGCGAGCATGCACAATCCGCCATCCGCGCGATCACCTCCTCCCCCTGGCCACATAAGCACGCCACACGTGCTTATGTGGCCAAGAGCCGATGAGGGTGCGACGGTTGGCGCGTGGCGCGTGGCGCATGGGAGGGCAGGCCCGGGTGAACCACCAGCCGCCGGGCGGAGACCGCCGGCGAAAGCAACCGCCGAGGCAGCGCACGAGCCTCAGCTGAGCACGGCCCGCGCGGCGGCGAGCGCCTGCTCCACCACCGGCGCGATCTGGAGCTCGGGCTCGCTGAGCTTGCGCACGGTGATCCCGTCGGCGAGCGCGAACAGGAAGGTGGCCAGCACCTCGGCGTCGGCGCGAAGCTCCAGCACGCCCGCCTGTGCCCGCGCGCGCAGGGCTCCCGCCATGGCGGCGCGCGTACGGCGACCGAGCTCAGCGAGCTCGGCGGCGATGTCGGCGTTGCGCTGGGCCAGCGTCATCATCTCGTAGAACATCACCACGGTGGTGTGTCCCGCGCCCTGCAGCTCCTCGAAGGACGCCACCAGCGCGGCCAGCACCTCCTCGGCGCTGCCGGCACCGGCCACCGCCGCCTCCATCCGCTCGATCCGCACCTCGCACTCGCGCCGCACGACCTCCACCAGCAGCCGCTCCTTGGTGGCGAAGTAGTAGTGCAGCAACCCCCGGGAGACGCCGGCCTCACGCGCGACCTGGTCGAAGGTCGCCCCGGCGATCCCGCGCGCGGCGACTGACCCGCATCGCCTCCACGATCCGCTGGGCCTTGTCCTGAGCGAGCTCACGGGTCGCTGCCATCTCAGCTGCGCTCGCTCCGGGCACGAACCACGAGTGTAGTCCCGGCACATCCGAAGAACCGCCGCCAGGTCGACCCAATGGCTGACTTCAGTCCTGGTCCTTTGACAGGGTAATTCCGGTGTGTCGACCGGCGGTCGTACTCCAACCTCTCGACTCTCCGGCCACGCGGATGATCACCGTCCCCGCCAACCACCCCACCCCCCTCTGCGGGCGGCCGTTGGACTGGATCGAGCTGGTGGCGGGCAGCGTGGGAGCTGGCGCCTAGGCGCCCAAAGAAAGAGGCGCCCCCCGGAAGGGGCGCCTCGGCAATGCTCCCCCAGAAGAGGTCTGGTGGCTATGCGGCGCTGACAGGTGCC
>JAABUQ010012809.1_pt1 | contig 10328 bp, 8 predicted proteins | sample 5560001 | NCBI WGS metagenome assembly JAABUQ01 (sample SAMN10711888, study PRJNA513371) | rock metagenome | isolation source: Antarctica rocks | place: Antarctica: Victoria Land, Finger Mt nord | collected 2015-12-18 | reverse complement strand
CTAACGTTTTCCGCCTTAATGCGCGAAACCAATCCGTCGGCGGTTAATCCGTAACCCGAGAGTAAGCCTGCATCCGGCTCGATCATGATGGCGCGGCTCTGGCTAGCATTGACAGAAACCGAACCTGCGCCGGTGACTGCAGAAAACTCGTCTGCGAGTTGATTCGTGAACAGGTCGTTGAGATCGCGTTGCGAGCGCCTGTTGTCCGTGACGAAGGCGGTGACCACCGGCAATGAATTCGGATCGAATTTGTTGATCTGCGGGGGCTGTAGCGTCGGGTCGTTGGGTAGTTGTGCGCGGATGCGATCTACCTGCTGCTGTACATCCACCGCGACGGTGTCAATGTTGACCCCATAATGGAATTGAGCGCGGACGCGACTGGAGCCTTCGGAACTCGTCGACTCGATATTGTCGATGCCGCTTACGCGGCTCACGGCGTTTTCAATCGGGCGGGTCACTAGGGTCTCCATCGATTCAGGGGCAACGTTGGGGTAGGTGACGTTGACGCTAATGATGGGAGGCGAAAAAGTCGGTAAGAGGGAGACTGCCAACCGAGGAAGCGCAAACACCCCGAGCACCATAATGGCGGTCGCGATCATTGCCACGGCTACCCGCCGGTGGACGGCAAACCGGGCGATGGAGTTGATGCCTTCGGTTGGGTGGTCCCTCAAAAATAGGCCCCCGGACTAGGTGTGATAAGTGCTAGCTATTTTGTACCCAGCGTAACTTAGGGGTCACGCTTCTTGGGTATCGGCCGAAGAGTTTGCCTCCGGAGCGGTGCGGAGTTGGGGCGACTGTGCCGTGAACGGTTCGCCGCCGCGGCCGCACTTACCGTGAACAGCTTAGCCAGGATAACTCCGCTGGCTTAAATTCTAATGAGAAACCGATGCTGATTTTTGGACAGTCACGACGTTATCTCTCAGTGAAAGCCCAGAGAACGGTGCCAGTATTTGCTCATGGACGCCAATGAACGTGCTCGTGTCGCGGTCGTTGACGACGACCGCCACATTCGCCAAATGCTCGAATTGGGGTTGCAGCGGGAAGGATTTCAGGTACAGACCGCCGCCGATGGGCAACAGGCGCTCGACTTGGTGCGTTCCTGGCAACCCGATGTCATTATCTTGGACGTCATGATGCCTAAGATCGACGGCTTCACGGTGCTCCCTATGCTCCGAAAAATCACGCAGGCGCCCATCATCATGCTGACCGCCAAGGCGGATAGCTCGGATAAAGTTCTGGGCTTGAACACCGGAGCCGACGATTACTTGGCTAAACCGTTTTCATTTGAGGAACTCATCGCGCGATTGTTAGCCAATCTACGCCGGCCACAGCTTATCGAAGAGGAAGTTTACCGCTGGCATGACGTAGCCGTTAACATGCAGACTCGCGAGTGCCGCAGGAGCGGTCAACTAATCGATTTGACCCAACGCGAGTTCGACTTGTTGAGCGTCTTCATCCGCGAACCGCGCCGCGTGTTCGGCAAGGAACACTTGCTGGAGCTGGTCTGGGGCCACGACTTTGAAGGCAGTTCGAACATCGTGGAAACCTATATTTCATACTTGCGAGCGAAACTTGACGTTCCAAGCGAGCCGTCATTCGTTCGCACAGTTCGTGGCGTAGGCTACAGTTTGGTTAAGGGGAACGCGTGAGTTTAGCGTCGCGGCTGGCGACGCTCTATTCCGTCATGCTTGCCATCATCGTGACACTAGTGATCGGCGCCTCATCGCTGGCTCTCATTTATGCATTGCAAGGCGTTGAAAGCGATGTGGTCATTTCGAAACACAGCGAAGCTCGATCGCTCGCAGAGCAATATCGCGCGCAAGGAATGACGCTCGCTCAAGCGGCGCCGCTCATGGTCAAGCAGCTTGGGAGCATCGGGTTGCGGGTAGCCATTTTCAGCCAGACGGGAAAGTATCTCGCCGGCGATCACCAGTTGAGTCTCCCAGGCAGGTCGCGGCGGGGACCTCCACCGCTCAATCATATGCTGCTTCACGTCATATTGCGAGGGGGCTCGCAGGCTATGCCTTCCGGAGAACATCGGGGATTTACGCCGATACGTGGCGGCTTTGTCGCCTTTGCACCAACTTCGAGTTTGTTACTGGTGACGCTGGCACCATACTGGAGGCTAATCTTTACCATCGGGCTGCTGGCCATTTTCTTGGCGTGGGTGTTGGGGCGCTTTTTTGCCCGACAGGCCCTTCGTCCGATTAACGAAGTAACCGGAGCGCTGAACGAATTGGCGCGAGGCGACTATGCGGAGCGCAGGTTCATGATGAGAGGCGGTGATGAAATTGCGTCGCTCACGTGCGCATACAACGACGCGACGGCGCAAGTAGCGCGCGCGATGGAGGAGCGAACGCGCACGGAGCAACGTATGCGTCAATTCGTGGCGGATGCTGGCCACGAATTGCGAACGCCGCTAACCGTGATCTCCGGATATATCGATGTACTTCAGCGCGGCGCAATCGCGGAGCCGAAGGTTGCCGCCAGCATTCTCACGACGATGACGCTTGAAAAAGAACACATGCGTACGCTGGTGGACCGTTTGATGCGCCTTGCGCGGCTCGAGGGAGATGGCGCCCCGAACACCGAGCCCATCGATCTGAGCGACTTGCTTGCCAGCCAAGCCGACGCTGTTCGGCGGCTTAACCCCAAGCACGACATCGACTACCGCGTCGACGGCGATCTTACCATCGACGCCGATCGGACCGAATTAAGTGAAGCGCTGTCCAACATCTTGGAAAATGCGGTGAAGTATGCGCCCGATAGCCCAGTCGAACTGCGAGGCTATCGCCAAGACGGGTCAACCGTCATCGAAGTATCCGACTTCGGACCCGGGATGTCGGAAATGGAAAAGACGCACGCTTTCGAGCGATTTTTCCGTGGCGACTTTCGCGGCGAGATCACGGGAAGTGGCCTCGGCTTAGCGATTGCAAAGCGCGCAGTGGAACGCGCCGGGGGAACGATCGGCATTTCGAGCACCGGAGGAAAAGGTACGACGGTAAGAATCCGCCTGTAACTAAAAAGCCGTGGCCACCGCTGCGCAGAAGAGATGCCCATGAGATTCGTTGCGGCATTGTTGCTTTTCATGACCTTTTGCTCGCTGCAACCGGTTGCCAAACCGTCGCGGGTCGTCTCAGCAAAGGAACCGCCGAGCGCGCGCATCCGCTTGCTGCAAGTGTTCGACTACGCTATGACCGAGCAACAGGCGACTGCGGCGGCCCCACGGTATGACGTAGTTTGGGGATCGGGAATCGGTAGGGCGGGCGCGACTGCGAGAGCCTGGCAGTTGGGGAATCCGCGGTTGCTCAATGCGCGTTATTTCGTGCAAGAATCAGACAACACCCCGATTTCAGGACACGATTTGGCATGGTGGCAAACAAACCATCCGACCTGGATACTGTACGACTGTGACACCCAAGACCACCCGACGCGCACCGTCGCGTATCAACCGAAGTTAAATGACGACGTGCCCTTGGATATCACCAATCCTAGCGTCGTTCAATATCAAATTCGCAGTGTTGGCGATTACGCGATCGCTCATGGTTACAATGCGATCGCTGCGGATCAGGTTCTTTTCTTCAACAACATGGGCAATCAGGTACCGGGATATTTTGGTTGCGGGACCTACGATGCCAACGGTAACTTTGTTCGTCGTTACCACATGAACGCGAGCGGTCACACATTTCCAAACCGCGATCCCCAATGGAAGCACGATACTGCGGCGTGGGTGGTCAGGGCAAAACGCTTGCTCCACACTGATCCCGTACTCGCTCCTCACCACCTCAAGCTGATCGTTAACCATCCGGCCGGCAGACTCGACGATCCCGATGAACGGACAATACTTGCCAACGTCGATGCCACTTTGGACGAAACTGGTTTTTCAAGCTACGGCGGCTATCTGCGGTCACCGAGCCTTTTCAAAACGACTCTGGATTACATGGAATACGCGCAATCCCATGGCGTGGGAATGCTAATCATCGATAAGTTTGCCGCCCCGGACGACGTTACCCCGCTCCAACTCGAGTATTCCATAGCTACCTATCTTATAGGCAACGAAGGCTCGGCCTATTTGATGGTTTCTCCGAGTAATGGTTACGGTTCCGAGCAATACCACCCGGAATACGCAACGAACGTCGGAACGCCGTGCGGTAAATACTTCGGAGGCGCAGGCTATGACAAGCAGAATCCAAATGTGTATTACCGGAAGTTTAGCAATGCCATCGTCGTAGTGAACTCGGGATCTTTCACGCGGCCGAGCGAACTCGCTCGTCTGAGCGCGCGTAAATCGTACCTCGACCTAACGGGCCGTCCCGTATCGCTTCCTCTAGCGGTTGATTCTGCCGACGGCTACGTTCTGCTCACGACGAATGGGTGCTCATCCTAGCGGAATTTTAAAAAAGCAAATGTCATGCTGAGCTCAGCATGACACTGTTCTTTTTACGAGCACAAGCGTCGAAGCTCGGTTAGGATGTTTTTTTGCCGGTGGCGATCAGATGCAAACCAAAACCTGCTCGTAAGGCGGACGCTTCAAAGGCTGCTCGCAGCCCTACTTTCCCTAAAACTGCGCGCACTTTCATCGAGTTGACCAAACGGTAAAGCCCTTTTTGGCTGCCTCTTAAAATCAGCGAACGTACACGCACGGCCTCGAAACGAGAGCGAACGAGTACCCGCAGTTGCTCTTTGGTGAGAATGTTTTCTATGGGCTGATGCGATCGCGATTCCTCGGGCATCGCCAGCACCGTTCGAGCGTTCGGCGTTGTAAGGATCAGGTGGCCGCCCGTTTTCAATAGCCCATGGGCCACATCGATATAGCGTTGCTGATCCTCAATATGTTCGACGACTTCGTGGCTAACGACGATGTCAAACGATCCCGGCGGATAAGCCCAAGTCGTCGCATCGGCGCACTCAAAACGTACATGCGAGAAGCGTTGGCTCGCCATCTGAACGGCTACATCCGACAACTCGACCCCGAGAGTATCGCCAACGCACCCCAGCATGGCTGTAAGCCAACCGGTGCCGGCTCCTAATTCGCAGATGCGCGGCCGCACGCAGCCCGTCGCGATGATTTCCTGGAGAACAGCAATGGCGCGCGCTAATTGTAAAGAGTTCGCGTAGCCTCTCTCCGCGATGCTCCATTCAGCATTGTAATAGCCGATTTGAGAATTTAGAGCCGACATGTCTCGAACGTTCACCTAAGATACTACCGACCCCTCGCTCACCTTCGAACCTCACGCCTTTGAGTGGTAACACAAACTGTCTACAGTCACGGTCTCCTTACCGGCTTGCGGCACCGATGAACGGCCGCCGCTAGCCCTTGTATCCGCGGATCGCATATCACTGGTTGTTCCGGCTTTTAACGAGGCGCCCACTCTGGAGCGTAATGTGGAAACGCTGCGTAGCTATTTGGAGTTATGGCTGCGCGATTCGTACGAGATCCTTATTGTCGATGATGGTAGCGCTGACCAAACTGGTGCGATTGCCCTAGCGCTCGCATCTCGGCATCCTACGATTAAGGTTGGACATCATGTCTCCAATCGTGGCCTTGACGCCGCGGTGCGCACGGGCGTTGAAATGTCTTCGGGAGACTACGTGGTCGTGTGGGATGCCGACCTCACCTACGCCACAAGCACGATCGAGGCGCTTGTTGGCGCGGCGCAAAGGGGCTCTTATGATATCGTTCTAGCGTCGGCGTATATGCGGGGTGGCAAATCCACCGCTGTTCCATTCCTGCGTCGATGGCTCAGCCGGAGCGCGAATTGGTTGCTGTCACTGGCCGTACATGCAGAGTTTGCCACGCTCACCTGCATGGTCCGCCTGTATCGCCGGGCGATCCTGGAGGATTTGCTGACGCTCTTCCCACAGGCGGGAACGACTTTTGAAATTCTGCTAGCGGCGCGAGCGCACGGCGCAGCGATCCATGAAATTCCAGCACACTTGGATTGGTCGGCGCAAAGCATCGACCGCGCAAAACGCATGGCGCCAGGACGAATGCTGAAATCGGTTTCAAATGTCGTGTGTTGTGCACTGCGGTATCGGCCCGCACTTCTATTTGCCATACCAGGTCTGTTCCCAGGATTATTGCCATTAGCAGTCGCGACCGCAGTTCTTTTCCATGGCTCTGTTCGCACCGTTTGGTACGTCGCGCTAATCACGATGGTACTCCAATATTCGAGCCTGCTCGCCTTTACATGGCAGCTGCGAGCGTTTTTCACTAGAATCTTTGGAAGAAAACGGGTGATGTCCCTTGACTAGTGCCACTATTTCTCCGCCAACCGCGATGACGCTACCATCAGATCAAGACAGTTCCGGACGGACGCTCGGGAGAGAAGAGATGCAAGCCTTAGCCGCCGTCATTAGCGGCGGGACCCTTACGAGCACGAAGGGCGAATTTGTACGGCGATTCGAAAACGGCTTCGCATCGGCCGTGGGTGCCAAGTTTGGTCACGCGTGCTCCTCCGGCACCGCAGCACTGCATACCGCCATCGCCGCTTTGGACATTGACCCCGGAAACGAAATCGTAACCTCCCCAATTACGGATATGGGTGCGATTGCGCCGATCCTCTACCAAGGTGCGATACCTGTTTTTGCGGATGTCGATCCACATTCGTGTAACGTTACGGCGCAAACCATCCAAAACGTTCTAACGCCTCGTACCAGGGCGATCATTGTCACCCATTTATTTGGTAACCCATGCGAAATGGATGAAATTATGGCGCTCGCAAACCGCTATGAGATCGACGTCATCGAGGATTGCGCGCAAGCGCATCAGGCGACCTATGCCGGCACGAAGGTTGGAACTCTGGGCAAGATCGGCTGCTTTAGCTTACAACAAGGCAAGCACATAACCACGGGCGAGGGCGGAGTGGTCGTCACGAGCGATGAGTCCCTTGCTCGGCGAATGTACCTGTTCATCAACAAAGCCTGGGGCTACGGAGATTCTGACCCGGACCATTATTTCTTGGCTTTGAATTACCGCATGTGCGAATTGCAAGGTGCCGTAGCGCTCGCGCAACTCGCCAAACTGCCGGGGGTCGTTCACGAGCGCATCCGCTCGGCGCAGATGCTCACCGCGGCGCTGGCGGATATGCCCGGGATTCTACTTCCCAAAGCCCCGCAGCGGGCGACGCACGTTTATTGGAAGTATGCCTTAACCATCGGCTGCGATGTGTACCCGCAAGGACCGGCGGGTTTTGCAAAATTACTGAAAGATAGCGGCATTGTATCGGTGCCGCGATATATTCAAAAGCCGGCCTTTATGTGCAAGGTCATCGCGGAGCAGAAGACCTTCGGTTCCAGCCACTATCCGTTCAATCTGGCTGATCCACAAGCGGTGAATTACGATCGCGCCCGCTTCCCAGGAACTTTCAGCGGCTTGCAATCAATTCTGGTGCTGCCCTGGAACGAACATTACCGTAAAGAACACGTCGACTACATCGCCGGCGCCATACGCGACGCCGCCGAGCGGCTGCAAGAATGGGCGATCTAATGCGCACTCTGAACATTGGCATCGTCGGTGCCGGAAACATCGCGCAAGTGTACGGCGATGCGGTGCTCGGCCTTGATAGCGTGAAGATCACCGGTATCGCCGATGTCATTAGCGATGCAGGGAATGCGCTTTCGACAAAATTAGGATGTCCGGCCTTTAGCAGTTACCAAACCATGGGGTTTGAAGCGAACCTCGACGCGGTCATAATTTGCACTCCGCCGATAACGCATTCACCAATCGCCCAGTACTTCGCGCGATGCGGCGTTCACGTGCTTTGTGAAAAGCCGCTAAGCATCGATGTTCCGAGCGCAAAATCGATGCTGCGCTGCGCTGCGGAGAACGGCATCATCCTGACCATGGCCTCAAAGTTTCGCTTCGTGGATGACATGATTTCGGCACGTAACCTGATCGCTTCAGGGAACCTTGGGGAGATCGTGCAGATTGAGAACACGTTTACTTCCTACGTGGATATGTCGCAACGTTGGAACGCAATCCGAACTTTTAGCGGCGGCGGCGTCCTCATCGACAACGGTACCCACGCTTCCGATATTTTCCGCTTCCTCATGGGACCGCTCTTGCAAGTGCACGCGGTGGAGGCGAAGCGCGTGCAGCGACTGCAAGTTGAAGATACTGCTTCGTTCACGGTGCGGGCAGCGTCGGGCGCTCTGGGAACCAGCGATCTGTCCTGGAGTCTTCAGAAGCCGACGGATAGTTTTATTCGCATCTATGGAACCGGCGGAACCTTGTTTGTGGGTTGGAAAGATTCACGTCTGCTCGCCAGGGGCTCTTCAGATTGGGACACAGTGGGTCGAGGTTACGATAAACTCGGAGCTTTCAAGGGACAAATCGAAAACTTTGTGCGCGCGATTCGCGGCGAGGAACAAATTGAGGTAACGCCAACAGAGGCGCTCGCCTCCGTCGAGGCTATTGATGCCGTGTACGCCTCAATCCGCTTCAATCGCTGGGCGTTCGTACGAGCCGCAGGTCCTGGCGACGCCTTCGGAAACGAGCGGCGGACGCCGCTGTTGCAAAGCGCATGATAGTCGCGCCCCCGCGCATTCATGAGAGTGCCATCGTTGAGGATGGCGTGGTTATAGGCGATGGTACGGCGATATGGGATAACGTGCACATTCGCCGCGATGCAATCCTCGGTGCCGACTGCATCGTCGGCGAAAAAAGCTACATCGCATACGACGTGCGAATCGGGAACCGCGTCAAAATCAACGCCTTTGTATATATTTGCGCGGGCGTGACACTCCAGGACGGCGTCATGGTCAGTGCGGGTACGGTTTTCACGAATGACCGTTTTCCACGAGCAACAGAACCCACGCTATCACGTTTGCGCGGATCGGACCCTGACGAGTCCACGAGGACGACGCTAGTGAAAAATGGCGCCACCATCGGTGCCAACGCTACCATTGGGACGGACTTGAGTATCGGTGCTTTCGCCATGGTGGGTATGGGTGCCGTGGTCACAAAATCGATTGCCGATTTCCACCTCGTTATCGGCAATCCCGCGCGCTGTGTTGGATGCGTTTGCCGATGCGGAGAACTCATCCACAGATTCGATCCGCACGTCGCGTTGCCGCACTGTACCTGCATATGTTCCGCGTGCGGGCGCGCCTATGAAGTTATGGCCGGCCGGGTTACGGAGTCGTCATAGGCTCCCAGGAACGCTGCGCCATCATCGGCGGCGGGATGCTGGGGATGACTTTGGCGCTGCGGCTAGCGCGCGCCGGGCAAGCAGTGACTATTTTTGAGGCAGCGCCAGCGCTGGGTGGCTTGGCGTCACCGTGGCAGATGGACGATATCGTTTGGGATCGACACTACCACGTGATCTTAGCTTCCGACGAGCACCTCCGCAGCATGCTGCGGGAGTTGAGTCTCGACGATACAATCAACTGGGTCCAAACGCGCACCGGCTTCTATATCGACGGCAAATGCTATTCGCTCTCAAACATCGCCGAGTTTTTGCGCTTTCCGGCGCTCGGACTGATCGACAAATTGCGGTTAGGCCTGACCATTTTTCACGCCGCTCACCTCCGCGACTGGCTGCCTTTGGAAAAGCAACTTGTTGCCGACTGGCTGCGGCGCTGGTCAGGTAAGAAGACCTTCCAACGCATATGGCTTCCCCTGTTGCGCGCAAAGCTGGGCGATAACTATCGAAAGGCTTCGGCGGCATTTATTTGGGCGATCATCGCACGGATGTATGCCGCGCGCCGGTCAGGTCTCAAGCAGGAGCAATTCGGTTACGTACCCGGCGGATATGCCAGCATCATCGGCGCGTTGAAGCGAGAACTCGAAAAGCACGGCGTTGCCATTCAGACGTCAGCAGCAGTATCGCACGTGGAACCCGATGGCCGGGGCGTTCGCGTGGTACGCGGCGACGGAAGAGAGGAGCGCTTCGACCGGTGCATCGTTACGCTTGCTGCGCCACTGTGCCGCATACTTTGTCCCTCTCTGCAACCTGAGGAACGGCGACGTTTGGAAAACGTCAGTTACCAAGGGATCATCTGCGCATCACTGCTGCTCGCGCAACCGCTCAGTCCCTACTACATCACGAACGTTGCAGATCCCGCGCCTTTTACGGCCATCATCGAGATGTCGGCTCTAGTGGACCGTGCGCAGTTCAAGGGCAAGACGTTGGTGTATCTGCCAAAATACGTTGATACGGCGGACCCAGCTTTCGAGCTGAGCGACGCGCAGATCCAGGAAAGTTTCGTTAGCGCGCTCGAGCGGATGTGCCCTGGTTGGAACCGCGCTAGCATGCTAGCCTTCAAAGTTTCGCGCGTGCGGCACGTGTTGCCGATCCCAACTCTTGATTATTCGGCAAACGTAC
>JAABUQ010012808.1_pt1 | contig 10330 bp, 11 predicted proteins | sample 5560001 | NCBI WGS metagenome assembly JAABUQ01 (sample SAMN10711888, study PRJNA513371) | rock metagenome | isolation source: Antarctica rocks | place: Antarctica: Victoria Land, Finger Mt nord | collected 2015-12-18 | reverse complement strand
TCCAACCACTACATCCAGAGTTGATGTTCTCATTAGAACTGCGTTGGATTTGATTAATCCCAAGCATTTAAGAAACTGGTTTACAAACTGTTGCTACTGTGCCTCATAAACATGCAATCTGCTGTAATTTCTGGGGATGGTTTTGTCTGCCAGATATTTAAGCCCCAGGCATCTGTGGGTTTAAGGTAGACAGCTTTTTCTCTAGGTCGATTGAGGTCAAATTCAAACCGCGATCGCTGCACCACAATCTGAGTATCTGCGATCTTCGTCCAAGTTGCAGTGAAAGGATCTTCTTCCCGCCTGCGATCGGCTTCACTGATAGCAAAGAGTGCTGCCACATCCGCCCGGACCTCATGACCATCATGAAGTGCTACAGCTACTACAGGTCCGTTTCCTTCAACCAACAACCAGCTAGCTTGCGTCATCTCACTTAATGCTGTCTATGCTCTACATATTAATAGGCAAAGGGTAAACCAAGGCTAAACTTCCGTCATGGCAACGATTTGAGCCGTCGTTAACTCCAACTGAGGAAACGTGGGAGAAATAATGGTGGCAACTCCACAATACATTTGTGCTTGGTATTCACCATCAATTAGGCGGTTAACAGTTACAGTCGGTTGCTTTGGCGATCCGATGTACTGAACCCCTCCCAACCCAGCATAATCGACAATCCAATATTCCAAGATGCCTAATGTTTCATACTCATTTAATTTGATCCGGTAGTCGTCTCGCCAATTGGTACTGATGACTTCAATCACTAAAGGTGGTGGGATGTAGGCGGCAGCGGAGGCAGAACTTTGGCGCATTCTTTCCCATTCTTCTTTAGCAAACACCACAATGTCTGCTTTACGACTCGATTCATTAACGTCTAGAGCCGAGTTCAATCTAACTTGTTTACTTTGACGGGGAATGTAGGGCAGGTTAAAAGATTGGCAATGGTCAATCAGTTGGCGACATAGCCCATCGACAACATCCTCATGTTTGGCTGTGGGTTCGCTCTGGGGCACGGTAACTCCCTTAACTAGCTCGAATGACCTACCGGAGCCGTCATCCCAGTTGAGAAATTCCTCAAAGGAAAGGGGTTTGTGGACGATTGCGACGACCATTGTTGTTAACCTTTTGAACAGATTGGCTCTCTTGTTTGTCTATTGTCCTCGCCCTGGTTTGCAATCGGCAAAACCAAGAGCTTCATCATCTAGAAAACTAGCGATCGCCATTTCAACTACTGCCTCGATCGGGTATTCAATCTCGGTAGCACGGGCTATGTATGCCAGTCTGATTCGCTCTGGCATTCGGTCTAAAATCACTTGAGCATCAGCAGATTTAAGTTGCTCTAATTCGGCAGATTGCATCAGTCTAACTCTCCATCGGAATCTGAACGTTGTACGGCGGCTCGGTTGCTCTCAAGATGATTGCTTCTAACTCCGATAGTAACGTTGTGCTTCTCCAATAACGAATCGGATGAATGGCAATTCTAACGTCTTCATCGCTATATTTATCCAGCCATGCCCATAAAAATGCTTTGTGCCCATTACTGAAGCGCCCACGCAAGCTTTTAGTTTTGCCGATGTACAACAATCCCTCATGTTTATGTTTAACTGCATAGATTCCAGGGCGAGAGGCAATGTTACTAAACTCACGATTCAATGGAGAGCACTCATTGAAGGGAGTAAAGACGAACGCATTGAGGATTTGTCGCGCCTCTACTCTGATTTCTTCATCATCGTTAGTCATTAAGAATCATTCAATCTGAAGTTCTAGCAAGCAATAGAATTATTCATAATACAGATGAATTGCTGCTTTCGACGGCACTTGAGTAAATTTGCGTTCAATTTTGTTATGCGATCGCACTACATTCTGAAAGTCTTATAATAAATAATCCCGCTTCATTCATTTCATTTGTTTTGTTTGCTTCGATAAACTATTACCATAACTCGTACTAGACTGCTATCCAGTCTGAGTTTTGAGTTAGCTGATTTGAGCTAGAACTGATATAAATCACCTCAAGATTTAAACCTCAATTAGGCAATTCTAAGGACAAACATGTTTCGAGCAAATCCTCAACGGACTGGATTTTACAACACTGATGGTGTCCATCAAGGGGGAAAATTGAAGTGGAAGCTTCAACTTACCATACCTTATTTGGCTCCTGATGCTTGCCCTGTAATAGCTGATGGGTTGATCTGTATTGGGAGTTCTCAAGGACCTCTCTATTCGGTAGATGCCCAAACCGGACAGCAGAAGTGGACATTCAATGCCGGATGTAGGGCGATCGGTTCTCCCTCAATTGCTGATGGAGTTGTGTATGTCGGCACCAGTGATGGCACCTTCTACGCTATTGTGCTTCAGACAGGACAGCAGAAATGGAAGTTCAAGATTGCGGAAAAGCTAGCTGGTGGAGAGTACTACTCACCCATAGTTGCGAATGGAGTCATCTATGTGAGCAGTCCTGATGGTCGTCTATATGCTTTGGCAACTCAAACAGGACAGCAAATCTGGTCATTTAGCAATAAGGGAAATCAGCTAACTTCTCCGCCAACAATTGCTGATGGGATACTTTACTTCGGGAGTCATGATGGGTGTCTGGTAAGCGTGGATCTGGAAACCAGAAAACAGCGATGGATATTTCAATCAACCTTCCACCTCGGTCCTTTTCAGTCGGCAATTGCGGATGGAATCGCCTATTGCGGTAGCAGAGGTCCAACACTCGTTGCTTTAGACATCCAAACCGGAGAACCAATCTGGGTCTTTGAGCCAGACAATAATACGCTACTTCCTTTTGTGCTGCTGACTTACCCTGCAGTAGCAGATGGAATAATCTGCGTTGGCGGCAGCAACAGCGTTATATACGCATTAGATGGAAGCACTGGACAACAAATCTGGGCATTCCGAACCGAAAGTGAATTGCTGCCTTCTTGCCCAGTAATTGCTGATGGGATAGTTTATGTTGGAACTTGTGGCTCTCTATGGGCAATAGAGCTGCAGACGGGACAGCCATTATGGAAGTTCGACTCGCCAGAACCAGAACTACGGTTAAAGGAGCCAAGAGGTTGGCTCCCCCAAGTGGGTAAGTGGGCTGCAGCAATGGGCTGGGCTAGTTACAGTTCCAAAGTCTGTTCTCCATCTGTAGCCGATGGAGTGGTTTATATCGAAGTATGTCATGACTTTTATGCGGTTCTTTGTGCCTTGCACTAGAAAGGTTGCCTCGTGTAAATTTTCCGTTGGTAATTCGGTAGGCTACGGAAGAAAGCGCGGATTTGATGTCATAGGTATTGAGAGAGGGGTAGTGGCAAATGAAAGTCCCCAAATTCCTTAGACAAGAATATCTTTTACTCCTTGAGTATTTCCCTAACTTGCAAGACCATGACTCGACTATACTAAAGTCTCCATTACAACACATTATCAACGATATAGATTCTGTCCTGTAGCGTGTCCCTCGGCAGTATAGAGTAGTTCCCGTTCTAACAGGGCATTGATTAGCATTGATTTACCAGCGCTGAAGGCACCAGCAAAGACAATTTCAAACGTGGGGAAGGTTGCTTTCCTGAGCCAAGACTGAACTGGTGCGATGTTCTGCGATCGCAAGTCATGTTCGTTATCAGCTTGGTTAACGACTGTAAACAGAAGTACTAAAAAACTTGTCATCCGTGCAGTGGTTCAAAGTGTACCCGATCGAGGTCTAGAAGCATTAAAGTACTCAGCTTATATTAGCTTTAATCTCAACCATCACCTGACATGACCAGCAGCGAAATTGAATGCGCTCCCATCCGCTCAGTGTAAATCGGCTTTTATGCAACTTCTGTCCTCTTCAACCTGTGATTGATTGCTCAATTATTAACGGTTGGAGTCGCCTATTTCGTTAATCCTGCATGGTGGGATGTCCATGTTTGGCTAGTCCGAGGATATAGTGGACTGTCATTAATCTTACTGGGATGGTCATTTATCACCCATTCTTCGCGCCGAATACAAAGTCTTACCGCAAGTCTACCAGTGCTGCTTGGACTACAATTTGCCAGCATTCATCTGAAGAATCCTCTGCACCTAGAGGTACTCCATCCTCTGATTGGATTTGCGCTGCTTTATGTTTCTTCAAGTCTTGTCCATCGTATATGGCACAGTCTGTCGCCCAACTATCAGCACAATGAGCAAATTTAAGAGGTAGAAATGACACAAGATACAATTTTTGGACCCTTCTTTGCCACAATATTTTTAACACTCATAGTCTGGGTGTATATGTATATCCGCTGGATCAGTTTCATCACAAGCACAAAGATCAGCCCTAAAGATCTTGCTGTAGCTGGTACACTAGCGCAAATCTCGCCACCTGCCGTATCCAATCCATCGGATAACCTGAAGAACCTGTTTGAGATTCCGGTACTTTTCTATGCGCTGGTGCTATATCTGTTCATCACGCAGCAGGTGGATGCAGTGTATGTGAACGCCGCGTGGGTTTTCGTTGTATTTCGCGCCTTGCACAGCGCTGGCTATTGCACATTCAATCTCATCATGCTTCGGTTCTATCTCTACCTATTTGCCACCCTCGCAGTATGGTTCATCGCGCTCCGCGCTGCTTTTACTCACTTTATGTAAGTACGTTCTCCATGCCAACACAACATAACTCATTTGAACGAAAGGTTCGTCAATCTCCGCCTAGTAAGCTAGTAGTATGGGGATTAAACAACGAAACACTTTAAGATCTGCGTGGCAAAACCTGCGTCAAACACTTGCAGTATTGCAGTACGGCGGACGCGCTGTGGGTTTGGTATGGCATACCAGCCGCTCAATTACAATAATTGTTGCCGCCCTCACCTTGGTAGCTGGGCTGCTGCCAGGAGCGATCGCCTACATTGGCAAGTTAATTATTGATGGGGTAGTTTTGGCTTCTCGCTCCGGTAGTGAAAGTAGTCGCGCGATCGCTCTTGGCTATCTAGGACTGGAAGCGATCGCAGTGGCGTTGCTGGCAGGGGGAAAACAAGGACTTTCGCTCTGTCAATCTTTACTACGAGTTTTGTTAGGTCAAAAGGTAAACGTTCTAATTTTAGAGAAGGCACTAACACTGCACCTAGTTCACTTTGAGGACTCAGAATTTTACGACAAGATGACTAGGGCGCGGCGAGAGGCATCAATTCGTCCTTTAAGTTTGGTCAGTAATACCTTCGGTTTGCTGCAAAACACACTCTCACTCGCGATCTATGGTGGCTTACTGCTACGGTTTAATTTTTGGGCAGTGGTTGTACTGATGGTAGCAGCAGTGCCTGCCTTCGTCGCCGAAACTCGCTTTGCTGGACAGGCTTTCCGCTTATTTCGCTGGCGAGCGCCAGAAACTAGGGAGCAAAATTATCTGGAAACTCTGATCGCGCGGGATGATTATGCAATGGAAGTCCAGCTTTACCAGCTCGGACCAAGTATGCTAAAACGCTACCATGACATCTTTGAGAGATTCTACCGCGAAGACCGCACCCTGACGATTCGGCGGGGAGTGTGGAGCTACTTATTAAGCTTACTCAGCAATGCTGCCTTCTACGGTACGTATGCCTGGATCGTGATGGAGGCGATCGCCGGACAGATTTCTCTAGGAGAGCTGACTATGTACTTAACCGTATTCCGACAGGGACAGTCTACCTTCTCTACCGTCCTCAGTTCCATCGGCAGTATGTACGAAGACAGCCTCTATATGTCTACTCTCTACGAGTTTCTAGAGCAGGACATTCCTGCATACAAAGGTTATGCCACTAAAGGTTTAATTCCTGGAGACGGTATTCGCTTTGAGAATGTGTCATTTAGCTACTCAGGAAACCCACAACCAGCTTTAAAACAAGTCTCACTCCACCTGAAACCTGGAGATAAACTGGCAATTGTTGGTGAGAATGGATCGGGAAAAACTACTTTGATCAAGCTCTTGACTAGAATATACCAACCTGATTCAGGTCGAATTTTACTAGATGGCTTGGATTTACAAGAATGGGATATTACCGTTTTACATCAACGGATCGGTGTAATTTTCCAGAACTTTGTCCGTTACCAGTTCACAGTGGGAGAGAACGTAGGTGTTGGAGATGTAACCCACGTAGCAGATCGATCTCGCTGGGAAGAAGCAACTCAAAAAGGCATGGCTCGTTCTTTTATTGAGCAACTACCAGCAGGTTTTGGCACGCAACTAGGGCGTTGGTTTAAAGGAGGGCAGGAACTTTCGGGAGGGCAATGGCAGAAAGTCGCCCTTTCACGGGCTTTTATGCGTACTGGAGCAGATATCTTAGTACTGGACGAACCAACAGCAGCGATGGATGCTGAGGCTGAGGTGCAGATTTTTGACCATTTACGTGCGGTGACTCAGAACCAGATGGTGATTGTTATTTCTCACCGTTTCTCTACTGTGCGTCTAGCCGATCAAATCGTGGTTCTGGCACGAGGAGAATTAGTAGAGCAGGGCACTCATGAAGAGTTGTTGCAAGCTAATGGACGTTATGCCCGACTCTTCTCACTTCAAGCAGCAGGATATCAATAAGAATATGCCCGTAAATGTTAAGCACTTTTCCTTTTTCGTTCTATCGATTCGATAACTTGCCTTTCGCTAACATCTAGATTGTGGGACAGGGTAAATGCATTTTAAGTTAAGAGCTAAAGGGGATTTCTCACATCACCCTCAAATAAAATTCTTACAGTGAAATAGACAATAAACAAAAATATGATGAAAGTTTGGGAAATACAACAGCAAAAAGCTGGTTTGGATGCATTAACTTTAACCCAAAGACCAGAACCTCAACTAATACCAGGGCAAGTACTCGTCAAAATTTGTGCTGCTTCCTTAAATTACCGCGACTTGCTGACAGTCAAAGGTGCCTACAATTCCAAACAGCAGTTACCGTTGGTTCCTCTATCAGATGGCGTGGGTGAAGTTGTTGCCGTTGCCGATGGTGTGACTCGCGTTAAGGTTGGCGATCGCGTCGCTGGCATTTTCATGCAGCAGTGGGTGGCTGGTAAGTTTTCACCCGAAAAAGCTAACTCTGCTCTGGGTGGAGCGATAGATGGGGTTTTAGCTGAATACGTGGCGCTACAAGCAGAAGGCGTGGTTCAGGTACCAGCACATCTATCGGATGAAGAAGCTGCTGCGTTACCTTGTGCTGCTGTAACCGCTTGGCACGCACTCATAACTGAGGGCAATTTAACAGCAGGCGATACAATTCTGGTGCAGGGTACTGGAGGAGTTTCAATCTTTGCTCTGCAATTTGCCAAAATGGTCGGAGCGCGGGCGATCGCGATATCCAGTAGTGATGAAAAGCTAGAGCGCGCTCGGACTCTAGGTGCTGCTGATGGCATTAACTACAAAACCACACCCGACTGGGATAAACAAGTCTGGAAACTAACTAACAGCCTTGGAGTCGATCACGTTGTTGAGGTGGGTGGTGCTGGCACTCTGAATAAATCGCTCCGTGCTGTACGAATGGGTGGTCGAATTAGTCTGATTGGTGTACTGAGTGGAACCAGTGGCGAAATCAGCACAGCTTCTATTCTGCACAAAAATATTCGAGTTCAGGGCATCTATGTCGGCAGTCGCGAGATGTTTGAAGCAATGAATCGTGCGATTGCACTGCATCAAATCAAACCCACAATTGACCGAGTGTTTCCGTTTGAGTCAGCACGAGAAGCTTTAGCATACATGGAAAGTGGAGCGCACTTCGGCAAAATCTGTATCAGGTTTTAATGGCGATCCAAACTTACTTGTTTACTTTCTGCTCGTCAAATTGACGCTGTAATTGCCGCATGGCTTGATACATTTCTGGTAAACGCCTGTAAATAGCTGCCGTCTTGACAAACAATTTGTGTGGGATGGCTGGAATGCCAGTAACAATTGCTCCTGGCTCCACATTGTGATGCAGTCCTGCCTTAGCAGTAGCGATCGCTCCATCCCCCATTTTGACGTTATTACTAATTCCTGCTTGACCTGCTAGCATAACTCGATTTCCCAAAGTCACGCTCCCTGATAGTCCCGCCTGACCTGCTATAGCACAACTCTGTCCTACTTGACAACCGTGTGCTATATGTACTAAATTATCGATTTTAGTATTACGGGAAATCCGTGTTTCTCCTACCGAAGGTCGGTCAATTGCACTACTGCAACCAACCTCGACTTCATCCTCTAACACAGTGCGTCCAGACTGCTCCATCTTAAATAAACCTACAGATGTGGGGACGAAACCAAAGCCTTCGGCACCGATAACGGCACTGCTGTGAATCACACAATCAGCTCCAATCAGAGTCCGCTCGTGAATTGTACAGTTAGCATGTAGTATGGTGCGATCGCCAATCTGTACTTCTGGGTAGATGACTACGTTGGGATAAATACAAACTCCATCTCCAATTTTCACTCCTGCTTGAATCGCTACATGAGAACCGATATAGACATCTGTGCCAATGTGAGCTGAGGGGTGGATTACTGCTGTGGCGTGAATCTCTGGAGTTGGTCGAAATGGTTGATAGAATAGCGCGATCGCTCTAGCAAACATTAATCTAGGTTGGGATGTAGCGATCCAAGCGATTCCTCGTGCCGTTGCCTGAGCATGTAGCGCCTCATTCATCGGTAAAATCAAAGCACTTGCAGCCGTCTTCTCAATCTCAGTCACAAATTGCTCCCCATCGACAAAACTGATGGTGCCAGAACTTGCTTCGTCTACTGCTGCTACTCCGGTAATTTTTAAATCGCCATCTGCATCATTAATTTGCTTAGATGTCAAGCTACTAAACGTAACTGCGTCACCTAATTTTTGGACTAATTCACTAAATCTCATCTTCATGTACTCTCCGTCTCATCAATGCGGTGTTGAACTTGCTTCAGGGAGCGATCGATTTCTGGCAAGCGACGGTAAGTAACTGCTGCCTTGAGAAAGGCTTTATGAGGAATAGCAGGGTAACCACCAACAACTCCACCTGGTTCTACATCTTGGAAAATTATAGTGCCAAAAGTAGCGATGGAGCGATCGCCCATCTTGACACGATTGGAAATTCCGACCTTACCTGCCAGAGTGACAAAATTCCCGATCTCACAGCTTCCTGCCACGCCAACTTGACCAGCCATTAAGCAGTTTTGACCTACCTGGCAACTATGACCAATTTGTACCATGTTGTCGATTTTAGTGTTGTAGCCGATCCGCGTTTCTCCAACCGCCGGACGATCGACCGCGCTGTTGCACCCGATTTCAACTCGATCCTCTAATACTGTGTAGCCGGATTGTTCCATTTTCACCCAGCCAGAGGGTGTCAAGACAAAGCCAAAACCTTCAGAACCAATGACGGCACCACTGTGAATCATGCAATCTGCCCCAATTTGAGACCGCTCGTGAATCGTGCAATTAGCATGTAAGACAGTGCGATCGCCAATCTGAGCTTGTGGGTAAATCACGACATTGGGATAAATGCAGACTCCATCACCAATTTTGACTCCAGCCTCAATCACTACATGAGCGCCAATATAGACTTCCTTACCCAACTGAGTAGAAGGGTGAATCACAGCAGTCGGGTGAATTGCAGCAGGTGGGCGGAAAGGTTGATAAAATAGCGCAATCGTTTGGGCAAACAACAGTCGCGGGTTGGAAGTGGCAATCCAAGCCATACCACGCTCTTGTGCTTGTGCCTGCAAAGCTTCATCCGGAGGTAAAATCAAAGCACTAGCTTCTGTCTTCCCCACACGATTAGCATAATTTACTCCCTCTACATAGGTGAGGGTACTAGGAGTTGCCTCATCAACTGCAGCCAAGCCACTAATTTCTGGATTGCAAGCCCCGTTTAAACCGAGGCTATTACAACTTGCTGCCTCACCCAACTTTTCTACTAAATCACTAAATTTCATGCTTCCCTTACTCGTGTACAGGCGGGTTTAACCAGGATATCTGTTTTCGTCGTGCCGCTCACGCCCATTACTGCCTGCCATCGCTTGACCCGCTAACCAAGCAGTTGTCCAAGCACTTTGAAAATTAAATCCTCCAGTCACGCCGTCAATATCCAAGATTTCTCCAGCAAAGTAAAGACCTGGAGCTAAGCAACTTTCCATCGTTTTAAAGTTTACTTCCTTGAGATTGACACCTCCACAGGTCACAAATTCTTCTTTAAAGGCACCTTTGCCCTGAATGAAATATTGTCCTTGAGTGAGTTCTTGCACCAGTTGGTTCAGAGTTTTATGAGACAGCCCCGCCCAACGATCTTCGGTTGCGATACCCGCACGAGCAACTAAATACTGCCAGAGACGACGCGGTAAATCTACTGGGCAATTGGGCAAAATGGCTTTTCTCGCCCACTCAGATTTAACTTCTAGTAATTTTTGCCGCAAAACTTCAGG
>JAABUQ010012807.1_pt1 | contig 10332 bp, 7 predicted proteins | sample 5560001 | NCBI WGS metagenome assembly JAABUQ01 (sample SAMN10711888, study PRJNA513371) | rock metagenome | isolation source: Antarctica rocks | place: Antarctica: Victoria Land, Finger Mt nord | collected 2015-12-18 | reverse complement strand
AGCTTTTTTCGCGTTCTCGGCACCAAGTCTGTACGCCGCCACCACGCCGGGGATCTCGTCGCGATCCAAGGCCCGGGGGGTTTCGAACCCTTTCTGGGGTCGGATCAGGCTGACGTGGCCGGCGGGGCGGATCGCGCTCGGGGCCACGGGAGCCTTGCCGCTCAGGTAGATTGGGTCGGAGATCCGCCCGACGTGCCAGAGCTGAAGGAGGATCGTCCCCTTCGCGCCGTGGACGGCCTCCGTGATCAGCTTCCAGCCGGCCACCTGCTCATCGGACCAGATCCCCGGCGTGTCGGGATAGCCCACCCCCATCGGCGTGACCGAGGTGGCTTCCGTGAGGATCAAACCGGCCGAGGCGCGCTGGGTGTAATACTCGACCATCAAGGCGTTGGGAACCCGACCCCCCCCGTCGGCCCGGCAACGAGTCAAGGGGGCCATGAAGACGCGGTTGGGCAAGTGCAAGTCACCCACTTGGATCGGGTCGAACAAGCGGGACATGGTCAAGGTCCTTGATGCGGAGGATTCACCGAACGTCGCCAATCGTAGAGGCCCGATGACCACGAGGCAAATCCACCCCGACTCGGCGAGCGATCGTCCGCCAGCCGATTCATCGATCGAAGGAACAAGGAACGTTCCGGTTTTCTGTCAAGTCGGGTAGAATAGGTGGTCGATAATGATTGGTCAACCAGGCCCAGATGGGCAATCCATCGACTCGTGAACGAACAGCGGAACTTCCACAGGACTCGCCATGAAGGTTTTTGTGCTGGGCCTCGACGGGGCGACCTGGGACGTCCTCAAGCCCTTGGCGGATCAAGGGGACTTGCCGACCCTGGCCCGCTTGATGAAGGCGGGGGCGTCGGGGACGCTGAATTCGATCTTCCCACCGCTCAGCCCGGTCGCCTGGACCGGGATCATGACGGGGAAGAACTCGGGCAAGCACGGGATCTTCGAGTTCCTCGAATACAGTCACAACCCCTTGGCCGGCCGGGTCAACTCGTCGAAGGGAATTCAGACCGACCTGGTCTGGGAGATCCTCAACCGCCACGGCAAAACCACCGTCGCGGGTGGTGTCCCGATGAGCTATCCGGCCCGACCCGTGGCCGGCTTCTTCCTCGGCGACTTCCTCAGTCCCGCCGACGCTCCCGACTTCGCCAGCGACCCGGCGATCCTCCGGGAACTTGAAGCGCATCTCGGCGAGCCGTACCGCGCCTGGTCGACCACCGTCCACGACGGCGGGAATGAGGCCAACGCCCTCAAGGATCTGACCGAGTACCTCGAACATCACCTCAAGGCCGTCCAGTTCCTCATGAAGCGGTGCCTCTGGGACCTGTTCATGTTCGACCTGATGGCGACCGACCGGATTCAGCACGAACTCTGGCACGTCTGGGAACCGACCCACCGCGAAGCTCAGGGGCGCGACCTGTCGGCCATCCGCGCCGGTTACGTCGACTTTTGGCGGAAGCTCGACGGCGGGATCGCCCGGATCGAAGCCGACTTGCCCCCCGACACGACCTTGCTCCTAATCAGCGACCACGGCTTCGGTCCGGTCGACTGGTACGTCAACTTCAACGTCTGGCTCCTGGAGCGCGGCGACCTCGCCTTGCAAAACTCCTTGTATGTGAAGCAAAAGAAGTGGTTCTACGACCGAGGGGCGACGCCGGAGTGGTTCTACAACCTGATGGTCAAGTTCCACCTGGCCGAGCAGCGCGTCGGGCGGTTTCGCGGCAAGCAGACCGGGCCGATCGAGCGCCTGGCGGAGTCCGCCTTCCTGTCGAAGCGGCACATCGACTGGTCGAAGACCCGAGCCTACGCCCAAGGGAACTTCGGCCAAATTTTCATCAACCAGAAAGGGCGACAACCCCAGGGTTGCGTCGAGCCGAGCGACGTCCGCCCACTCCTCGATGAACTCAAGGCGGCCTTGCTGGCGATCCCGCACCCGGAAACCGGCGAACCGCTGGTCGACAAGGTCCTCGAACGCGAGGACCTGTATCATGGACCACATGCCCACCTCGCTCCTGACCTGACCGTGGTCCTCAAGGACTGGCGCTACCGGACGATCGGCTTGCACGACTTCACCACCAACAAGCTGATCTCCCCCTCGTTCGGCCCGACCGGCGACCACCGGATGGAAGGCGTCTTGATCGTTTCCGGTCGGGGGGTGAAACCAGGGGCTCACCTGGGCTCGGACGCGACCCTGCTCGACGTCGCGCCGACGATCTTGCACTTGCTCGGTGTTCCCGTGCCTTCCGATATGGATGGTCGGCCCCGGATCGAACTGTTTGACCCGGACGTGATCCCCACCACGACCGATCCCACGGCCTCGACCGACCCGCCGCTCCCCATCGATCCGACCAGTGAGCCCCCATCATCGGACGGCTACACCGAGGAGGAAGACGCCGTGATCCAGCAGCGGTTGGCCGACCTCGGTTACCTGTGACCGTGGCAAGGTTGCAGGTTGCAAAAAGTGAATCCCGTTTGCAATCCGGCAAATGGTCATCTTTCTCTTGGGCGGCTCACTCCAGGACTTGCCCGTCGGCCCTGAGGCAATGCTGGAGTTCGGCGACGTCGACCTGCTGGACCGGGACGCCCCGATTGATCGCCTGCGCGGCGGCGGTGGCGGCGGACTGGCCGAGGACCATGAAGACAGGTTCCATCCGGATCGAGCCGTAGGCGATGTGGGTGGCCGACAGGCAGACCGGGACCAGCAGGTTGGCGCATTCGGATTCCTTGGGGATGAGCGCGCGGTAGGCAATCGGGTAGGGGGGAAAACCGCCGACCTGAACGTCCCCCTCGTTCCGGGCGTGGCCGGCCTCGTCGACGAAGCGCCGGCAGTTGTGCGAGTCCATCGTGTAGGCGGCCATCCCAACCGAGTCGGGCACGACCTGGCGGCGTTGGCAGTTGTGCTGCGTCATGACGTAGCCTCCCATCATCCGGCGGGCCTCGCGGACGTAGAGTTGGTGCGGCCAGCCGCCGGTCTCGGGGAACTCGTCGCGGCACAGACCCCAGCGGGCGACGTCTTGGCGGACATGCTCGGGAACCCGGGGGTCGTTGGCCAAAAAGTACATCATCCCTTGCTGGTAGGCGACGTGGTCGCGGAAGATCGCCGCGCGGGCGGCGTAGTCCCCCTCGGGGTAGGCGTAGTTGGCGCCGATGTGGTCGGTCGAGATGGCGCCGTTGTTGTTGGTGTCGGTTTTCTGGTTCGGCATCGGGATGATCGACCCGAGCGTGTCCCAGACGCCCGCCTTGAGGTAACGGAGGAGGAGCCCATACCGCTCCGAGTCGTATCCCTCGGGCTTCGGCCAGGGGAGTTTGTTGGGGGGGACGGTGGTCATGCACATCCGGAAGTTATACGCCTGAATGCGGCTGTCGCCGGTCCCGGCCGGCTCGGGCTTGCTCGGGTCGACTCCGGCCAGCAGGCCGCTCGCCGGATCACCGGGGATGATATACGGGTCGACGGCCTGCTTGAACTGATGCTTGGTAAGCACCTGGACGCCATTGTAGGTCTCACCGAACTTGGCGTTGGCCTCGCGGCCGATGGCGTAGGAGACCTCGGCGCCGGCCATGAGGTCGCCTTCGTAAGTCGCGTCGAGGAACATCCGGCCAGCGACCGTCTTGCCCGACTCCAGCTGGATTGCCTCGATCCGCCCGTCCCGCTTCGTCACTCCACCCTTGAGGACGAGGCGCTCGCCGAACAAGACGGGAACCTTCGCCTCGGCGATCATCTCGCGGTAGATTTGCTCGGCGACGTGGGGTTCGAACGTCCACATCGTGTCTTCGTTGCCGACCTGGCGGGCGCTCCGGAAGTCGGCGCGTTGCTGGAAGGTCCAGGCGTCGTCCCGGTTATAATGCCGGGCGACCCGGCGGTAGAACTCGCGCGCAATCCCGCCGATCGCCTTCTTGTTGCCGATGTCGGTCGCCCCTAGGCCGCCGCTCGTCAGCCCGCCGAGATGCCGGCCCGACTCGATCAGGACCGCCGACTTTCCCAGCCGAGCCGCCTGGACCGCCGCCGCCGCCCCGCCCGACGTCCCGCCGTAGATGACCAGGTCGTAGACGACATCCGGCGGCCGGGGGACCGGATCGGCCCCGCGTGACGGCACGCCCGGGCCGAGACAGATCAGGACGACCATCGTCGGCAGCGAGCAGGTTCGGCTCATGGTTGGTTGGTCCTCGGTCGGGCGGTTGAAGGGAGATCAGATCGGCCGCGGGTCAGTACGAGTCGGCACTGACGACCTCGCCGCCAGCCTTGGTGGCGATGGCGCCCCAGGTGGCGAGGTTGACCGAATCCTTGACGAACTTGACCGAGCCGTCGAGGAAGCCGACGTTGACGCCGCCGGGGTGGTACGAGCTGGCGCCAACCATCGTGCCGATTGACCAGATCATGGTCGCGGAATATCCCTGGTTTTCGTTGGCGTAGACGCACGCCTTCTTATTTGGCGGCTGGATGTGGCTGTAGCAACCGCCGATCCCGCACCCGCCGTCGCTCCAGGAATACCCCTTGGTGTTCCAGTTCGGCGTGGTGCTCGCCTGGCAGGCGGCGTTGACCGCCGGGAGGATCGCCTGCCAGCCGACCAGGCCGCTCGGGACCGCCGGGGTGGTGTTGGTCAGGCTGCCGCTGACGAGATACACCTGCCAAAGGCCGCTGCCGGTGGTTCCCTTCCCCTTTTGCCACTCGCTGTGCATGGCGGTGTTCGAGGTCCCGTCGGTGATCGACGCGAGCGACACGACGCCGCCATTAGTCGAGCCGTAGGTGATCCCGCCGGTCGTGGTCGAGCTCATGACGTAGGCAGGGCCGTCGATCATCCCGCCGTTGAACGACAGGCTGGTCCCGATGTTGTTGCCGTAGTTGCAGTCGCCGAAGTTGTGCCCGGCGTATAAACTTATCCCGCGGTTCACGATCGTCCCGTCGGACGGGCAGAGGAACGTGCTGACCGTGGTCGCCGTGACCGTGCCGTTCTGGATCTGGTTGTAGTCAATCGACATGTTGAAACTGTTGAACAGGTTTGTCTGTTCTAGGAATTGGAGCAGCCGGACCTTCATGCCGAAGTCATTCGAGTTGGCCGTGGCCGAGTTGAACACGGCGGCATTATCGGTGGGGGGTAGGCTGTTGTTGACGTCATGGTAATTCTGGACTGACAGGCCGAGTTGCTTGAGGTTGTTGACGCACTGGCTCCGCCGGGCCGCCTCCCGCGCCGCTTGCACCGCGGGCAAGAGCAAGGCGATCAAGACGGCGATGATGGCGATGACCACCAGCAGTTCGATCAAAGTAAATCCACGCCGCGTCATGGCTCTTTTCTCCAGAAGATGTCAGACGAATTCTGAGCGACCGCCTACCGGGTCAGTACGGCCAGGATATGATGATGCGGGAACGACGCAACATTGGCCCGGCGGCTGGACTAAACCGTTCATTCCAGCCAACGAAAGTGGGCGGGATTTCTCGGTTTATTGGAGTGCTGGAAAGCTCAGAACACAAGATAAATCCAGAGATTCTTCCGTAAACTTTCTGAGAGGGGCGACTCGACGGATCGAATGAACAGGACGCCGCGATCCAGTAGCGCCTAGCCGACCTTGGCTATCTTTGAGCAAGACGACGGAATCGGATATCATACCGAATGGCAACAAGTTGCAATCTCGCGGCGCGGGAGTTTTCCTATGTCATCCGTGATCCAGACTCCGACCGCCACGCTCGGCGACCTGCGCCGCTTCGAGGGAAAGGCGGAATTGATCGCCGGGAGGATCGTCCCCCTCATGCCAACCGGGCATCGACCCAACGCGATTGCTGGTGAGATTTTTGTCAGCCTCCGAGGGCACGCACGGGCGACCGGCCGGGGTCGGGCCTACACGGATAACATGGGCTTCGCTGTCCCCCGATTGCCCTCGGGGCGCGAGTCGTTCGCGCCGGACGCCTCCTACTATCTAGGCCCGATGCCAGCCGATGACATGGATTTCGTCGACGGCGGCCCAACCTTCGCCGTCGAGGTCCGGAGCAAAACCGACTACGGCCCGGCGGCCGAGGCGGCGATGGCCGCCAAGCGGGCCGACTATTTTCTGGCCGGAACCTCGGTCGTGTGGGACGTCGATCCCCGCGCCGAGTGTGTTCGCTCGCACCGAGCCGATGCGTCCGACCCGCCCACCATCTTCAACCGGGGCCAGTTGGCCGACGCCGAACCGGCCGTACCGGCCTGGCGGATGGCGGTGGACGATGTTTTTGCCTGATCCGCCGCCACAGCGACAACGACATCGGTCGCCCATTTTGGCCAAATCTGGTTGCGCGACGACTCAAAGCTTCGGCTCAGACCGCCCGTCGAACTGGACGGGGGGGAGTTCGTGGACGGCCCGGCGGAGGGCTTCTTCCCACTGGGTATGGACGGCGAGGAGGTCGGGGTCCTTGGCCTCGAACCGGCGGTAGCGCGCGACTTTGAGGTCGTCTTTCATGTAGACCAGCAGGTCGATCGGTGGCCCGACCGTGACGTTGGACCGGACGGTCGAGTCCATCGAGATCAGGGCGTAGCGGGCGGCATCTTCGAGGGTCGTCCGCTGGTAGCGAATCCCCCGGTCGAGGATCGGCCGACCGTACTTGATCTCGCCGATCTGGAGGTAGGGAGAGTCTTCGGTGGCCCGGAGCGGGTTGCCTTGCGGGTATATCATGTACAGGTCGTGCCCCTGCCCGGCGATCTGCCCGGCCAGGATGATGTTGACGTTGAACTTGTAATCATCCTGCTCCAGCGCTTTGCGGTCCATGTCGGACACCCGGCGGATCTGGTCGCCGACGACCCGGGCGGCGTCGTAAAGCGACCCGGCGGTGGCCAGGCCGGTCCCGTGGTCGAAGTCGCGGCGGAGCAAGGTCATGATCGACTGCGAGCAGGACAGGCTCCCCGAGCAGAGGAGGATGAATACGCGCTCGCCGGGGATGACGAAGGTGTGCATCTTCTGGCAGATGTTGACCTGGTCGTACCCCGCATTCGACCGCGAGTCGGACGCCATCACCAGGCCGCCATGTGTCATAATACCGACGCAATACGTCATCGAGTTCCCTCGGCGGTCGGACGGGCGAGAGCGGTCGGTGAACCCCAAGGATCGGGTCGGACCCGAGCGGTTGGTCATACCACGGACGCCCCGGCGACGCAAGTGGTTCGCCGACGCCGGTTTCGCTCCGTTGACGCCGGGCGACGCGCTCTCGTAAGATGCTCCAAAATCCAGGCCGGTCGACCCACCGGTCGCGGGCGGCCGAGGACGAAGCTGACGAGGTTCGCATGTTGATCCGAATCGGGTATGAGATTGCTTTCGACGTCCCGGCCCCCGCGCCGATGGTCCTGGTCCTGGGGACCCGGCCCGAGTGGGACGGCCAGTTCCGGCGGCCCGGCCGGCTCCACGTCGAACCCGAGGTCCCGGTGGAACATTACACCGACACCTTCGGCAACCGCTGCTCCCGGTTGATCGCCCCCAAAGGGCGGATCACCTTCTGGGATGACGCCGTGGTTGAAGACAGCGGCCAGCCCGACGAGCAGGCCCCCGACGCGATCCAGCACCGGGTTGAAGACCTCCCCAGCGCCGTCCTGATGTACCTCCTAGCCAGCCGGTACTGCGAAGTCGACCAGCTTTCCGACATCGCCTGGTCGCTGTTCGGCCAGACTCCCGAAGGTTGGGGCCGGGTCCGGGCGATCTGCGACTGGGTCCACAACCACGTCGAGTTCGGCTACCAGTACGCCCGACCCACCAAGACCGCCTGGGACGTCTACAAGGAAAAGCAGGGGGTCTGCCGCGACTTCACCCACCTGGCCCTCACCTTCTGCCGCTGCATGAACATCCCCGCGCGATATGCCACCGGCTACCTCGGCGATATCGGTGTTCCTTTATCCCCGAACCCGATGGACTTTTCGGGTTGGTTCGAGGTGTTCCTCGGGGGGCGATGGTACACCTTCGACGCCCGCCACAACGTCCCTCGGATCGGCCGAGTCGTCATGGCTCGCGGGCGCGACGCCGTCGACGTCGCTTTGACCACCTCGTTCGGCTCGGCTCCGCTCGCCCGGTTCGTCGTCTGGACCGACGAGGTCGGACCCGAAGCGATCGACCAGCCTCAGGCGATCAAGCCGGCTTGATTTCTCGGTTCGGGGCTGCCGATCGATCAGACGCGAATTCCGCGTTGGGCGATGCGTCCGAGCCGGCGGCGGGAAGAAACCGGCCCAGCATCTCGAGCAGCAGGGGGACCTCGACGGGTTTGCTGAGGAAGGCGGAGGCCCCTTCGAGCGTCAAGGCGTCGCCGGGCCGGTGGCCGGGGTCGCCGGTGAGGATGATGACTCCGAGGTCACGGCTCGAAGGGGCCGCCCGGAGGACACGGAGGGTTTCCAGGCCCCCGAGGACCGGCATCATGAGGTCCATCAAAACGAGGTCGGGCCGGGATCGTTCGACCTGATCGAGCGCTTCCTGGCCGTTTTTGGCCGTCCGGACGGTCAGGCCCGCCTGGCGCAAGAGGCGTTGCAACAAGACCCGCGAAGGTTCATGGTCTTCCACCACGAGCACCTCGCCCCGGTATCGATTCGGGCCGGGGGGAATCGGCAGTGGGTCCGTTGGGGGTTGGAGGGCACCGTCGAGGGTGACCTTTGAGGGGGGCAAGGTCACCTCGAAGGTGCTCCCGGACTGGTCGGGCGCGGTGACCACCGCGATCGTCCCCCCCAGGGTGTGGACCAGTCGGCGGCAGATGGCCAGGCCGAGACCGGTCCCTTTGGTCCGGTCGCGCTCCGGGTTCCGGAGCTGGGTGAACTCGTCGAAGATCCCTTCGCGGAGCGGTCCGGGAATCCCGACCCCGGTGTCCTCGACCTGGATTGCCAACCCGCCGGTGGTGGAGGCCCACGCCTGGACCCGGACGCGGCCCGCATCGGTGAACTTGATCGCGTTGGCGACCAGGTTTTGCACAACCCGCGCCAGCTTGATCCGGTCGGTCCGGAGGACGGCGGTGGGAGTGGCGATGTCGAGGATCAGGTCCAAGCGTTTCTGTTCGGCCAGCGGGCGCATCCCCTCGATCGTGCCGGTCAGAAAGTCGCCCAGCGGGAAGTCCGCCTCGGCGAGTTCGAGCTTCCCCTGGTCGTGGCGGGCAATGTCGAGGAGGTCGTTGACGAGTTCCACCAGGGCGGCGGCGTTGTTGAGCAAGGCGCCGGTGAGGTCGTCGATGTCGCGGACGTCAATCGTCGCGGCGGGGGACGCTTGCCCGATCGCTCGGAGGAGCTCGCAACTGAGGACCAAGGCGTTGACCGGAGTCCGGATGTCGTGGCTGATCGCGGACAGGAACCGGGTCTTCCGGCGCGCTTCCTCGGCCGCCTCCGCGCGGCGTTGTTCGAGGGCCAGGTTCGCCGTGGTGAGCCGGTCGTTCGTCGCCGAAACTTCGACGAGAAGGTCGCGGACTTGCCGCTGCCTGGCCCGGAGCCGAAGTCCCGACTCGACGGCGGCGGCCAGTTGCTCGCGGCTCATCGGCTTGGTGAGGAGGAGCGCGTTGAACCGGCGGGCGGTCAGCTCGCTCAGGAGTGGCAGATCCTCAAGGTTGGCCAACAAGACCATCGGCAGGTCAGCCCCGCCCGGCCGGTTGTCGCAGAGAGCCAGGAGGTTCATCAACGATCCAATGGCGCCGCCGGAGTCCGCCAGGATCAAGTCGGCTCGATCCGCTGCGAGAATCCGACGGGTTTCCTCGGACTGCTCGATCGCGTGGAAGTCCGCTCCGATCTCGCGCAACAACTGGCCGACAAGTTCGTTGTCTCTGGTCCATTCGCAATGCACCAGTACCAAGGGGCGGGTTGGTGGCTTACTCATTGGAGTCGCCCCCCAGTCCGACGACGGCGGCTCGCTGGAAAGCCTCGCCTCGGAGAATTCCTTGCAAGCCAAGCAACGTCTTGCCGACGACGATCCCCTGATTGGTCAACTCGAACGACCGGAGGGTTTTCTCGTGGTCGCTGAACCGCTTTTTGATCGTGCCGATCGCCCTGTGAATGGCTCCGCGGTATTCATAATAGCGCAGTACCAGCACGGTGTCGGCGAGGTAGCTCACCCCGTATTGAGTGATGGAAAAATCACCCACCAACGTGGAGATCTCGTTGATGAGGAAGGTCGTCACCCCCATCCGGTTCAAATAAGTGATCAGTTGGTGCATGTGCCCGCCGAGATATCTCTCATCGGGCATGCTCTGGTTGTAGCCGTTGAGGCTGTCGATCATCACCACTTTGGTCCCCTTCTCCTCGACCTCGGCGCGGACCCAGGCCGCGAACTCGTCGGGGTAGAGGAAGAGAGGGTTGATCTCGCGAAGTTCGAGCAAACCGGAGTCGAGAAAACTCCGCAGCTTCAAGCCCA
>JAABUQ010012806.1_pt1 | contig 10332 bp, 9 predicted proteins | sample 5560001 | NCBI WGS metagenome assembly JAABUQ01 (sample SAMN10711888, study PRJNA513371) | rock metagenome | isolation source: Antarctica rocks | place: Antarctica: Victoria Land, Finger Mt nord | collected 2015-12-18 | reverse complement strand
CGTGCGAACTGGAGCCCTTGCCTGGCCGCGACGATCGAGGCGTGGTCGTCGATGACCAGGGCCGGCCGGAGCTTGTCGACGGCGGCTCGGATCGTCTCGAAGTGGGTTTTGACCTGGGAGTAGCATTCGGGCGAGGGCCAGAGCTTCTCGCCGAGCCCGATGACCTTGGCCAAGGCCCGGATCTCTTCGAGGGCCGCGTCGGGGTCGTCGGTCCGCTCGAACCGGTCGAAGGCGTCCCGGATCGAGTTGACCCGGTCGCGGACCTTGCCCGGGGCGAACTCGTGCCGGGCGAACAAGTCCAGGCAAGGGCCGGCGGCCTCGGCGAAGCGACGGAGCAGGGCGGGGCGGCCTTGGGAGATCCACGCCGCTTTCCAGAGTTCGACGAGGTCGGACGGCTCGCGATCGACCCAGGCCCGGAGGTCGCCGACGGCGCGGGCGTCGAGGAGGTCGTCGAGGGTCTGGCGGACCATCCGCAGGCCGAACTCGACGGCCAGCTCGATCAGGTCGGGGTCGCGGGCGGCGAGCCCTTCGCGGATCGAGGCGTCGAGGGCCCGGCTCCGCAGGGCCTGCTCGATCGGCTCGTCGAGGACGGTGAAGCCGGGGTCGATGTCGGCCTCGATGGCGTGGGCCCGGAGGACGTCGCCGCAGAACGAGTGGATCGTGCCGATCCGGGCCGTCTCCAACCCCCGGAGGATCCCCCGCCACCGCTCGGGGTCCTGGCCCGAGGCGAGCCGCCTCCGGCACTCGCGGCGGATCCGCCCTTTGAGCTCGCGGGCCGCCTTCTTGGTGAAGCTCAGGGCCACCACCCGGCCCAGGGACAGGGCATCCTCCCCTTCGAGGGCGCGGACGAACCGCTCGGCCAGCACGGTCGTCTTGCCGCACCCCGCGCCCGCGCCGAGGGCGACGCTCGACCCCCGGACATCGATCGCGGCGGCCTGCTCGGCCGTCAGCCGGACGCTGGACGCGGCGGCCTCGGTCATGGTTCGCCCCCCGCCATCGAGGGGCGATCGACCCAGACCTTGCCGACGCTCCGGACCTCGCCCACCCGGCAGATCGCCTGGAAGTCGCAGAACTTGCGGCAATCCTTCTTCTGGGAGGCGATCGGGAACTTCCCCTCGCGGAGCCGGCCCACCAGCGCCAGGATGTAGGCCGACAGCTTGAGGCTGTACCCCGGCCAGTCCGGCAAGTTCATCGCCTTGTACCCGTCCTTGGGCAGGCTCCAGTAGCCGAAGCCGTCGAGCCGGGTCGCCTCGGTGGCCAGGCCCAGCCGCTCGACCGCCAGCGCGTACAGGGGCAACTGCGAGGCGAGGCCCGCCTGCACGTCCTTCTTCGAGGGGTTCGACCCCGTCTTGTAGTCGATCACCCGGAAGCGGGTCTCGCCATCTTTGGTGACCAGGTCGATCCGGTCGATGATCCCCTGGAGCTTGACCACCTCGGCCCCCTCGCCGACTCCGAGGTGGGGGATCGCCCCTTCTTCGTCGGCCTGGTCGCCCTGGCCGAACTTGACCTCGAAGCGGTGGGGGCGGGCGGGCGAGTCGGGGTCGCGGTCGTACTCGCGGAACTGGGCGACGTAGCGGCCTAGGGCCTTGCGGGTCCGTCGGGCGGCGATCTCGCGGAGGACCAAGGCCACGTCCGCCTCGCGGCCGTCGTGCTCCTCGAGCGCGACCTCCATCCGGGCCTCGATCAGCACCGGCAGGCGGCGGATGAGGTCGACATCGCCGGCGCCGAACATCTGCTGGTGGATCTCCTCGAGCGCGGCGTGGACCTCGCGGCCCCGGCCGGCGTAGTCCTCCTCGAGCTCGTCGCCGTCGTCGATCGGCTTGAGGCCGAGGGCGAACCGCTGGAAGAACTGGAACGGGCAGAGGGCGAACGATTCGAGCTGGCTGGCGCTGAAGGCGTGGTCGGGGCCGAACTCGGCGAGCACCCGGGCGACGACCCCCGGGTCTTTGAGCATCCCGTCGTGAGGGCCGAACGGGCGCTCGAACCGTCGGACGTGGGCGACGCGGAAGGCATCGGCCACGCCGCCGAGGCTGGGCCCGTGCTCGGCCGAGCGGGCCAGGGCCCGGAGCCGGTCGAGCCCTCGGCCGAGGCAGGCGTCGGCCACCGCGAGGACCCGGGCGTCGGTCGGCGCGACGGCCAGGTCGGGCCGGCCGGCGAGCACCGGGTCGAACCGAGCATGGGCCTCGGAGCAGGCCGCCAGGCAGGCCGGGTCGAGCCCTCGGGCGACCTCCTCGAGGAAGCCGGCGGCCAGGAGGGGCTCGCCGTTGAGGTCGGTCGTGGGGTAGGCCAGGACCAGCCGCTCGTCGGCCGAACCGACGACCCGGGCGAACCGGAGCATCTCGCGGGCGTGGGCCCGGCCCGCCGGGTCGGGCTCGGTTTTGGGATCGATCCCCGCCTCGTCGTCCTCGGCCGGGGCTCCGGCGAGGTCGAGGTCGAGGGAGCCGGCCCGGGGGAAGGTCTTCTCGGCGAGGTTGATCAGGATCACGACGGCGGCCCGGGCCCCTTCCACGTCTCCCAGGGCCTCGAACCGGATCGAGCCGGGGCTGGGCGGGCTCGGGGCGCGGGAGGGGTCGTCGTCGGCGACGATGGCATCGACCTCGGCGATGAACCCGGGCCAGGTCCAGGACTGGGCGGCGACGGCGGGGCCGAGCCCCTCGAGCACCGCGCCGTGGTCGCCGAGGGCGTCCCAGAGCCGTTCGAGCGGGGCGGGGTCGAGGGCGAGGCCGTCGGCCAGGTCGCGGAGCCGATCGACCTGCGCGGCCCAGCCGCCGGCTCGGGCGATCGGGCCGAGGAGGTTGGCCAGGCGATCGACGGCCTCGAGCGCGGCCAGGGCGTTGCGGGCCTCGACGGGTCGGTCCCCCTCGGCCACCCGCCGGAGCGACTGGCGGAGCGGGTCGAGCCGGCGGTAGACCCGGGTCGAGCGGATCGCCGCCGCCGCCTCGAAGCGGGCGAAGTCGGCCTCGGAACCGGGCTCGGCCCATCGAATTTGGCCGTTCCGGAGCAGCCGGCCCAGCGCGTTGGCCTCCCAGTCGTCTACCGGCAACCGCGCCGCCTGGCGCAAGGCCGAGACGGCGGCCACCGCCGCCAGGCGGTCCGGGGGCGGGGGGGCGACCGGCAAGGCCCAGGACCGGAGGACGGCCCGGACCGTCTCGGCGTCCTCGTCGATCCGGGGGGCGAGGATCAGGATCTCCTCGGGGTGCCGGCCCGACTCGAGTTGGTGGCGGACCTCGCGGGCCACCAGCAACCCCACCCCTTCGCCCCGAGGGCCGCCGAGGATCTTGAGGTCATCGACCTTCAAGGGCGGGCGAGCGTGGGCGTCGGACCGGAACAGGTCGCGCTCGATCGGCCCGAAGCGATGGCCGGACAGGCCGAGCCCGCCGGGCCCGACCGCCTCCTCGACGAATCCCTGCTCCAGGAAGCGGGCGCGGGTGGCCACGACGGTCGAATACAGCTCGGCGAGGGCGGGGTCGGCCTCGAAGGGGAGGGTCACGAGCATCGACCGGCTTCGGCCTTCGAGGTGGTCGAGCAGCCGGAGCCGGGCCCGGGTGGGCTCGATCGGGTCGATCACGACGACGGTCCCGGGGCGCTTCAGGGCCTGGCAGCCGCCCAGGGCCCGCGAGGCCCGGACGGACCAGCCGGCGGGATCCTCGGCGTCCAGTGAGTCCAAGACTTCGCGGTAGCGGCCGAAGAGGGCCCATTCCTCGGCGTCGGCCTCGCCGGGGCCGGGGGCGGGGCGGTTGGGGTGCCGCTCGGCCCGGGTCCAGGCGGCGAACTTGCCCAGGAGCTGGCGGCGGTAGCCGGGGAAGTCGACCGACCGGGCCAGGACGGAGAGGCCGCCGCCGTCCCGGGCCCGCTCGATCGCCTCAATGAGCACCGCGCGGAGGGCGGCGGGGGAGAGCTTAGCGGGCGGGTCGGCCAGCTCGGCGATCGAGGCCCGCCAGGCGTCATCCCAGGTCCAGACCCGGGGCGATCCCGATTTCTTAACCCGCCGGGCGAGGGCCCGGATGACCTGGTCGCGGGCCAGGTCGGACGGGACCAGCCAGAGCGCCAAGGGGTCGCCCGAGGCCCGGTCGATCGCCAGGTCGCGCGGGCTCGCGCCATGTGGGCCGGTCAGGAGCGTTCGCGGGCCGGGCATCCGTCGTCCCCCCTCGCCCGGCATCCAGGGCGATCATCGCGATCCCGAGCACGACCAGGTATACAGAAAAATACCAAAGCTTGCCCGAGCGGACAATACGGACCAGCCAGACGATGGCGAGATAGCCGATCACCCCGGCGACGGCGGCCGAGGCGACGATCTGGGCCGCCCGGTCGGCCGAGAGCGTTTTCCAGTCGACATCCTTGAGTTCGGAGGCGGTCGCGCCCAGGATCGCCGGCACGGCCATCATCAGGCTGAAGTTGACCGCCCAGGTCCGCGAGAAGCCCAGCGCGAGCGCCGCGGAGATCGTCAGGCCGCTCCGGCTCACGCCCGGCAGGGGGGCGAACATCTGGGCCACGCCGACGAGCAGGGCGTCGAGCCAGGTCATCTCGCGCGGGCCTTTTTCCCCCCCCTTGAGCCGCATCGTCAGGAGCAAGATCGCCGCGGTGATCAGGAAGCCGATCCCGGTCCAGGTTAGGCTGTTCATGGCCTTTTCGATGGCGTCCATGAAGAACAGCTTGTCGGGGACGAGCGGCGTCGTCGCCAGGACGGCGAGCAGGCCGACGCGGATCACCGCGCCTCGGCGGTAGGGCTCGGCGACCTCGTTCGAGCCCAGGAGCCCTTTCGCCCCCGCGATCGTCTGCTGTCGGTAGTGGGCCACGATGGCGAGCAGGGTGCCGACGTGGAGCATGACGTTGAAGAACAGCTTGTCGGCGGCGGAGGCGGCCCGGCCGGTCGCGTGCTCGAAGCCCAGCGCGGTGATCGCCAGGTGGCCGTCGCTGGAGATCGGCAGGAACTCGGTCAAGCCTTGGACGACGCCGAGGCAGAGGGATTCGAGCCAGTCCATGCGGGGAGCCTCGGGAGGCGGGAGGGGTCGAATCAGGGCAGGGGGGAGGGGGCTCGGCGCCCCAGACCGGGGACGGCCATCGCCAGGTAGGCCAGGCCGCTGTAGACCGTCAAGGCCACCGCGAGCCAGGTGATCGCGTCGCGGGCGAGGAGCCAGTTCGGGGCGAGCGGGATCTCGAGGGCGAAGAGGATGGCGGTGATCGCCATCATCTGCGCGAACATCTTGATCTTGCCGGCGAACCTGGCCCCGAACGCCCGGCCGCCCGCCTCGAGGTGGCTCCGGAGCCCCTGGATCAGCAGCTCTCTGATCACGATCGTGGCCACCATCCACGGGGCCAACCCCGTATCGCCGGGCACGCCGAGGAGGTAGATGAACGTCCCGCAGACGGCCACCTTGTCGACCAGCGGGTCGAACTGGCGGCCGAACGCGGTGGCCTGGTCCAAGAGCCGCGCGAAGTACCCGTCGAAGGCGTCGGTCAGCGACGCTAGGCCGAACACGACCAAGGCCGGGATGTACTGCCGGCGGCCGATCAGGGCGAAGACGGCCACCGACAGGACCAGGCGGGACAGCGTGAGCGCATTGGGGACGTTCCAGAACCGCTCGGGGGCGGGGGCTTCGGCGGCGGTCGATCCGGTGTCCATCCGTCGGGTTTCCTCGGCGGCCGGATCAGTTGAGGATGGTGAAGGGGGAGCCGGGCTTCTTGCGGGCCTTGGGCCGGGCCTTCCGCTTCCGGGGGGGGCTGGACGCCTCGGGCCGGGCCACGAGGTCGTAGCCGTCGACGCCCAGGATCGTGCACCGTGCGAGGTCGCCGGGCTCGAGGTTCCTGGACGAGACATAGACCAGGCCGTCGACGTCCGGGGCGTCGGCGTAGCTCCGGCCGACCCAGAGGTCGCCGCGGCTCTCGGGCGCCGGGCCGTCGATGAGGATGTCGAGGTTCTTGCCCACGAGCGAGCGGTTGAAGTCGAAGGCGATCGGCTGCTGCGCCTCCATGATCCGGTCGCGGCGCTCGGCCTTGACCTCGTCGGGCAGGTGGCCGGGCAGGCGGGCCGCCGGGGTGTCGGGTTCGAGCGAGTAGGGGAAGACCCCGAGCCGCTCGAACCGGGCCTCGGAGACGTAGCCGAGCAGGTCGGCGAACTCCGCCTCGGTCTCGCCGGGGAAGCCGACGATGAACGTCGTCCGGAGCACGAGGTCGGGGATCGTGGCCCGGAGCCGGTCGATGATCGCCAGGGTCTCGGCCCGGGTGTGCCGCCGGTTCATCACCTTGAGCATCCGGTCGTTGATGTGCTGGAGCGGCATGTCCAGGTAAGGCAGGACCTTGGGACTGGAGGCCAAAGCCTCGTACAGCTCGTCGGTGAAGTGGTTCGGGTAGTTGTACAGGACCCGGATCCAGTCGATCCCCTCGACCTGGTCCAGCTCCCGCAACAACTCCGCGAGCCGGGGGCGGCCATACAGGTCGAGCCCGTAGTACGTCATGTCCTGGGCGACGAGGTTCAGCTCGCGGACGCCGTCGGCGGCGAGCTCGCGGGCCTCCTCGACGACCTTCTCGATCGGCTTGGTGACGTGCTTGCCCCGCATATAGGGGATCGCGCAGAAGGTGCAGAGGCGGTCGCACCCTTCGGACACCTTCAAGTAGGCCAGGTGCCGGGGGGTGATCCGGAGCCGGGCCCGGTCGTCCTGCGCCTGGACCGGGGCGGGGCGGAAGACGGTCCGCTGCTCGTGGAGGTCGCCCATGATCCGGTCGGCGACCCGGGCGATCTCCTCGCGGCCGAAGACGCCGACGATCTGGTCGACCTCGGGCACCTCGTCCAGGAGCATCTCGCGCTGGCGCTCGGCGAGGCAGCCGGCGACGATCACCCCCTTGATCCGCCCCTCGCGCTTGCGGTCGAGCATCTCGCGGATCACGCCCAGCGACTCCCGCCGGGCCGAGTCGATGAACCCGCAGGTGTTGATGATGACCAGGTCGGCCGCCTTCGAATCCGGCACCAGGGCGTACCCGTCCTGCGCCAGCAAGCCGAGCATCCGCTCGGAGTCGACCAGGTTCTTCGGGCAGCCGAGGCTGACGAAGGAGAATGTCCCCTTCACGTCTCGGTCCTTGCTCTTCATGTCGGCCATGCGGCTAATCGCTCTTCTGCCGGACGGGGGCTTCCAGGGGTTCGATCGACTCGATCAGCATCAGCGAAAGTTTGTGCCAGAGCCCCTCGGCGTCGGGGATGTCGGCAAGGGGGACGGAAAGGGTCAGTGTCGTCCGGCCGACCTGGACCACCTCGGGATGCCGGACCTCGAAGGACCGGCCACTTGCCGTATGGATGCGGAAGGGCCGGAACGGCTCGGCGGCCACGTGCGTCATCACTTCCCGGGGCGTCATCATGCTGGTTGACTCCTCGGATTCAAGGTCGCGATCACCTCCGCCTTCACGAAGGAGAAGGTTGCTCTCGACTTCGAGTTTTCATTCATGAGACGGGCTGGGTTTCCGGATGGGAGATGGATTCCGTGAGCATCAGCGACACGCTCTCCCACTCATCGGGAATTTCGGGGGTGTCGCCGGTGGCCTTGAAGATCAAGACGTTGCTCCGTAGAACCTTGATCATTTCGGGGTGTCGGATGTCAAATGTCCGGCCACTCGCCAGGTGGAGACGGAAGGGTCGGAATGGCTCCGCCTTGACGTAACCGAGGACGGCCTGAGGTGTCATCATGACTGCTGCTCCGATCGATTCATGGCCGCGATCAGCCTCATCTTCACGAAGGAAAAAGTTGTTTTGACGTGTGTTTGATCGTTCATGACGTACGTCACGCGCTAACCATTCGTCTGGGGCACGGGGGCGTCCAGCGGCTCGATCGTCTCCATCAGCAAGAGCGACGTCTCATGCCACTTCTCGGCCTGGTCGGTGCCGGTGGCGGTGTAGACCCTCGCGGACGTCCGCCCGACCAAGAGCATTTCCGGGTGTCCGATGTCGAACGACTGACCGCTCGCCATCCGGATGCGAAAGGGGCGGAACGGTTCGGCCGCCACGTATTCGCCGAGCTTTCGATAGGTCATCATCGGGGTTGGGTCCTGGACGCGATCACTTCTATCTTGGCGAAGGAGAAGATTGGCCTGCCGTCGCGTCGGTTGGCCATCTCGGTCGTCGTGCGCCTTGAGTTCGAGCCGTCGCGTCCAACGGCGGGGTCCTCCCAGGTTTCGAGGTGGCGAACTTCAGGAAGTCATCGGGGCTTCCAGGTCAGAAATCGACTCCATGAGCATCAGCGAGACGCTCTGCCATTCGTCGAACACTTCGGGCTCGTCGCTGACGAAAGAGAACACGATCAGGTTCGACTTGCCGACCTTGACCATCTCGGGGTGGCGGACGTCGAACGTCTTGCCACTGGCCATCTGGATCCTGAACGGCCGGAAGGGCTCCAGCTTCACAGAGTTCAAGACGGTCGCGGGCGTCATCATCCCAGACGGCTCCGTAAATCAAACGAGAGGTGGATGGAGATCGAATACCGCGACGGCGCGCGGTCTTGGCCGGATCCGCTCCCGCCCGGCGCTTGACATCGAGATCGGGTCTTGGCGGGATGCCGAGGCAGGGCGAATCAGGGAGTGCGCCCGGTAGGATTCGAACCTACAACCTTCGGATTCGAAGTCCGCGACTCTATCCGTTGAGCTACGAGCGCCGTTCGAGCCTCCAGTATACCAAGTCCCGTCCCCCGGACAAGACTCCGGGCGGCTTCCCGGCACCCTCCGGCCGACCCTCTTCCCCGCGTGGGCGACCGCCATCTCCCCCCTCTTCGACGATCGCGGGTGTCCTGCCGCCTCGATTCGGCCGGCGTGCTCGTGGATGCGACCCCGCTCGCGATCGGCCATCCATGAATGCAAATTGTTCCGAGAAATCGACACCTTCATTCGATCCCCATCCGGGCCGGCCGATCGGGCCGAAACCGTGTGGGGCCAAGGGCATCGAGGGGGGCTCATGTCCAAGAGGTCGAGATTCTTGAGAGAAAATTGAAACTCGCCGCTACTCGACCTGGAAAGCTCGGTTAGGAACCGGTATATCTCCCGCCGTCGGGAACCTCCCACGCTCCCCCCGAGGTGTCCATGCAGATCAAGATCGTCGCGACGACCGGCCGGGCCCTCGGCGAGGCGGTCGAGATCCGGGCCCCGAAGTTTTATATCGGCAGCCACGACAACTGCCAGCTCCGGCCCGACATCGGCGGGCTCGCCGGGATCCACGCCCTCATCGAGCAGCGCGGGTTCCTCGTCTACATCCGCGACTTCGGCGGCGACGGGGGGATCGGGATCAACGATCGGGTGATCCACGGCCGCGAATCCCAGATCTTCGACGGCGACCTGATCCAGGTCGGGCCGATGGTCCTCACCCTGTCGATCCACGATAAGGTCGAGGCGTCGTTGGGCCGGGGGCACCACGGGGCCCCCGGGCTCGACCATCCCCACCTCCACGCCCCGGTCGGCTGGCCCTACCTAGCGGGCCTGGACGGCGAGCCGATCGCGACGCCCCCGCGCCCGGCCGTCGCCGTCCCCCCTCCGCCGCACCGGCCGCACCGGCCCGAGGTCGCGCCCCGGGCGGTCGCCGAGGTCGCGGAGTCGGCCGTCGCCGTCGTCGAGGCCGAGGCCGAGGCCGAGGCCGCCGAGCCCCCGCCCCGGCCGGCGGTCGCGCCGGCCCCGGTCGCGGCCGGGCCGGCCCCGGCCCGTCCCTTGCCGACGTTCAACAAGTCCCTCACGCTCCGGGCCCTCTCGTGCCGCGAAGTTGACGGCGTCCTGGTGGCCTCGGTCCTCTCGGCCGGGCTCGAGGAGGAGGAGACGGTCAGCCCGGTCCGATACGAGCTCCGGTCGCTGATCGAAGCGGACGCGCCCAAGCGGATGGTGATCGACCTCGGCCGGACCAAGCACCTCTCCAGCCGGGCCGTGGGGGTGATCCTGGCGCACTACCAGGCGATGGACCGGCAGGGGGGGACCTTGCGGGTCTGTCAGGTCAGCCCCGAAGTCCGCCCGGTCCTCGACTCGATGCGGCTGAGCATGGTCATCGATATCTACCCGAGCGTCGCCGAAGCCGTCGCCGACCCCTGGGAGTGAACCGGCCCCGGGCCGCCGCTCGACCTTCGCCCCGGCCGGCCTCGTCCGAAATCCGCCTTGACCGGCGCCCGGAGAGGGCTCATACTCGGCCTCGCATGGATTGCGCCGCTCGACATCATGGAGGATCATCGATGCCTGGCCCCGACCGACCCTTCGGCATCCCCCCGGGCCCCCGCATTTCCCCCCCTCCGCGTCGCCGGTCGCTGGAGCCGCGCCTCCACCCGGGCCGCCCCCCGCGCCAGGCCCCTCGGCGGCAGGACCGCTGGACCGTCACGCCCG
>JAABUQ010012805.1_pt1 | contig 10334 bp, 7 predicted proteins | sample 5560001 | NCBI WGS metagenome assembly JAABUQ01 (sample SAMN10711888, study PRJNA513371) | rock metagenome | isolation source: Antarctica rocks | place: Antarctica: Victoria Land, Finger Mt nord | collected 2015-12-18 | reverse complement strand
AGCTGAAGACGGTCCGCTGGTTCGACCTGTTCGCGATCGTCTTCAACTTTCTCGTCAATCCCGGCGTGATCCTGGTGGGCGGTCTGGCCGTCGCGTCCGGACTGTCGTTCTGGCAGGCGGTGGCGGCAGAAACGATCGGTGTCGTGCTCGCGTTCGCCGCCTACATTGTGATGGCCACCGTCGGCGTCGATTATGGCATCCCCGGCCAGGTCGCGACGCGGATGGCGTATGGCCTGCGTGGCGCCAAATGGATGCCGTCGCTGTTGCGCACGATCGCGTCGGTTTACTGGTTCGCGTTCCAGACGCTGGCCGGGTCGCTCGCCATCGTTGCGGTGCTCGAGCGATGGACGGGAGCCAGCGTCTCGCTCGTGGGCGTCAGCCTCGCCTTCGCGGTGCTCCAAACCCTCGTGGCCCTTGTCGGCTACGGCTCGCTGAAGCTGCTCTCGCGCGTGGCGCTGCCGGCCAAGCTGCTGATCCTGACCTATCTCGTGGCACTGATGATGACGCACGACGATCCGAATTTCGCCCCTAGCCAGGTGCTGGCCTATCCAGGCGGCACCGGGTCGCACTGGGTTCAGTTCGCGACCTGGCTGAATGCGTCCGCCGCGGCTTGGCTGACCATGATCACCGATGCGGCCGATTTCTGTCGCTACTCCCGCGGCCGGCGCGACATGTGGGTCGGCACCATCACGGCCGCGGCGACGGGCACGCTCGTGGCCGGCTTCATCGGCGCCTATGGCGCGGCGGCGACGCTGGGGCAGGAGGCCAACAGCTTCACCGTTCTGGCCGGCATCAGCACGAGCGGGCTGACGCTGCTCCTGGTCTTCGTCGTGATCGGCCTCGACAACTGGACCATCAACGTCCTGAACCTCTACACCGGCGGCCTGTCGCTCTCGAACATGTTCGAGAACGTCGGCCGGTTCTGGAGCACCCTGATCGTCAGCGTGTTCGGCGTGGCGCTCTCGGCGGCGCCGAGCGTCGTCAACGGCTACACCGGGTATGTCGGCGCCTTGGGCAACGCGTTCGGGCCGATCGCCGGCGTCCTGATCGCCGACTATGTCTGGTTGCGACGCATGCGGGTCGACGTGCCGGCTCTGTTCCAACCCGGCGGACCCTATTGGTATCGGAGCGGCTTCAACCCGGTGGCCATGGTTTGGACCGGCATCGGCTTCATCGTCTGCACCGTCCTGGTGCCCGTCTCATGGCTGCCCACGGTGATCGCCCCGGTGCTGACGGGACTTTGCTACTATCTGTCGATGCGGATTCTGGGATCGCGGCAGGCAATCCCGCTCGACCGCGCTTCCCTCTGACGGCTCGGAGACAAACATGGACGATTCCCGCCCGCGCGATCTCATCGGCTACGGACGTCGCCGTCCGCACGCGAACTGGCCCGGCGGCGCCAGGGTCGCGGTCAGCTTCGTGCTGAACTACGAGGAGGGCGGCGAACGCAGCGTGGACGATGGCGACCCGCATTCGGAAACCTATCTCGCGCCGGAGATCGCGGGAGCTGCGCCGCTGCCGCACCGGAACTACAACGTCGAGGACCTGTTCGAATATGGCAGCCGCGCCGGTTTCTGGCGCCTGCTGCGCCTGTTCGAGGAGCGCCGGATGCCGTTCACCGCATGGGCCGTCGGCCTCGCGCTGAGCAGAAATCCGGAGGCCGGTATTGCGATGGCAGAGGCGGGGCACGAGGTCGCGAGCCACTCGTGGCGCTGGATCGACTATGCCGACATGCCCGAACAGCAGGAACGCGAAGACATCCGGAACACGGTCGAGACGATTAAGCGGATCACCGGATCCGAACCGCTCGGCTGGTATACCGGGCGCTATAGCGTGCGCACGCGTCGGCTGGTGATGGAGGAAACCAACACCCTCTACGACTCCGATTGCTACAACGACGATCTGCCCCACTGGACCCTGGTGGCCGGCAAACCCCGTTTGCTGGTTCCGTATGCATTGGACACCAACGACTTCAAGTTTGCCCTCAGTCCGGGCTGGACGTCAGGCGAGGATTTCTTCACCTATCTAAAAGCGGCGTTCGACCATCTTTACCGAGAAGGCGAGAGCGAGCCGAAGATGATGTCGATCGGCTTGCACTGCCGCCTGACCGGCCGCCCCGCCCGAAGCGAGGCGCTCGCACGCTTCATGGATTATGTCCTCTCGCATGACCGGGTCTGGGTTAGCCGGCGTGCGGAGATCGCGCGGCACTGGATGGAGACACACCCGTTTTCACCAGGCAAACCAGGTTCCTGACATCGACGCCGACAAGGTTGCCGTTGACTGACGCATCAAGCGGCCCGCCGTGACGCTGGACCGGGGGCGAGATCGGCGCTGGTTCGGTCTCCGCCGTGCTGATTGGCCGGCCGACGCGCTTGGCCGTCTCGGCAAGGTTTACCCATCAATGCCGCAGCGTCTCGCGGGAACACCGTGCTTGTCGGGCAGCATCTCAGCGGCAAATATCGGCCCGAAATCGGCGTAGTTCTCCCGCACCGGTCGGCTCGTTGCTGCGCCTCCTCTACGGCTGGTGCTGCGCGAGCTGCGTGCCAACGATCGCCCAGGGTGGTCAGTGACTTTTCGCCACCGCAGGGACGGGCAGGCGCGCAATGTGGCCTGCTCGTTGAGCATTTCGGAGCGGCGATCGGCCGGCCGGTTCGGAAACTTTTTGTTTACCAATCCTCCGTAAAATACCGTTATGCGAATAGAGCAGCGAGTTGCTGTCTGGCCTGGCCTGCGCCGCAGGATCCGAGCCGTCGGCCGATCTTTCTGGTTGCGGCCAACTACGGCTTGCCTGGGCGTCGCCGTGGCGATTGCGGCCGGCGGAACGGACGGCATCGGGCAGGAGCTGCCGGCCGGGCACTATGCGCTCGTGTTTGCCTCGCGACCCAGCAGCGTGCGCGTCTCGCCGGACGGGCGGGAGTTCGTCGTCGAGTTCCCCGCGGCCTTGGCGGACGGTGAGGCCGACCGGGCGGCGCGGGCGCTCGGGCCGTTGCTGGAAGGCTATGCCGAGGGATATGGCGCGGTCCGCTTCCGTCTGAGTGTGCCGGCCCAAGCCGCGATCGCATCGATCGGCGGGCGGCAGGCGGTCGAAGTTGCGGCCCAGGAGCAGGTCCAAGCCAGCGCCGATGACGAGCGGCGGCTGCACCTGCTCGAAGCCAGGGTCCTGGCCCGAGACGGCGACGTGGCGGGTGCACGGGTCCGGCTAACGCAGATTGCCGATGAACGGCCCGGCGATCTGGAACCATTGATCGCGCTGGCCGAGACAGAGAGCGCGGCGGGCAGCTGGCAGCATGCGCTCGGCCTCTATGATGGCGTGCGGCGCCTATTTCCGGAAGCGACCGATATCGCGCGGGACGAGCGCGCGCTGGCGACGCGCCACGCCCCCTTCGTGCGCACCGACGCCAGCGCGACCTTCGGGCCCGGTGGCGAGCGTGCGCAAACTGTGACGATCACGGGCGATCTGCCGCTGGCCGAGGATTGGCGGGCCAGCGCATCGCTGCAGACCGCGCATGACGAGATCCGCCAGTTGCGCCGCTCCGGCAGCGGGGTTGCGGCCGACTACAGCGGGACCAAGCTGCTGACGAGCTTGGATCTCGCGCACGATTGGTCTCAGCCCGGCATTACGACGCGGCTAGGGGTGTTTGCATCGCCGCGGACGTTCGGTGCTTCTGTCAAGCAGGAGTTCACCAGCCGGCTCGGGACCACGACGTTGGGGGCGTTCTACCACCAGCCCTACTGGGGCACGGTGATGGCGTTTGCCGCCGATGCGCGGCGCGACCAGGTCGACTTTGCGCAGACGGTGCCGCTGCCAGACCAGTGGCAGGTGCAGGTCGGCGTCGGTCTGATCCGCTATGGCACTCCATCGCGCGACAGCGTCGCCTCCGGGCCAAGCGCGCTGGCCGGCGTCAGTCGTGCGCTGCCCGAGCGGTGGCTGCCGCTGGACGGCATGCAGGTGCGGCTCGGCTACCGGCTGGAGGCCGAGTATCTGTCGCGCGCGGCGGCGGGGCCGACCTCGGCCGGGCCGCTGCCGCTGCTGGATATGCGGGCACGCGAGATCCATAGCGTCTACGCCGAAACCACGGCGTCGCTGGGGGCCGGCACCGCTACGGCGTTGTTCGGCTATGCAATCGACCGGTTTGGCGGCGGCGGCCCGCAAGCGATGCTGCGCTACACGGGCGGCGAGGATAGCGACCGCCTGGCGTTCTCTGTAGAGGCCGGCGTCGAGCCTTCGCTGGATCTCCGGCCACGTACCCTATTCCACATTGGCGGTTTCGCCATCTGGCGCTTCGGCGGTGCGCGAGAGACATGATGGACAGCAACGTCTCTAGCCATCGCGACCCGGCCGCCGCGACCTCCATCCTCGCCCCCGTTCGCAATCTCTCGACCCGCCCGCCGGAGCCGCGGACCGACGACCCCGCGATGCGCGCGCGCTTTGCCTGGCGCGGGATCGGCGAAGCCGCGATCCTCATTCTCGTCCTGCTCGCGGTCGATCGCCTGCTCGGCGCGGGACACCGCTTCCTCGGCGTCGAGCCGCACCCGTTCGGCCTGGCCGTGCTGCTGGTCGCCGCGCAATACGGCACGGCCGAAGCGGCGGCCACCGCGATCATGGCTACGGTCGCGCTGCTGGCGTTCAACCTGCCGGCGCAGTCTTTCGATCAGGATCATTACGCTTGGTTGCAGAGTGTCGTTCGTGACCCGCTGCTCTGGTTCACGACGTCGCTGCTGGTTGGTGAAATCACCGGCCGAACCCGCCAGCGGGCCCGGGAGGGCGCGCATCTCGCGATCCGTCGCCAATCCGAACTGGGCGCGATGGTCCAGGCCAATGCGGCACTCGTCACGCGCGTCTCGATGTTGGAGACCCGGATTGCCGGCCAGCAACGCACCGTGACCTCGATCTACGAGGCCGCTCGCGCCATGGGGCCCGACCGTGATGCGGTACTGGTCGGCACCCTCTCGCTCATCCGCGCCGCGATCGGCGCGACCAAGAGTTCGATCTACTTGATGCGCGGCAATGCGCTGGTTGTGGCCGGCGGCGATGGCTGGAACGGTTCGGAGGTCGGCGCCGAATATGCGGCCGATAGCGGCTTCTTTCGAGGCCGTGATCGGGCAGCGGCGCTGCCTGCTGGCCAACAACGCCGCCGATCGCGACCTGCTCGACCGGGTCGGCCTTATGGCGGCCCCGATTGTGACGCCGGACGGTGCGGTGCTGGGGGCGCTCGTGGTCGAGACGATCGCGTTCACGCAGTTGCATCTTGGTGCAGTGGCCAACTTCCGGTCGGTTTGCGAGTGGGTCGGCGCCGGGCTGGAGCAGGCCGGCGCCTGGGAGAGCGCGAAACAGGGCCGCTTCCTGGTAGAGGATTCGAGCCTGGTCGCGGCCAAGCATGCAGACCGGCTGATCGGCATCATGGGTTCCACGGCGCACCGGATCGGATTCGATCTGATCTTGATGCAGATCGATATCGACCTCGACCCCTCGATGATCGGCGCGGCGCGGCGCACGCTGGTGACGGTCATGGAGGCGGTGCTGCGAGACACCGACTTGCTGATCGAGGGCGACCATCACCGCCGGCTGCGGATCCTGATGCCCGGGACCTCGATCCTTACGGTACCGCTTGCGGCCGAGCGGTTGCGCCAGGCGATTGGCCGGCAGGACCCGGCGTTGCGCGACAGGGTCGTCATTTCGTGGCTGAGCCTCAATCAGATCAAGGCCAAGGAGCTGGTCTCGTGAGGGCGGGCAGAGCCTGTGGCATCGCGCTCGCGCTGGTGGGCGTCGAGGCCGGGTGTGTCTTGCTGGTGCTGTGGCACGCCTTGTTGCTGGGCGTCGGCTTGCATGTCGCCTGCGCGTCGACCGCGCTCGTGATCGCCTGGCGCCGGGCGGTACCGGATGGGGCGGTGGCGACGTTGCAGATGGCGTCGATGCTGATGCCGTTCCTCGGGCCGGTGGCACCGGCGGCGGCGGCGGCGATCCTGGCGGTGCAGGCGACGAGCCGCCGCCGGGTCGACCGGACGCAGACTGCGGCCATCTGGCACGAGCACCTTTTTCCCAATTTGGCGGCCGACAGGCTGACCGAACAGATGGACAGCATACAGCGCCGCCAGCCAGGCTCGGAGGCCGACGAGATCGAGTCGTTCTACGACGTGTTGCGATGGGGTACGTTGCAGGAGCAGGAGCATGTGCTCTCTCTGATCAGCCGCAGCTTCCGGCCGGAGTTCGCGCCCGTCTTGCGCGAGGGGCTGGCGGTGGCAGATCTGGGATTGCGCGCCCAGGCGGCGGCCGGGCTCTCGTTGCTGGAGGCTCGCACCTCGGCTGGGATCGGCGAGTTGCAGGAGGCGTTTCGGCTCGCTGCGACCGATGAGGCGCGGCGGGAGCTGGCGATCAGGTTGGCGCAGGCGCTGTCTGAGGGCGCGCATTCGGGCCTGTATGACGAGATGCGGACGCAGGACATGCGCCGGGAAATCGCAGCGCTGCTGGCGCCACTGCTCGACGGCGGCGGGGCGGAGCCGGCACTGGGCGCGATGCTGGGCCGGACGCTGATCCAGCTGGGCGACCTCGATCGGGCGGTGGCAGCGCTCGAGCAGGTGGTCAGATCCGGGCGGCAGACCGATGCGGCCTTCACCTGGCTCGTCGAGGGGTTGTTCCGGCAGGGTGATCATCGCGGGCTTGCGGCGCTGCTCGAGCGGCACCCGGATCAGGCGCGCGCGTTGGTTCGGGCGGATGGACCGCTTGCGCCGGCCTTGCAGTTTTGGGGCGCGCCAGCGTGACCGCGCTGCTCCGGGCGGACGCATCGGCCGAGGCGGATGTGTGCCTCTTGCTGGAAGGGACCTATCCGTTCGTCTCGGGCGGGGTCTCGATTTGGGTGCACCACCTGCTGCAGGCGCATCCCGAGCTGTCCTTCCACCTGGTCTGCCTGACGCCGGATGATCGGCCCCGCGTGCAGCGCTTCGAGCTTCCGGGCAACGTCCGCTCGCTGACCTGCATCGCGTTGCAGACCCTGCCGTTGGGCGCGCGTCGGGTGGATGGCCGGACCGCGGGGGTGCTGGAGCAGATCTTGCTCCTGGTCGACAAGCTGCTGCGTGGGCAAGCGACGGTGGCCGACCTGACGTTGTTCGCCCGTCATGTCGACGCCGTGGGCGGCGTGGCCGGGCGGCGACTGCTGCTCGACAGCCGGTTGGCGTTCCAGACGGTGCGGGCCGGCTACGGGCTGGGCGGGGCGGAGTCGTCATTCCTAGACTACTTCTGGTCCTGGCGCAGCCTGGCCAGCGCAGTGCTGGCTGTGCTGCTGCCGCCGCTCCCGATGGCACGGTGCTACCACGCCGTCTCGACCGGCTTCGCCGGGCTGCTCGGCGCGCGGCTGGCGGCCGGCACGGGGCGGCCGCTGATCCTGACCGAGCACGGCATCTACACGAACGAGCGGCGGATCGAGATCGCGATGGCCGACTGGTTGTATCAAGGGCCGGAGGTGTCACTGGCGCCGCGCAAGACCACCCGCGACCTACGCGATTGTGGATCGAGGCCTTCGAGGGGTTCGCTCGCCTGACCTATGCCGCCTCTGACCCGGTAGTCACGCTATATCGCGGCAATCAGCGAATGCAGCTTCGCGATGGCGCGGCGCCCGCGCGCCTGACCATCATCCCGAACGGGGTCGACTTTCAGCGCTACGCCGCGATCCCGCGCGACCCGGCGCCGCGGCCCCCGACCGTCGCCCTGATCGGCCGCGTGGTGCCGATCAAGGACGTCAAGACCTTCATCCGCGCGGTGGGCCTGCTCCGGCGCCGCATCCCCGAGGCGCGCGGCGAGATCCTGGGCCCGCTTGAGGAGGACCCGGTCTACGCGCGCGAATGTGCGGCTCTGATCCGCCAGCTCGGCTTGCAGGGGTGCGTGACACTGCACGGGCCAGTGGTGGTGCCGGATTGGCTCGGCCGCATCGATGTCAACGTTCTCACCTCGATCTCGGAGGCCCAGCCGCTGTCCATCCTCGAAGCCGGCGCGGCGGGCGTGCCGTGCATCGCTACCGATGTCGGCGCGTGTCGGGAGATGATCGAGGGCAATCCACCGGGCGCCGCGACGCTCGGTGCCGGCGGGGCCGTCACACCGGTCGCCAACCCGGCCGCGACCGCAGATGCGATGGCGCGCCTGCTCGCCGATCCGGGCGCGTGGTCTGCGGCCAGCCGTGGCATGCAGGAGCGGGTGCGAGCGCGATTCCTGAAATCCGACTGCGATCAAGCGTATGCGGCGCTTTACGGCCACGCCGTCATGATGCAGCGGGCGGCCTAGTATGGCTGGGATCGGCTTCGTGCTTCGCCGGCTCACCCGGCGGGACGATCTCTCGGGCGCGTTGCAGGCGTTCACTGCCGCGGCGGCGATCACGTCGGGGCCGTGGCTGCTGACGGTGCTGGCGATCGCCGGATCGGGGCTGGGCACCGCGCTGGCGGCGTCGCCACCCGAGTATCAGTCGTTCCGCGTGATCCTATCCTACGATTTCTGCTTTTCCCTGGTGCTTACCGCGCCCGCGACGACTCTGGCCTCGCGCCTGGTGGCAGACCAGCTCTTTGCCGGCCGCGTCGACGAGATCGTCCCGACCTTCCTGGCGACGCTGGCCTTCGCGCTCGCGCTGCAGATGCCGCTGGCGCTGCTGTTCTGGTTTGTCCCGATTGACCTCCCGTGGCCGGATGCGGCGGCCGCGGTCGCCTGCTACGCGGCGCTCGTGGCGCTGTGGGTGACGACCGCGTTCCTGTCCGTGCTGCGCGATTTCGGTTTCGTGTTGCTGTGTTTCGTGTCGGGCATGGCCGTGGCCTCCGTGGGCTCGCTCTGGGTGGGACAGGGATTCGGGGCGGCGGGGATGCTCGCCTGGTTCGCGATCGGGATCGCGCTGGTCGGGTTCGCGGGCGCGGGCCGGCTCGTGGCACGCTTTCCCTACGGAGCGCTCGAGTTCAGAGCTTTGGCCGAGGCAGCGCGCCGCAACCGGGTCCTGCTATTGATCGGCCTGCTCTCGGCGGCCGCACCCTGGGCCGATAAATGGGTGATGTGGTTCGGACCGTCCTCGGAACGGTTGAGCAGCGGCCTGCACCATGCGCCGGCTTATGACAGTGCGATGTTCCTGTCCTATTTGGCCATGGTGCCGGGGTCGGCCGCCTTCTTCGTCATCGCCGAGACCGGCTTTTTCCTGTCCTACCGCCGCTTCTTTGACGAGGTCCTCAGCGGCGCGACCTTGTCCCGGATCGAGAGCCAGCGCGGCGAGCTGTGCGCGCGCATCGCCGATGCCGGGGTTTCGCTGATCTTGCTGCAGGGGATCGTGACTGTGACCATCCAGTTGGCCGGCCCGTCATTGGTCCAAGCCGGCCTGCTGACAACGATGCAATATCCGATTTTCCGCTTCGGCGTGCTCGGGGCGCAGTTCCATCTGTTGCTGAACTGCTTGCTTGTCGTGATGAGCTACCTCGATTTGCGCGCCGACCAAGTTGCCTGCGCGTTGCTGTTCCTGGTGCTGAACGCATGTCTGACCGCAGGCTTGCTGCCGCTCGGGTTTGGATGGGACGGCTATGGCTATTTCTTGGCCGGGCTGCTCGCGTTCCTGTTTGCAGCCGGTCTGACGGCGTCGCGCTGTCGCGACCTGATCTACATCGCGTTCATCCGCAACAACGCCAGCCTGCGGGATACGCGTCGATGACGCTCGGCCGGGCCTTCACTCTTTCTCAACCCATCCGACCGTATCCTGCCCGTCGGTGGCTCGGAATTTCCAATGGCTGAACGGCGACAGTCGGCGCGAGCCGTCCTACGAACAATGCTGGGGACTGCGGCGCTGACGCTTGCGGGAGGCTCGGCGCGGGCCGAGCCCGAGCGCTTCGCGATCTGCTACGGGCAGGACGCGACGATGGAGCAGCTCGCGCCCTATCGGCGGCTCGTGCTGGACGGTGACCATCACCCGCCTCTCGCGCCGCTTCGGGCCCGCGGGATCGAAGTGTTTGGTTATGTCAGCGTCGGCGAAGCCGATGCGGCACGCGCTCACTATCCGGCCGTGGCCGCGGCCGGCGTTCTGCTCGGGGCCAATCCGAACTGGCCCGGCGCCCACTACGTCGACTTGCGCCGTCCCGCATGGCACGCGCTGCTGCTCGATCGGATCATTCCGGCAGTGCTAGCAGAAGGTTTTGGAGGCTTGTTCCTCGATACGCTCGATGATGCGGCTTTTCTCGAGCAGGCCGATCCCGTCGCAAACCGCGGAATGGTCGAAGCCGCAGCCGAACTCGTGCGCGCGATCCATCGCCGCTATCCGGCGCTGCCGCTAATGCTAAACCGGGCCTATGACGTGGGTGCGTTGGTCGCGGCGGATCTCGATTCC
>JAABUQ010012804.1_pt1 | contig 10334 bp, 6 predicted proteins | sample 5560001 | NCBI WGS metagenome assembly JAABUQ01 (sample SAMN10711888, study PRJNA513371) | rock metagenome | isolation source: Antarctica rocks | place: Antarctica: Victoria Land, Finger Mt nord | collected 2015-12-18 | reverse complement strand
GCATGCGCGCAGCAGGGTACCGCGATCAGCGTGGGCTCGGATGCGCATTATCCTCACCAACTGGCACAGGCGCATACGCAAACGGCGGCGCTGCTGCGCGGGGTCGGCATCAACAAGGTCAGAATATGGAAGCAGCGCGTCGCCGAAGATTACGAGTTTTGATCACTATTTTGTGAGCAGCTTATCCCAGCCAATTAACTGTACGCTCTCGCCTTGCGCGAGAGGCAGTATCTGTAGCTGCCGTCCTGTTTGCACGTCGATCGATAGCAACTTACGACTGCCATCACTGTAGCCTGCCGCTACCACCAATCCTTTGCTAAAAGGAGAGAGGGCGAGACTGCCATCGCAGATGGGGACGGTATCAGCAGGTAGAACGGCATCACAAAGGGAGATCGCTCCAGAAGCCATGTCCTTCACGAGCACAATTACCTGGCCTGTCGCGGCATCCTGTTTCAGGAGTTGAAACTTTCCCCCCACCTGGCGCACAGCCATTAATGAGAGATCGGCGGCGTATCCGACAGGAGTTGCATTCGTGAGCAGCGGTTGTGTATCAGGATCACTCCCTGAACCGTTACTTTTTGTCGCGTAGACATCACGCTGCGTGCCAGCATTTTTCACATAGTAAACGGTCAGGCCCGTAGGATCAAGCCAGAAGGTACTGGAAGCCGCGCCATTGGCAATAAGTTGAGCCGGTGTATTCGACAGATCGGTACGGTAGAGCGCCTGGCCTTCGGTGAAGTACAGGAACGTATCGCGCGCGGAGACCAGAGTATCTACCTTCCTGTTTAAGGGGAATTTTTGCTGCTCACGCGTCTGCACATTGATATGTACAATCTGGTCAGCAAGAGCGACAAACAAAAAGGCGTCGTCAGTTGACCAGATCGCATTGCTGCCTTTGCCATTGACAACATAGCTCTGCCCGCTCAGAAGCCGATAGGTTGTTTGTTTGCCATCGTAGCGATGGTACACCATGTTATGCCCACCATGCTCGACACCATCAATGATGGTATCGTCTGGACAGCAGGTAGCAAGCAGCGGGAGATGTTTTCCGCTGACCGGATCATAATTTTCTACCACCTGCCGCCCGCTCCCACTGCTGTGCCGGGTGATGATGACGGAGGACCAGTCATTGGAAAAGAGAAGGGGCGCAGGCGTGGCAAGAGCCTGGGTGGAGGAGGCAGTCGAACGCAGCAGAACAAAGCGGCTAAATATGCCGACAGAGGCAAGAATAATGACAGCCACAGCAGCGAGCGAAAATATATAGCGCAGCTTCATATCTCTACGAGTGCGCGTTGGATGCTGTGGTAGTGGGGAGATCGCGCCCGGAGAAAGTGTCTCTTCCTGCCCCTGCTGGGCGATGTTGGCAGCCGCGAATACAGGCAGTGGGGATATTTGTTCACGACGGATCGCTGCCATGATCTGCCCACCAGTCGCAGGGACGGCTGTTTCGCCCTCGGCCAGCAGATCACGCAGGGCCTGGCGCTGCTGGCTGCGCCGCCGTCGCGCATGGGCAACGGCGACGGAACAGGTCAAACATGAGCGGATATGTGTCGCCAGTTGTTCCGCGAGCTGCGCATCTTCTCTACTCTGCGCATCGCCAGGATCAGAGCCATTGCTGGATGAAGAGGCTGGTGCAGCCCAGCGCAGAAGATCGTAGCTATCAAGCTCATCGAGCAGACGTATACACTGTGCGGTGTGGGGGCATGGCAGCAGATGGCGCACATACGGGTCTGGCGACTTATCCTTCATCATCTTCCTTCCTGATCAAGACTGGCATATATGCGTTGAAACACCTGGCGCGCTCGTGATAGCCTGCTGCGTACAGCAGAGAGCGATTCCTGAAGCATTTCCGCGATCTCCTTATAGGAAAATCCCTCCGCATCAAGCAAAAGGCAGGTGACAGAGGACTCGGGCAACTGCGCCAGGACACGGCGTATCAGGTCGCGCTGCGCCACACCTTCCTCGAACTGACCCGCGCTCACCAGGGCTTCCTCACCCGGCTCATCATACGCGTTCTCATCATATCCCTGCCCCGAGGAGAAGGGGACGATAGAGACGTGTTTGCGCTTGCGCCACTCGCTGCGAACGAGATTGAGCGCAATTCGATAGAGCCAGGGTGCAAAGTGCAGTTCCTCGCCTTTCATTCGTGGTAGCGCCCGGTATGCCGCCAGAAAAGTTTCCTGGCAAAGATCCTGTGTCAGTTGTACATCCTGTGTCATCCCGTAGAGCATACGCCTGATACGCGGCTCATAGATCCCCACAAGGGTCTCAAACGCCGCTATTGATCCCTGGCAAGCTTCAGCGACAAGCCGGGATTCATTGTCAACTGCGTTCATGTAGCCCCACTATCGAGGAGAGTGGCAGAGATTCGATCCCTTACACATACTAATGGTATACACGCCAGTTTTGTTTCGCTTTCAATCAAGAAAAAGGAGGCTGAGAAGGGATGCAAAAGTAAATGCTCCCCTATTAGTATGCATTAATCTGGGAGCGAAGGAAATGAAGTAGTTCACATTTTGCCAGATCATGCTGCCTCCGGGCAGCATGATCTGGCAAAATGTGAACCTGAATATGCAGGGATTTCTCAGCCTTGCAGTTCCTCTATCTTGCGCTGCGCAGCTGTGCTGACAGCATCGTAGGCGGTTGAAAGATAGGAGGTAATATTTCTGCCATTGAGCTGATAGGGACCATCGCCCAGCCGTTTGAGAATAGCCTTGTCAACGTCGGGCGTGTGCGGATTGACGGCGAACGTAGCCAGCCCTTCGCCCGCCTGCCAGAACGTGGCGAGGGCTTCTTCACGCGGCAAGGGAGGATCATCCGCGACGGCGACAGAGGTCTCAGCAGTGGGAGAGGCGGCGCTCTCAACAGGAAATGCCTCGCTGCGCTTCTGCCTGAGCGCGCCGATAAGCTCTTCTCTGGTGCGACCGCGCAGCTTGAAGAGCAAAAATGGGTCTTCGTCGAAGCGCTCGGCCAGGATGTAATAGACGGCGGCGATATGCTTGCAGGGATTGGCCCAGTCGGGGCAGGAGCAGTCGGTCACAAGATCACGCTGGGTAGTAGGGAAGAGCGCGAGGCCGGCCGCTTCAAAAGCTTCCTCGATAGTGCGGGGCATCTCGCCCGCCAGCAGTTTTGCCGCGAAGATGGCCTGTGCGGCCATTGCCGCAGTCACCCTGTCCCAATCCTGGTCTGAGAGCGGCTGGAGACCGATAGTGATCTTATAGGGCTGGATGCGCGATCCCTGTACTTTCGCTTTGACACTGCCCGGCTGAATATCAATAGCGAGCACCTGGCCCTGGCGCGCGTAAGAGCGGCCGCGCGTCAGGCGTGAGCCCATGCCCAGCGACTCCAGCGCGCGCACCCAGCGTTTGGACCACCAGGTCTCGCCGATCGCGCCGCGCTCGCTCCTGGTCTTAATGCCGTCCTCGACTTTTCTGGGCCGGCTCTCAGAATAGTAATCCCACTCGTCACCATTGCGCCAGTAGCTCATATTGTTATTCTCCCACAGCTTCGCGGCTCAGCGCGAACAATTCTTTAAGCTGCGTCGTTGACATCTCGGTCAGCCAGTTTTCACCGCTACTTACAATACTTTCGGCAAGTTCTTTTTTCTGCTCGATCATCTGGTCGATACGCTCTTCCAGCGTACCAATGCACACGAATTTGTGCACCTGCACATTTTTCTTCTGCCCGATACGAAACGCGCGATCGGTCGCCTGATTTTCGACCGCCGGGTTCCACCAGCGATCGAAATGAAAGACGTGATTGGCCGCCGTCAGGTTCAGCCCAACGCCGCCGGCTTTGATGGAGAGGATGAACAACTGTGGGCCATGGCGTTCTTCCTGGAAGCGCTGCACCATGACGTCGCGCTGTTTCTTGGACGTGCCGCCATGCAGGAAGAGCGTCTCGCAGCCCAGCGTCTCCTGCAAATGCTTGCGCAGTAAGCTGCCCATCTCGGCGAACTGCGTGAAGATCAGGGCTTTATCGCCCTCGGCCAGGACCTCTTCGAGCATCTCGTCCAGGCGCGCCAGCTTGCCCGAACGGTTCGCCAGCAGGCTGCTATCGGCCATAAACTGCGCGGGATGGTTACAGACCTGCTTGAGCTTCATCAGGGTCGCCAGAATCAGGCCCCGGCGCTGCATCTCCTCCGCCTCTTCGATCTTCTCCATCATATCCTTCACCACCGCCTCGTAGAGCGATGCCTGTTCCTGCGTCAGGTTACAGAAGACCTTCATCTCCATCTTGTCGGGCAGGTCCTGGATGATCTCCCTGTCGGTCTTCACGCGGCGCAGGACAAAGGGCTGGATAAGTTTTTTGAGTAGCGCGGCCTGCTCGGCACTGCGATAGCGCTCGATTGGTAGCGCGAAGTTTTTGCGAAAATCGCTCCCCGATCCCAGATAGCCGGGATTGAGAAACTCCATGATGGACCACAATTCTGATAAGCGGTTCTCGACCGGGGTGCCGGTAAGCGCGATCTTATGCCCTGCCTGCAGGCTCTTGATGGCCTGCGTCTGCTTCGCGCTCTCATTCTTGATATTCTGCGCCTCGTCGATGACCACGTTCTCCCATTCCACTGCCGAAAGGTGTTCTTTGTCGCGCAGGGCCAGGGAATACGTGGTGATGACGATATCGTGGCGCCGCGCCTCCTCTGTAAAGGCCTCGCCCGAGAGCCGTTCCATGCCGTGGTGAATCATCACGCTGAGCGAGGGGGCAAAACGCGTGATCTCACGCTGCCAGTTCCCAACGATCGACATGGGACAGATCAGCAGGGTTGGCTTCAACGGCAAATTTGCTGCTTTAGCATCTTCGTGCTCGTGCAACAACAACGTAATAAGTTGAATAGTATTATGACAAAGAATATTATTCGCTACAAAGTTGTGATGCTTCTCAACTTCAAAATCATACACCCATCCCTCATACTGGATATCTTCTATCTCTTTAATGCGGCAGTAATAAACTTCCTGATCCAGCAGGTGCTGTAACCGTACTTTCGTTTGGACGAGCGCTTCTCGCTCAAGATGCTTATAAGCGCCAAGCGTCTTCATAGTCCACTTCGAAGGTGGCTTCTCTCGATAGAACGATTGCCCTTCCCAGACTGATTTTGCGGGGACACAGACATAGTTCCCGATGTAAAGATCATTCGTCCACCCCTTATCAGTGAGCAGCTTATGCGGATAGGTAATTGTTATACTATTGCCATCTTCCAGGTGTATCTTACGGAGGCGGGTAGATACATGCTCACGATATAAATGGTTGATAGTGCTCTCTACAATCCGTCCTGTTTCATCAATTGAATTCGTCCATAATTGTGCAGTAGGGTCAGCCCAATAACCTTCACCGTCGAAAACGGGCGCTTCCGCATAATCGTGCCATATGGCTTCAGCTTCTTTTAAGGTGCCATTCAATAAAATTGGCGTATTACCCGTCAGGCACTTTCCCAGGCCCATGTCGTCTGCCAGACAGCTTCCGAAGCCGAACTGCTTGAGAAAGGCCAGCCAGGAGACGCCTTTATGCTGGTAGGGACGCAGTTGACCGTGGAAAGTAGGGGGGACCTCGATAGGCGCGAGCTGCACACGCTGCGTGAGCCGATCCATGATCTCCCTGATCCAGCCTTCGGCCTCCATATCCAGCACGGGCAGGCCGAGCGCTGACTGCTCCTGACCAAGCCCGACGCGCAGCGCCTCCCCCAACGTCATCTGCTGACGAGCCTGCTTCTTCTGGAAGAAGGCGATCGCGGCCTCGATCTCTTCGGGGCGCAGCTCTACCCACTGGCCGCGCACCTTGACGAGGGGAACTTTGAGATTGACGAGCTTCTCAAACTCTTTGAGGGTGAGCGTGGTATCACCAATAGCGATATTCCAGTTGTAGTCCACAAGGCTATCCATGCCCAGCAGCCCGCTGCTGGTCTTCGCGTCAGCCTTTGGCCTGACCTTTAGTTTGACACCGACGCGCGCGCTGCGCTTCTGCCACCAGGGTGGGATGAGTACGCCGAAGCCACTATCTTCCAGCAGCGGCGCGGTCTCGCGCAGGAACATATACGCCTGCTGCGTGTCCAGCGCCAGCTCCTGGGGGCGGGCCGTCTCCAGACTCTCTTCGAGCAGAGGAAACACGCGTGACGCGCGACCAAGATCCTCCAGCAGACGTTCCTGTGGATTCTCAAATTGACGTTTAAGAAATGTTAGCGTACTTGAGCGCTCCTGCCAGACCTTCTCAGCCGGGATGAGCAGGCTGCGATCATCGTTCGCCTGCAGATGAAAGCTGAGATGCCAGGTAGTGGGCCGGGCATCATCACCCTTCGCATCCTCAGCACCCTCCTCCTGGTCCTCCCCGGATGCGGAAGCATTGTCCCGCGCAAACGGCGGATCAAGCTTGAACAGGGTACGGAAGGGCGCCTCTGCCGTAGTAGGCCGTAGCTGGTCAAGCCAGGCATGCATGGCAGCCGAAAACGCTTTTCGTTCTTTTGCTGAGAGCACCAGCGTGGGATCGTCGGACGAGAGCGCACGGAGCCAGCGTTCGGGCAGGGCTCTGGCGGCGCGACCATTGCCAGGGGAAACGGGCAAAAGCGTGGTTGAAGAGAGACTTTCGCGCACAAAAGCATCTATCGTATGGTTAAGGAAGTGTAAGAGAAGCTCTGACAGCAGCGAGGCGCGCTGTTCGCTGGCAGGTATAGCGGACCAGCACACAGGGGGCATGGCCTGGGCGAGGACGCGAACACGTTCTCTATCGGTGGGAGAGAGAAGCGCATCCCAGCCCGCTCGCAAGGTGACGTTTCCGTCTTCATGCTGGCTTTCGTGCAAGGCGGGCAGAAAGCACTGGCGCGTGACAAGTTCAAAGGCAAGCTGTGCGGCCTGCGTCCAGAAACGCAAAGAGCTGCCGAAGGCGAGGCTACGGGGAGGCGCGGGCGGCAGATGCAGCAGCGCATCCAGAGCGTGACTCGCGTCGAGCTGAAGCGTCGTCACCTGCCAGGGAGCGAACGCTATCTTGCCCTGTACAGTCTCCTCTTCACCCCGCATAAGCTCTGGCGAGGGCAGCGGTTCAGTACTGGTTGATGGCACGTGCAGGATCAGCGCAGCGGGAAGCGCATCGTGTACAGGCAGATTGCCGACCAGGCCGGCGATAACCTCGCGCAGTTGAGAAATGGGCAGCACAAAGGGATGCAGGCGGGAGGTCCCTACCTGTTTTTTGGAACGTTTTGGCGCGGGATGATCAGACGACTCGGCCCAGATATGCAGAGCTGACGCTGAGCAATCCCAGATAGTATGTAGAACGATCAAAGCCACTTCCCTAGAACAAAATTTTAGTGTGTTTCGTCCGGCAGTGTCGCCAGAGAGGATTTTACCTCGATATAGCGGGCCAGGATAAAGACTAGGTCGGAGAGGCGATTGAGGTAACGGACGACCTCGCTATTGCCGATCACGCCATCGTGCAGCAGCTTCACAGCCATGCGTTCGGCGCGGCGAATGATCGTACGCGCGAGGTCCAGCGCCGCTCCATCGAGCGTATCGCCCGGAATAATAAACTTATTAGGAATCTCAACCTCGTGTTTCAATTCCTCCTCCACCCCTTCCAGCCACTTCACATGCTCATCTGTCATGCGCAAGCCCATTTTCTCGTAGTTTTCGGGTGGTGTAGCCAGCTCGCCCATAAGCAGATAGAGCTCCTGCTGGATATGAAAAATAATGTCTTTGACTTTCTGATCCTGCGCGGCGGCCCGTGCCAGGCCGAGCGCCGAGGTTGCCTCATCAACGGTACCAAAGGTGTCGGGACGCGGGTCATACTTGGGTACGCGCGCCTCGCCTAACAGGCCAGTGTAGCCGCTATCGCCTGTGCCAGTAGTAACTTTCGCCATAGCACTTTCCTCCTTGTGCTATCTTACCACAGAAATATCGTTGTGTGGAGGGGAAACCAGATTTGTGGCAGGCAGATGTTGATTCCAATTGTACATGTTATACTACAATGAAAACGTGTTATTGGCTATGCCATCATCTACCTATATATACCTCTAGCAGGAGACAAGATGAAAAAGCTGCTATTTGCCATCATAACCCTACCCTATATACTCAAACTGAGTGGTCCGCAGCTCACGCTCACTCCCATTCCTACGCCCATCCCGGCATCATCACCCTCTCCTGACACCACCCTGGCATTTTATGGTACTATCGTTGCTGCAATAATTGCAGCATTGGCTGTAATCTTCACTGTGGTTTACCAGGTTCGTAAAGGCCACGCCAACGCAAAAGAGCTCACAGCACAACAGAACAAGGGTGAAGAAGCTCGTGAGCATGCGCAGGTCGCGGCTGAACTGGACCGCTCACATCGTGAAGAGATCCAGCAAGCTCGTCTCAAAATGCGTGAGCGTGAACAACAACTGCTGACCTCTACCGCCAGCCAGCAAAATCGTACTGATGCAGACCTCTTTCGTGTCTACCATGACGCGCTCCACGCTGACCCAGACATCGCAGAAATGAAAATCCTTGATATGAGTCACCCTTTGAAGATTGAGCATGTTTACGTCCGACTACGCCTTCACGAGGAGACACGTTCTGGCTACGATGTTGATCCTATGTTTTTAACGGCCCAGTCGCAGCGTGATCCCAACGCCTTCTTTCTTGCTGGCCGCCGCTTTTTAGAAACCCGTACCAGTACAGCGATGACGCCCGAAGAGGCACTGCAAAAATACCAGCGCTGCGTTGTTCTGGGTGACCCCGGCGCAGGTAAATCCACCCTGCTCAAATATCTCACTCTTAAATCCATTAATCAGCATCTTCCTAATCTGCCCTGCTTTCCCCTTCACATTGTCCTTGGTAAATTTGCCGCTTCAGGTTTGACTGATCTCATTGCCTTTGCTGCGCTCCATTGGAGTGAAAAGTACTGCATAGGCGAACAGGAAGCCTACACTTTTATCCATACTCATCTTGCCACTGGAGATACACTCTTGCTGCTCGATGCCCTTGACGAGACGGGTATAGGGGAGACGAGCAACATCGCCAATGACTCCTATGACCAGGTGCTCAAGGCCATTATCCGCGTGACGACGCAGTACCCACAGGTCCGTATCGTCGTCACTGCTCGGAAAGCTGGCTACCTGGGGCACACGCGTCTTATAGGCTTTACCGAACTGGATGTTCTTGATTTCGGTAGTGAGGAGATTGAACAGTTCATCACCAAATGGTTTGCCAGCCATCCTATGACACGTCGCCATGCGACCGCTGCTGATCTTATCTCGCGCCTCAAAGACAACCCACGTATCGAGGCTCTGGCCGCCAATCCACTCCTACTTTCACTTATCGTGCTTGTCTACGAGGTCCAACAGGACTTGCCAGACCGCCGCGCCGACCTCTACAAAGAGTGTCTCGACACCTTGCTCTTCAAGTGGGATACCTCGCGCGATATCCGCCGTCGCCGCCGCTTCAAATCTGAACACAAACGGCAACTTCTCATCGAGATTGCCTGGTATTTCCATCGCCGTGGCTATCGCTACTTCCCCGAAGACGAACTGCTTGCCGTCATCGCTCGCTTCCTGCCAACGATAGATCTGCCTGTTGAGCAGAACAGGCAGATCTTGCAGGAGATTGAGGAAGAGAACGGCCTTCTGAAAGAGCAGGCACATGGATGGCACGGCTTCCTCCACCTTACCCTACAGGAGTACTGTGTTGCTCTCGCTATTGAGCAGCGCAAGGCCTGGCAGGAGCTGCTCACCTACTGCGGTGATCCCTGGTGGGAAGAAGTGCTCTCCCTCTACGCAGGGGCCACTCCCGACGCCAGTGCGCTTATCTCACAGCTTCTGGCCTCCTATAAACGGCAGTGGCTCTGGCGTGATATCTTCTCCACACACCTGCTTTGGGCCGGTCAATGCCTTGCAGCTCGTCCTCGTATCATTCAATCTGGCCTGCGTTTCGAAGTCATCTCTTACCTTATCACGCTACTAATCAGTACACACTACACGTTAACACAAGAGCAAGTCAGAGACCTCCTGAAGCAAATTGGTAGCGCAGACGTAAAAAAACACTTGCTGGCCCTGCTCGCAGACACTCAGCAAGATAGCAAGGTGCGTCAGGTAGTCGCAGGGGCAGTAGGCGAGCTGGGAGACAAAAGCGTGGTTGGGGAGTTGATGCGCCTGCTCACAGACCCTCAGCAAGATAACCAGGTGCGTGAGGTAATCGCAGAGGCAGTAGGCGAGCTGGGAGACAAAAGCATGGCTGGGGAGTTGATGCGCCTGCTCACAGACACCCAGCAGAATAGCGGGGTGCGTGAGGTAGTCGCATGGGCGGCGGCAGCGTTGGGCGAGCAACAAGTAATATCTGATCTCTTGAAATTACACCTTTTTGGTGCTTCTTATC
>JAABUQ010012803.1_pt1 | contig 10335 bp, 8 predicted proteins | sample 5560001 | NCBI WGS metagenome assembly JAABUQ01 (sample SAMN10711888, study PRJNA513371) | rock metagenome | isolation source: Antarctica rocks | place: Antarctica: Victoria Land, Finger Mt nord | collected 2015-12-18 | reverse complement strand
ATTGCTGGACGCATGTTTGAGGATGAGTACGATTTAGCCGTTGCGATCATGGATGGCATGGAAGCACGCAGTCTCACAGGTGGTTATACCCTGGAGCGTTTTAAATTTAATTCCGCCTAGCTACTTAGGACTGCAATTGATACAAATCTTCCATTTTTATTAGTTCTCCAGTCTGCGTATTCCTAAAAAATGGTATACCAGCCCACGCCTCTATATGAAAACTATAAGGTGTATTATAGTCATCTATAATGTATCCTCCATTAAAAGTACGAATTTTAATTAGATAAATATCCCAACAGTTTGGATATATACCCCAGTATTCAGTAGGTTCGCCAGATGTACTACTATGGTTTTCTAATACAATTTCAGCAGGATGGAAATCAATAGTTATAAAGTCAACGATATAATCATATTGACGAATTACGCTCAAGACATCTTCCCATGTCTCAATCTTTACTTTTTGCTCAAGTATTTCTGAGTTTAACCAGGAATCGCTTAACCATATCAGTTTTTTAACTACTGACTCAATTCTCTCATTTTCTTTTTTAACAAACTCTAGATCTTCTGCCAGCATTATTCTATCTGGAATTGGCTCCCAGATTTCTAACAAATTTTTTGAATCAATTGGAATTATATTTTTTTTAATTCCAGGTACATCTTCAAAAATTTGAATTGCGCTAATTTCTGCTAATGAATCAAGGTATTTTGATTTGATATTGTCTGCATCAATATTTGGCAACTTCTTGTTAGTATTTTTGGCTAGATAATATTCGGGAGCAATGCACAAATCTGCTGGAATGTATGACTTATTGACGCTCTGCATTAAGTTTCCCCCCATTAATTTCTTCTAGAATGGTATTTATAAAGTAGAACAAAGACAACTAACCAAAGGGAGATATCCGGTCAAGCAATGTCAAAGCTCTTTACATTACAGGACTTTGAAAGCCATAGAATCATCAGCGAACTCCTAGCTACAGGTGCAGCGTCTGTGCATTTGCTGAGTGAGGATTTCCGGTTGGCGCTATTGCAAGAGGCACAAAGCTATCCCTACACACCAGAGGCTGAAGTGGTCGGGACTGGAAACCAGACGGTCAGGCAGCAGCTTGGGTCATTCGCATGTTTTCCCGAAAACGCACACTACATCCGCTTGCGAGAGACTTTCCAAAACCTGCTGGATGAGCATCTAGCTAGCTTAGAAACCTATCCCTTTGCCACTAAACTGGAACTTAATTCGATGGTGTTGCAGAAATACGAGCAGGGATCTTTAGGCATTACTCCACATCGAGACCGCTTGAGTTCGATTAACCTGGTCTGCATTTTTAACATTGGTGGGCAAGGGAGGTTTTGCGTATGTGAGGATCGCTCGGGTAGTCATGCAAAAGTTATTGATAGCTCTCCAGGGAGTGTTATCTTCTTAAGGGCACCGGGATTTATGAGTTCTCCAGAACGACCCTTTCATTACGTTACCGATATTCAAGCAACTCGGTATACCTTTGGCTTGAGACAAAAAGCTATGCCAAAACGTTAAGCACTAAAATCGGGTCTAGTCTCACTGTGCTACCTTCTGCTTAAGGCGTCCAAATCTTGAGCGCTAAAGACTTGAGATAGCTTCTAAATATTCCCGAAAACTTTGGAGCGAAGTTTGACGGCTTGTCTTTTGACATCAATAATCAAATCGCTCAAGATACGAAATCGTGTTCGTCTTGAGCCCAGCTATGCTTTACCCCTAAGCCTCCGAATTATTTCCCTGCCTCGTTCTCAGACTCTGTCTGGGAATGCCTAAACGTCTGGCTTGCTTCATGCCAGGGGTTAGTACCTGCATCTCAACCTTACCGCCGCCGCTAATCACACATTCTTCCGTGGAATTAGAGGTACTTTCACTTAAATATTTTTAGGCATCTAGAAACGTGATTGGTGGAGAGGTCTCGCTTTTCAATGATTTGGATTGATATGTAATGGAGGATAAACGCTATGAAGCTACTTAAATTTGCCACTGCTATGCTCGTCGTTCTCGGCAGCGCTAGTTCTAGCCTTGCACATGAAATGAGACATGTTGGAGGCGATCAGGGGAATGGTGAAGGAGCAAACGTATTCATGTTCCACACCGGATTTAGTTCTGAGCCTGCATTCACAAATGAGGTGAATGGAATAGACATCAATCTCTCCTTCCATCCAGATGCAGCTCATGATCCTGCACTTACCGAGACAGTAAACACGGCGGCTGGAGATGTCGTAAAAATTGAAACAGCTGAGGTCATGCTGCTTGATGCACCATCCCAATCGGCTCAGGTAATTCGTAGTAAGCTCCTACCGATTTCTCTTGACGATCAGGGAAATATTCGTAAGAAATGGGGTACCGAGAATGAGTACATAGTGTACTTCCGTCCTACAACTGATGGCGCATACGGATTCCACTTGAAAGGTCATATTGAACATAAAGACCATATGGTCGACTTCAATGAGACTTTTGTGTGCGGAGCGGGAAGCAAAGATATTGATCCCACGACCGGTCTTGCTAAAACCAAATTCAACTGCGTCGATGATGCAGTTTCATTCCCCGGCACAAGGAAGCAAAGATAATTAGTTCGAACTGAGGCACCTGCGGGTTCGCAGTCCCCTATAGAGGAGCCAGTGCTGCCGGAATTTCCAATGTAGTGGCTCCCCTCCTTCTCTCTCTGACTCACCACACCGCATTTTGGTTCATGAATTGCAGCAGTCCAAGGTATACATCCACTGCTATTGTTCTGTCTTGAAAAGTTTCCTAAGGGGGAACCCCCCCTAGCAACTTTTCGCTGACAAAAAACTGACTAAAATACTGACTAAAATACTGACTAAAGGAGTTCAACTTTTTCAGCATTGATGTATTAAGATTGACACGGCAGTTAAGTAATCAACCAATTTAAAAATCCAGTGCCGAGAGGCGCGACCGTACTTTGATAACTATTATGCAAGCCCACGACATATTATCAGTATTCATGTTGCCCTATACATCGGGTGAGCGAAAACAGACATAATGCGCCGACAAACTTTAACTTTCTTAGCTCTGTATTCCGCTAGCTATGTCGCCATAATCCTGATTGGGATTTTTCTCAATCCTGCACCCCTCGCCAATGTTTTTGGCCTTTTAGCACTGCTATGCTATATTGCTACCCTACTACCCAGCCTGCTAAAAGCAGTTTTTCCAACTATTAAAGGCAACAAAACCTTATTGTGGCTCCTCAAGTATCGTCGTTATCTTGGCGTTGCTGCCTTTTGCTTAGGTGCAAATCATGGAGTTTTATTAATTATTGAAAAACAATTGAATTTACTTGATTGGCATCTATACATTCACTCTTTTACTGGAATTTCAACCCTAGCCATCTTCATAACACTGACAGTTACTTCCAATAATGAAAGTGTCAAAATCCTTAAAAGAAATTGGAAAAAACTGCATCAGTTAACCTATTTGGCTATTTTTACTCTGTCTTGGCACATTCTCGACAAGATGTCCGGTCACTGGACTTATTTGACCCCATTGGCTGTGCTGCTGACAGCAACCATCCTAATATTGTTCATGCGAAGGAAGTGGTTAGAAGCATTTAGTCCCCAAACTGTACCAATGCTCAAACAGCAACCAGCTAAATTGCCAGAAAATTCAGATACTAGGATATCAGGCTTTAACTCACACTTGTTTTAGAGCCGGTTTGTCAGTCAATCCACCGTAGTGGCTGCCTGCTTCTTAGACTGCTGTTTGGGAAAGTTTTCATTTGCCACAATCTCTCCAAACGGACTCAATACAATCTGCTGCTCAACCGAGGGCAAATTCTCCAACGGCAGATGGGGGAATAGCAGTTCCGCGACACGATACGCCTCCTCCAAGTGGGGATAGCCGGAGAGGATGAAGGTGTCGATGCCCAAATTGACATACTCCAACATCCGAGCCGCAACTGTATCGGGATCGCCGACTAAAGCCGTTCCTGCACCTCCTCGTACCAAACCAACACCCGCCCACAAATTCGGACTGATTTCCAACGCTTCTTGCTCGCCGTGATGGAGTTGAGTCATACGGCGTTGTCCTTCAGAATCCATTCGGGCGTAAGCTTTTTGAGCCGTGGCGATCGCTTCCTCATCCACATACCGAATCAACTGATTCGCCGCGTCCCAAGCCTCGCTCTCGGTTTCTCGCACAATCACGTGCAGCCGAATCCCAAAGCGCAACGTCCGTCCTTCTGCTTCTGCCAATTTGCGAACTGAAGCAATTTTCTCTGCTACCTGAGCCGGCGGCTCACCCCAAGTGAGATACACATCAACATGCTTGGCGGCAATACGTTGAGCGCTCAAAGAAGAACCCCCAAACCATAAGGGAGGGTAGGGTTTCTGCACCGTTGGAAATAGCAACTTACCGCCCCGAATGTCGAGATAATCGCCTTTAAAGTTGGCTTCTTCACCCGCAGCAATCGTCCGCCACACGCTCAAAAACTCATCAGTTAATTCGTAGCGCTCGTCATGACTCAAATGCAAACCATCACCTGCTAGCTCTACCGGATCACCACCCGTCACAACATTAATTAGCAAGCGTCCATTGGAGAAGCGATCAAACGTTGCTGCCATTCTTGCCGCAACTCCAGGCGATACCAGACCGGGACGGATCGCCACCAGAAAGCGCATTTGACGGGTTAATGAAGCAAGGGTTGCTGCCACAATCCAGGCATCCTCACAGGAACGTCCTGTGGGCAGCAAAGCCCCTGTATAACCCAGATCATCAACGGCTTGAGCGATCTGCCGCAAGTAGGGGAAACTGGTTGCGCGTCCTCCAATACCCGTGCCTAAATAGCGACCATCTCCATGAGTAGGAATAAACCAAAGTAGTTGCATGGATTTTATCTCCCTATTGCTTTGGTACTTGAGCGACTTCTTTAACGTTGACAGACTTGGGCAATAGTCCTAACTGGTGGAAGGTGTCTGCCATCTGCTGCTGATACGTCACGACATCCGATTGAATGGGCTGAACCCCATATGGACGTCGCTTCGAGATTTCCTCTAGCGTTGGCACGTCAATGCTCAACTGCGGTGAGAGCAGCTTTGCCACTTCCGTTGCATTCTTTGCTGCCCACTCATCTAATTTTTTGGTTTCTTCGATAATGGCTTTGACACGATCAGGATACTGATCAGCAAACGGTTTAGCAGCTAGATAAAACTCTCGGTTTGCGGCTAACCCTTCCGCGTTCTTTAAAATTCGGGCACCCGTTGCTTTTTGACCAACCGTCAAAAATGGGTCCCAAATCACCCAAGCATCCGCATTGCCTCTCTCAAAAGCAGCCCGTGCCTCAGCAGGAGCCAGATATATTGGCTGAATATCGCTGTACTTGAGTCCTGCTGCTGTCAATGCTTGCACGAGCAAATAATGCACATTTGACCCCTTGTTGAGGACAACCTTTTTGCCCTTCAAACCTGCTACATCTTTAATAGGTGAATCCTTGGGAATGAGAATCGCTTCCCCTTTCGGATTGGGTGGCTCATGAGCCACATAAATCAGATTTGCTCCAGCTGCTTGAGCAAAGATTGGCGGAGCCTCACCCGTATGCCCATAGTCAATGCTACCTGCATTCAAGGCCTCCAGCAATTGCGGTCCACCAGGAAATTGAATCCACTGCACGGATACCCCTTGAGGTTTTAACCGCTCTTCCAAACTGCCTCTGGCTTTGAGGATATTAAGAGTGCCGTACTTCTGATATCCAATACGAATCACATTGTTCTGCACAGCCTGAGTAGCGTTGCTACTGCTAACAGGTGAGGAGTTGGGCGGATTAGTACTCGGCGAGTTGGCCGCAGTATTAGAAGCGCAAGCAGTTGCTAACACACTCAAACCGAACCCGACTGCAACCAGTAAGGCAGAAGGCTGGATGATAAAAAACGGTTTCAAAGATTTTCCACCCGCTTTCAGAATCACGGTTAGACCTAGGAAGCCTTTCTGGATTACGAACACGACATACTCCTGGTAAAAGCGTTGGGTGAGTATTTGTCAGATCGGGCAGCAGCGCTGCCTTGAGAGTTTTTGGAATTGCTGAGACAACAATACCGGCACTCAACGGCTGCAATAAGGATTAGCAAGGTGTTATTCAAAATTCAAACTGGGGTAAACCGCTCGATATACCGTATTTTGATCGATTAATCTAGGAGTATGACACAGCTATTGATGCATATCAAGGGGGCTTCTAAAAATAAAACGGCGGATCGGTCAAGTACTGTGGTTTCTACGATACTCATTCCTAGTTCTATCGGATTTTGTGGTCTGCCCCCTTTTTGGCGGTATGGTGACCTATCTGGTCAGGATTGCCATGGCTTAGTGATGAGTCTGATGGCTGTCTACTTGCTCAAAATTACGGTAACCTGGGTAGGTTATAGTATAATACGGCTTGTGCATGGATTTCCTTTACCTCTCAAAACAGATACTAACAATGAGATGGTTCACGAGTCGATTAGTTCTCACGTTCATTTTCAGCATTATCCTTCTCGTTTATGTACCAGCGGCAACTGCTGTCGGAAACGTTGACTCAAGCGTTACACCCCCAGGTGCAGAGAAATCAGCTAAGACCAAAATCCTGGAAACAGGTGCGGCAGTGTTGCAGAACAAAACACCAGTTGATGCTATCAATGTCTACGTAAATGCTTTTCACTTCCACAATGGCAACCTGGATAGACAGTTGGAAGCACATCACTACTGTAATGTAGTCAATGAGGACTTCATCCAATGCGTGCTCTATGATGGCAACAGCAAAAACGCACGGCTTATAGGTATTGAGTATATCATCAGCGGCAAGAGCTTCCAGAATTTACCTGAAGAAGAAAAAAAATTGTGGCACAGCCATGTCTACGAAGTGAAGTCAGGTCAGCTGATCGCCCCAGGTATTCCAGAAATAGCCGAGCATGCTCTGATGGAAAAGATCGCTTCGACTTACGGCAAGATTTGGCACACTTGGAATGTAGAGGAGCCAAACATGTCTCTACCACTTGGTCAGCCAGCGCTCATGGTGGGATTTACGGCTGATGGTCAAGCCAATCCGTCACTTGTGGAAAACCGCGATCAGCGGTTCAACATTTCTACTGAGGCCAAGAAACTGAAGCGGACAGACATTCCGTCTCCCCCGATTCAACCGGGTGCTGATGCCTGGCAGACCGGTCAAATTGTTCAATTGCAACTCGTGCCGTTATCAGGTACAAGTCATATTACTGCGAAATGAACTACCCTGCCCTGCTGTGCGAGGGTAGGGTTTCTGAAGACCTACCAGCAGAGCATGTTTCTGACGCTTCGTTTAGCTAAGTTGCGACAACAATCCTCGGTTCTTTCGTTCCTTAAATGGGAGCTCTCGTTCGTGGCAGCTGGCAAGCCTGTGCTTTGGCGCTCCCACCATTTGCACCGTCTTGGGAAAGTGTCGGGCATTAGGTGTTAGTGGGTGTTAACATTCGAGGAGAGGGGTAAGTTTTCAACCACGTAGAACGCTTCATTTTAGAGCTAATTCATAAGGTTTTCTTTGGCGTAGGTATGGCTCCTAATTTTCTAATTTCTGATACTCCAACCATGATAGCCATCGTTGGGGGTGGCTTTAGTGGTTCTCTGGTGGCTGCCAACCTGTTGAAGACTGCAACCCGACCCCTGATCATCAAACTGATCGAGCGCAGTCACGACATCGGTAAGGGAGTCGCCTACAGCACGGACACTAACAGCCACTTGCTGAATGTATCAGCAGGCAATATGAGTGCATTTCCAGATGATCCAGGTCATCTGCTACGATGGCTTAACTATAATCGTAGTGAGTTGGCGACACTCCTTCCTGATGAAATTAACGCCAGCAGCTTCATTCCCCGTAAGATCTACGGTTTCTACATTCAATCAATTCTGGAGGAAGCAGAAGCGACGGCATCTAGTAACGTCCGGCTAGAGAGATTGATTGATGAAGTGGTAGCGGTGGAGCCAGAAGGAAAAGGCGCGATCGTCTCCCTCCGTAGCAGCCTCCGTTTTCTAGCCGACAAGGTAGTGCTGTCCCTGGGGAATTCACCCTCTACCTCCCTTTTATCCCGGCACTTAGATGGCAACGATGAACGCTTACAAGATACCTGGTCAGCCAATGCACTAGTAGAGCTTGAGCCTGATGCTCCAGTGTTGCTGATTGGCACTGGGCTGACGATGGTGGATATGGTGGTGTCTCTTCACGAGCGGAAACATCGGGGCAAGGTTTATGCTGTATCTCGACGGGGATTGTTTCCGCTCAGGCATCAAGCAACCAAACCTTACCCCGCCTTCCTGAACGCAGAAACTGCGCCAAAAACCATTAGAGGCTTGTTGCGTCGCGTTCGGGTGGAGGTGGAGGCTGCCGCCACCCAGGGTTATAACTGGCGAGCGGTGATAGATGCCCTACGTCCCATCACTCAGCAACTCTGGCAGCAGCTACCCCGTGTTGAACAGCAGCGCTTTTTGCGCCATGTCAAACCTTATTGGGAGGTGCATCGTCACCGTATTGCTCCAAGGATTGGTGATGTTGTAAATGAGATGCTGGATTCGGGTCAGCTCGCCATTTCTGCGGGGCGCATTCAGGATTACCATGCTTTGCCTGACGCTGTAGCAGTGACTGTTCGCCAGCGCAAAACGAAAACCACCGATGTCCTGAGCGTCAGCCGCGTGGTGAATTGTACGGGGGTGGAAGCAGATTATCGCCGCTCGTCCCAACCCCTGATCGCCGATTTGCGATCCCAGGGTTTGATTCGCCCCAATGGAATTGGCTTGGGGCTAGATACTGCCCCTCGTGGTGCAATATTGGATGCAAATGGCAACATTTCGACTTTACTGTATGCGCTGGGAACTCCTCGCAAGGGAGATTTGTGGGAAACTACCGCCGTTCCAGAACTTCGAGAACAGGTGCAGGTAGTGTCTGAGGCAGTGTTGCAGTCGCTTCCAGTGCGTGTGCGTCCTGTCTCTACCACGTCTCTATCAACCAGGCAAACAGAAGACAGCTGCATCAGTCAAGGGATACGCCAGCCGATGCTGCTGTTTCGCCAATTCTTTGACCATGAATCCAGTACCTACACCTACCTGATTGCTGACAGGCAGACGGGAGATGCAGTGTTGGTTGATGCTGTGTTGGAGCAGGTTGACCGCGATTTACAGTCGCTGGATGAACTGGAGTTGACGCTACGCTATTGTCTGGAAACTCACATCCATGCCGATCACATTACAGGGGCGGGCAAGCTGAGACAGCAAACAGGTTGTCGGGTCATGGTGCCCCAGAACACAAATGTGATGTCTGCTGATCACTCCCTTGCAGATGGTGAAACTTTAGTAGTGGGGTCAGCGGTGATACAGGCGATCGCCACACCAGGGCACACGCAAAGCCACATGGCATATTTGATAAACAGCACCTACCTGGTAACCGGCGATGCTCTATTAATTCGTGGCTGTGGACGAACAGACTTTCAGGAGGGTGATGCTGGAACCCTATACGATTCGGTGACGCAACGGTTATTTACCCTGCCAGACGACACCCTGGTGTATCCTGGTCATGACTACAAAGGACGCACCGTTTCCACCGTTGGCGAAGAAAAACGCCTGAATCCCAGATTTGCTGATCGTAGCCGCGCTCAGTTTATTACAATCATGAGTCATCTTGGCTTGAGCTATCCCAAAAAGATGAAGGAAGCTGTACCTGCGAACGAATACTGTGGTGATTTTATTCCCCAAGCTAGTCTGAGCGCTGTCATAAGCCCTGCAACAAATGAGGATCAGAAAAAAGTAGAACTCATGCTTTCGACCAATACTGAAATTTACAATGATTACTTTGCTATGTACATTTAGCCTCAATCGCCAGAATCCCCACGCCATGATTTTGGTCAAATGAGCGTAGCAATGTTTGACATTGGATAGCGTGCGAAGAAGGGGCACATCTTTCAAGTAATGCAAGTTCACTTGTGCTTCTGTTTGATAGCGCGAATAGGCCAAGATGAGAATTCAGCAATGCAACAGTAGAGCGGCGGGTGATTAAATCAAATTATTCAGCTATACTCTATGAGGCTGATACGAATAATGAGTTCAGCGTAGATATGCCCGACTACTATTCCGATCTTGCAGATGTCATCTTGCTCGATATCGAAGGAACTACGACTCCAATTGATTACGTTCTCAGAGTGTTGTTTCCCTTTGCAAAAGTGCAGGTGGAGTCCTTTCTAAAAATCCATCATCGTAACTACTCAGGGTGGAATGTTGGGAGCACAGGATTTTGCATGAAGACTTGACGGAGTGCATCCAGGACATTGAGACCCTGCTTTCTGAGCGTAGAAAGGTAGCCGCGAATGCGACAGAACATT
>JAABUQ010012802.1_pt1 | contig 10336 bp, 11 predicted proteins | sample 5560001 | NCBI WGS metagenome assembly JAABUQ01 (sample SAMN10711888, study PRJNA513371) | rock metagenome | isolation source: Antarctica rocks | place: Antarctica: Victoria Land, Finger Mt nord | collected 2015-12-18 | reverse complement strand
GGGGGAAGCGGCATCCATATTCAGCATGCCTCGATTTCAATGATTAGTAAAGATACTTCAGATACATAAGACTAGTGGATCGGGCAGAGCGTATCCTGCGGCCGCTTGCAGCTTGTTCTTAAAGGAGCCAGCGACCACGTGATCTTTTCCGGCCATAAGAGCCTCGTAGCCTTCCTTAGCGACTTCAGCCGGATCGTCCTTCTCACTCGCGCCCAGCTTCGTATCGTCAGCACCGGCCCGGTGGAAGAAATTAGTTTCAGTCGCGCCCGGCATCAGGGCAGTCACCGAAACTCCACTGTCCTTCAACTCCTCGCGAAGGCTCTGCGAAAGAGACCGCACGAAAGCTTTAGTGGCGCCGTACACCGCCTCATAGGGAGTGGGCATAGTTCCCGCAATCGACGCCGTGAACAGAATGCGGCCGGCGTGGCGGGCCACCATGTCTTTCACAATGTATTTGGCCAGGTGAAGCGTAGAGACCACGTTCAAGTTCACCATCTGCAGTTCCTGGGAGAGATCTGTTTCAGCGAATGGGCCGCTTACTCCAATTCCCGCATTTAGCGCGATCGCGTCTACGGGACGACCGCTCGATTGGATCGCGGATTGAAGTTTATGCACCCCATCGTGTGAAGCGAGGTCTACCTGGACAGACTCAACTTTAGCCCCCAGTGCCTCCAGCTCCCGGGCTGCAGCGTTTATGCCATCCCCGTCCGCTGCAATCAGAACGTCAAAATCATGCTGGGCGAATTGTTTCGCCAGTTCGAGACCGATGCCGCTCGAAGCGCCGGTCACGACCGCAAACTGTTTTGTGGAAGAAGGTATAGCCATAGGTATCGTTTGTGAGACGGCGAAATGCCGAAAAGTGAGAGATAGGACTTTCTGGTTCTCGCTCGCGTGTCCGCGTTGGCTAATGAGGACCGGCGGCCGCGGCATCCAGCGGGTTAAGGCCGTTGGTGTAGTTCGGATCCATAGCTGCGATATCCACCCGGTAGCTGACCGAGTTGGCGGTCGGGAAATTCGCCGGAATCTTCTGCGTTACTTTGCCGGAAGCTGCCCATTCGGTTCCGCGTTGAAATGCGGTGATGAAACCGACGCAACTGAGCGCGTTCACGTCGTGCCCCATTGCCGTGTGGAAGATCCTGCCTTCGCCGTACCGCAGAACCATCAGCTGCGGCTCGTCATGTCCCGTTCCACTGTTTGCTGGATCCGACATCGCGGTCGCGAGCACGGTCATATTCTTGCCTGGCCCGCGAAGCGTGGCGTAAAGTTCATCTCCCTGATGCATCCAGGTCTTCGGCAAGCCTTTCGTGATCGGGTGCTCGCCGTCGCGCGTGGTAACGAGGAAGGGAAGACGCTTACCGTGGTGTCCCGCGCTTCCCGGGCTGGGGTCAGAAACGATCTTGCCGTCCTTGTAATACCAGAGCGGGCCAGCGGCCTCAGTCCGCCCGCGCCAACCGCCGATGCCGATCATCTCGTTATACGCAGGCCAGGTAGCAAAGGCATTATCCGCGGCATGCACCACCACCAGCCCGCCGCCTTGCTTCATGTACTTCTCGAACTCTGCTTTCAGCGGCGCAGGCCACTCAGGTGCATCGTAATTCGAGACAACAACCTGGTACTGCGCGAACTGCGGTTTGAACCCGGTGAAGTCGCTAGTCGATTCAGGCGCCGTTACGACCTCGACCTGAAACAATCCAGTTTCTTCAAGCTCCTTCTTCAGCACAGGCGTGGTTAACCGCCATTTGTGATAAGGCCCGCCGCTTTCGCCATCGAGCAGCATCACGCGAATCGGTTTTGCGGCTCGCATAGACGGCGCAACGCTCAAGCACAACAGCATCGCCGAAAAGAATAGGCGCGTGGTCAACCGGATGATGCTCCCGGTACGCATCGATTTCATAATTCGTAAGCAATGATATCGAACGTGACCGCGCCAGCAGTAGCCGATCAATTTAGCTCTACTTTCGAATCGAAGTCGCCGAAAAGGTAGTAACCGCTACCAGCTTAGATTTATCGGAGACTTCTTGAAGAATTTAACAGGTTTTTTACTCTCATCCTTATTCCTGAGTGCAGCGTTGCATGCCACTGCTGATCCCGTCATTTACCAGAATGCCGGTTTGATCGCCGCGTCACACAGTCTCATCGCGGCTTCAACCGGCGAGGTGAATGCGTACTTCTACGGCACGACCGCGAACGATGATGAGTCGCTAGGGCTACTTGTAAACGGCGTCTCTACCGGTATCTGGGGCCTCGAAAATCACGCCGCCACTTATGGTCAGGAGCTAAGCTTTGGCAGTGTCAATGCGGGTAGCGCTTTGACTTTTCAGATATTCGTTCAGAACACTGGGTACACGCTGACTTCCGATCCGGCCTTGAATGCTGACGGCATCAATCACGCTTACACCCGTTCTTTTGGCAATGGAATCATCCCTGCAGGTACATTTATTGGCTTCGAAGATCTCATGCTCGGTGATCCTTCGGACCTGAATTACACCGACGAAACATTTGTTGTGACCAACGTTGCAGCAGCTGCCGCAGCCCCGCAATTTCGCCCTTTTGCACAGGTGTCCGAAGCACCGGAACCGGGCTCGGTTGCCTCGACTGGCCTCGGATTTCTGGGCGCGGCCCTTGCCGTATTGCGATTCAAACGCTCGGGCCGGTAACCGGATTCCGGGCTGCACACTTGATAAGGTCGAGTAGTGCGCGAAAAAGTGCTACACCCATTCGAGACAATTGAGCGCGCGTTGGAATTCATGGTGCTGCTTGAAGGGGTCATCTCAGATGTTTCAAGCGAACTTGCCGAAACGGCCGAGAAAGCCAACACGGAGCGTTACGGCAACGGTGTGAAGCAAGGTGAATCAATTGTCATTTCACGTCGGCAAGAGCCGCCGTATCCTCAACGATCTGACCCTGATTAGAAGCGTCCTTACTGGCGACGGAAGCGCGCACGCAAATCTGGAAGAAATCGCCAGCTGATCGAATAATCACTCCCTCTGCTCGTCTTATACTTGGAGGACCATAGGCCCTCATCTCGTGTTTCCCGCTGTTCTTTAGCGCATTTCAGCCAAATTGACGACACCGATTTAGCAGCGCGCCCGCGAGATGTTCATCTGGGTGCTGGCGATCCCTCTCGTTCTGGGCTTGCTCAACTTTTTCGGTGCGCGCCGACGCCCGCCCTCTGCAAGCGGACGAGGCCTGGGTAGCGCTCAGCCGCGCAAGCCGGTTAGTCTGGATCGGGCCATTTGACCGAGCCGGTTGGCATCGACGACTGGCTAACCCTGGTGCGAGTACCCAAAAAACGCTCAGGGATGTCGTAATTTCTTCCCCCCGGGCTCTAATGTGATCGGGATTTGCCGCCGATGGAAGCTCTGAGACAACAATCATGGCATTAGCTTCCTCAGCACAACCGATCATCATTATCCGCAAAAAGGTCACGCCTCACGCGGCCCATCACGGCGGCGCGTGGAAAGTGGCCTACGCTGATTTCGTTACCGCCATGATGGCGCTCTTCATCGTGCTCTGGCTGATGGCTAGCAGTGATCAGCTCAAGAAATCGATTGCGGCCTACTTTCTCGATCCGCAAGGCAAGAAGCATGAGGTTGGCAGCGGCGGCTTGACGGGCTCCGGACAATCCATGTTTCTATCCGTCAATGACATGCAGAAGCTGAAGAGCAAGCTGGATCAGGCATTCCGGTCACTGCCGGCAATCGAGAAATTGCGCGACCAGATTACAATGACCGTCACGACCGAAGGGCTCCGCATTGAACTCGTCGAGAACAAGAAGGGCGTCTTCTTCGGGTCCGGCAATGCACAGCCGACGCAGCTCGGTGTCGAGGTTGTCGGCCTGCTTGCCTCCCAGCTCGGCGGCCTGCCGAATCCCATCATTATCGAAGGGCACACCGACGCTGCGACTTACGGCACGAAGGATTACACCAACTGGGAGCTGTCTGCGGACCGCGCCCACCAGGCAAGACGGCTCATGCAGACCCATGGCGTGCGCATGGATCAGATTAAGCAGATCCGGGGATACGCCGATCAGAATCTCCGAAATCCGAAAAATCCTCTTGATCCGTCCAACCGGCGCATCTCCGTGATCGTGCTCTACGGCGATCCCTCGACCGCGCCTCAAATAGAAGGTAAACAACCGGCAGGCTCGGCCAAGAAAATTCCAGCGGAAGCTGCCAACGTCGCGGTCACTCCGGTGATAAGCGGGCCTTTCAAGAAGTAGCTGCAAACCAAGAAATAGCTGACAATAGCGGGCGGATTTTCTTAATTCACCCGGAAGTCCTTCAACGAAATACACCACGACCCATAGCCGCGCTTCCGGGATATCGGGTCATCTTCAATCTGTAGCAACACATCGAGCTTAGTGTTTGGTTGAAGTTGGTCGATGCGTTGCCCGAAATTCCAGGCTTTGCAAAACAGTGTTCGCCCGTTCTGCCAGAGTGGAATACTCAAGTGCTTTCCGGAACTGAGCAGTCGCGGTGCTCCGGCGATCTGCACTCCTGAACAGCAAAGCAGCGGCGAGGGGTTGCCAAAGCCAAAGGGCCCTAGCGAAAGCACCTGCTTGGCGCAGCTGTCGGTCAGCTCAGGCAGCGTTGCTTCGGCGTCGATCAAATACTGCGGCCGGAAATCTTCGGCGGTGAGCTTAGCTGCCGCAAAAGAGTCGAACCGCCGGCGGAAGTCGTCCACGTCCCTGGCTCGGAGGCTCAGCCCGGCAGCCTGCCGGTGTCCCCCAAATTTCTTGAATAACTCAGGCATGCTCTCCAGAGCTTGGAGCAGGTGAAAAGCAGGAATGCTTCTCCCTGATCCAGAGAAATACGGCTGGCCTCCTTCGTCTTTCTCCGCCGATTCGCTTAGCACAAACACCGGCCGGCAAAAGCGTTCAACGAGTCTGCTTGCTACGATTCCCAGCACGCCAAGATGCCATTCCGAGCCGGCAAAGACCATAGCGGCGCACTCGTGAGCATCCGCGCTCCCCTCGCATTGCTTCAAAACCGCTTCCACAATGTCCGCTTCCACCTCCTGCCGTTCGCGGTTGAGCAGATCGAGCTGTTCAGAGAGCGTCTGCGCGCGTGCGGCATCGTCGGTGAGAAACAACTCAACTACATCCCGTGCCGTTGCCATGCGTCCGGCAGCGTTGATGCGGGGAGCGAGGCGAAAGGCAACCTGGTGTGCGGTCGGCGATTCTCCAGCCTCGAAGCCGGCCACCGCGAGCAGCGCGCGCAGGCCCAAATTGCGCACCTGCCGCAAGCCCGATAAGCCGCGCTTCACAATAACGCGGTTCTCCTCGGTAAGCGGAACAATATCGGCGACGGTCGCGATCGCCACCGGCTTCAAAAACGAATCGAGCAGCGCAGCCTGCCGGCTCTCGGGCAGGTCGCTGGTCGTGAGCAAAGCTTGCACTAGCTTGAATGTCACCCCGGCTCCGCACAGATTCTTATTCGGATACTGGCAGTCCTGGCGATTTGGATTCAGCACCGCGACCGCTGGCGGGATCTCGCTTTCGGGCAAATGATGATCGGTCACGATCACGTCAAGCCCCAGCCCGTTCGCGTGCCGGACCACTTCATTCGCCCGAATGCCGGTATCGACGCTGATGATGAGGCGCACACCGGACTCGGCTGCCTTCCCGATGACTTCGCTCCTCATCCCGTATCCGTCTTTTAAGCGGTGTGGAATGTGAAAATCGGCCGAACCGCCGAGAATTTCGATCGTCTTCTTCAAAACGACGATGGAGCAAGTCCCGTCTACGTCGTAGTCTCCGTAAAGGAGGACCGGCTCGCGCTTTCGGATCGCCTGCCAGACTCGGGCGGCCGCGCGATCCATGCTGCGCATCAGAAATGGATCGTGTAATCTGCCGAGTTTGGGAGACAGAAACTCGCTGGCTGCCGCTATATCGGAATAGCCTCGATTCAAAAGAATCTCGGCCACCAGCCGATCGACCTGCAAAGCACTCTGCAGTGCCGCGACGGTTTCAGGTGAACTGTTCGGCGTAACCCAGCGTGCCAGCGGACGCTTGGGTCGAGCCGCGGTATCGGACTCAGACATCAATTATTAGAGAAGTAGCCGCCCAGTGATCCATCCTCGCTCACATCTTCCTCTTCGGTTGCAGCGTCCAGTTCGCCAAGAATATCGGTGAACGCCTCGTACCAGTCTGTGTGTACTTCGAACGAATAGACGCGCGCTTCGAGCACAAACGAAACTTCGAGCGAGGAGGTGAAGCCCTCATAACTCTGCAGCTTTCGTAAGCGGCTTTCGTATTGCCTCTTTTCTTCACGGCTGAACTCACACTCTTCCACTTGATCGAGAGCGGCGTCGATCTGGTCAAGCGAGAACGATTGCTGGTTGAAAACAATCAGCTTTGCGCCTGCAGATTTGGCAGCGTCGACAAAGTGGTGAAAGTCAGCATGGCCTTCCGTGTCCCACGACACTTGCAGAAGCGCATCAAGCATCCGATGGGCGCCGTAAAAAATGGTCATCCCGGACTGCTGAAGGTAGCTCTCCATTTCAGAGCGCAATCGTTCCAGATCTTGGGGCATTCGCTTCAAACTACCAGATGCGGCGCATGGGCGGCGGGCCGGTGCCAACCTGTACTCCGGCACGGGGTAGTATTGGCTTTGGGATCTTCCGGTGAACCGGTGACGCAAAGAATAGTCGCTTTTCATCAAGACGAGCACGGCGACTGGATTGCTGACCTGGGATGCGGCCATACGCGCCACGTACGCCATAACCCGCCTTGGACCTCGCGGCCTTGGGTATTGACCGAAGAGGGCCGCAGCTCATTTATCGGTTTTGAACTCCATTGCGTGAAATGTGACGGGAATCCGGCTCTCCAGAACGTCAACGCGGACCGATAAGGAGCGTGTAAGAGGCCGCGAGGCTGGAGAGCATCGGTGAACAGCAGGGAGTTTCCACAGGCTTGAACTCCATCAGCTCCACACGGGTGAGATTCGGATCGTAGAGATTCAGCTGCCGCTTGCCGTCACGACCGACCTTCGGCGGTTGCGGCGGCTGATACCCGCGGCTCAGGACTGTTTGGTAGGGCGCCAGAATGTCCGTGACGCCCAAGGCGAGGTGATGCATCACGCCCAGTTGCTTCGGAGTTGGATTGTGGCTGTTGAGCATGTATTCGAGCCAGTCGGAGCCATCCGGAACACGCATGTCCACCCAGTCCGTTTTGTCGTCCGTCATGCCGCCATGCCAGATCATCTTAAACCCCAGCAAGTCGCGGAAAAAACGATCCGCCGCGTCGCGGTCATGAATCGTAACGCCTACGTGAATCATTCGCTTCGAAACTCGCGTGTCGGGAAGGAGTTTGCCGAAGTAGCTGCTGTGAAGCGAGCCAGGAAGATACTGTACAAACTCGACATCGTGTCCCTCAGGGTCCTTAATCATCATGCTCAGGTTCTTATCGAGACCGGGTTTTAGCGTTGCTGGTACGGTGATCGCATGCGCGGCCAGGTAATCGCGCAACTGCTGAAGATCCGTAGTCTCAAACGCAAAGTGAGTCATCCGGTCTTCGGTCTCGCTTCGCAACGTTGGATAAATTTCGACGTACTGATGATCGTTGACTTTGTAGTAATTCAGCATGAGGCCGCCCGCCGGCTTATCCAGGCTGAAGTGGCCGAATCCCAGAACGTGGCCGTAGAAGTTATCGGCGGCTGCGAGATCGCTGACCTTCAATCCGATATGCGCGACGCCGACAATAGGCGGCCTGGTAGCTCCGGCCCCCGGTGCTTGCGATGTCGTTTGGGCCGGCGAAGAAACGAGGCCGAAGCAGGCGGTAAGCCCGAGGACCGGCAGAAAGCGTTGAAACATAGAAAGATCATATCCATTCCGCAACGTATCAGCGTGGCGTGTATGTACAATGCGAACTTACTCCACTGGAGAATGTACTTACACCTGAGTCATTGGAGCCACAGTTGATAGATACTTACGAAAGTCTTTTTATGATCGGGGGATCGTCACCGGATCGCTTGGTTTTCTCATCCTGGTTCAACGGATATGGCCGATCGAGCAACGGCGCGCGCATAACGATTTAATTGGCTGGCATCTTACAGTCCTCGGAACAACTTACGCCGTGATCATCGGCTTCATGCTGTACGCCGTTTGGAATAACTTCGAACTCGCCACTGCCAATGCCGAAGCCGAGGCAGATTGCCTGGTGAACATTGTGCGCTTGGCCCAACGACTGCCGGACACGCACCGCGAACCGATTCAGGTTCTTGCAAGCGAATACGTGGATATCATGCTGAATCAGGAGTGGCCCGCGATGGCGCAGGTAAAGCTGAGCCCTGCCTCCAGCGATACGTTCCACAAACTCTGGGCCGTTGTTACAACGGGAGACATCCGCAGTCCGATGGAACAGTTGAGCCGCGATCATGTCCTTACCGAAATTTCACAAATGACGGAACATCGCCGCCTGCGGCAGTTACAGGTTTATGCCGATTTACCCCGGATCTTATGGGACGTTCTAATCTTCGGCGCTGTCGTGACACTCGTTTCAGCCTGTCTGTTTGGGAGTGTCGATTTCAAGCTTCACTTCGTGCAGGTGGCCGCGCTCTCGCTCCTAGTCTCTCTGGTGCTCGTTGCCATCGCCGACATTAATGGGCCGTTTCAAGGAGCGGTGCATGTTGCGCCCTCCGCTTTTGAACGGGCGCGCGGAACTCTCAACGAATTTAACCGGGGGAGTACACCGCTGTTTGCTCACTGATTAATTACCGTGCCGTCAGCTCGCCGCACAACACCCCAGCCGCCGTTCAGCGCTTTTCGCGAGCCGGTTTCAGAGCCGTAGGGATACTTTGCTGCAGCTTTTTCGTTGATTTCGATTCCCCAGCCGGGCTTTTCGTTGGCGTAAACGTAACCCTCTTTCACGACCGGATAGCCGCTGAACACTTCCTGTAAGGGATCGCCTGGAAATGTCCACTCTTGAATCCCGAAGTTATAAGAGACCAGGTCGAGCGTAACGTTTGCGCAATGTCCGATCGGGGAAACATCACCGGGGCCATGCCAGGCCGTTCGGACCTGAAAGGCTTCGGCCAGCGTGGCTATCTTGCGGCAAGGAGTAAGTCCGCCGGCTTGTGATACATGCACCCGAATGAAGTCAATCAGACTACTGCGGATGAGACTCGTCCATTCATGCGGGTTGTTGAATAGCTCGCCCATGGCAATCGGAGTTGTGCAGTTCTCGCGGATCGGGCGGAAGTAGTCAATGTTCTCCGGTGACAGCGCGTCCTCGAGAAAGAACAACCGGAACTGCTCCATATCTTTCGCAAATTGCACTGCAAGACGGGGTGGAACTCGCTCGTGAACGTCGTGTAACAGCTCTACTTCGGCGCCTAATTCTTTGCGGCCCGCTTCGAAAAGTTCGAGAGTGCGGCGCACATAAGGCACGGGCTCAAAGGCGTCGTCCCTTACTTCGGAGGCGTCCGGCTCGTGGTGCGTCCCTGGCGCAGCTCCATAGGCGGCCATCCCGGGAATGCCAACCTGCAGCCGCACCGCTTTGATCCCGCGCGCCATGATCTTCCGCGCCTGATCTAAAGTCTCAGCAATCTCCCGCCCGGAAGCATGAGAGTAAATCATAGCCCCGCGCCGGCACTTACCACCGAGCAGCTGATAAACGGGCATGCCAGCCTGTCTGCCTTTTATATCCCAAAGCGCCTGATCCACTCCACTAATTGCGTTGTTCAAGACAGGCCCGTTGCGCCAGTACGACGAATTGTACATTGCCTGCCATAAGTCTTCGATTGCATCAGTCGGTCTGCCGATAAGAAAAGGCTTGAGATAACGGTTAACGGCTTCGACCACTAACTCTGCCCGTTGCGTGAAAGTCGCGCAACCATAACCGTAAAGACCGTCCTGATCGGTCTGAATCTTAACGACCGTCAGCCGGACGCCTGCCGGAGCGGTCGCTATCACTGAAACGTCTTTTATTTTGGGAACTGCCATCCCGCGAAGCAGCAGCGGGCTCAACGTGAATGATGCAGCAGCGGAGGTAAGTAGTTGTCGTCGGCTGGTATGGCGAATCATGGGAAAAGAAACCTCTGGTGAGTATATAGCGACCGCATATCACTACACCGTCTACTGCGCCCGCCGCAGAATCTGAGCCGCCCAACTGGAGAATAGTCATTCAACCGGAAGCACTCAGTTAGTGAGGTCCCAATGCCTGATATCAGGTGTTATTCCTCAAAGGAGTCTCCCATTCGCTTCACAAGTATTTCTCTCCTAATGGCTGCCACGTCATTAGCGTTTGGTCAAACACCAAACTTCGGCGGTTGCAATATCCTGCCGGCAAATAACGTTTGGAACACGCGCGTTGATAATCTGCCGGTTGACTCGA
>JAABUQ010012801.1_pt1 | contig 10336 bp, 13 predicted proteins | sample 5560001 | NCBI WGS metagenome assembly JAABUQ01 (sample SAMN10711888, study PRJNA513371) | rock metagenome | isolation source: Antarctica rocks | place: Antarctica: Victoria Land, Finger Mt nord | collected 2015-12-18 | reverse complement strand
ACGAAAGAAGGCCGAGGCTCTCTTCGCCGAGCTCAAAGACATCATCAAGCTCCGAAGATTCCGATTACGACGACTGCGAAACGTCAAAGAGCAAACGCTGATGGCAGCAACGGCGCAGAACATCCGGCGGATGATCCGGTTCCTCGAACCGACTCCTACACTTTGGCGAAGCTAGCCCTTTGTAGACACCGGTCCGTCGGCAGCACTCGTCGTCTAACTGCCCGAACGCTGGTTTTTCAACAGCCACGACCGTTTTCGGTATTACGACAACGAATCGGTCGCTGCGGAATTCCCAATCGGTCGCTGCACTGTGCTTGGCAATCTCCGGTTTAGGCCGCCCCCGAGAAACGGGCGCAGCGTCTGGGTAAAAGGCGAAGCACGGAGGATTTGATGAGAAGATTTTTTCAAGCGCTCGCGGCCTTTGCAGTACTCGCCTCGATGGGGTCGACCGTAGCGGTTGCCGCTCCCAATACTCAGTACATCGTGAAATATCGCGGTCTCAACACGATCTTCGTGTTTTCCGTAAACGGGCACTCGCTCGGCCAATTTAACACGGACGGTTCCAACGCGGACATCACACGGTATGTGCATCGTGGCACGAATATGGTCAAGATCGCCTGGCGACCAGCCTGCCGTTGCACCTCAACTGCGACGCTGACCGTCGGGCAACACCGCGGCGGCCATTGGAACACCGTCGTATCGCAGACAAAGCCTCTCGGGTTTGACAGCGGTTCTCAGCGGTACACGTTCACAGCTCCGTAGGCCGTACGCCCCATGCTTGCCGCCGCGCAGATAGCGCGGCGTCGCATTATGACCGAGACTTGAATCCCGAATAGGACCCCTTAGAGGGCTCGTCGCCGGCTTAGCCAACCTTAGGAGAGTACGTCCGCGACAGGAAGCCGGTGCAAATCCGGCACGGTCGCGCCACTGTAAGCGGGGAGCCGCTGTTCGTCACTGATTTCGGTCGGGAAGACGCACAGCCAACGGTGAGGATCCGCGAAGTCAGGATATTGGAGCGGACGCGTAACGACCATCGCCTCGCATGAAGGTTGGCGTCCGTGCTGTCAGGTTTCTTCGCGCGCTGCGGGCTTGCAGCGCTTCTCATCGTCGGTTGCCGCGAGGTCGCTAGCGCCCAGCCGACGCCCTCGCCCGCTCCCTCGTCTCCATCGCCTCTGGCCGAGATCGGTCACGTCACAACCAGTGATCGCCACTCCGTGCCGATCGGCCAGACGTCGAGGCCCACTTTCGTTGTCGATCGTGCTCGCATCGAGAACGAAGGTGCACGAACGGTAGCAGACGCCTTACGAAACGTTCCCGGGGTCGAGTTGTTCGCGTACGGTCCCTTCGGCGCGCAGGTCGATTACGGAATTCGCGGGGCGATCTCCGCGCGTACGTTGATTCTTATCGACGGCCAACCGGTCGCCGATCCGACCACCGGTACCGTGAACCTCGACCAACTTTCGACGATCGGCGTGCAGCGCATCGAGGTCGTCGAAAGTGCCTCTTCGGCGCTTTACGGCACGAGCGCCAGCGGCGGCGTCGTCAACATCATGACCAGCGTACCGCGGGGCACGTATCTTGAAGGGTCGCTGGGATCCTACGCCGACCGTGATCTTCGAGTCGGTGTCGGGGATGGCCGCGTCGGCGCGAGTTTCGAGCGGCACGTCGCGACGGATGCTTACCCCTATCCGCCGTTTAACTATGGCGAGCCCGGCTGCACGACGGCCTATGGGGCGCCATGTAACTTCCCTGGCGGCGTCCGGCAGAATACCTACGGCGATCAAAGCACGGGCCGCCTTTCTACGGACCTTCGAATGGGAAGCGGTTTTCGGTTGCGAGGACACGCGGACGTAAGCGCGCTCGATATCGGCATACCAAGTCGGCTCGATGCGCTTACGCCGAATACGACGTACCGTTTATCGAACGATACGGCGCTCCTCGAACTTGAGCATACGATGAAGGCCTCGACGCTTTCGCTCGATGTCTCCGGCACGACTCAGCGCGCCTCGTACGCCGATCCATCGTTTGGCGCGGACGGTACGTACTGGGGGCGCACGCAGCTTTCGCTCAAAGATGCGGTGAGCGGCACGCGCAGTGACTTCGTCGCCGGTATCGACCTGACGCGCGCGAGCGGAGTGTTCTCGTTCCCGGCGTCGACGACGCCGGCGAGCGGCGGCACGCCGGCAACAACCACGCCCGCGTTCGCCGCTGGCGCAAGCCAGTCGCAAGCGGCCGCCTACGTCCAATTCGGCGCCTCGCCGATCGTAGGCACGCGGTTCACTGCCGGCCTCCGTGCCGAGCACGACGCGCCGGCGGGAAGCGTCCTGGCGCCCTCCTTTGGCGGCGTCATCCGCCTCGGTCCGAACGTTCGCGTGGCGGGGAACGTGAGCGAATCGTTCGCCGTCCCAACCCTTCAAGATCTGTACTATCCCGGCGCCGCCAACCCGAAGCTACAACCGGAAAAATCGCAAGATCGCGATGTGACCGTCGCGTACGACACGCCGCACGGCGCTGTGTCGATCGGCTGGTTCGCCCGCAGCGGTTCGAACTTCATCGTGTTCGATCCGGTTAAATTCATCCCCGTTAATGCGCAACGTGCGCAGACTGCGGGCATCATGGCGACCGCGCGCACGGCGCCGTTCCACGGGCTCGTCGCAGATGCTGGCTTCATCGATCTCTACGATGCGCTCGATCTCACCACGGGTGCGAGACTACCGCGCAATCCCGTTGGCCAGGCATCCGTCGGACTCACACGACCGTTTGGACCGACTCGCACCTCGTTTGGGATTCGCTTCGGCATTGTCGGCTCGGACGGTGATGACGCGGCGAACGTCTCGCCTCCGCTGGTCGGCCACTACGACAGTTACACGTCGCTCGATGCGTTTGCACGCTACAAATTCGCGGCGGGGGGCGTCATCAGCGTGCGCGGGTTCAACCTTGGCAACGATGGCGAAGCGTCGATCTTCGGCTATCCCAACCTTGGCCGTCGCTTTAGCGTTGAGCTGTCGACGCGATGAGCAAACACGCGCGGCTCGTGGTGAGCGCTGCCGGCACCGGTGCGGGCAAAACGCTCGTCGCCATGGCGCTCTGTGCGGTGCTGCGCGATGCGGGGCTGCGCGTGCGCGCGTACAAAAGCGGCCCGGATTATATCGACGCACGGCTCTATGAGTCTGTACTCGGTTGCCCCGCACACAACCTCGATCTCTGGCTCGATGGTGACGAGGGCGTGCGCCGCCACGTCGCCGCGACGACGGGCGACGCCGACATCCTCGTCATTGAAGGCATGATGGGCCTGTTCGACGGCGACGACGAGGGAGCAACATCGACGGCCAAGCTCGCGCGGACGCTCGATGCCACGGTTCTTACCGTGCTCGATACGTGGACGGCGTCGCAGAGCGCGGCGGCGGTTGCGCTCGGCCTACGCGCGTACGACCCTGCGGTGCGACACGTCGGCGTCATCCTCAACCGGATCGGGGGAGCCTCGCATGCGACCGCAGTTACGGCAGCGTGCGCGCGCGCCGACATTGAAGTTCTCGCCGCGATTCCGACGCGCGACGTCTATCGGTTGCCTGACCGGACACTCGGCCTCGATCGCGACGCGTTCTCGGCGCGGGCGGCGGTCGTCGAGCAACTCGCCGCCGAGCTCGCCGCCCAACTCGATGTGAGAGCGCTCGTGGCGGCGGCGTCTTGCACTCCGTTTCCGGAGCCGGCACCGGTCCAAGAACGACGACGCACGCGGATCGCGTATGCCGAGGACGATGCCTTCTGGTTCACCTATCCCGACACGCTCGACGCACTAAGAGACGCGGGCGCCGAACTCGTGCCGTTCTCGCCGCTGCACGATCGCGATCTGCCGCGCGACGTCAGAGCGCTGTGGATCGGAGGCGGTTATCCGGAAGACCACGCGCCAGGCCTTGAAGCGAACAGTGCGATGCGCGCAGCGGTTGGGGACGCCGTTGCCAGCGGGATGCCGATCTATGCAGAGTGCGGCGGCCTCATGTATCTGGCCGAGACGCTGCATACTGCGAGTGGATCGCACGCAATGGTCGGAGCCGTTGCCGGAGCCACGTCGATCGCGGAACCGAGGCTGCTCCTCGGTTACCGCTTGGCGACAGTTGTGACGCGCTCGCCGCTCGACGAGCCGGGAGCGTCCGTGCGCGGTTATGAGTTTCACTACGCGACGTCGTTGCTCGCGCCGGCTGCGCCGGCGTACGCACTTGCTGATGGGACTGACGGCGCCGTGCGCAACAATTGCGTCGCCGCTTTTCTTCACCGGCACTTTCTTCCCGGCGATCCGGCAATCGACCGGTTCGTCACGGCAGCTGCCTTCACGTAAAGGAGTCTCTTCAATGCGCCTCAACCATCCAATGCCCGCCGTATGGGCAATCGTTCTTCTCGCTGCCGGCTTTGCGAGCAATCTGTTCTTGATGTGCGGCAGCAACCTCGTCGCGTTCGCGGTTGTTGCGGCGGTAACGCTCGGTTTCCGCCGAGGGTCACTAGTCGCACTCGGTATCTGGCTCGAGAGTCAGGTCTTGGGATTCACCGTGTTCGGCTACCCGCATGCGTCAATGACCGTCGCATGGGGAGTCGCGCTCGGCGCCGGCACGGTACTTGCCGCGGCGGTTGGAAGCGCTTGCGCTCCGCGCGGACGCGTCCTGGCATTCGCGGTCGCCTTCGCGGCCTACGAACTCGGGCTCGCTGCGTTTGCACTCGCAAGCAGCAGTGGACTCTCTGAGTTTACCCCTGCCATCGTCGGCCAGCTCCTTGTAAGCAACGCCGCCGTAACCCTTGGCGCTGTCGTGCTGTATCGACTCGTCGCAATCGCTGAAAGCGGTCTCGCCAATAGGTTCGCTCACGTCCGGCACAGCTAATATGCGGATCGTGAGCCTCCTGCCAAGCACGACCGAAATCGTGTACGCGCTTGGACTTGGTAATCAGCTCGTCGGCGTGACGCATGAATGCGACTATCCCGCAGATGCCCTGCACAAGCCAAAACTGACACGCAGTCACATCGTAGCTGAGGCGCGTGGCGACGAAACGGTCGCGGCCTCGATCGACGGCCAAGTCCGGGAGAGCCTGCATGCCGGACACTCCCTCTATGACATCGACGCCGAGCTGCTCGCGCAGCTCTGGCCCGATCTTATCCTCACGCAAGAGCTGTGCGACGTCTGCGCCGTCTCGTCAGCGCTGCTTCGTGCGACTCTCGCCCGACTGGCTCTTTCGCCGCAAATTCTCTCGCTCGAACCGACGTCGCTCGACGCCGTCTACCAGACGATCCTCGATGTCGGTGACGCGACGGAAACGAGCGATCGGGCCCGGGTTGAAGTCGATCAGCTTCGCACCCGGGCGGCGAAGTTGGGCGAACAAACGAAGGGACGGCCCGCGCCACGGACGCTTGTTCTCGAGTGGACGGATCCGCCGATGGGAAGCGGGCATTGGACGCCAGCTCTCGTCGAGATCGCCGGCGGAACACCGGTCTTGGGATGGACGGGCGAGTATTCACGTGTCATCTCTTGGGATGAGATCCGGTCTGCTGATCCAGAGTGCATCATCGTCGCACCTTGCGGTATGGATCTCGTCGCAACGCGAGCGTCGATCGACGACCTAACCCGGACGAATGATGCTTGGCGCAGCCTCGTTGCCGGCGGGAAACGACGCGTCGTCGCGATGGATGGCAACCAGTTTGCCAACCGCCCGGGGCCACGCCTCATCGAAACCGCGGAGTTGTTCGCGGCGGCCATCCATCCCGAACTATTCGCTTCTTATGTACGCGCCGCCATGAAGGCCGCGAAGCTGAGCGCGGTTGACTACGCCGCCGTCTCGTGAGCATCTCGACGAGGCGCGGCGACGCCGGTGATACCAGCCTGGGCGGAGGCGCTCGGGTCAGCAAAGCCGATGCGCGCGTCGAGGCGTACGGAGCAATCGACGAACTCAATACGGTCATCGGAGTAGCACGCACGCAGTGTCATGATGCCGAGATCAGCGCAAGCGTCCGCCGCATTCAACGCGAACTTTTCGTCGTTGGTTCGGCTATCTCGACTAAAGCGGACTCGAACAAGCCGATCCCCGAGGTAACCAAAGAGATGATGCAGCGACTCGATGCGCTAGTCGAACGCCTCGAAGCGGAACCGAAAGTCTTACGAGATTGGTCGCTCCCCGGCGAATGCGCCGAATCGGCGGCGTTCGACGTTGCGCGGGCGATCTGTCGCCGCGCCGAGCGCACCGCCGTGCGTTACGTGACGGACGGCGGCCTAGTTCAGCCGACGGTCCTAAAATATCTCAACCGCCTCAGCGACGTGTTATGGCTGTGCGCTCGCGTGATCGAAGCACGGTACGGAGTCGACGCCCGCCTGCGGGATGAAGCGCACCCGGGGCCGCCGTGGTCGCGTGCCTGGTGAGCCGCGCGCGGAGACGGTAAATCTTGGAACTCGTCTGCGTCCGACATGGCCGGACAGCGTGGAATCGCGCCGGCCGCTTCCAAGGCCAGAGCAATACACCTTTGGACGGCGTAGGGCGGGCGCAAGCCAGAGCACTCGCTGCGCGTCTCGCCTCCGAACGCTTTGACCTTGCGATTGCTTCGAATCTGAAACGTGCGCTCGATACGGCAAAGATTATCGGGGCCGCCGCCGACGTAGCGATTTTCGAGGAGCCGCGCTTACGGGAGATGCGCTTTGGCTCCTGGGAAGGTCTCACGTGGTCTGAAATCGCCGAGCGCACTCCGCAAAAGATTATTGTGCCGCAGCCCGACGCTCACGTGACACCCGGCGGAGAATCGTTCGCCGAACTTTGCTCCAGGGTACAGCCGGCACTGAGCAAAGTAACGGCGAGGCTCCCGCGCAACGGGCGCGCGCTCATCGTTTCGCACGCAGCCGTCATGCACGCCATTCTATGGCTGATGCTCGATGGCTCTTCCGAAAGCGCGCTCGGGATCGTGCTGGCGCCGGCCAGCATCTTGCGACTACGGCGCGACAGCCAGAGCGCTGATACCGAACGTGATGGCGCCGCTTCTGACAAATGGACATTCGAGGCCGTTGATGGCGATTAGATGCCCACGACGCTGATTACCGGCCCCGTCCGTTCGGGGAAGAGCCGCTTCGCTGAACATCTTGCTCGCGAAGCAATGGGTCGTGTGATCTACGTAGCGACGGCAGCAGCTCCGCATCCCGACGATTCGGAATGGGAAGCGCGGCTCGCTGCTCACCAGCACTCGCGTCCGCCGGAGTGGGAGGTCATCGAGAGTGCGGGTAGTGGACGCGATCTCATCGAGATCGTCACCACAGCCACGCCGGAAAGCGTCGTTATCGTTGATTCGCTCGGGACTTGGCTGGCTGCTCAAATGGGTGCGGGGACCATCGGAGCCGGGGACGACGCCGTTGCACTTGAAGCCGCTCTCGACACAGATTGCCGAAAACTTGACGCCTCGCTGCGCTCTGCCTCGGCGCACACGATTCTCGTGTCCGAAGAAGTAGGCTGGGGAATCGTCCCGATCTATCCGTCGGCGCGCGTCTTCCGTGACGTCCTCGGTCGCCTCCATCAAGCGATCGCGAAGCACGCGGAACGCATGTACCTGATCGTCAATGGTTTCGCAATCGATCTGCATGCCTCGGGCGTTGCCATCGCGGCCGAGCAGTGATGAATCAAGAAAAATGGGACGCTGCCGACGTCGCCAATTATGCCGGTGCGATCGTTGCTCCGACAGCGGACGCGGCGCGGAAGGCGCGTCAGCGAATCGATTCGCTGACGAAGCCCGTCGGGTCGCTCGGTCGGATAGAGACGCTCGCCATCCGGCTTGCAGCAATCACGGGACGGCCGTCCGGGAAGCCGATCGAAGCGAAAGCGATCCTGGTGGGGGTCGGTGACCACGGAGTCAGTGCAGAGGGCGTGAGCGCGTATCCTGCCGCTGTTACCGCTCAGATGCTCGCCGCTTTCACGCGAGGCGTAGCAGCCATCAACGCGTGCGCGAGAGCGGCTAGGGCCGATCTCTACGTCGCGGATTTTGGGGCGACTCTCGCACCGGCGTCGCATCCATCGCTCCTCTCCTTTCGCGTCGGTCCCGGCACGGCCAACATGGCCCGCGAAAGAGCCATGTCGCCCGAGCTAGTCGATGTCGCGCTCGGCTACGGGATCGCGGCGTTCGAGCGCATCGCGTGTGAACGCGCATACGACGCGATCGCGCTTGGGGAGATGGGAATCGCAAATACGACGAGCGCGTCTGCCATCAGCGCCGCCTTACTCGGCGTCGACGTACGACACGTCGTCGGACGAGGCACTGGCATCGACGACGATCGTTTGCGGCGAAAGATCACCGTCGTCGAATGCGCAGTCGCTCGTTGCGTTGGAGCCGACTGGAGGGCCGTTGCCAGCGAGGTGGGCGGCTTTGAAATCATCGGCCTTGCCGGTGCAATGCTCGCCGCCGCGCGACACCGCATCCCGATCGTCCTCGACGGCTTCATCGTCGCAGCAGCGGCTCTTCTTGCATCGCGAATCGCTCCAGCTATCCTCGATTACTGCATCGCCTCCCATGTGTCGGAAGAACGCGGGCACCCGACTGTGCTGTCGGCGCTTGGGCTCGAGCCGCTGCTCGATCTCGGCTTGCGGCTCGGGGAGGGGACGGGGGCGGCTCTTGCCCTACCGTTGCTCGAAGCCGCAAGCCGGATCATGTTTGAGATGGAGACGTTCGCGCAAGCGGGAGTCGCGACGTCGATCGAATGAAGCGTCTTCTTAGCGCAATCAACGCAGCGTTCTCGTATTTTTCGATCTTGCCGGTCGCTGGGCGCGCGGCCGCTTCGCCTCCCAGTTCCGGTTCGCTGCTGGCACTACCCCTCGTCGGCGTCGCGATCGGAGGGCTTGCCGGTCTTGGCGCGCAGCTCGTAGCGCGAGTTTTGTCGGCGCCGCTCTCGTCTGCGACCGCATTCGGACTCTCGATCGCGCTCTCGGGCGCGATTCACGTCGACGGCTTCCTCGACTGTAGCGATGCAGTATTCGCGGAAGTCGCTCCCGCACGGCGGCTCGAGATCCTCAAAGATCCGCATCACGGTTCATTCGCCATCGCCACGATGGCAGCGATTTCAGCTGTGTGGATCGCTTCGCTGCAAACGTGCCAACTGCAGCGGCTCCCCGCGCTCCTCGCCTACTCGGCGGCACTGGTTCGGTATGCTGCAGTCGTAAATGCGGCGATCTTCCCCGCCGCTTCAGGCCCTCGGTCAACCGAGGCGTTGCGCATCAAACTTCGCTTAGACGCCCTGCTTGCGGAAGCAGCGCTGTTCGTCATGGTTGCGCGGACTCTTGGACCACGCGTCTGGGTGACAGTCCCCCTATCGCTCATCGGTTCGATCGTGCTCGCTCGCCCGGTCGTCAGCCGGCTCGGCGGAGGACTTACTGGCGACGCATACGGCTTTCTGATCGTCGCGCTCGAGCCCGCGATCATCGCCGTCACTGCAGCGCTGACAAAGGACGAGGCGGCGTAGCGGCGCCTTTAAGTGGAGCTTCATGGCGAACCTCTCCCAGATGAATGGCACAGCCAACACCGAAACCGCCCACGTAGTTTGCAAGCTTAGCGTAGTTTGCGAGCTTGACGAAGCGTTATGATTTCCGGTTGGCGAAGGTTTGGCGATGCAGCCGGTTGCGCCGCTCCCGTTTGTCAATGCGGCCCAATCCTGGGCTTTCTGGTCCGTCTACATCATCGTCTTCGCCCCGGAAGTCATTCGTGGCTTTCGGCTTGGCAGCGGCAATCTCAAATTGAACCCGTAGCGGCAATATAAAATTGAACCCCTGGAGGGGTTAGCCGTTCTTTCCGGTCTTCCCGCGAGTCCGCAGCCGATGGCTCTGACCGGTGAAAACGAAGACGGCCCCATGATGCACCAAGCGGTCAATTACGGCGGTTGCCGTCATCTCGTCCGGAAAGACTTGCGTCCACTTTTCAAAGGACAGATTCGTCGTTAGTGCGATGCTCCGGCGTTCGTACCGTTGCGAGATGAGTTGGAAAAGCAGGTCGGTCGCTTCTCGTTCGAACGGAATGTAGCCGAGTTCATCGATCAACAGCAGATCGATACGTTCGAAGCTTCGATATTCACGTTCGAGGTTTCCCGAGCGTTTGGCGGAGATCAAACGCATCAGCAAAGCCGCCGCTGTCGTGAAGAGAACGCGGTACCCGCGCGTGCACAGCGCAAGGCCGAGTGCGCAGAGGATGTGGCTCTTGCCGACGCCTGGCGATCCCCTTACATACTGCTCACAAAGCGGTAGCGGTTAAGATTGCATATCGTTGGCATCCGCTGTTTGGAGAAACGTTAGCGGTCCGTAAACGGGATCGGCGCCGTGGCAACACGTATCTGGTCGT
>JAABUQ010012800.1_pt1 | contig 10337 bp, 7 predicted proteins | sample 5560001 | NCBI WGS metagenome assembly JAABUQ01 (sample SAMN10711888, study PRJNA513371) | rock metagenome | isolation source: Antarctica rocks | place: Antarctica: Victoria Land, Finger Mt nord | collected 2015-12-18 | reverse complement strand
CGCAGCGTTCCGAACCGTTGTCAGCACCGCCAAGGCGAACGGTCGATCCGTCCTCGACGACCTACGCGCCGCGCTCGCCGCCAAGCCAAATGGCGTTGTCTGCTCGCAGGTAGGGTGAGCAATTACGGCTGACGCCGCAGTTGCGCCACCCCGGCATGGACGTGCGTTGTGCCCTATGGCATAGCCGGGCGGGCTGCAAGTAATGCCGGGCCAATCACGAGTGGAGAGTGGCCGCAACCCGCGGTGAGCACGCCCAAACCACACTGTGCCCCGGTATCAAAATATATCCTGGAGGGAACGATGCCCAGTTATGCTCTTGAGGGCACCCAATGGCCCACCACTGACATCACCTGGAGCTTTGCTGCATTCAACTATGGCTTTGATGCTTCCGACCCGTTCAGCAGCGCGATCTCGGGCGACTATCAGAGCGCGATCCAGTGGGCGCTGCAGCAGTGGTCATCCGTCGCCCCACTGACATTCACGCAAGTCGCGGACAGCTCGAACGCCAGCCAGGCCGCCGACATCCGCATCGGCTTCGGCGACCTCAACACCGCGTCCACGGGGATCATCGGCCAGACAAATCTGCGTTGGGACGGCGCAGGGAACTTCGGGCCGGACGAGGTGGTCCGCCTGGAGGACCCGAGCCAGTTCTCGGCTACCTCAAATGGGGCAGGCAACTACACCTACAACGGAACGACGGCGACCCTGGAACAGGTCGCCTTACACGAGATTGGCCACGCGTTAGGCCTCGCGCACGCCACGGACCCATACGCGGTCATGTACGCCTCGGTCGGCACGAACAATCAAACCCTTGACGGGACCGACATCGCCGGCATTCAGGCCCTTTATGGCGCACCTGCCAGCGCGCCGGCGCCGGTGGCTCAACCCAGCACGTTTGACGTGATCCAACTGAACCTCTCCGAGGATGCTTGGCTCGGCGACGCCCAGTTCATCGTCAGCCTTGACGGCCAGCAGCTCGGCGGCGCGCAGACCGTCACGGCCCTGCACGGCTTGGGACAGGACCAGACCTTCACCTTGCAGGGCAATTTCGGCATTGGTCCGCACGACCTCGCCATCAGCTTCATCAACGATGCCTGGGGTGGAACGCCCGACACGGACCGCAACCTGTACGTGGACGGGGTCGTCTATGATGGTGGAACCCTGGCACAGGGTGCGGCTGCGCTCTACTCGAACGGAACCGCGCATTTCCCGGTGGGGAGCACGGCGAACAACGCGGTGTTGGCGGGCGGTAGCGACAATGACGCGACGAAGGTCAACACCGTGCCGTCGTTAACCTGAAAAGATGCTGCGCCAGCCCGTGACGGCTGCGGCTCGGGCGCGGCGCCCCTTAGATATATTTCGATAGCGTCAGGTCCCTCACTCCAGCGATCAACTGGTAGGACGCCTGCAACTGCGTCTGTAGCTGCGTCACCCGCGTCAGCGTCGCCGCCAAGTCAACGTTCTCCACGGTGGACACCTGGGCCGACAGCGTCGTCTGCGTTTCGGTCAATGCGGTCTTTCGTGCGACCAGGCCCGCCTGCACGTCGCCCAGCGCGCCGCCCTCGCTCGACGCCGCGCTGATCGCCGACTGCAGCCGCGTCGATGTGTCGGCGGCGATGGCCTGCAGGCCGGGACCGTCCGTGGTGTTCGCCAGGGTCGCCAGCGCACGCATGATGTCCCGCATGTAGGACCCCGTGGTAGGCGCTGCGGACACGGACAGGGTGTTCTGGTTGGCCAGCACGCCCACCGGCGCGCGCTCGCCCGGCCCGGTCTGCACCGTCGGGACCGCGGTGCCGAGCGTGGCGGAGAATGGCGGCGTCGCGGTGTCGCTGCCCAGCAGGGCCGGGACCAGCGTGGCGGCCGTGGTGTCGGGGACCGGCGGGTTGGCCGTATCTTGCCCGGCGAACACGTAGGTGTCGCCGACCTTGCTGTTCAGCAGTTGCGCCACCTGCACCAGCGCCGTCTTCGCTTGCGCCGCGACGCTGGCGGTCACGCCTGGCATCAGACCGTTCAGGGTGGCGGCCTTGGCAAGAAAGGTGGAGGCAATGGAGGTGATGCTGGTCAGCGCCGACTGCGTCACTCCCAGCCGGGCAGTCGCGCTGTCGATGTTCGAGGACCAGGTCTGCAATTGAGCGATCTGCGGCGTGAGGTTGAGCGACGTGCGCGCCCCCGCCCCCAGCCCGGCATAGCTGCTGGCCACCTTGCCGGTCGCCATCTGCTGCGTTGCCACCGCAAGCTGGTCGCGGATGGCGCCGCTGTCTGTTGCCAGGGCCTGCAGCAGTCCGATCCCGCCGCCGATGCCGCCGATCGTACCTGACATGCTACTTCACGCTATCCATCAGGGTGGTCCACAATGTCTGGGTGGCCGCGACCACCTTGGCGTTGGCGGCGTAGGCGCTTTGCAGTTGCACGAGGGACGCCAGCTCGGAGTCCATCGACACGCCGCTGCCTGCCGTCAGCTTGGCTTGCAGGGAGGTCTGCACGGCCTTGCCGGTGGCGAGTTCCGCCGACGCCGTCGAGGCCTGCTGCGCGATGCCGCCCGTCACCGACACCGCCTGCGATTGCAGCGACCCGCTGCTTCCGCCCAGCACCCCATCCAGCACGCCGTTGATCAATGTCGTGCTTCCGGCCGCTCCTGCTGCTCCGGCGCCATCGCGCAGGATCGACGGCGTAGCCCGCACCGCGGCCGAGACCTGGATGGTTTGCGCGAACCCGGCCGCGGGCGGCGTCGGCGCCGCGCCGCCCGGGTTGGTGAACAGCGTCAGCCCTGACGCGCTGAACCCGCTGGCCAGGCTGCTGGCAAAGCTGTCCAGCGCCGATTGCACTCCCGGCAGCGTCGTATCCCGCAACGCCAGGTTGGCGCCGATCCGCCCGCCGCTCAATGCACTGGTCACATCGGCCCCGGCGACCGTCACGGCCGGCACCGCAGCGGCCGGCGTGTTGGCCGCCAACGTCGCCGCCTGAATGGACAACGGGCCGGAGGCGGAGCGCAACGGCAGCAGTACACCGCCGGCGATGGCCAGCAGATCCCCATTGGACTGCCGCAGGAAACTCGCGCCGGTCAGGTCGGCCACCACCTTGATTTGCGCGTCCCGGGCGTCCTCCAGGCTGGCCGTGCTGTCGCCGCGGGCCTGTGCGGCGATCACCTGGTCCGACAGCACGCCCAGGCTGTGCAGCGCGGCGTTGGCCGTGCCCACGTCGCCGACGATGCTGTCCTGCGCCGCCTGCCGCGCCGTGGATACTGCCAGCGCCACGCCGTTCAACCCCTGCGCCAAGGCGCCGGCCTGCACCAGCACCTGTGCCTGCTGTGCCTGGTTCGCCGGGTCGTTGGCCAGGGTGGAGAAGCTGTTCCGCAGGTTGCCCAGCAGCCCCGGCAGGTCGGTGCCGCTACCCGGCGCGCCCGACGCCGCGTCGATGCTTGCAAGCGCATCGGACTTGACCTGCTGCCCCGCCAGGGTGGCGGAAGCCGCGACGGTCTGCGACTGCAACGCAATGTCCAGCGAGCGGATGGCCGGGCCGCTGCGGACGCCGATCCCTGCGGTCCCGTCCGTCGCGGCCGTGACCGCCACGCTCTCCCGTGCGTAGCCGGTGTTGCCGACGTTGGCGATGTTCTGCGACGTCACCGCCAACTGGCGCGTGATGCTGTCCAACCCGGACGCCGCGACGCCGAGGGCGCTGTTCAGGCTCATGCCGCAACTCCGGTTGGCAGGCGTGTCGCCATGGGATTACCGCTTCATGTCGAGGGTCTGCTGCAGCAGGTCTTCGGCCGTCGTCACCACCTTCGTGTTGGCGGAGTAGGCGCGCTGCGCGATGATCAGCTTGCTGAACTCGCTGGCGATATCGACGTTGCTGCCCTCGACCGAGCTGGTCAGCAGGTTGCCCGCACCGTTGCCGCCCGAGGCCAGCGTCTGCGCCCCGCCGCTCGACTTCGTTGCGGTGAAGGCCTGGCCGTTCTGGCGCTGCAGCGCGTTGGGGTCGGCGAACAGCGCCAGCGGCACATGCGCCACCGTGCGGCTCTGCCCGTTGTCGTAGTTCGCCACCACGTCGCCATTCGCCTTGGTCGACACCCCGCTGAAGCTGCCCGGCGCCGCCCCGTCCTGGGTCAGCGACTTCAGCGCGTAGCTGGTGCCGGCATACTGGGTCAGGCCGTTGCCCTGGCCGTAGGTGCCGAGGTTGAGCGTGATCGGTTGCGTGCCGGAGCCGAAGTTGGCGTTGAGCGTCAACGTCGCCGGGGACCCGGCAGCGAAGGCGCTGCCGGACACCACCGTCCCGTCCGGAACCGTCGTGCCGGTGCCGGCCACGATGTTGGAGATGCCGCTGATGGTGCCGGCCGGGGTGCCTGCGGTCCCGAAGGCGATGTCTGCCGAGCCAAGGCTGGTGCCGTTGGCCGCGGCGATGTGGACCCGTCCAGGCGTTCGACACGGCGCCCGGAGTTGCGGGCGGCTGCTGGGTCCAAGACAGTTGCAGCGTCTGCGCATTGCCGAGCGCGTCGAACACCTGCAACGGGCTGCTGACGGGCGTGGTGCTGGTCGGCGTCGCCGGCAGGTTGGCGATCAGCGCGACCTGCGCGGTGGCGACCGGGCTGAACGCGGACTGGCCGATCTGGATCGGCGCCACCTTCGTGGTGTCCAGCGCGCCGGTGGACCCGGCGATCCAGCCGTTCAGCACGCCCCCGGCGCTGTTCACCATGTAGCCGTTGTTGTCGAGGTGGAAGTCTCCGGTGCGGGTGTACTGGGTCTGCGGGTCGAAGGTGCCGACGCCGTTGGCCGAGCTGGTCTCCTGGCTGACGGCGAAGAAGCCCTGGCCGCTGATGGCGAGGTTCAGCGGCTGGTCGGACTGCGCCACGGTGCCCTGCACGGTGTTGATGTAGTTCGGCCGGGCCACGACGGCGCCTGACTGGTTGACCAGCGGGGTGCTGGTGGTCAGGTAGTCCTCGAACGCGGTATCCACGCGCTTGAAGCCGACCGTCTGGCTGTTGGCGACGTTGTCGCCGATGTTGCTGAACGCGGACGATTGGGCCGTCAGCCCGCTGATCGCGGTGTTCATGGCGCCGAACAGCGACATATGCAGTCTCCTATTGGATGATGCCGGCGATGCCGGTGGATACCGGCGGGGCCGGCGGGTGGTGTGGAGCACTAGGCAGGAACCGTGCCACGTCCGGATGCGCCCTGATGCAAGCCTGCAAGCCGTTTCCACGCCGGCAAAGGTGGTCTCCCCCGGCAGATTGGGACCGGCAGGTTGTGCCGAGGGCCAGGCGCCCGCACCTGGAGAAACGACCTATCCTCAATGCAACCGTGGCTTGCGGGGTGTGGCCCGGCCCTTGCTGTATCCTGGGGATGACGCCCCAAGCTGCAGCAACCCTCCCTGCCCCGCCTATGACCACAGCGCCCTCCACTGCACTGCCTGCGGCGGGCAGGGCCGGGACCGCGCCACAATCAGCCGCGGCGTTCGGGACCATGCTGGGGCGGATGGACAGCGGTGCGGCGGAGCCTGTCCTGTCGTCTGCAAGCGCGAACGCACCGGCCCAAGCCGCGGAAGGGATGCCCGGCGTCATGTTGCCGGGCACGCCATCGTCAGCCGGGCGTAAAGGCTTTGCGGGACCGGCCGCGGATGCAGCCGATGCGGCGTCAGGTGGCGCAGCGCTCGGGGATGCCCGGGATCGGGACGCGGTGGCGAAAGACAGCGCTGCACACCCGCGTACGCCCGGCCGCCCGGGTGCACCGGCGCCTCAGGCTGGTGGGCTGCCGCAGGCTACCCTGTCACGTCGGCCGAAGGGCGCCATGCCGCAACCGGTTGACAGCGAAGCCACCAGCGCAGCGCCACCGTCGCCAATCCCCGTTCAGGCCGAGACCGTCCCTGCACCGTCCTCCATCCCGGTGAATGCAGCCGCTCTTCCCGCCGCAACACCGCCGAACATTGCCACGGGTACGCCAGCAGCCATCGTGGCGGCAGGGGGACAATCCTGGGGCGAGACGCCAGGAAGCTCGCAGCCTGTCATTGCCGACCTGCCTGGCACGGCCGCACAGGCTTCGCCGGGTAGTGTTACCCTCCAGGCCCCGCCGGATGCCCAGGCGGGCGCATCGGCTGACCCTTCCAGCACCGCCGGAGCCTCTCAGAGTGCGGTCGCCGAACCGTCGGCAGCGATCATGGGACCTAGAACCAGCGTTGCATTCGCGATGCAGGCTTACGGCCTGCAGGGTGCCGCCAGTCCTGCAACGTCAACAAAGCCCGGGAACACCGGTCCGGCTGCGGACGCCTCGGCCGCCAGTAGCCTGGGTGAGCCGGCCTCCGGGCAGGCTGCAGCGCCGCTGTCTGGCGGACCAGGCAGCCTGCCGTCGAACCCCGAAACTTTGGGGGCAAATGGCCTGGCACTGGCAGCAAGTCCTGTGATCATCACGGTCGCCAGCCCGGTCCAGTCAACCCAGGCCACCCGCAACGACCCGGTGTGGCAGGCTACCCAGGCGGCCAGCGAGCTTGGGGTGATCGCCCGCGCCGGGGATGCTCCCAGCCCGGCCGGGGCTGACATCGCCTTGCCTGGACCGGCGGGAGCAGCGCTGGGCGTGTCGAATGGCACGGTTCCTGGTGGGGGGAACACGGCGACGGGTCAACCTCCCGAGGTCGCTGCGGTGCTGCCTGGCATGCCCGCTGCTCAGCGCAATGCGTCCCAGGTCCAGCCGGGCCATGCGGCACGCGCTTCACCCGGCCACGACAGCAGGGACGTGCCGGCCGGCTCCCCGGATCAAATGCCGTCGGCAGGCGCCGGGGCCGCCTGGCCTGAGGCCGTCGCTGTCAGCCCCATGTTTCCCGAAGCAGCAAACCTAGGAGCCGAGGCAGCCAGGCTCGCCGCGGCAGTCGGCCCCGCCCTGATGGGCATGACATCGCCTGAACGGCCCGCCTCCGCCCAAACTGCCAGCACGGCCGACGGTGTCGATGCTGCCCCAGCCCCGCCGGCGATGCAGCAGGTCGCCCAGGTCTTTGCGGGGCCCAACCTCCCGCAGCGGATGACGCTGCAACTCGCTCCACCTGAGCTGGGAGCTGTCCAGATCGGCATCGAACGTGCGCCGGATGGCCCGGCCGCGGTGACCCTGCTCGTCGAGCGTGCCGATACGCTGCTGCTGCTCATGCGCGACCAGCCGGCGCTGCATCGTGCGCTGGATGCGGCCGGTCTGGCGGTCGAGGGGCGCACGCTTCACTTCGGCTTGGCGCAGCCTGGCGCCGCCAACATCGCAACGGCGCCTGCCCCGGCCTCGGCGGGCGGCAGCGGGCCTGCCAGCTTCGGGGCGGGACGGGACGGGACCGCGCCAGATGGCTCCCAGGCTGGAGGGTCCCAAAGCGGAGGGTCGCAGGGCGGCGGTCAGGGCCGCGGCGGCTACCAACCCCCTGCCGAGTCTGGCAGCGGGCGCCCATCGGCACATACCCCTCATCGCACCAGCATCGATTTTACCGCCTGAACAAGGAGTCAGCCATGACAGCCATTACAACCATCCCCACGCCATCCCTGCCTTCGCTGCCCACCACCGCAACCACCGGGGCGGCGACAGCAGCCGCCTCCACCACCGGAACCGGCAACGCCCTGTCCACGTTGTCGGGCAACTTCAACAACTTCCTTTCGCTGCTTATGACGCAGTTGAAGAACCAGGACCCGACCAGCCCAACGGACACCAACCAGTTCACCACCGAGCTCGTGCAGTTCACCGGCGTCCAGCAGCAGATCACCACCAACACCAGCCTGACCTCGCTGATTCAACTGACCCAGGGCGGCGAGGTGCTGCAAGCCTCCTCAATGATCGGCAAGCCCGTGCAGGTCACGTCCGACCACTTGGCCCTGCAGAGCGGCAAGGGCGGCCTGGCCTTCACCACCGCGGCGTCGGAACCGGTGAGCATCGGCGTTTACACCGACAGCGGCACTCAGTTGCGGAGCGCCACCGTGACCAGCACCGCCGGGGCGAACAGCTGGACGTGGGACGGCAAGAACGACCAGGGCCAGCAATTGGCGGACGGCAGCTACAAGGTGATCGTGACCACCCCCGACGCGTCCGGCGCCGCGCAGGCCGTGCCGTTCACCGTGTCGGGCACCGCAACCGGCGTGCAACGCAACGGCACCGCGCTGACGCTGCAACTGGGCGCACTGGGCGTCGATCTGTCCGCGGTGCAGGCGGTGCAGGGCGGCGCCTGACCTGCCCATCCTGATCCGCACGGCGCAATCTGCCCGGCAATTTCTGCCGGGCAATTAATCCCGCGGTAACCGGCCGCGCGCATTCTGCCGGCATGAAGCAGTTCCGAACCCAGCCGCTTAGGCAGAACAAGGCATGACCGCGCTGCTCGCAGGTCTGCGTGGGCTGGGGCCGCGGCGGCTGGGCGCGATGGCGGCGGTGTCGCTGGTGCTGATGGGCCTACTCGGTTGGCTGGCGATGCATGGCGCCGAGGCGCCGATGGCGCTGCTGTATGCCGACCTGGAGCTGCGCGAGGCCGGCCAGATCGTCGATCAACTGGACCGCGCCCACATCCCGCACGGGACGGACCCCGCCGGCAGCCGCATCCTGGTCCCCGCCGACCAGGTTGCCCGCGCCCGGCTGTTGCTGGCCAAGGAGGGCCTGCCGTCCGGCGGCAGCATCGGCTACGAAATCTTCGACCGCTCCGACGCGCTGACCGCCACCGGCTTCCAGCAGGGCATCAGCCAGACCCGCGCCATGGAGGGCGAGCTGGCGCGCAGCATCCGCATGATCCAGGGCGTGCGCGCCGTCCGCGTCCACCTGGTGCTGCCCCGGCGCGAACCCTTCGCCCGTGACCGGCAGGACGCCCAGGCCAGTGTGGTGCTGACCATGGCCGGTGCGGCGCGTCTCGACCAGGAGGGCACGCAGGCCGTGCTGAACCTGATCGCCGCCGCCGTGCCGGGCCTGCGGGCGCAGAACATCGCCGTCATCGACAGCCGCGGCAACCTGCTCGCCCGCGCCGGGCAGCCGACCGGCCCGGCTGCCGCGGCGCAGACCGGCGAGGAGCTGAAGCGCGCCGGCGAGCTGCGCCTGTCCCGCGCCGTGGAGGAGATGCTGGAGCGCACGCTCGGCCCCGGGCATGTCCGGGCAGAGGCCGCGGTCGAGATGGACTTCGACCAGGTGCACGAGACGCAGGAGAAGTACGACCCCGAAGGCCAGGTGGTCCGCAGCACGCAGAGCACGACCGACAACACCAAATCGACCGAGGCCGCCGCCAACGTGTCCGTGCAGAACAACCTGCCGAACGCCGACGCCGGTGCCAATCCCGCCGGCAACCAGGAGCAGCGGCAGGAGGAGACCACCAACTACGAGATCAGCAAGACCATCCATACCCTGGTCCGGGAGCAGCCGCAGCTTAAGCGCATCAGCCTGGCCGTGATGGTCGACAGCGTCGCCAGCCACGGTGCCGATGGCGTGACCACCTGGACGGAGCGCACCCCGGCCGAGCTGGCGCAGATCGCCACCCTGGTGCGCGGCGCCATCGGCTTCAACGAGGCGCGGGGCGACCGGGTGGACGTGGTCAACATGCGCTTTGTTCCGCCTGAAGAGGGCCTGGAGACGGCCCAGCCCGCCGCCTGGCTTCACTTGGATAAAGCGGACTGGCTGCGGCTGTCGGAAACCGGGGTTGTGGCGCTCGTGGCGGTGCTGGCCCTGTTGCTGGTGCTGCGCCCGCTGGTGTTGCGGCTGACCCTGCAGCCTCAGGCGCTGCTGGCCGGGGCCGGCGGGGCCGGCGTCGGCGAAATCCTGCCGGCCGACGCCTCCAGGGCGGGCTTGCCAGGGGCCGCAAACGATGCGGCGGCCCTGTCCGCCCCGGCCGAAACCGAGGAGCTGATCATGCTGGCCAACGTCGATGGCGCGCTGCGGGCGTCGGCCGTGCGCCGGGTATCCGCGCTGATCGACACCCACCCGCAGCAGAGCCTGGTGATGCTCCGCAACTGGCTGTCCGAGGAGGCCCGCTAGATGGCATCGATCCAAACCATGCAGGACATCACCGGCAAGCAGAAGGCCGCCATCCTGATGCTGGCGCTCGGCGAGGGGCAGTGCGCCAAGCTGATCGCCATGATGGACGAGGACGAAATCCGGGTGGTGTCGGCGACGATGGTGGCGCTCGGCCCGGTGAAGGCGTCCATCGTCGAGGCGCTATGCATCGAGTTCGCCGAGACCATGGGCCACCAGGGCACCCTGATCGGCAGCCTGGAAAGCACCGAGCGCCTGCTGATGGCCGCCCTGCCACCCGACCGCGCGGCGCAGATCATGGAAGAACTCCGCGGCCCCGCCGGGCGCACGATGTGGGACAAGCTGGGCAACGTCAGCGAGGCCGTGCTGGCGAACTACCTCAAGAAC
>JAABUQ010012799.1_pt1 | contig 10338 bp, 11 predicted proteins | sample 5560001 | NCBI WGS metagenome assembly JAABUQ01 (sample SAMN10711888, study PRJNA513371) | rock metagenome | isolation source: Antarctica rocks | place: Antarctica: Victoria Land, Finger Mt nord | collected 2015-12-18 | reverse complement strand
TTTATACACATTGAACAACTCCGTTTCGCTATACTTTTTTACTTGAATGCCGCTTTTTTTAAGAAAAGTGCACTACTTATTCAAGTGTAAATTTACTTTTAGCTTCAATTTCGCTTCGGGGGTTAAAAACAAAATCAAAATATCCGGCATCCCCGGCATTTCCCTCTACAATTGTACTTGTTCTGCCATATTCGCGGCCTTTCCTGTCATAAACCCTGATGGAGACCTTTCTATTGATTTTTTTCTCAAACAGCAAGTAAACTGTAAGAACATTATCAGAAGCACCTTTTGACTGGCTAATAAAAAATTTGCCTGTGCTTATACCTTGATTTTTCAAATTTTCAGAAAGCTCGACCTGGCAATTAAGCGTCTTGTCAACCCCTTCCCTGACACCTTTAAAAAACTGGGAAGTTCCGCGTCCCAATGATTTTCCAGTATTGGTAATCGTATTTTCTGCTTTTGTCTTTATTGTTTCGCCATTGCACGAAACAAGAAAAACAGACAGGATAAATATTATAGCCAACAATTTTTGAGATTTATACATAAGCTTAATTTTAAAAATCAGTACGATTACATTATTAGAAACCTACTGGTCAGGATTTGCAATCCCGTCCTTTAAACCAAGGATTTTTAATCCTACCTATTCCATCAGCAAAACATCAATCAATCCCTGCTGCTTTGTATAATTAATAGCTGAACTGTAAACATAATCAAGTTGTTTAAACTTATTTTCTTGCTGTGATTTTTTTGTTTGATACTTCTTTTATCGGGTAAAAACCACAACTCATCCCCCTTGCCCCCTTCAAAGGGGGAACCTGCAACCGACATCTGCCCGGACAAAATTTCTACAATGGCAAGATAGCCGCCATACTTAGCCCTTTGAAGGGGCTTAGGGGGATGATTTAATTTGCAACCGATCAAATTGTCCCTTAAAAAAGAAAGTTTAAACAACTTCAATATTAGTTCCGGGGAACATGATGTCCTTCAATAGATTACCGTTACTTAAATTTTAGGCTCCCAGCCAGGCTCGTAACTACGGCTCCATAGTTTTTGTGCTTCAGGGTCATTCAGGATGTGCCCGTTTTTAGGGTCTAAATGCAGGTCACGGCCGACACGCCAGGAAACGTTGCCTAATTGCATCGCCACAACACTTTTATAACCGAACTCCACATCACAGTTTGGACGTTTATTGTTACGGATCGAATCCAGGAAGTTAGCGACGTGCAGGCTATCCATCCCTAAGCTTGGGCTGGCAGTATTTCGGCCTTGTAGGCCTGCATCTTCTGCCGGCCCTTGTTTTTTCACCTGTTTTACTACTTTGCCGCTCAGGTCATATTGGGTATAATCTTCTCCATCGGTATCCATACTGCCATTATCGCCGTAAAAAATAATGCCCCGTTCTGCACCTTCAATCTTTCTTCCGTTCGAGCTTCTGTTTTCCCATAGCAGCGATACACGGCCAGGATAATCCATGGTAACGATTTGTGTATCCGGTGTTTGCCAGTCATCTTTAAACTGATACCTGCCGCCAACAGAACTTACCCTTGTCGGAAAATCCACGTTTAGTCCCCAACGGGCCATATCTACTTCGTGTGTACCGTTGTTTAGCGCTTCGCCCGTCCCGTAATCCCAAAACCAATGCCAGTTGTAATGGATCAATCCATCCTGGTAAGGTTTGCGTGGCGCAGGGCCTTGCCACAGGTCATAGTTTAGCCAGTCAGGAACTGTACCAGGCTTCAGGTAAGTTGCCTTGCGGTTGTTGGTATACCAGGTTTTAGCCAGATAAACCCTGCCGATAACGCCGTTATGCAATTCTTCTACACATTGTATGGCCAATGGCGCTGAACGGCGTTGGGCACCCATTTGTACAACCCGGTTATACTTTCTTGCCGCCCGGACTGCCAATTCCCCTTCGTGGGGATTATGGCTGAGCGGCTTTTCCACATACACATGCTTCCCTGCCTGGCAGCCCATAATGGTCATTGGTGCGTGCCAATGATCGGGCGTTGCTATATAGATGGCATCAATACTTTTATCCTGCATCACTTTACGGCAGTCGGCTTCGCCTTTGGGCGCATCCGTATTGGTTATTGCCGATACCGACTTTTGGACCTTGGGTATTGTTCTCGAATCCACATCACATACCGTATTGATCATCAGGTTTGGCTGATGGGCAAAAGTACCCGACATGCTGCCGCCCCTGCCGTTTAGCCCGATAATGGCTACATGGATACGGTCGTTTGCACCGATGATCCTTTTATAGCTGGATGCCGTAAAACTAAAAGCTTTGCTTCCTAATGCAAGGCCTCCGGTAGTGATAGCCACCTTTTTGATAAATTCGCGTCTCTTCTCCATGTATCTAACAATTTATTGCCTGATCTTTATATTTCTGAAATGAATTACATCTCCATGTTCCTGTAAAAGTATAGGTGAACGGTCAGCTTCGGCAAAACCTGCAGTGGTTTTAAATTTGCTTTCGGCCACCATGCTTTTAAATCTTTCACCGCCGCGGTCGTACTCCAAAATTTTATTTCCATTCAGCCAGTGTTCTACATGCTTTCCTTTTGATATAATGTGCATGTTGTTCCATTCGCCTAATGCATTAACTTTCTTATCGGCGGCCGGGGGCATGATATCGTAAAGGCTTCCCAATGAACGGTTACCATCCCTGCCCAGTTTTGCATCCGGATGGTTTTCATCATCAATAAGCTGGTACTCGCATCCTAAAGAGGTATTTTTAATCAAAAAACATTTCACGCCACTATTGGTCCCTTTTTCCAGCATAAAATCAAGGGAAAGGTCAAAGTTGGTGTATTCTTTTGTGGTGATAATATCGCCGCCTTCGCCATTTTGCAAACTAACGCTAAGCACGCCATTTTCTATTTTCCAGCCTTTTCCTGTAAATGGTGCCCCGTTAGCTTGTTGCCATCCTGCAAATGTTTTTCCGTCAAACAGTAAAGCCCATCCTTCTTTAATTTCTTTTTTGTTAAGAAAAGGCAACTGCGCTTTTGCCAAAGTAATGCCGTTAAAACTTAAAACCAATAGCAGGCTGTATATTTTTATGTTCATGGTTAAATAATAATTGTAAATTGTTTTTTCCAATCATCAATGCGTAACCATTGCTGTATGGAAATTTAATAAATCTTGGAGCCAGTTTAAAATTTGTTCCATTTATTTTCTATGCTTCTTTTATCACCTAAAAAATGGCAGGCATTTAGTTTTGGTTTATTTAAATTGATGCAAACACCAATTTTTATAGGGTAAAAGAAGCATTGGCATCAATCCTGAGCATATCGAAGGATCTTGTATCAATTTAAACAGGCCCTTAATAGTGCAACATGAAGGTATATTAATTTTTCAATACAAATAACCTATTTAACCGACATTAGAATTTACCAAATCATACCTGTTTCCTGACCTAAAGTATATTTAAGACATTCCCTTCAACATTAAAGTGCCAATTGGCTCATTCCTGAACCAGTAAGGACCTATTGCGTGTTACCTCTGGTTACCCCGTTCTCTCCAAAGGCGTCTATGGCAAACCAATATTTTTGATCTCTATTTAAACTCCTGATGGTTAAATTAGTGTCGCCATATACCTGATAATTACGATACAATTTATCTTTTGCAGTGCCGAACCTGATATTATAACCAATGGCCCCTGTTTGCTTTTTCCATGATAGTTTAACATTTCTCGGATCAGCATTGTCCCTTAGCATATCAAATGAACTTACTTTAGTTGGCTTTTTGCTGTTTCCAGTCCATTGCGCAATCAGGAGCGATCGGAAGATTTTTTTGTCATGATCTTGGAATAATTTTTTAATGACCAATAATGGCAGCAACACACCACATAGAAGCAGTATCTTTTGAACAAAATTTAATTTGTTTACAAGTGGACGGAAAATCAGTAAAGTTACCGTTAGACAAGGTTTCACATAAGTTGGAGTTAGCCAATGAAATCCAAAGAACCCTTTTTAACATTTCACCATCCGGATATGGAATCTAGTGGCCATTATTGGATGAAGATATTTCAATAGACTTTTTATTAAAAATTGTATAGTTTTTTATTTGATAGTGTCTAATAATTGAAATGAAGATTTTTTGAACCATAACAACAAGTTCCTTTTATTTACTTGGATGAATTTAAATCAACTATATGCGCCTTAATGAATTGATAGAAACCAATAATTGGTTAAGTGTTTCCATGACTTTAACAAGCCTTTATCCAGACCAAAAAGAAAGTTTAGCAGCATACGAAGAAGTATATGATATTCTTTTACAAATGAAACCTGCCGATATGGAGACTGAAATTGTTTTGCAGCAATGTTATGACTATGAAACCAATGAGGAAAGCTATGTTGACATCTCCGGATCAAAAAAAGACAATCAAAATCTGCAGTTGGCAGAAAGTTGGGCTATTGAATTTGTACCGTGGGCAGAATGGTTAGGAATGACCCTGAGCAGTAATACTTTAAAACAATTCAGTGAATTAGAAATCATCAGCCACTGTTTGTATGAAATGACTTTTATGGGTTATGACGAAAAAGAAATCCAAAAGCAGCTTTCAACAATAAAAACAACAGTGGAAGAGTATAAAAATATGACTGCAGAAGAAAGACAAAATAATTCAAAATCTTTGGACAATTTTTTAAAAGAACTTGATGACGAATAAAAGAATCATTGCTCATTTAAACTATAATCAATCAAAAAAATATGATAACTTACGCCGTATTTGAAAGTATTATTTTACCTAAAACAAACCCAAAAATGAAAAACCAAATTAAAAAAAGTTTAATCCCAATTGTGTTTTTTGTTAGTTTGACCATCTTTTATTCCTGCAAAGGAAAAAAAGCAAACACAGACGAAACTACGCAAACTACCATTACTACAGATACGCAATCGAAAGTTGAAACAGACAAACAAGCTAAACCTGAAGCAACGAAAAGCAATGAAACTAAAACTTATACCGTTGCTGCTGTTCCGGACAGCGTAGTATTAGGGAAAAATAAAGAAGCCGTAATAAAAATAAAAAACCTAAAAGCCATCCAGTTGAACAACCCTAACGGGGAAAATACAGGTATAGAATTAAGCTATGACCTTGAGGTTACCAATAACAATAAGATAGGCGGAAGTAATGTTTTTATAAATCCCCAACAGTTCAGGCTTGTTTTGGACAATGGCACAAAATTGACGCACGACAATTACAATTCGGTTGGTGCAGATGCAGAATCAACAAAAATTTCAACTGACAACAAGTTTAAACTACCTCCGGGAACAAAACCTAAAGCTTTAAATTTATTCTTTGACGAAACCAGTGCAAGTGTAAAATTGGAAGTTAAATAAATAAGTGTCTGTTGGTGGGATTTGAAATATATGCAATTTCATATTTGAGCTTGTATATATTTGAAAAGCTGATCTTGGCGGATGAAAACGGGGCTTGAAATACCGCCCTGTATAATCCAAGTATAATAACTAAAAGAAAGCTGGCCGCTTTTTCTCAGGTTTGATATAAAAACCTATCTGGTTAAACTGTTTAAGCGCAAATAAGGCTGTTCAATTTACACTCCCCTAAATTTTTATACTTCCTACCGGATAGGGTTTGTAACCCTGACCTTTAAGCTACAGATTTATAACCTGTTTAAACCCCAAACTTGCTTTAATTAAATTTCTGATCCAATCTCCCAAAACTTCTAATCCTGCAAAACCAACCTTGATTTTTACCCGATAAAAGAAGCATCACCATTAAAAAACGAACAGCTTCACATCAATCCTGGTTTGTAATATTTACAATCCCGATCTTTAAGTTGTGAATTTTAAACCTGATAAATGAAAAATTTTATATGAAGTTTTTCTTTCGATTTAAACTCAGGGCCTGTTTAAAATTTGTTCGATATATTTTCTATGCTTCTTTTATCACCTAAAAGATGGCAGGCATTTGGTTTTGGTTTATTTAATTGATGCAGACACCAATTTTTATAGGGTAAAAGAAGCATCGGCATTTTTTCTTGTATAAATTTAAACAGGCCCTAAAACAATTAAAATCCAACCTCCACTCCATCCAATTAACTTTAAATGCTGTTGAACTAAAACCGATCGACGAAGGAATATCCGGGCTGGATGGTAGAGCGGCAAGGGAATGACCGGAAAAAGGATTGAACATACTTCTTTTAGGGGGATAAAAACAGTATAACGTTTAATATTTTGTATTGGTAGCTTATAAGCAATAAGAACTTTTGTAGTTTAATCAAATTCTAAGGACTTTATTGTATTTAAAAGCCCGCAATAATGTCCCTAAAATACTTTAAAAAACACAGCACCTATTTGGACACAACAATAAGCCATTTGGATACTTTCCTGATTTTAAATTTACTGACCTTTACAACAAGTAATTTAAAACAATAGAAAAATGAAAGTAACACTCATTACAGGGGCATCGGCAGGGATAGGCGAAGCATTTGCAAAACAACTTGCGGCAGAAAAACATAACTTGTTGTTAGTGGCCCGTTCCGAAAACAAACTTCGTGTTTTGTGTGATGCGCTTATTGCCGAACACAACATCCAAGCACAATATATTGTTGTTGATTTGGTAAAACCAGATGCTGACAAAACCTTGTTTGAAGAAACCGAAAAACGCGGGCTTCAGATTGATTGGTTGATTAATAACGCAGGTATTGGTTCGGGAGGTGATTTTTTGGAGCATGACCTCAAAAGCGAAATGGATATGATGCATTTAAATATGGATGCCATGGTAGCATTGACACATCGCTTTCTGCCACAAATGCGGGCACGAAAAAGTGGCAAGATCATTAATGTTGGTTCTATGGCCGGTTTCGGGCCGATACCGTATATGAATGTTTATGCAGCGTCAAAAGCCTTTGTTCAATCATTTACCGAAGCTTTACAAGAAGAAAACCGGCTTTTTAATATTCAAACCATGTTATTGTGCCCAGGCGCAACCGAAACTAATTTTTTTGAGGCAGCCAAAATCGGGCCTGACCGAAAAAGTAGTTTTTCAAGTAAAGAATTAGAAACACCGGAACAAGTGGTAGCTTCGGCATTGAAAGGAATTAAAAATCACAAAAGGATTACTATTTCAGGAACACAAAATAAATTAGTTCGAAGAATACTACATTTCATTCCTAATTCAATCGGACTTCCATTGTTTGGAAAACAGATGCGGGCTAACTTAAATTTGAAGTACAGTTAATCAATAAATTTTACAATGAAAAAAGCTTCATCAAATTTCATCAGGATAAAATCTATTGCCGAACAGCACCAACTTTTGTCTCTGTCAAAGCCCGAGCATCCGTTGATCAGCATTTTAAGATTTGAAGATTTCCCTGTCGTTCACAATGAAGAGATTGTTAAGTTCACCATGGATTTTTATACGGTAACAATCAAGAAAGATTGCGATTGTAAGATAAAGTACGGTCAAACCCATTATGATTTTGATGAGGGGATCATGTCGTTTACAGCACCTGACCAACTGCTTACCCTGGACGGGGACTTAAAGCCGCCTGCAAGTGGCTGGCAGTTATCGTTTCATGCTGACTTTCTCCGAAATTACCAGCTTGGCCAAAAAATAAAAGAGTATGGATTTTTTTATTACGCGATGAACGAAGCACTGATTCTTTCCGAGAAAGAGGAAACATCTGTTGCCAATATTTTCAGGATCATAGAAAACGAATATCATTTGCCAATTGATAATTTTAGTCAGGATGTCATTGTTTCACAATTGGAATTACTGTTAACTTATTGCAACCGCTATTACAACCGCCAGTTCATTACCAGAAAAGTACCCGTCAGTGATTTATTGACCAAAATGGAAAGCTTGCTGACAGATTATTTCAACGGTGATAAAATAGTAGATGAAGGCTTGCCAAGCGTAAGTTATTTGGCGGAACAACTTAATATGTCTCCCAAATATCTGAGTGATACATTACGTAGTATCACCGGACAAAGTACACAGCAGCATATCCAGAATAGGCTGATGGAAAAAGCTAAACAAATACTATCCACAACCAACTTATCAGTAAGCGAAATAGCCTATCAATTAGGATTTGAATATCCGCAATCGTTCAACAAACTATTTAAGAAAAAAACGAATTTGTCGCCATTGGAATTCAGGCAATCGTTTAATTAGTCAGTTTTTTACCGATGCTGCTCATATTGATTCGGAATGATTGCATTTCGCAGCAAATCTAATTCTTCACCGGAAAGTTGCACAACATCCAAACTTCCAACCACATCAACTAATTGTTTTACGGTTCGGATACCAACAACAGCACTGCACACCACTTTTGGTGCCAAAGCAAATTGCAAAGCTACTCGTGCATTGCTCCTGTCTAAACCTGCAACTTGCTGAATAGTTTGTGCTGCTTTTACCACCTCTTTTTCGGTATAATTGAGATAAGGTTTTGCCGGTTTATCAACTAACAATCCTTGTGCAACGCTTCCTCTTGTTACTACACTGATTTTATTTTTTTCAAGCAGATCAAAACAAGTTTCTTCCGGCCGGCGGTCCAGCAAACTGTATTGCATCATCACACTTGTGATATTGGATTTGGCTACATATTCCCTAATAACGTTTGGGCGAATGGAAGAAATACCGTAAAACCTGATCTTGCCTTGTTGTTTTAGCAGTTCAAAAGCTTCAATCGTTTCGTCAATATTGTCTTCCATCATGCCGCCATGCAATTGGTACAAGTCGATATGATCTGTTTGTAAACGCTTCAAACTTTCATCCGCAGCTTGTAAAATATAAGCTTTGCCGGCATTCCAACTTGTGCTGCCGTCCGGCTGCCGCTTGTTGCCAACTTTGCTGGCAATGATAACTTTGTTTCGATTGGGTTTCAGCAAAGTCCCAATTTCAATCTCGTTCTGCCCGTCTTCATAAAGATCTGCGGTATCAAAATAATTGATGCCCAATTCTAAAGCTTTGCCGATCAGTATTTCGTTCTCTTTTCCGCTTCCGCGAAGCAACATACAGCCAAAGCCTATTTTGCTGACTTGTAAACCTGATTTTCCTAAAGTTGCATGTTCCATAATTTCAAAACTTATCCCTTCAGGCTTTTTAAAACTTCAATTGTATATTCTACCTGATCCGGATGCACATCCAAGTGTGTTACAAAACGAATCCGGCGGACATCATTTGCAGAAGCTTTGATACCTTTTTCTGCTAATTTTTGCAGATAATACGATGCTTCTTTTACCGTATCAAAAATGACAAGATTGGTTTCTACGGACAGAACGCTTGTCACCCAATTACAGTTTTGCAAGGTTTCTTCCAACAATTTGGCGTGATGATGGTCTTCCTGCAAACGTTTCACCTGATTGTCCAAAGCATAAATTCCGGCAGCGGCCAAAAATCCGGCCTGGCGCATCCCTCCGCCTAAAACCTTGCGGACACGGCGTGCATAAGCAATGCTCTTTTTATCAGACAAAAAAACAGAACCAACGGGCGCGCCCAAACCTTTCGACAGACAGATGGAAATCCCATTAAAGTAAGTTCCATAATCCACGGCTTTATCTTTAGTGAAAGTTAAAGCGTTAAAAACCCTTGCGCCGTCCAAATGTAGTTTGATGCTTCTTTTAGCACATAAATCTGCGATTGGTTTAATTTGGTCCAGGTGATAACAATTGCCGCCGCCTTTATTTACCGTATTTTCCAGCACCACCAAACTGGTGTGCGGGAAGTGGATATTCTCCGCATTAATCTCAGGCCCGATCATTTCTGCTGTGACAATACCTCGTTCGCCATTTAATAAACGTGTGGAAACGGCTGAGTTAAACGCAATCCCGCCGCCTTCATAACGATAAACATGCGCCGTTTGATCGGCAATTAATTCATCTAAAGGTTGGGTAAAACATTTGATCGCAATCTGGTTGGTCATCGTTCCCGAAGGACAAAAAATGGCTGCTTCCATTCCGAAAATGGCTGCCGCTTTTGCTTCCAGGGCATTTATCGTTTCGTCTTCGCCATACACATCGTCGCCTACTTTTGCGCTCCACATGGCATCCAGCATTCCTGGCGTAGGTTTGGTTACGGTATCGCTTCTTAAATCAACAGTCATCATAATTTTAAAATCTATGCTGCAAATTAAAGGCAATTCAATAATTGATTCCAGGATTTAAAATATATTTCAAAATTGATATAAACGTTTTACAAAAAAGAGTGTCTTAACAAAAAACACTCCCTAAAAACAGTATAATAAAAACTCAAAATAACGGTTAATCCTGTCATGAAAACATCTGCTATACGCTTGCTTCTATTTGTTTCTTTTTTAACGGTTGCCTTTTCGGCTTCGGCCCAGCTTGGCTTGAACCAGTGGGACGATG
>JAABUQ010012798.1_pt1 | contig 10338 bp, 11 predicted proteins | sample 5560001 | NCBI WGS metagenome assembly JAABUQ01 (sample SAMN10711888, study PRJNA513371) | rock metagenome | isolation source: Antarctica rocks | place: Antarctica: Victoria Land, Finger Mt nord | collected 2015-12-18 | reverse complement strand
ATTCCCTGGGGTGGAGTTAGTTCCGCATAGCCACCGGGTGAGATGTACCATACGCGCAACTCTGCGCCATTCATTTCATCCTGCCCCTGAATTTGCTGAAGTGGGTCAAATACAGCGTAGTAGCGTAAACCAATTTGGGCGTAGATGTCTTTCTTGCAAGCTGCCTTGCCTTTCTGCTGCGATTTCTTGCTCAAGGTCAACTCGTCGCCTTCCTGATTTGAGACAATCTCAATACAAATCTCTGGGACTTTGCCAAACTCCCACACGAAGTAGGAGCGATTTTGCCGTTGGGAAAAGTCTTCGGGTCGCTGTACCCCTAGACTCAGCAAAACATCCGGGACGATCGGATCACCTTTGAGCTTATAGAACAACCCCACATTGGCAGCAGCGAGAAACGGCGATGGCAGAATCTTAGAACTGTAGAGAGGTTCTACCAGCAACCGCTGCTGCTCCTCGGACTGAAAGTTATCCACAGGCGTATCGTCCTCGGTGACAAGATGGCTAATGTCAGGAGTAACGATCTCCTCTAGAAATTGCTGAGTCATCGGTGGCAACCAGAACTCTATACTTCATTATCCTCGTAAATGGGAAAACCAATAGGATCTCAAGTTGGGATTGGTAAGAGCCCGTCGCCGAGAGTAGCTTTCATCAATCCAGATTCGCACTTCTTGCTCGGAAGGTAACTGGATTGATTGCCTTGTTATCGGGTCATAGATATTCCACCAAAGGTGACCGTAGCGGTCAGTGGTTTGCCAGATGCGAAGTTGAGATTCCGCATTCAAGGCAGCAAGCAAAGAGTTCGCAATGCCCTTTAAAACTGATAAGACTCTTAAGTGTTTTCTTTCCGGCTCCGGTTGTTGAATTGGAATGAGTTCAAGTTCCCGATAGTCGAGCCATTGCCTGTAAGTTCTCATTGAGCAGCACCTCGAAGCTGTCTATTGTTGACCTCTACTATTGAGCTTAAGCTGTAAATAGGTCATAACCAGTCCTACTTTGAGCTTGCTCAACGCAGCCGCCGGAGGTAGCTCCGGCGGACCGTTGAGAAGCACCCTTAAGATCGTCGATGTACCATCCCACGAGTCGCGTCTTGACAGTCTTGGAGCTATTGCAATCTCACGCCCAGATGAGCGGCGCTGAGTTGGCAGCACGGCTAGAAGTTGACCGCCGCACGGTGCGCCGTTACATTGTCCAGTTGCAAGATTTGGGAATTCCGGTCGAGGCGGAGCGGGGACGTTATGGGGCGTATCGGCTACTCCCTGGCTTCAAGCTGCCGCCGTTGATGTTTTCGGAAAAAGAAGCGCTCGCCCTGACGCTTGGCTTGTTGGCGGCGCGGCGACTAGGGCTGGAGAGCAGTACCCTGGCTGTCGAGGGGGCACTGGCTAAGGTTTTGCGAGTGATGCCGCAAGAACTCAAACAGCGCGTCCAAGCAGTACAGGAAACGCTGGTCGTTGATCAGAGTGAGTCCGCCAGTCAAGAAGTCGCACAGGGCGTGGTGGCGATGCTCGCTTTGGCAATCCAGCAGCAGCGGCAAGTCCGCCTGTGCTATCAAGCGTTTAGCGGGGCAGTTTCCCAGAGGGTCGTTGACCCCTATGGCTTGGTTCATCGCGCTGGACGCTGGTACACCGTTGGTTACTGTCACCTACGCACTGACCTGCGGACCTTTCGACTGGACCGAGTGCTGGAAACTGAACTACTAGACAAAATGTTCACTGCACCAAAAGCCTTTGACCCACTAGACTTCGTTGAGCGATCGCTTGCTAACATGCCCGACACATACTGCGTCGAAGTCTTGATTAAAGCAACGTTAGAAGCAGCGCAGGCGCGGATTCCCGCAGCTCTAGGGGTCCTGACGGCGGTGGAAGGGGGTGTACTGCTAGTGTGCTACGTGCAGAGCTTAGCCTGGCTAGCTCTTTTCCTGCTCGATTTGAAGCTGCCACTGGTGATTCGTCAGCCACCTGAACTACGGGAGGAGATGCAGTGCTTGCGGGCACAAATTACCCAAATTCTGGAGGATGAGAGTTTCTCCAGCTCCTACGACCCCCCTGGACAAACCGTCTCAAAAAATTCTATCCTGTGGGTAAAAGTAGCAAATCTGAAACTGGGGGGAATATAGCGTCACTTGTTCAAACTTTAGCAACTGCACCCATGCGATACCGATCAAAAGGTGCATCAAAATCGATGATCGGTCCTTTAGGAACAATGCGCGTTGGATTGACTTTGGGGTGGCTTTTGTAGTAGTGCCGTTTGATCTGGTCAAGATTGCAGGTTTCCTTGACACCGGGCAGCTGGTAGAGTTCCTTTAGGTAATTCCAGAGATATAGGATAATCCACAATCCGGCGCAAGTTGCACTTGAAGTGAACGTAGTAGACCGAATCGAAGCGAAAAAGCGTTGTGAACATACACCAGTCTGCCTCGGTGATGCGATCGCCGCACAGGTAGCGTTGTTGCTGCAACACCCCTTCCCAATGGTCGAGAGCCTCAAATAATTCTGTTACCGCTTCCTCATAAGCAGACTGAGTCGTAGCAAATCCTGCTCGGTAGACACCATTATTAATCGGTTGGTAGATAGCATCAATTGTCTCGTCAACAACAGAGCGCAACTCATCCGGATAGAAATTCACATCTGGCTTGGCAAAGGCAGAGAACTCTGTATCGAACATCCGCATGATTTCGCGGGATTCATTATTAACAATTGTGGCCGTTGCCTTATCCCACAGAACCGGGACAGACACCCGCCCACTGTAGTCAGGATCAGCTTTGAGATAGACTTCCCAGAGATGACGGGTATCATTCACACTATCAGGAATACAACCCGGTTCGTTAGAGAATTCCCACCCGTTTTGCTCAATTTCCGGAGCTACAACTGAGAGGCTGATGACATCCTCCAGTCCTTTCAACTGCCGCAGAATTGCAGTTCGGTGCGCCCAAGGACAAGCCCAAGAAATATAGAGATGGTAGCACCCTGGCTCAGCTTTAAAGCCGCTGGAACCATCCGCTGTAATTTTATGGCGGAACGTTGTCGATGGGCGAAGGAATCTGCCTTGCCAATCTTCTTGCTCACGTTCACTTACCCACTTTCCATCAGCAAGCAAACCCAAACCCATAACTACCTCCTTTTAATGGTTAGCACTGCTTCTACTTCGACTAGTTATCAGCACGAGTACCTACAACCATTGCTACAAATTACGACCAAAGAATCATCGGTCTTAGGTGCAAGATCGAGAGCTAGGATAACTTCACTCGGTGCTGAGGATTTTTGGCACTTTGAAAAAGTCGCCCTCCCGATCGGGCGCACTATTAAGAATGGCAAGATGATCGCCAAAGGGTTGCAGCTCATCTAGTCGTGTTACATTTTTGACATCAATTGCTCGTGTTGTCGGCTGCACATTACTGACATCGAGTTCACTCAATTGTTCAAAATACTCCAGAATACTGCCCAACTGGGTAGTGAATTGCTCCTCCTCCTCGGCTGTTAGCTCCAGGCGAGCCAGAAGAGCAACTTTACGAACTTGCTCGCGATCAATCATAGTTAGTCTAAAAATACACGTCTATCTTTGAGCGCCCAGTAGTCTTGAGCCAGTTTTGGGCTTCGATGTAGTTATTCGGAGCAATGCGAATCGCTCCTTTCCAATACTCGGCTGCTTTGTCAAACAGCGCTTCAGCTGCATCGCCGTCTCCGGCTTCCTTAGCCTTTTCCCCTTGATAGTGGAGAATCACGGCAATATTGTTCAGTGCTTGGGGCAGACGGGGATTGAATTCGATCGCCTGATGATAGTATTCCAAGGCTTTATCATGTTCCCCATTGCTGGCATGGATTAAACCGATGTTATAGAGGACATAGCTGCGATCGTAGGGGTCTTCTTCTAGCTCTAGGGCTTCATAGTAATTCTCCAAAGCTTCGGCGTATTCTCCATCCGCCTGAGCCGACATGCCGTCACGGTAATAGACAAAGGCTGCTTTGGCTTTTTTATTGGTTGGCAAAATCTTCAAAATGATATCCGCCATTACCGTAAAGCTTTTATCAATAAAGTTATCGTTTCGCTGGGTTCTTGGCATATCTGCCTCTGTAGTGTTGACGCGCTTTGGCTTAGAGCTTGCTCAACGCCGCCAGAGCTGTCTCTGGCGAACCGTTAAGTCAGTAGTCGGTTTGCCGCCTCTAAAAGATTATTGTAAGAGAATCTCGACAATTCCCAACTGACCATCGATTCGTACCCGCGCTCCTTCTGGCAACAGCACTGTAGCATTATGGACATCCATCACTGCTGGGATACCATACTCACGAGCCACGATCGCGCCATGAGAGAGCCGTCCCCCCACTTCCGCAATCAGCCCACCAGCCCGAGCCAATAGTGGTGCCCAACCAGAATCCGTGTAAGGCACTACCACAATTGTATCCCGGTCAATCTCTGGCACTGAAAGCAAATTCCGCAGCACCTTCACCCGTCCTTCTACTTGCCCAGGGCTGGCACCGATTCCTTGCAACCACTGGTGAGAGGTGAGGGGTGAGAAGAGGGCAGGGGGCAGGGGGCAGGGGGCAGGGGGAGCATTGCCATAGACTAGTGGTGGCACAGTATCCAGTTTATTATCTTGTTCCAATTGTGATCGCCGCCTTTGTACCAACTGCCCCGCCTGACTTAGCAACACAGCATCAGAACCTCCAACCAACCGTCGCACCTCATCAAACTCCAAAAAAAAGATATCACCCGACTTCAACAATAGCCCAGACTGCAACCAAACCCGCTCCAGCGCCACAGAACACCAACGCAACTGAGCCAACAACTGACTATAGACCTCCGTTACCCGCCCCTTAAGATCGACCCGCCGCTGCACGAACCCTCCACGATTCGTGCGTCTAGTTAATTCTCTCTGTGCCAAACTTGGATTTCTTTCTCCCTCAGCTCCCTCAGCTCTCTTCTCCTCGGCAAACAACTGCACAAACAACTCCCGTACCAGCTGAGGCTCTTCCTTCCAAGTCGGGACCGCAATATCAGTTCCTACCTGGCTCAAATAAGCATAGCGCTCAACAAAGTGGTCAAACTGCTGCAGAATCTCCCGTCCCTCCGGAACCCGATCCAGATGGTCAAACACCGAACTCCAGGAAATTTCCTCAGTTAATTGAGGTAACAACTGATGAGCAGCAGATGCTAGAGCTGCAAGCGATCGCAAAGAAGCCACCTCTGGCGTTTTTGAGCGATCAATTTCCGTCTCCTGCACTCGCCACACTGCCTGTCGGAGAGCCGCACTCAGAGGAACTAGAATACTGTAGTACGTCGCCCGCTTCAGCACCTCTAGAATTAAGTCCACCCGCTCTAGCAGCACGATTGGGGATTCTGAGACTGGTTGCCGTGCCATCTCGCTCAAGACTGGTGCGAAGCGCTGCTGGTAATCCCACTCAAAATCCTGCTCTAGACGCAATTCACGCCAGAGTAACCGCAGTAATCCTGGGAGATTTTGCAACGTCGAACGCAGGGGTGGCTGACTAAACTTAGCTCCCCTAGTTAAAAACTCCAGACTTTCGGGCGGTAAACCCATACGCAAAAATATCTGCCCCAACAGCGAAGCGTTGAAGTAAGCACGGGAGTAGTGCAGCGTCGCCGTTTCCTTAAAGTCTAATCCACAGGCGCGAGCACCCAAGACCACTGTAAAAATTTCCCCCCAAACCCCGCAGGTTAAAGGACGATTAATCGACCAAGTCAACGGGCGAATCAGTCCTGGAATTACCTCTGCCGCGATCTTGCGCGTCCAGATAGGTAGCAGCGTAGAAATGGGGCGCGATTGCAACAACCACAATGTCTGACCGTCGTAGCTCCACTCGATATCCTGAGGGACACCCTGATGATGGCTCTCTAATCGTCGGGCTAAGCCGGCGACTTGCCGGATTAATTCCGGAGGCGCATCTTCCTCTCCTTGGAATTGTGTTTCTTCAACAGCAACTCGATATTGCTCTGGCGTCGTTTGCCCGGAAACAACTCTTGAGGCATCTCCCCGTAAAGCCTCAATCACAACATCACTTGACTGGGTGATGGGATCGCGGCTGAAAGCAACTCCTGAAAAGACACCACGGATTTGTGGTTGAACCAGCACTGCCATTGCAGCTTCTGGCAATCCGCGATCGCGACGGTATTGCCCAGCAGAGGTTGCCGAGTAGGAAGCCAAAACCTTCGCGATCGCTTGCTGCAATATCTCTTTGCTGGTGATGTTCAAAACCGTTTCGTACTGCCCAGCTGCTGAAGCTTGTTCCGAGTCTTCCCCCACCGCTGAGGAGCGCACCACCAAAGGCACTAAATCTGAGAGCTGGAGAAATTGGATTAAGGGTTCCGGGCGTTCGCCCAAGGGAAGGACCCAACCCGGCGGCACGGGGTAGCCTCTGCGCTTCAGCTCAGATAAAGTAGCAGCCTTTTGACCGACTCTCCTAGCATCTAGCTGGTCATCTAGAGATAAAATGGCTTGACGCCCTTGAAAAAAGTGAAACACACTTTGAGATTGCTCAACATAGCCCTCAAAGCTGCCTCCGACCGACCGTTGAGACGACTGTCCTGCTGGATCTGGGAGATCGAGATCGTCAGGAATTTTTTGATAAATCCAGCCTAGCAACAGAGCTAGGGCGACTGCAGCTCCAATGCGTGCTGGTGCTTGGGCATGCAATAGTGCCACGATCACGGGGAACAGAATCAACACCCCGACACGTCCCAGTTGTCTTGAGCGCAGAATGGTAAAGCTGATGCCCCCAATCAAAAACACCAAGCTAGCTGCACGCCAATCATGAAGCACAAATCCCCAAACAACATTTGTGGTTCCGGCTCCTTTGCCAATCCAGTAACGACCGACAACCAATGCAATCAGGGCAACCAACTCCCCAGCAGGATAGCCTGGAAAGCAGGCACGAGCGAGTAAGACTGCGGCAATTCCCTTAAAAGCCTCTGATAGCACTGCCAGAATCCCTGCCAGTTTACCGCCGTGGTAGAAGGCAGCTGAGACACTAACATTGCCAGTGCCAAGTTGAGCCAACTGCTTACCCGTGAGCGTATATGTCACCCAGGCAATTAGCGGCAACCCACCCAAGAGGGGGCAGACGACGCAGATGACAAGTAGACCCCATTGGAGCAACGTCATCTCAGGATGCATGATGCATTAATTCTGCGTTCATCCTTAGTTGACGACGTAGGCTGCTTGAAGTGCCCAAAAGATGAGAGCGCCGATCGCACCCAAGATTAAGCAGGTTGAGATCGCAACAGCTTTCGGGCTGTCTGCGCCCTTGAACTTCATGATTCCACGATTCAGGTCTGACATGGCTTGCTCAGTCTCCTGGCAAAGAAGTCTACACCTAAATATTGCAGATAAATATAAGTTTCGGCAAAGAGAGTAGAGAAAGCCTAGATTGCCACGACAGGAGGATTGAGGTAATGAAGCTCCAGAGCTTGCTGTTGCCAAGCTTGACCGTCCAGGGCTACTTGCTCGATTAAGCTTGCCAGTTTCAGGGCTTTAAGCGCCTGTTCGCCACCAACTGAAGGCCGGTTACCGCCGCGCACACAGTTAATGAAGTGTTCCAACTCAGCACAGAGTTTATCGATATTACTGGTATAAACCTTTTCGATCAAACCATCTTGACGGTAAAGTACCTGACCATACTCAGTTACACAGTTAGCAGTTGTCTGGCGGTGGATCAGGATTTCATTGTTGAGGAAATCTGCCTCGGTTAAAGAGTTTTTGCAATGGGCGGCGATGCGGCGGATTTTGCGGTGAGCCACTTTGCTGGCAGTTAAAGTGGCAACTATGCCATTGGCAAAGCCCAGGGTGGCAGTGACGTAGAAATAGCCAGAGTCGGCGGCGTGACTGCCACTAGCCGTCAACTTGACAACTGGCGCCGCAGCTAATTCCAATAGCAAGTCAATGTCGTGGATCATTAGATCCAGCACGACTGATACATCGTTTGCCCGGTGCGAATAAGGGCTCATGCGATGGGCTTCTAAAGCCAGCAATTTTTCTGTCTTCAGCACGTTCCTGAGTTCCTGAAAAGCCGGACTGAAGCGCTCAATATGACCGACTTGTAGGATGCATTGGGACTCTGCTGCTGCATTCACTAAAGACTCGGCTTCAGCAATACTGGCGGCAATTGGCTTTTCAATCAAGACGTGAACTCCCGCTTGGAGACAAGCCATCCCTACCGCGTGATGCAGGCAAGTGGGAACGGCAATGCAAACGGCCTCCACACGCGGTAGGAGGTCGTGGTAATCTTCAAAAAAACGTACCCGGTACTTGCTGGCGGTGTCAAGTCCCCGCTCGATATTGATATCTGCTACACCCACTAGTTCAACATCTTTGAGTAGACTGAGCACGCGGGTATGATGCTGTCCCATATTACCTACCCCGATCACACCAATCCGGAGTGGTTGAATCTGGTTACGCTGTAGATAAAGATTCGGTTGTCCCATTGACATGCTATCTTGCACTCCTGTCTTCTCCTCCACCACCACCGAAATGTATAGACGCGTCTTACTCGCATCTACACCCAATTACCAGCTCTGGACCTTTTCAAAACATCCAGATGGTACCACGGTGGTTCTATCTAGGAATAATTCCAAGTCGGTTCCAGGTTCTGGTAGTCTATTTTGTTTTAGACACGGTCACTCCTTAATCCATTGTGGGGTTGCCGATTCCTCCAGCGATCGCGGGATGTGTCACTTTTTCGCCCGTCCATCAAGTTAGGATAGCGTGGATCAACTTAGGGAGAAAATGGCAAAGGAGAACGTAGCCAGTGTTAGCTCGCTCAGTCTGACGCAGATGAAGAGGGCAACTTTAAATCTTTACTGGAATCTCAGTCAGTTGCAGCCGCACTTGTTGCTCTGGATAATCCGTGAGCGTCATTGAGATTTTCTTAACATTGTCGAGTAAATCCGTAGGGATGCTCACCGTGCCCGAAAAGCTTTGCCCAGTTGCGGGTAAGTCTTCTGGCAAGCCTTCAGTAGTGGCACTTAGCTCCCGTCCCTGGTCATCTGTCACGCCTAAAAAACTATAGAGGAACCGCACGTCCTTGGTGCCTTCATTCTTGAAGTTAACTTTCATCAATAAAAAGCCACCAGAATAGCGAGCCGATAGCACCTCCAGCTTCACTCCTTGATTTTGGGCGGCAATGGGAAACCCTGGCTGGTGTTCCCCCTCTGCCGACTGGTTCTTCTGAGGAGGTGTCTGCTTGCTGGTGTGCTGTTTCTTTTGTTCCTGCGGCTTTTCAGGCTTAAGATGCTTCCCCTTAGACTCAATCCACTTGTTGACACTGGCTAGGATGTCTGCTTCTGGCACCATTGCCACTGCTCCCGGCTGTAACAATTTTCCATTACGCCCTTTCAGCTTATGCAGATTGCGAACATCCGGTTGATTCACGTCTTTGAGCGCTGCGTGGCCCACATTAAACCCCAACTTTGCACTCACAGCACCAGCAGCCAACATTAGGGTCAACAAAATTAATGTAAAGACTACCGTTAAATTTAATTTCATTGCTAGTACGCTATTGCTCCTAAAACTGGTTTAATCGAGAGTCTTGAAAATTTGTTGTTGATTTAGCAGAGGCTGCAGACTCACGATACAATGGTGCAGAAACCAGGGTTGGCCGAGCGGTTGAGGCAGCGAACTCATAATTCGCGCTAGGCAGGTTCAACTCCTGCACCCTGGATTCTCAGAATCACTATAATCTAACGGAGTGGTAGCGTATTAAAGCCACTATCGGGATAGGAAGTGACAGGATGCAAGAGTGAGCTATTGTAAGGATTCGGTAGGTCTTGAGTCCGAATAATTGGACTAGACTGCTGCTTTAACGCATCTCTATAAATGAAGTCAACCAAATCAGCATCCCGCCGATCTTGATTTTCAGGGTAGGAGTTCTTGATGACTGTACCCACTCCAAAAGCGTTGTTAAATTGATCTGGAATAGATTGATCGCGGAAAAAGTTAGGAGTGTTCTTAAAAATAGCCCGCTCGATGACATCAGCGGTTGTTTCATAACTGCTCCGGTCAGTGGTTGGAGTTGGTTCAGCCATTGCAGCAGAAGGCAAAATGGCAACGGCGGCAACAAGAACTGATACACCAGTCAGACTTCTGAACCTTAAACTCATAACGTTCACCCTCAGTGCTAGTAAAAAGCTTAACTTATGCTTGCATCTAGAATCCCTTTCTAACTTAATTTTGGGTTAGCCACAACTATTGATTTTAAGCGATGACTGGCTACCAACCTAAAGCGGGACAGTTGTACCAAGAGAGGCCAGGCAAAGAAAAGCCCCCGTGTAGAGTCTAGACTAACCTCTAGACAACCCGAGAGTGAGATAAACAATGAACCTGCGCCAACG